>Ga0181525_10000196_pt1 | contig 54822 bp, 77 predicted proteins | sample PEATcosm2014_Bin_48_FD_121100 | JGI IMG/M metagenome (GOLD analysis project Ga0181525, IMG submission 121100) | Peatland microbial communities from MTU Mesocosm Facility, Houghton, MI, USA - PEATcosm2014_Bin06_10_metaG | ecosystem: Environmental > Terrestrial > Soil > Wetlands > Peat | place... | reverse complement strand
TCGACTCGTACGAAGCCGTCGCCCCCGCCGGCGCGGCTTGGGGGCTTTTTCCTAAAAAATGGTCCCCGAAGTTCACCTCCAGCACCCACGCCACCCACTCGGGCCACGCACTGAGCATCTTGCCGGCGAACTGCTCGTCGTACTGGCCCTCGAGGGGGAACCAGTTGGCGCGCTTGCGGCCCGTCTTGGGGTCCGGCGCGCCCGCCTCGTCCACCACGAGCACCTGCGTGGCCGCGGTGGCCTGGGCAATGGCCCACGTGAGGTCATCCTTGGTCACCATGGTGAGCAGCTGGCGCACCGTGGCCACGTCGAGCGTCTTGCTGAAGGCCAGCGAGATGGCTGGCAGGGCCCGCAGCAGTAGCTCTTGAGCCGTCAGCGTGCCGAACTGCGTGCAGCGGTACCGGCAGCCGTCGATGGTCTTCTCAACCGTTTTGCGCATGGCAGGGGCGAAGGTAGCGGCTGGGTTAGCCGCCTCGCTGGCCCGTCACGCTGGCCGAGCGCGAACGTCTCTCCCGTGTCGACGCGCCGGTACCTGTACGGCTCGGCATCGCCAGCTGGCTCACACCAGAAGCAAACGACAGCCTCGCTCACCCGTACCGCCCGCCGCTGCTGTCCGCCGTGCCAGGCACCGGGTGGGCCCCGCTGTCCTCGTCGTCGCGCGCGCTGTCGGCCTGGGCCTCGCGCACCTTGGCGGCGCCGCACGCAGCGCAGGCGCCACTGCTCGCAGCCTCCTGCCGGTACGACCGGCCGGGCGTTACCAGCTGCCCGCAGGTGCTGCAGCGGCGGCGCGCGGCTGGCTCACCCACCGCTCGCCTCGCATGAGTGCGGCTCCGCGGCCTGCACTGGCCGCTTGCACTTGGGGCACCGCCCATGGGGCGCGCTCGCCGCCTCACGCTCGCGAGCCGAGCTCGTGCGCGCAATGGCCTCGGCCGCCGCGAGCCACCCCCGCCGCTCGGCCTCATGCATGGCGCCCCACTCAGGGTACGGCGGTGGCTTGCCTACGATTGCCGACTGGCCAGTGTCTGCCCACTCGTTGCGCGCAAACGACTCGCGGTAGGCCTCGTAACCTACGTGCGCGAGCAGTTCGCTGGCCGGCTTCGCCATGGTGCTGGGTGGGCGTTCTGGCCCTATGCGATCACGAGCAAGTCGAACAGGCCTTGCAGCGTCCAGGTGCGCTTCGTGGCCGTGCGGTCCAGCGTGGGCTCCGCAGGCTTCATGATCCACATGCGGCTGCACACAATGTTGGTGATGCCCTGCAGGTCCTCGAGCACGAAGCTGCCGATGCCGGCGCCGTTGGGCTGCGCCAGGTCCAGGTTGACCAAGCCGCTCAGGAAGCCGTTGGTCGCGCTGCCCTGCAGCAAACTGAGCTCGACCTGGATGGATCGGTTGTTGGTCTTGCTGCGCACGGCAGCGCCGTCGGTGCCGATGACCAGCTTGAAGAAGTCGTCGCCGTACGTGACCTTGAGGAACTCGCCATCGGCGTAGCCGCTCGCGCCTGCCCCATTGGAGACGGGCGCGCTGGCCAGCATGATGCGGTACTGGTCCGCATCCTGTACGCTCAAGTTGAAAACGCCCATGCCTCAGGCTCCTCAGGGGGTCAGCGTGCCGATGACGGTGGTGGTCTCGATGGCGCCTTGCAGGCCGGCGCTGAAGGTGATGCCGGGGACGTTGCGCGTGGCCCGCTGCGCGCTCGTGAGGCTCGCGGCGGTGGGCACGGTGACCTTGATGGGCCGCGCCGCGTCCTGGCCATTGGGCAGGATCAGCCCGTACTGGGGCGTCGAGCCGAGCAGCAGCACGCCGTAGATGGCATCGCCGATGGCGCCGATGCCGAAGTCGGTGAAGGGCAGCTTGGGCAGCCCCGCGATGGCCGCCGCCACGGCCGCCTGGATGCGCGTCTGCAGCCAGTCGATGCCGATGGTGAGGTCGAAGAATCGGCCGCTCGGGGCGGTGCCCGGGAAGAGCCAGTTCTGCCCCGCCACCGTCTTGTAGTAGTTGCCGTTCTTGGCGCCTGGCCCGGGGCTCGCTGCCGTCATCGAGTTGAGCGCCATGGCCTGCGCTTCGGTGAGCGTGGTGTCCGAGTCGGCCGGCACGCCCGGCAGGCTCTTGTACGCCAGCGTGTAGCTGCCCGGGTTCATGGCCAGGGCCTGGCCGCAGATGGCGGACCCCGCGTAGCAGAGTAGCGACTGGTCGTTCTGCTGCCCGAAGTCGCGCACGAAGCTCTCGGCCTGCAGCACCGAGAACACGTCGTTGGTGACGAGCGTCTGCGTGTTGCCCCAGTCCGAGTTGTTCCAGAAGAACACCTTGCCGCCGACGCCGGTGGCCTCGGCCCAGATGGCCGCGGCCTCAACCTCAGCCGCTGAGTTGCTGTCGAGGATGAGCGCGTACCACGCGCCCGGGTTGGCCTTGTTGATGGCCACCAGGTCGGCCGTGATGCCAGGGTCGGCGGTGACGTCCTGCAGCAGGATGTTGCCGAAGCCGTTGGCCACCCAGCCGCTCACGTTGGTGAGCGAGCCGTCGGTGCGCGAGAGCTGCACCGTGCTGGCCTCGCCGTAGTTGGCGGGCAGGCCGGTGGCCAGTATCTGCGGCGTGGCGATGACGCTGGCGGTGCCCACGTGCGTGAGCGCATTGGCGAGCGCCGCCACGGCGGTGGCCGCGGTGCTGCTCGCGCATACCAGCGAGAAGTTCGTGGTGCCTGGGCCGCTCGGCGTCGTGCCCGTGTACGCCTGCGTAAGCACCAGCTGCGTGGCCGAGACGGTGAGCACCGTGTAGTACGTGCCGAGCTGCTGCACGAACTGCACGCTGTCGCCCGGGTACACCACGCCCACCTGCGTGGTGCTCGTGGGGACCGTGGGCGAGCCGTTGACGGGCGACGCCGTGCCGGCGAGCGGCGGCAAGTAGGTGAAGGTCTCGCCGCTGCCGCCGAGCCCCTGGTAGGGGCCCGTGAGGGTGCCCGCGGTGCCGCTCACCGCGCCGCTGAGCGCGTAGTAGACGCCTGGCTGGCCACCGGTGCCCGAGAAGATGAGCAGGCCACCTTTGGCCATCGTCTGCGAGGCGCTGAAGGTGATGCCCGAGCTCGCGCCCGTGGTAGTCACCGTGCCGCCCGAGGCTGCGGTGCCCGGGTTGATAACGTTGAGGTACGTGAGGGCGTGCGCCTTGCCGTCCGAGCCCGTCAGCGTGAGGTTGTACTGGTCGCCAACAGTGCCATCGGCGAAGCTCAGGTTGAGAGTCTGCAGCGGTGGGTTGGCCCTGCGGCCGATGCAGAACTGCGCGGGGGCATTGGGGGCTGCGAGGTACGCTGCGGCCGCGAGGTAGGCCGGCTCGCTGGTCGAGAAGCCGTCCGTGACCATCTGCGCCAGGCCGCCGCTGCTCGAGTAGATGCGGACTCGGTCGGCGTAATGAGAGTGAAATGCGGCGATTAGCCCCACATTGAGCGCCGGCACCGTGGGCGAGCTGGCCGCGCTGATACTGACGGATACCTGGACGAAGTCCGAAAGGCTCATGCGCTCGCCCTCATGTGTACGGGGGCGAAGGTAGTGGGCCCGGTATGGCGCCCTGCGGCCTTGCGCGTGACGTTACTGCTGCGCTATGGTGGTACCTGAGAAGTAAGCGCCCCGCGCCGCGCGAACGGCCGGGGCTTGACCGGGGCGCTTGGAGGGCGCCGCGCGATGGTCGAACAGTACCATAACCCTGGTGTGGATGAGGCACTGCTCGGGCGAGACCTCTTCGGCGAGCCCATACGCCAGGCACCGCAGCCGCCGCTCGCCGAGCGCTTCGGCGTGCCCCCCTTTAGCGTGCTCGACGCCAGGCAGGGCGAGTGGCAGGAGCGCAAGCGGCAGTGGCTCGCGCTGGGCATCCAGAGTGAGCTTGGCCGCGGGGCGCAGGCCCACACTCAGCCCATTGGCGCGGGCGGCGGGGGCATGTGCGATGCGCTGGCACCTCGAGCCGCCCCGGGTGGTGCCATGTTCCCAAGCGACCGCATCGACCCAGCCACCGGCAAGTTCGCGCGGGCCGACCTCCACGCGGGGTACGAGCGGCAGCCGGATGGCAGTGTGGTGCGCCCTGCCAAAGGCCTGCTCAGCCAGGCCACCGAGCGCAAGGGGTACGGTGCCGACTACGACACGAGCAAGGGCGAGAACGCCTGGGGCGGCAGCGGCACCAGCATCTTCGACCCCATGCTCTGCGAGCTCGCGTACCGCTGGTGGTGCCCCAAGGGGGGCGCCATACTCGACCCGTTTGCGGGCGGCAGCGTGCGCGGCATCGTGGCCGGCCTCATGGGCTACGCGTACACCGGCTGCGAGCTCAGTGGCGCGCAGGTGGCGGCCAACGAGGCGCAGCGCGAGGCCATTGCACCCGAGGCGCGCATCTGGTGGCACAAGGGGGACAGCTGCGAGCTGCTGCCGGCGCTCGCCACCATGCTGCCCGAGCACGGGGGGCGGCCCGCTGCCGGGTACGACTTCATGTTCAGCTGCCCGCCCTACTACGACCTCGAGGTGTACAGCGAGCACCCGGCGGACCTCAGCGCCATGGCGTGGCCGGACTTCTGCCGCGCCTACCGCCGCATCATTGAGGCCGCCTGCGCGCTGCTCAAGCCGGACGCCTTCGCATGCTTCGTGGTGGGGGACGTGCGCGACGAGCGCGGCCTGTACCGCGGCTTCCCAAACGTCACCACCAGCGCCTTCGCGAGCGCCGGCCTCAGCCTGTACAACGAGGCCGTGCTCGTCACCAGCGTGGGCAGCCTGCCCATACGCTCGGGCAAGATCTTCGACGCCGGTAGGAAGCTCGGAAAGAGCCACCAAAACGTACTCTGTTATGTGAAGGGCGACCCAAAGCGGGCCGCCCAAGCCTGCATTGGGGGCGCTTAGGCATGGCCGTCACCATTTGCCAGTCAATGCTCACGTACGCCTTCCACATTGCCGCGACGCGAGATGCGCGCGTGCCCAAGCGCTGGGCTGAGCTCGCCACCGGCAAGGGCCCGTATTGGCCAATTGGCGTGCTACCTGGTGAGGGGCGCGAGGTAAAGGCTGCGCTGCTCGCACACCTAGGCCATGGCCGCGTGGCAAGCCCCGAGCACCTGCAGCGGCGCCGCGCGTTTGACATAGTGCAGGCGACGGACGAGGTATGTGCGTTTTTCAGCCAGCGCGCCAAAGCCCTGGCCGTGCTTGGGCTGGCCGGCTATGTGCGCCATACGCGGCCACGCACGCCGCGCAAGCAGACGGCGCGCGAGTGGCTCGCCACCGTGGCACTAGTAGGCGCGGGCCACCCGCGTGGGCTTGGGGACGCTGCGGCCTGGGCACTTGCGGAGGATGCGCGCCTCAACGACCTTGTGCGTACCTCATACGGCCGCGGTGGTGGCGGGTGGGACCTGAGCGAGGCGCTTGGTGGCTTCTGCGCGGCGGACAGGCAGCTGCCACTTGGGTTTGAGGCGCTGCCCACGGCAGTGGTGCGTGGCTGGCTCGTGCACCGCATACGCTGCGGCCGCACTGGTGCCGTATTCACATTCCCGGTATTTGCTGAGTGGTACGAGCGAGACCGCAAGGTACCGCCTGCTGGTGCGCTACGCGCTGCGGTGCCAATACAGAAGCCGAAGGTACGCCTTGGGCCTCGCCCGCGCAGGCTCTTTGAGCCCGAGGCTGTTTGCACTGAGCAGGCCGCGCTGCCTTGGTGAGCACCAAAACATGCCATGCGCTTGGAGGCGCCGCCACATGAGCCATGACAGCTTCTTTACACACGATACAAAAGCCTCGAAAGTACGACTGCAGCGCGAGGTGAGCGGCGGCGTGCGCGAGGTAACCGTGGCCATCGCTGCCGGCTATAGCCGCATGTGCCCTGAGTGCGGCGGCCAGCAGTTACTCGAACTGCGCACTACGTATGGCCCCGGGGACAATGCCATGCACATCTACGACCAGCCCAAGTGTGCGCGCTGCCGGGGCAAGCCCAAGGCAAAATGATACTGCTGAGGACTTGCCTATTGTACCGGGCGAGTACATACTCTGGTGCCATGTTGCGCCGCAGCTCGCTGGCGTCCGAGGCCACGCCGCAGGGGTACCCGTGAGCCCCCTGGCCAAAAGCCACGCAGGCTGCCCCACCTGCGGCCACCCGTGGGATGCGCACGACGGCGGCCCCTGCGCTGCGTGCGACGGCCAGTGCACCGCCACCCCGCCACCGCTGCATGCCGAACCAAAGCGCGCGCAGCGGGCCCCTGGCGAGCCGCCCAAGCCGCTGGACGTGCTGCGTGGGCACATGGCCACCGGCCGGTGGCGCGAGGCCCTCAAGCTAGCCGCCAGCTGGCAGCAGCTCGGCACCGAGGCCAAGGCCATACGGCAGGGGTGGGAGGGCTATGCGCGGCCCGAGTTCCAACGCCAGCTGCGGCGCTCGCCCGAGGCACTCATTGAGGCCGGCAAAGCTGCGCTAGTGCGCCGGTACGGCCGGCCGCAGGTACTGCACAACACCACCGAGCGGCCGATGGCGGTCTGGTACGGCGAGAGCGAGGTGGTGCACGTGCCGCCTGGCGGCGAGATCACGGTATGGCAGTGGCCCGACGGCAAGCTGGGCGCGCCGCCGGCCGAGTAGCCACTCACGGCTCGAGGTTGCCCGGGCCACCGCCAATGGTGGGAGGCGGCACCACGGCAGTCGCAATGACGTCGCCACCGCCCGGGTCATTGGGCGGCGCGCCAAGCACGCAGTTCAGCCGTACATCCAGGCTCGCGCGCAGCACGATGTGCCCCCCTGGCGTGGCCGGCACGATGGGCGGCAGCGCCTGCACCGGCATGAAGTCCCGCAGCCCGATGGTGGGCACCATGAGGGCGCGCGCGGTGGCGGTGCGCAGCCGGAAGCGCACGCGCTCGAGCAGGTCGTACGCCTTGAGCGTGGCATCGAGCGAAAAGGCCTGCATCACGCACGTGAAGGTGCGCTGCCCCACCAAGTACTCGTCGTTGTTGCCGGTGGCCGCGTTGTACTGCACCAGCAGTTCGTCGGTGCCGAGCTCGATGATGCTTTGCACCTGCACCAGCAGCCATGCTGCCTCGGTGCCTGGGCGCTGCCCGAGCAGCGGCCGCGCGCCAGTGTCCTCGCGGCACTGCACGCCGCTCAGCGTGCTGTATAGCGTGAGCAGCTGCGCCATGGGCAGCCGCGGCGAGGGCTGCACCGCGCTTGGGGGCGGCGGCGCTGGCTGCGTCATTGCCGCTGCCCTACGGGCCGCCCACGGCGTACAGGGTCACCACATACGAGTCCGTCTCAGCAAACACCAGCGTGGTGCCGGCCCCGAGCTCGTTGGCCTGGCCGCTAAGCACCGGCCTGTTGAGCGCGTATGCGGCGCCGGCGGGGATGGCAATGGCCGGCCCTGCCACGGGGCTCGTAACGTTGGGCCCCGAGGGCGTCATGGTGAGCGTGGCGCCGCTGCCCGTGGCGTGCGCCGTGAGGCTCGTAACGTATGTGCCAGCCGGTACCGTGTACGTGCCGGCGGTGCCAGCAGCATACGAGAAGGCGTCCGTGCCCGCGGTGAAGCCTGCAGCGAGCAGTGGGTGGTGGCTTGCCACCTGCCCAGCGTCCCCCGCGAGCGCCATGGCGGCAGGGGTGGGTGGCATGGCGTCGCACGAGGCGCAGGCCATGGCAAGCAGCAAGGCAGCGGTGAGGTACTTGAGCATGGCAGGTGTCCCTTGGTGGTGGCCTAGAGCGAGTACCGCGCGCTGTAGTAGCCGGTGAGGCCGCCCGCCGCGGTGTTGCTGAGGGCCACCGAGTGCATGGCGACCTCGCTGATGTAGCAGTTGGTGAAAGTGCCGGCGCCCCCGCCCAGGTTGAGCCCCGTGGCCTCGGCGGCTACTCCAAGGTTCATCTTGAGCGCGGCGTTGGCTGGCACGCGGCTCGAGGTGCCGTTGACCACCGATGAAGCGAGCATCGGCAGCGTCTGGGTAACGCTGTAGCTGCCACCGACATGGCCCGTGGTGTCGCTGGACCATATGACCTCGCCCGATGTCGTGACGTACGCCAGCAGGTTGTTGCTACCGTCTGCCACGAAGTACGTGGGCCCCGAGGCCGCTATCGGCATCTGCATGACCACCGCCATGCTGTACGGCTGCGCCACACCTGGGAGAGTGGCGTCCGTGAGCACCATGTTGGTGCCGTTGAACAGCAGGCTCGCCTGGCTGCCTGGCCCGGCCACCCAGCCATTGAGCGTGAGCCCCGCCGCAATCCAGCTCGGCTGGTAAGCCTGCGTGGCCTGGGTGAAGACGTAACTGTTGCCCTCGATGCTAGTCCAGTTGAGCACCGAGGGCACCGAGGTCCACTCGTTGTTGAGCGCCATGGTGCCGGCGGCAATGGCCACCGTGATGCCGCTGAACGGCCCGAGGCTGGCAGCACTCACACCCGCATAGACGCTGGCGCCGTTGATGTTGATGTTGACGTGCGAGTTGGTGAGCGTGCCAATGGTAGTGCACGTCATGTCGAACGACTGCACGCTGGCGCTGGGCGTGCCGCTCAGCGTCACCGTCGGGGGCGTGCTCCCCGCTGCCACCACGGCTGCCATCCCACCAAACGCGATGCCCTGGTCAGCCCGCAGCCAAAGGGCGAGCCCGGCGGCCTGCGCGGGACTGGCGTAGGCGCCGCCGAGGGTGGGGGTGAAGCCAGTGTCGGCCGAGCTGCGATGGTCATGAGCCAGCACCGCAAGGCTGGTCGCGAGCAGCATCCATGCGAGTCTCTTCATTGGCGCCTCTTCGAACTGCATTGCGTTTTGGCGTGCACGAGTCCCGTATCGGACTCTTGCGCAATCCAGCCCGCGCTGCCCATGAATCGCTCGGAAAGCTTCGTGCCGCACACCGGGCAAGGTGCGCAATCGCGCTTGCGACTCTGGCCGTTGTCGACCGCGCGAGCGACTTGATTCGTCGGCCTGATGCCTCTGGAGCCTCGCTTCCGCATGTTTATGTCCCCTCAGGTGTCCGGCGACAGACGCTGCATATTGCCGCTGGCATCGATGTAGCCTTGAGCCCTCTTGCCCGATGCGATGATGAAGCCTGACGCTCCCTGGCCTGAGAACGTGAGATTGTGCGCTCCGCTGGTCTTGTTGGCCATGGAGTACTCGAGCCCTGGCAGCGGCTCGTTCGTCATGATGGGGATGATGATGTTGGTATCGCTTGGCAGGACCCCAGTGGCCTCGATGATTCCGTAAAACGCATCAGGAATCGTGAGCTGGATGTTGCCTCCACCGGTGCATGACACCGGCAGCAGGCCGCCTTGAGAACCGTTCGTGATGAGAACGCCGCCCGAAAGCAGCTGTATCGGGTATTGGCACTGGCTGAAATCGCAGTTCGGACCAAGGATGACGGTGGCCCCGCTGAGGATCTGAAGCCCGACACCCGTCGTGCCTCCGCCGGTGACCGTAATGCCATCGAGGTAGGTCGTACCCCCCGCGCATAGAATGCCGACGCTGCTCGTGGTGCCGCTGATATCGATGTATGCGCGATTGACGCGGTGTAGAGTTCCGCCGAGCGCAACAGCGACGATGCTGGTGGCCGCGCCGTAGACGATGTGCAGATCGTTGTACGTGTGCTTGCCAGCCGTCGCGTTGATGCAGTAGCCCGCCGTGATGGTGTCCGCGTTGAGCCCGCTGATGCTGCAGCTCGTGTCCGCCCAGACGCCCGCATCGGGTCCGCAGCCGGTGACATCGAGCCGCGTAAAGCTGGTATCGACGCAGCCCGTCTGAATCCACACTCCGCGTGTGCAGTACGTCGTATCGCATCCAATGAACTTGTTTCGAAGGGTGGGCACTCCGCCAGGTCCGGCCTGGACGAGGATGCCTTGCGCATCGCAGTAATTGGCCTTGAAGGCGGTGACCGTTAGCCCTGTCTGGCCCTGCACGAGCATGCCGAGCGAGCTGCCGATGGCTGCATCGTTGGTCGAGTGGCAATCGATTCCGCCGTAATTGACCCCGGCCGCGTTCAGCGTGATGAAGTTGAAGCCCGTGACTCCGTTGTAGGCCGTGCAGCTTTCGGTGCCGGATTCGAAGGAGTCCGAGCATTCGAAGCCATAGAAGCCAGCGCGGGCAATGCCGCCGCTGATGGTGCTGCGTTCACATCCTTCGAGGTACTGTCCGGTCGCGTTGCCTGACCCGTTCATGTCGGTCGTGCAGCGCTCGAGCGAGATGCCCATGCATCCGTCGAAGCCGATGCCGGCGACCGAGAATATCCCATTGGTGGTAACGACATGAATATCGCGAAACGTCGCGTTCCAGACCCCCGACATGAGCAGCGCGTGGCTGCCCGTGCCGGTGATCTTCATGCCGCTGCCGTCGAGTCCGTTGAAGACGGGAGCCTCCGAAGGCACCATCTCCGTCGCTGAATCGCCGTTTTGCCATTTGATGAAAAACGGCCTATCGACCGCGACGGTGTAATTGCCACCGCCCGCGGAAACGACCGACTTGACGATGTAAAACTGATTCGTGTCGGCTCGCGTGATTCCGAGCGTATTGCCAACGGTTGGCTCCCAGTTCAGCAGGACGGTCTGCGTCGTGGCTGTCCACGAATACGTGGTGTTTAGGACGTAGGTGCCCGACGCAAACAGGATCTCGATGCTGGTGCCGGGGATGAGGTACCGGCCGGAGCTCGGCGTCGCGACGGGCGTCCCGTAGGTCGTGCCGCCGTCGGAAGACAGCGCAAAGAACGACGTCGCGAGTGCGCCTCCCGTCGTGATCTTGACGACCCACGACGCGGGAACGTCTGGGACTCCCGTAAGCGTCACGGCAGGTCCCGATCCCGATTGCGTGACACCGCTCAACGTCGGGTTGACGCCGACGGTCACGTCGGCCGCGAGCGCGCCCGTGAATATGGTGTCGGGCAGGTGCTCAAGCACCCCGAAGTCGGTGAATCCGGCACCGATGCTGCTGTTGAGTATGGTCCCGGGAGTTCCGAAGACGCGCACGCTTGGGAAGTCCGTGGACGTGCCCACGGGCACCGTCTGCGGCGGCAGGACGACACCCTGGCTCGCTTGAATCGCCGCCGTGAACAGGTCCGCAAACGTCGTCGTATTGTCGGCGACAGACGGTCCCATGTTGTAGTCGCGCCCGTCGAGTACGATGGGCCGAGTGGCGCCGATGGAGTGCAGTCGCCACCGCAGCGCGGTGCCGTCGTACATGAACGTTGCGGTGCCGAGCTTGCCCGGCTGCAACACCACCGGCGCACCGTTGCTCTGGGTGTCGATGCGGTAGCCCGCGGTGCTGCCCATGTCCTCGTGCAGGATGCTCATGGGCTGCGTGGTGGTGTTGGCCACCACGAGCAAGAAGCCGGCGGGGACGACGCCCGCCATGGGCCATGTAAAGCCACCTACCGAGAAGGCCCCAGTGGGCCCACCGAGCCGCAGCGTGGCCAGCCCCTGGGTAGCGATGTTCGAATTGGTGCCGTTTACCAGGGTGTTGGTGACCTGCCCGGCCACGCCGGTACCAGGCGGCCCCGCGGGGCCTGCAGCGCCCGCCGGGCCAGATACGCCCTGCGGCCCAATGGGCCCCTGAGGGCCAATGGCCAGCTGCTCGCCCGTGGCACCTCGCGCCACTGCCGGCCCAGGCGTACCCGCCATTACTCGCCCCCTACGCGGTAGGTGATTGCCGCCCTGAGTACCCCGGTGTCGATGAGTGGCGTGCTTGAGCCCTTGGCGGCCACGGTGGCCGGCTCATTGGGCGGGTCAATGCCGGCGCTGATGCGCGCTTGCACTTGGCCCACCATGCGCTGGCCCATGAGCTCGAGCACTTGCGCGCGCGTGCGCTTGCCCTCGGCCACGCTGCGCATGAGCGTGGTGAAGTCACGCCGCAGCCCGGCCTCGGCCTCGTCGAACCATGCCCGGATGAAGGACCGCGAGGGGATGGTGTCGGTACCAAACTCGTTGTACGAGCCCACCTCCACGATGCTCGCCCCGCTGCGGTCGTGCGTGCCGGCGCTCTCGAAGAGCCCCACGTCGACATGCGCGGGCTCGCGCAGCTTGAGCAGCGCCTTCATGCGGGCCCGGTACCCGTGGTCGGTGTCCTTCAGCTCAAAGCTCATGAGGCGCTCCAGCCGCTCGCGGTGTTGCTCACGCCCGTGTACGCGCTCATGAGCTGCCCCGTGGTGCCGTTCACGTTGTTGGCGACCGTGTAGTAAGCCCCAGGCTGCGCCGCGAAGACCAGCACGGTGCCTGCGGGGATGATTTGCGACGTGGAGAAGTTCACGGCGTTGCTGCCGTTGACCAGCGCCACGGTCGAGAACTGCACCTGGAAGTTGATGCCCGGGTTGGGCGGCCCGAGCGTGCCCGGCGTGGCGCCGCCGGCCACCACGGCGCCGCTGCACATGGCGAGCTCGAGGCGCTCGAACTCCTCGAAGTACGCCGTGCTCACCTTGCCGCCGGTGTTGGCCGCCAGCAGCGTGCTGGTGCCCATGGGCGACGTCATGAGCAAGTGCGCTGCGAGGTTGGCCTGCGCCAGGTCGGCCGTTGTTGGGGCCTGCCCGGGCTGCGCAAACGGGCCCCACACGGTGGCGTCCGGCCCGCCCATGCGCGTGGCCGCAAGCGTGAGCTTGCCGGCCACAAGGATGGCGTTCGTCTCTGCGAACTCTGGGAAGAGCTGGACGAAGGTCGACGGCTGCACGGGGCAGCCTCGAAGGTAGCCCTATGGGCTAAACCTTGGCCGCCTGCAGCACCTCGTGCAGCAGCCGCAGGTACTCCTGCGCGTCCGCCCGTGGCTCGCCGAAGCTCTGGAGCTGGCGCGAGAAGCGCACGGCGTCCGCCACGCGTAGCGCCTGGCCGGCGAGGCTCGCGCGGGCCCGGAAGCTCTTGAGCAGCTCGCTCACCTCGCCGGCCTTGAGGGCCTCCACCTTGGCCTTGCCGAGCGTTGCGATGAGGTGGCCCACGTAGAGCGCGGCTGCGCGCTCAGGCAGCGGCTCGGCGGCGAGGCCCTGCAGCTCGGCGAGCAGCCGCGCGCAGTTTTTGGGCATGTTGCTTGGCTGGGCCACGCTGGCCTTGGTGGGCTTGGCGAGCGTGGCGCCACCGCCGAGGGTGGGGGTGGGTGCGGGGTCTTGGGCCATGTGGCGAACTTAGCACGGCCGTTTGGCCATACCGGCGCCGGCGCCGCAGCGCTACAATAAGAGAGGCCCCGCGGTGCGCAAACACCCGGGGCCCGGACCAGCGCCAACAGGAGGTGACGCCGATGAGAACAAGCCTAGCAGAACGTTTCGCCAAGCACGTCAACACCAACGGGCCCGTACCAGAGCATGCCCCCGAACTGTGCGTGCGCGGCTACTTGTGCGCAGCCTGCAGCATTGGGCTAGGCGCGCTCAAGGACAGCGCCCAGCGCTTGCGTGGCTTGCTCGTGTACCTCGAGTCGCCGCCTGCGGCCGGCTAGACTCCGTCCATAAATACGAATCCGAGGGGCCGCACGCTCATGGCCCCCCCTACGCGGGAATAGGTTGGCACTTCCCAAACCAATCCGACGGATTGCGGGGCCAGCTGCACGAACGGCTGCGCGACCATCAGCTGCATCACGTCCGGGTTTTTCTCGTACACGCAGACGCGCGTGTTGAAGTGCGAGCTCGCCGCGGTGGCGATGCTGTTGCCCGAGCCGGTGCTGATGCTGCCGACGTTGAGCAGGATGGGCCAGTAGTCGAACTCCAGGCCCGTGAGCTCCTCGAGCATCGTGAGCATGGTCTTGCTCGTGAAGGCGGGGCTCTGCGGGGCCGTGTCGAGCATCGAGTATAGGTTGGGCGGCAGCAGGCAGTTGGTGGCGTTGTGCCGGCCGAGGGTCTTGCTGAAGATTTGCTGCTTGCAGGCGATGATGTCCGAGGCGATGGCGGCAACAGCACCGACCGCGGGGTACGGCAGGCTCGTGGTGGGGCTCGTGGCAAGCGCCGCGGCAATCTGCGTCGCCCAGTTGCCATTGGCGATGCTCGTCTGCGTGACCTGCGCCACGCCGGGGGCGTTGGTGACGCCGCTCACACCCGTGTTGGCGTAGCCGGTGCACCAAATCTGCTCCTCGAGCGCCTCGATGGCCTCGCGGGTGGCCTTAGCCTTCTCGGCCTCGATGGCAATCTGCGCCTTCGCGGCGCTCGCCTGGTCGATGACGGTGAAGTTGTAGCTCGCGCCCAGGGTGATGATGGGCGCCTGCCACTCCTCGGCACCGATGTCGATGTTTGGCAGGTCCTTGGCGTTGCCGGCGTTGATTACGTTGGCGTTGCCGATGCGCTCAATCATCCGGTAGGTGAAGCTCAGGTCGCCTGGCCCCAGCTCGGTGTTGACGGGGAAGAACTCCATCGCCCGGTATTGCGCGAACTCGGCCGCGTAGACCTTGGCGATGATGTGCTCGAGCTGCCTCGCGAAGGCTGCGGTGAGGCCCGCGTCCTCCTTGAAGCCCCGCATCATGAGCTGCGTGCGCGCGAAGCGCTCGAAGTCCGCCTTGCTGTCGAGCCGCGCGGCGCGCGCCATAGGGTTCACGCCGCCCTCGCCGCCGCGGTAAACCTGGACCTGAGTACCCATGAGCTTGTGTTCTCTCCGTGAGGGGTGAGGCGTGGCCGCCGCGGTGGCGCCTTACAGATTGATTTCGACCGGGTACACCTGGAAGGTGTTGCCGAAGGGGTCGGTGCTCGAGGTGGCGAGCGAGTCCGGGTTCCAGAGCGTGCAGCTGGGGGCCACATCGATCTCGTTGCCCGCCGTGGTCTGCACCGGCAGCAGCGTGAAGACGCCCTGCGCGTTGGCGCCCGTGCTCGAGTGGTGCACGTTGATGCTGCCGTAGATGCTCGCGCTGCCACTCGCGTCCCCGGACACCCAGATGCGGCCACGGCGCATGAAGGGCACGAGCATGCCCTTGAGCCACCCGAGGTTGCTCGAGCCGCTGGTGCTCGCGGGCACGGCGAAGGTGCTGTACTGCTGCTCGACGCCGAGCGGGTCGAACATGCTGATGCCGAGCGACTTGGGCGAGAAGCTCGCGCCCGTCGTGGCGTCCTGCATGGGCTGCGCGAGTCCGCCCGCGGTGAGCTCGCAGTAGACGCCGAACGGGATGTTCACCGCGGCAACGCGGCTCACCACGTCCCGGTTGGACGTCTCGAGGTCGAACGCCATGCCGGGCTGAGCGACGATGGCGTTCTGGCTGTAGCTGAGCTGGGGCATTGTCGTGCGGGTCTCCGGTGGTCCTCGTGCGGCGTGGTGTGGCGCGCGGCCTTAGGCCGCCTTGCCTCGCTTGGCGTCCTTCTTGTTCTTCTTCCAGGCGTCGCGCTTGCGGTTGACCATGTCCTTGCGGGCCTTGTCGGCCGAGCCAGGCGCGTCACCGTCATCGTCGCCCTCGCCGCCCATGCCGGCGCCGTCCTCGTGCTGCTCGGCCGCATGGCTGGCCGCCTGGGCCTCGGCCTGCTGCTTGTCGAGCTCGCGCTTGCGGCCGATGGCCAGCTGGTAGACAGGCAGCAGCGCCGGCCCCTCGAGGTCCTTGCCGTCGTACACGAGCGTGGCGCGCGGCTCGAGGTGCTTGACGATGTCGCGCCGGATATGGTCCGCGCCCTTGTCGCCCGGCTCCCACTTGGCGCCAGCGGGGTCGTCGGCCGTGGCGAACACCATGCGGGCGTCCGCGTGCAGCGCCACCGTTTCGCGGACGGCGTCGCGGAACTTGCGGTCGCTCTTGGCGCGCTCCTCGGCGCTCACGCTGTCCTGCTTGGCGCTCTCGCTCTGCAGTTTGAGCATGTCGTTCTCGGCGCGCAGCTTGGTGAGCTCGCCCGCGTCCTCGCGCTGCTTGGCCTCGAGCTTGTCGGCCCGTGCCCGCTGCTCGGCGAGGTCTGCCTGCAGCTTCTCGAGTGCCTTGCGCTCTTCCTCAGTCATGGTGTGAGCCTCGGTGGTGGCCGTTACCGGTACGGGGCGAACATAGGTGCCCGCCGCGGCGCCCTTTTCGGCGTGGTCTGCAGCCATGCCGTCCTTGGCCAGTGCCTCGTAATCCGCCAGCGGGTGCGCCTTGTGGTCCCACGCGCCGTTCGCGTTCTTGGCGTGCTGCAGGACCTGGTGCGCGTGCATGGCCGCAAAGCGCTTGTGGTGCCGCGTCGATCCGTCGTCCCCCGCACCATCTGCGGCGGCAGCCGCGAGCACGTGGCGGCGCACGGCCCGTGCGTGGTGCTCGCCCGCCGTGCGCTCGTGCACTTGGCTGCGGTGGAAGCCCTCCTCGGCCGTGAGCGAGCCTGGCTTGCCGTGCGCGCCCTGCTCGACGGCGGTGGTGCGTGCGCGCGCCGCATCGTTGCTCGCCTCGGTGGCCGCCTTGCTGTCCTCTTCCGCAGCCGCGGCGAGGCTCGCGTACTCCTTCGCCGTAACGGGCTCGCCGCTCACCGCCGCGCCGCTGTCGAGGTGCATGCGCGCGCCGGCGCCCATGCGGCCCCAGCCCGGCGGCCCGACGGCGACGTGGTTGATGCGGATGTTGCGCTGCACCGCATCGTAGTGCTGCCCCTGGTAGTCCCCCGGCGTGGGGTCGAGGTCGCAGTGGTAGCCGCAGCTGATCTCGCGCAGCGCCCCGGGCTCCTCGGCCCCCTTGAGCGCGCGCTCAATGGTCTTGCCATCCTGCAGGTGCAGCTCGCCGTGCACGTAGCTGCCGTCCCGCCGCACGTCCTTGCCCACCGTGCCCACCGCGTGGTCACGCCAGTTGTCCGGGCCCACCCGCCCAGGGTGGTCGACGGTCACCGGCGCCAGCGGGTATGTGGCGAGGCTGTCCGGGTGGAAGACCTCGTCAGGGTGGCGCAGCTCCATCCGCTGCGAGCCATCCTCGTTGCGGTAGGGGAAGACGCCGGTGCGTGTGAGGCTGGCATCCGCCACGAGGCCGCCCTGGGGTGTGCGCTTGCGCTCGCGCACCTCGCCGCTGCTCAGGTCAAGCCGGTACACGGGCATGGGGTAGTGCGCGCGAAGGTAGCGGCGAGCGCTGCCCGCCACGCCGCCGCGCGGTGGGCCGAGCGTGGGCGCACCGTGGGCGGCTCGGTGGCAAAAGCCCGGTAAAACGTGGCGCAGCTAGCTTCGCCCGCACATGGCGCTACTCGACCCGTACGGCCGGCCTTTTGGCACCGATGTGGAGGTGGACACATGGGCCGAGCGTGGCCGAGGCATCCGGCAGGACGCATGGGTGAACCAGCAAACGGGCCTCGGCGTATGGGGCATCGACAAGAGCAAGGCTGCCCACTACTGGCCCGTCTACCGGGTGCTCGACCAGGAGCTCACGAGCCTCATGAACGGCTCGGACATCGCCTCCAAGATTGTGAGCAAGCGCGTCGACGAGCAGTTCCGCCGCGGCTGGGAGCTCGAGGGCAGCGTCAACGGCACGCCCCTCAAGCAGCAGGAGGTCAAGGACGCCGAGGACTGGGCCACCGAGTACCTCGACCTGCACGAGAACTTCCGCGAGGGCGCGCGGTGGGGGCGCCTGTACGGCGGCGCGCTCAACATCATGGCCATCGACGATGGCGGCGAGCTCACCGAGCCGCTCAACGAAAACAACATCCGCGACTTCTACAGCCTCGCGCTGGTGGACCGGCGGTACAGCTACGTGCAGAGCCAGTACGCCGCCATGGCCGCGAGCCGCCCCGGCTACAAGTACGGCCGGCCCCAAATCTACCTCATCAGCAATGCCATCGCGGGGTATGGCTGGAACGAGCACGGGCCCGTCGAGAAAATCAGCGAGCGTGAGCTACGCCAGCGCGGCGCGCAGGTGAGCCTCGTGCACGAGTCGCGCGTCATCCGGTTTGACGGCAACCCGGCGGATGTGGTGACGCGCCAGCAGCTCGCGGGCTGGTCCTGGTCGGTGCTGCAGCGCGTGTACGACGCCATGCGGCAGTTCGACACGAGCTTCGACTCGGCCATGTACCTGCTGCAGGACGCCAGCCAGGGCGTGTTCAAGCTGCAGGGCCTCATCAAAGCGGTGAGCACTGGCCAGCGCGCGGCGCTGCTTGCCCGCATGCAGATGATGGAGATGACGCGCTCGGTGGTGCGCGGCATTGCCGTCGACGCGGGCGGCCCCGATGGCAAGAACGCCGAGAGCTTCGAGCGCCAGCCCACGCCCTTTTCGGGTATCCCGGAGCTGCTGCAGGTGATGATGCTGCGCCTCAGCGCGGCCGCCGACATGCCTGCTACGGAGCTCTTTGGCAGGGCGCCTCAGGGCATGAACGCCACTGGGGAGAGCGACACGCGCAAGTGGTACGACACCATCGAGAGCCTGCAGAAGAACGAGCTCGGGCCGAAGCTCATACGGGTCATGAAGCTGCTGGGGCTGGCCAAGAAGGGCCCGCTGCGCGGCAAGCTGGTAGACTGGAAAATCCACTTCCGCCCGCTGCAGAGCCCCACCGACGCCGAGCTGGCCACGACGCGCCTAGCCAACGCGCAGCGGGACGTGGCGTACATCGGCGTGGGCGTGGTCAAGCCCGAGGAGGTCGCCGTGGACCTCACCGAGGTGTACCCCAACCTCGACGTAGAGGCGCGCGAGGAGGTGCTCGAGGCGGGCCTCATGTTCGACCCGTACGAGAACGAGCCGCCGCCGCAGAACAGCCCCGCGGTGAACGCCCCAGGGCAGGGCGAGCCGCTCAGCCCCAAGGCGCCCGTGCCGCTCATGGGCACCACGGGCACCAACATCGACCCCGGGGCGCTGCCGCAGCTGGGCAAGAGCACGCCGGCGAGCAGCGGCGAGGCCGGGCGCGAGCCGGGCAAGCCAGAGGTGGCCAAGCAGGCCAAGGCGGACAGCCTCATGGCGGCCGAGGACAGCGCGGCGCTGCTGGTGCTCGACGCGCTTGTGGCCACACGCCAGGACGGCAAGCAGGCGAAGGCTGTATTCCAGCAGCTGCTGGATGACTACCCGGCAAGCCACCTTGGCTGGGTGCTGGCGGCGCATTGGGATGGCCCACTCGAGGTGCCCACCGAAGATATCGACTCGAGCAACCGGGCGCAGTGGCGGGCGAGCCACGACGGCACGAGCGAGAGCTTCAAGCAGAAGGTCGGCCTGGCGCTCAAGGGCGACCCAGAGGGCATCCGCAAGCCTGCGGTCCTCGTCAAAGTGCCGGGCGAGAGCAAGCTCCGCATCGTCGATGGCCACCACCGCTACCTCGCGCACGAGGCGCTGGGGGCGCCGCTGCTCGCGTATGTTGCTGAAGTTCATGTGAAAAACGGTCCGTGGGACGAGCTTCATACCGCCCAGAAAAAGGGCAAGAGCGGGGCGCGCTCGGGCAGCGTGCGGGCACCCTCGTGGGCGGGCGCCAATGCCAAGGCAGACGGGGGGCCACGCAAGTGGACGCTCGCCGAGGCCCGCGCCGCGAGCGAGCACGCACGCGCCACCGGCACCGCCGAGGCGCACACGCAGGCGGCGCAGGCGCACCGGTACCTCGCTGGCCGGCTGCACAACCTCAAGCAGGACGCAGCCGCCGCCAAGCACGAAGACATGGCGGCGGTGCATGAGGCTGCTCTTGCGTAGGCTCGGGCGCTGCCTTGGCCGGCTTGCGCTTGGTGCTCACCATGTGAGCCTCCTGTCGGTGTCTCCACCGTAGTTGCCCATCATGCGCCTTATGTAACGCAAGCGCAAGCTACTTTCTCAGCCGTGTGCACCGTGATCTCGCGCCTTGTGCCATTCAGCGGCTACGCCCTGCGCGGATCGTGCGGCGAGGCGCAGACCGTCGGTGTCAACGAGGTCCTGCGCCCTGAGGCGGTGCCGGCTGGCGCCTGCGCTGACTACAGCGCCCGTGTGCTTGCAGCCTTTGGCCCCGGTGGGCCGCGCACACTCGACAAGCCCATCAGCTGGCCACGCCGCACGGGCGAGTGGCCCGAGGGTTTCGCCGATATCGTTTTCGTTCCTGGCGAAGTCCTCGGCCGCTCGCGGGACCCGTACGGGTACTGAGGCCGTGCTAAGCTGCAGCCATGGCCCACCACAAGCGCGGCAGGCCCAAGAACAGGCGAGCTGGCTGCCTCATGTGCAAGCCGCACAAGGCCAACGGCGCCAAGCACAAGGCCGCGCCCAGGTACGCGGCGCTCGAGTGCGTGCAGGCGCTAGCCGCAGAGGCCAAGCCGGACGGCTACTAGGCCAAAGGCTGCGCTACCTTCGCCCGCAGCATGGCGGCAAACACGCACGCGAGTATTGCCGCTTGGAACGCGGCGCTCAATGCCATCCTGGCAACGCTCAACAGCGGCTTTATTGAGCTGTACACGGGCAGCCAGCCGGCTACGCCGGATGTGGCCGTAAGCTCGCAAACGCTGCTCGCTACGCTGCCGCTGAGCGCCACGGCCTTTGCCAGCGCGAGCGGTGGCACGGCCACGGCCAACGCCATCACAAACGCCAGCGCCGCAGCCACCGGCACCGCCACGTGGTTCCGCGCCTACAAGAGCGACGGCGTGACGGCCGTCATCGACGGCAGCGTGGGTACCAGCGGGTGCGACCTCAACCTCAACGACGTGGCCCTCACCACTGGCGGCACCGTGAGCATCACTTCGTGGACTGTCTCGATGCCGGTGGGCCAGTAGCCACATGGCCGAGACAAGCATCCCCGTACAGCCGGCCGCCGCGCAGGGGGCCATACCGGCCGCGCCGCTGCCGCTCAAGATGGTGCAGCCCTCGGATGCGAGCGGCACCGAGATACAGGCCGTGAGCCTCTTCGATGACCAGGGCCGCGCGGTGTACCCGCTCACGGAGGCCACCGGCCAAAAGATCGTGCAGCTGCTGTCCCAGCTCGTATCGCTGCAGGCGCAGGCTACTGGTGCCCTGCTGCCTAGCGACGATGCCGCCACACTCACCAACCCCACCTAAGCACCCACCGGAGCACATAAGCCATGAGCGGTACAGGTCCCAATAACGACGTCCTCAACTGGGGCAGGACCGGCCGCCTGCTCGCCAGCCTCGCCAAGCTGGCGGATGGCCTGCCAGTAATCGCCCGCGCCTCGCAGTACGGCGAGGCCATAAGCCAGCTGCTCACCAGCAAGCAGCACGTGCTTGCAGACGAGGGCTCGTACTACATCTGCCGCACGCCGACCATCGGCACCGGCATCGCTGGCGTGACCTCTCTTGCTGCGTACACGGCCACCTCACCGGTGCTCATTGTCACCAACAACAACCCGCAAGGCGGCCGCAACATCTGGCTCGACTACACGTGCCTCACGGTAACAGCCACGGCGGCGAGCACTACCTCTCTATTCATGGCCACGGTGCTCGACACCACGGCCCGCTACAGCTCGGCTGGTAGCGGCGGCGCCGGCACCAACCTGAGCACGGCACTTATTGGCCCGTACGCCACCAACGTGGCGAGCCCGCAGGCCTCGAACGCCCTGGTGTATGCAGGCGCCCTCGTGGCCGTGGCTGCGAGCAGCACGGCGCGCATCCTGAGCAACCGCCTGGTGCGGCAGCAGATACCCGTAGTGCTCGACCAGTACATCATCAACTTCGGCACCGACGCCGTGGGCGGCCCGCTACCGCCGCAGGCGCTCAGCGCCGCGGTGCCCGCGGTGAGCAGCGTGGCACACGCCCCCGTGTGCGTGCCGCCTGGCGGCAGCTTCCTGCAGTACTACTACGGTGCATCCATGGGTGCTGCGCCGAGCTTCGAGGTCGAGGTCGGGTACGTAGAGCGCTGAGCGCTGCAGGTAAGGGGCACCCGTGTCGCTCCTCCTGCTGCTGCGCCAGCTACGGGCGGCCGCCGCTACCACGGCGGCGCCGCCCGTACCTGGGCGCGGCCCGCGGGATGGGGCGCCCACCGGGCTCGTACTGCGCGGCCCGCGGGATGGGGCGCCCACCGGCCCTGCTGCTGCACCTGCGTGGTTCCCGGCGCCGGGTACCCGCGGGCCCGAGCTGGTGGCGGTGCCTGGGTACCCAGGTGCACGCACCCCACCGGCTGGCGCACCTGTTACCAGTGCCCCACGCGGCCCGCGTGAGGGGCCTGGGCCAGCGCTGCCACCGCCCGCGGTGGCCCGGTACACGCTGCCGCTACTGCTGCAAGTGGCACCGCAAGCCAGCTGGCCGCCGGCACCGCCACCGCGCGCCGCAGTGCCGGACGCGCCTGGCCAAGCACCGGCAGCAGGCACCAGCTACCAGGTGCTGGGTGGGCTCAGGCAGGCGGCCACCGGCGCCGAGGCCTTTACCGGGCTGGCCACGCAGCACCTGGGTGGGCTCGTGCAGGCTGCCGCAGGCGGCGAGCTGTTTGCTGGCAGCGTGGTGCAGCACCTCGCTGGGCTCGTACAAGCCGCCGCGGGTGCCATTGTCTACTCGGGCCCCACCGCGCAGCACCTTGCAGGCCTGCGCCAGGCCGCTACCGGCGCCACGGCCTACATCGGCACGGCCACCCAGGTACTCGGTGGGCTGGTGCAGTCCTCGGTGGGCTACATCTACATCGGCGGCGGCGCCGCGCAGCGCCTGGGTGGCCTCACCCAGGCGGCCCATGGGTACTTGTACATTGGGGGCGCAGCCGGGCAGCAGCTAGCTGGGTTCGTACAGGCAGCCGTGGGCCGTTTTTACGGCGGCCATGGGGGGTATTTTGAGGGCCCTGCAGCCCAGCGCATTGGCCAGCTCAACTCACGCAGCGCCACCGTGTACTGGCCCGCTGGGGCGCCAGCGGGCAGCGACGAACCGTTTACCAACCCAAGCCACGAGCGAGAGCGCGAGCGGCGCCGCAGGCTGGCCAAGGCGGCTACCAAGGCCAGCACGCCGCGTGCGGACGCCAAGCCACGGCGAAAGCCCACGCATGCGCACCCCATGGCTGCGCCCGCAGTTGTACCGCTGCCGCTGGCGCCCCCGCCCAAGCCGGCGCTCACTCACGGGTATGCGCGCCAGGGGCTCGCTGGGCTTGCTCAGGGCGTGGCTGGCCATGCCGTGCCGCCATTGTTTGCGGGGGCCGCGGCAGGCGCCGTCGCAGCCCTCGGGCAGGCTGCGGCAGGCGAGCACGTGCCGCACATTGGGCCTTGCCTGCAGGCACTGGGTGGCCTCGGCCAGCAGGCAGCGGGCACACATGCACTGCAGGCGCTTGTGGCCGAACTACAGCTCAGCATGGCCACAATGCAGGCCGAGCATGAGGCCCTCGCTTTGGCCCACGCCGACACACTCGATGCGCTCGCCGCGGCCAGCCACCCGGTACTGCGGCTCGTGCAGCCGCCTGAGCCGCTGCACCAGGACCCCGCGCACCCGGTGCCTGGCGGCTACCAATGGGGCACCACGGGCAAGGTGTACAAGAGCAAGGCCAAAGCTCAGGCGCAGGCGCGCGCCATCTATGCCACCGGGTGGCGCGATGACCAGCTGCGCGCCAAGGCGCAGCACCTCAAGGCCAGCCAGCGCGCCGAGGCTCGGTACGTGGCAGACTTGGTGGCCATCCAGGGTGCCCTGCACAAGGCGGTGCTGCACATCGTCCACCGCGAACTCGGCGCGGCGCCGGCGAGCCCCACCGAGCGGCACGACGCGCCGGGTACGGGCGAGGCCAAGCGCCGGGTAATCCGCCTACAGGGCCAAACGGCCGAGTGGGTCCGCGGCAAGGTCAAAGAGGCCTACAACCGCATGGCCACCGAGGTGCACCGCACCACCGCCACCGGCACCAAGCTGCTGGGCATCCACGTGGGCGAGGTGCCCGCGCTGCAGAGGGCCATAGACCAGGCCCGCAGCGAGAACGTCGCCCTCATCACCAACGCCAGCCGCACCTACCTCAGCCAAGTGCGCCAGGTGCTCGAGGATTACGAGGGCATGCCGGCGGGTGAGGCCGTGGGGGCCAAGCGGCTGGCGGCGCTGCGCGCTGGGGCCGAGCCCGAGACCGTCACCGAAGCGCTGCAGCTGCGCGGCACCGTGAGCGCGAGCCGGGCGCAGCTGATAGCTCGTGACCAAACGTTGAAACTTTCGGCGGACCTCACGCGCACGCGGCAGCAGGCCGCTGGGGTCACCAAGTATGTGTGGAACACTTCGCAAGACGAGCGTGTCAGGCCTGGGCACCGCGAGCTGCACGGCAAGGTATTCAGCTACGACGACCCGCCGGATACCGGCGATGGCGAACTGAACAATCCCGGGGAGGACTTTCAGTGCTTCCCGTCAAGCACCGAGGTCGAGTGCGCTCACGGTGTAACTGAAGCGTTCCGGCGTTGGTACGACGGCGAACTGACCTCGCTCGTTCTGGTAACGGGCAAAACGCTCCGAGCGACACCTCACCACCCGGTGCTCACGCGCCGCGGCTGGGTGCCCATTGGCGCGCTGCAACTCACGGACGATGTTGTACAGGTTGCCGAGGACGACATCGGCCCTGCGTGCGAACACAAGCACGACCGTGTACCCGCTATCAGCGAGGTATTTGCAGCGTTGGAGGTAGATGGCGTCCTTTGCCCTCGCCGCTCGGCCAACGCAGACTTCCACGGCGATGGTACCGAAGGCGATGTCGATGTTGTACTTGCCGCACGCCCGCTGTCCTTCGGGCACCTCGCCAGCAGCAGTAAGCGCCGCAAGCAGTTCACGCTCGCCGGCACCAATGCGGCGCCCCTTGGTGGTGGCACGATAGGCGAGGTACTCTGCAGTGCGTGTGGTGCCACGGACCGCAGCATGAGCGGCATCGGTCAGAGCCTCTCGCTCGCTGGTGCTCATGCGGGCCATGCGCAGCAAGTTGGCCTCGGTGCCGCCTCGGATATGCACACCGGCTCGCCTCAGCCTGGGTGTGAGCACCACGCGGTCAAAGCCGGTGCGCTTGGCGATGGCGAGCAGGCTCTCGCCGGCCTCGTATGCGGCAATGATGGGGGCCATATCCACGACGAGCACGGGCCGCACGGCGCCCACTCGCCTGTCGGTGCGCACGCCGACAGCGCGGAGTTTCTTGCTCAGGTTGTCGGGATTGATGCCAAGCAGCGTGGCAACCTCCTTCAAGGTCTTGCCGGCGTCCAGCAGTTTGCGCGCGTATGCAGCATCGACAGGCTTCAGTTTCATGGCTGGGTTTACAACCTCTCCACCGCCGTAGGGTGGTATGCGGCCGGCGGTATTGTAGCGCATAATTGCCGGTGCGTTGCCGTGCCTGTTATCGATGAACTCGATGGCGAGCAGCCCGAAGCCGAAGAGGCGTAACGCCAGCGTGTACAGCAGCACGCGCGCAGTGCTGCGCGCGCGCCACGTGGCCGCGTGTACAACGTGCGTGGCACTTTTGCCTTGCGCTGCTGCTGAGCATAGGTGTACGTATGTGCCAGCATATTGGCTAGCACTAAGGCTCACCAAACTGCACCCGCAAAGGTGGACAAGAAGCCTGCTCTATTGAGCACGCATGAGCGCCGCAAGCTGGCTGGCGTCACGCTCATCCACGAGCGCACAATACGTAGGTGGGAGAGCGGCGCTGATATCCACATAGCCACGCGCAAGGTGCTTGACGAGGCGGCCCGTAAGCTTGGGCTACCGGTGCCAGAACGGCCGCGCTAGGTTCCCACACATGAGCCAAGACCAGCAGCCGCCCGCGCCGCCCGCCGCCGAGCCCAAACCCAAGGGCAAGCGCGGCTTTGCCTCGATGGACCCCAAGGTGGTGAGTGCCATCGCGCGCAAGGGTGGCCAGGCCGCCCACCAGGCCGGCACCGCCCACAAGTTCTCGAGCGACGAGGCGCGCGAGGCCGGGCGTAAGGGCGGCGCCGCCAAGCATGGCAAGCGCGCCGCTGCTGAGCCACTGGCCCTCGAAAGCGCCGCGCTGGACGAAGGGGAGGAGTGATGGCCAAGCCCGGGGACTGGATGGAGAACGTGCAGAACCTGGCCGACGGCGACCACGTGGCCATCGGTGCCGCTGCCGCAGTCGTGCCGGCGCTCTTCGCCCATACCGCGCAACCCATGCTCGTAGCCTCGTGCTTCCTGCTGCCCGCCGTGCTGGTCAAGGCGTACTGGTACGACCTGAGGTACGAGTCGGGCGAGACGTGGAAGAGCTCCACGGTGGATGCCATCGGCTACCTCATCGGGCAGGCCGTAGGCTGGGGCCTGCTGTACCTGGCTTGGCGCCATGGCTCTTGGGGGCTGCGGTGACGCCGCTCAGTGTCGAGCGTGTCGTGGAGGCCCTCGAGGGCAACCGGGCGGCGACGTGCCTGGTGGTCTCGCCAGACCTGCACACGGTGGCCGAGCTCATGGCATATGCCGAGCTTTTCCGGTTCGGCGACAGCACCATGCCCAACCTGCTGAAGGGCCATATCTCGTACCGCGTTGACCGCGCCATGCCTGCGGGCACGTGGCGCCTGGAGGTACCGCAGTGACACCCGAAGAGAGCATTGCCTGGAAGCCTACCCTGCCAGGCGGCAGCACCGATATTCTCCCGTTCCAAGTGGAGCACTTCGCCACGCCCTCGCCGGTGCTGCCGCTCGGCGGCGTATACCTCGAGGTGGGCTCGTTCTTCGGCCGCAGCATCTGCCACATGGGGCTGCTGCGGCCCGACGTGCGGCTGGTGGTGTGCGACCCGTGGACCGACGAATGGGAGGATGCAGGAGAGACGCTGCCTATCGGCCCGGACCGCGAGCGGCGCGACAAGTACGGCGGCATGTACGAGGCCTTCGTGGCCGGGCTGCGAGAGCACGCGCCCGAGCTGCTAGATGGCATGCGCCTGCTCGACTTGCGCGGCGTGGCTGTTGTCGATGGCCTGTACCGGATCGACATGCAGCGCCTGACTCGGCTCACCATCCTGCGCGGCCCAAGCCAGCATGCGCTGCCCGCAGCACTGCCCGCTGCGAGCGTCGACGTGGCCTTCCTCGACGGAGACCATACCCTCGAGGGGCTCGCGGCGGACATCACCCAGGCTCGCCGCGTGGTGCGGCCCGGTGGGCTCATCGCGGGGCACGACTATCACGCCTCGTACTGGGGCTCGCCGACCACGCTCGCCGTGGAGCGGGAGCTGCTGCTCAGCCCAGGCGCCAAGGGGTACAAGCTCGCGCCGTGGCCGTACGAGCGTGAGGGCTGGGACGCCGGGCACTCGAGCGTATGGTACGCGGACAGCTGGGTGCCGCAGGTCAGCGTTGAGGCGTTCGCGCTCGACGCCCCAGAGGACCCCGCGCGCGAGCCCGTGGAGCCGTAGTGGACTTACCCCACGTCACCGTCATCTCAACTGGGTGGCGCCACCCGACGGCGCCCGCCTGCCGTGCCTCGGTGCGCTCGCAGCAGGGCGTCGAGTTCACTCACCTCTACATCGAGGCCAGTGAGCAAGAGCCAGCCCGCACCAAGGTGGAAAACCTGCGCGAGGCGATTGCCACGCTGTCGCCCGATACAGTGTGCGCCTGCCTGGACGGGGACGACTGGCTCGCTGGCAAGTACGCGTTGCGCCGCATTGCCGTGGCTCACGCCTCAGGCAAGTGGGCCACGTACGGCAGCTTCCGCAACTCGGATGGCTCGCCAGGCTTTGCCGACGCCTACGGCCCCGGCGAGGCGTACCGCACCTCGCACTGGCGAGCTACGCACCTCAAGACGTTCCGCGCAGGGCTTTTCCAGCGCATTGCCGACGTGGACCTGCAGTACCCGGCGGACGCCGGTGGCCGCTGCGTGCCTTTTGGCGACCACGTGGCCATGCGCTGGATTGACCGCGCAGACGACCCGGCTTTCATGTACCCGATACTAGAGATGGCCGGGTACGACCGCACGGAATACGTACGAGATATTACGTATATCTACAACGAAGTAGGCGGGTGGCACCGCAGCGCGAGCCAGGCAGAGCTCGAGCACCAGGCCACCATCATGGCGCTCACCCGCAGCAGGCCGGCGTACGGCCGCATTGAGGCGCTATGACGCTGCAGGCATGGGAGGCCATACCCGGGTGGTCAGGGGACATACTCCCTTACTACGCCGAGCTCGCGGCCTCTCTGCCGCAAGGCGCGCGCGTCATAGAAGTTGGCGTTCTCTTCGGCAGGTCAATTGCGTGTTTGGGCACGCTGCGGCCGGACATCGAATTGTGGGCCGTGGACACCTGGGCCGACCCGGTGCTCGACAGCCCCGGCGCCGCGTTCGCCGATGTGGCGCGCGAGTTCGGCAAGACTACGTGGGAGGCCTTCTGGGGGCTCATGCACGCGCACGCGCCCGAGGTGCTTGGCAGGCTGCACGTGGTGCGGGCCCGCAGCACCGAGGTGGTGCTGCCCGAGGCGCATGTAGTGTTCATTGACGCTGCGCACGACGAGGCCAATGTGCGTGCCGACATCGCGCATTGGCGCGGCCGCGTGGTGAGCGGCGGCGAGCTCTCAGGCCATGATTACCAGAACGAATACCCGGGCGTCGTCGCCGCGGTGGATGCAGCGTTTGCTGGCGAGGTCCGCAAAGGGCCCGGGGACTGGTCGAGCGTGTGGCGGGTCTCACGGTGAGCGATTTTTGGGACGCCCATGCCCGCACCATCGACCCGGCCGCCTACCGGGCCGACAGGCAGTACCTCGGGTGCCAGGCCGAGTACCCGTACGAGGCCATGGTGCGCCACGTGCTCGAGGGCCATGGCGCATGGGTGTATGCGGCGCAGCCGGACGACGACGGGGCGTACGGCGCCACTACGCGCCTGGTGCAAGGCCGCATGGTGAGCCGGGACCTGCTCGATAGTTGCGTGGAGCTTGGCTACCTCGCCAGGCAGCTCGGCATATACCAGCTGGCCGAGGCGAGCATCTTGGACATTGGCGCGGGCTACGGGCGCCTCGCGCACCGGCTGCACGTGGCGCTGCCCACGGCGCGCGTGTACTGCGCCGATACGGTGGCTGCGAGCCGCGAGGTGTGCGCCCAGTACCTGGCCCACCGAGGTGTCGAACCGCGCGTCTACGCCCCCAGCGAGCTTGACCGGCTGCCGGCCATGAGCTTGGCAGTGGCCGTGCACTCATGGCCCGAGTGCACCCTGGCCGAGGTGCAGTGGTGGCTCGGCTGGCTGGCCGACCACAAGGTGCCGCACCTGTACGTGGTGCCGCACGACCGCGCGCTCACGTGCGAGTGGGGCAGCAGCCCCGGGCCGTGGGCGGCACCACCCCACGCGCCGAGTTTCGCGGAAGCCATAGCCATGAGCGGCTACGAGCTCACCGACGAGTGGCACGGGCCGGCCTGCTGGCCCAGGGCCCACCACCTCTACAAGCGGGTGCGGTGATGGCGTTCAGGCTCCACGCCGTAGGTGGCCTTTGCAACCGCTTGCGTGCGGTACTCTCGCACCTCGCGGCGTACGAGCATATTGAGCTGCTTTGGGACGGTGGCCTCGTGCACCCGCTCGACAGCGTGCGGCAGCTGGGGGACAAGAACACTCACTTCCGTGAGCTCTTCGAGCCGCTCACCGGTGTGCAGTTCATCGAAGGCCACGTGGGGGCGCACATCACCCACGGCATCTGCGACAAGGCGCCACCCGATTGGCGCAAGCACTACGCGTCGCTGCGGCCACTGCCCGCGCTCGCCGCACGCATTGCCAGCGTCCGGGCGGGCCTCGGGCCTGAGTACTTGGCGGTGCACGTGCGGCGCACGGACATGGTGCCGCTCGCCAGGCGCCTCGGTAACGCCGTGACGAGCGATGAGGAGTACCAGGCCTGGGTGGCCCAGCAGCCCGCCGACCTGCCCATCTGGCTCGCCTCCGACAATGGCGAGACGCAGCGCAAGTTCCGCTCGTGGTACGGCAGCCGCGTGCGGTACCTGGCGCCACTGGGCGGCCTAGAGTCGGCCGAGGAGCACGACCACCGCGTGTACAGCCCCATTGAGGATGGCGTGGTGGACATGTACGTAGCGGCCCAGGCCACGCACTTCTGCGGCGCCGGCAACCTCGGTTCCTTTACCCACACCATCCAGATACTCCACCTCATCCACCACGGCCTGCCCGTGCCGGACATTGGGGGGTGGCCGTGAGCAAGTGCGCCCTCATCACCGGCATCACCGGGCAGGACGGCAGCTACCTCGCCGAGCTGCTACTGCGCAAAGGCTACGCCGTGCACGGCCTCATGCGCCGCGGCAGCAGCTTCACCACCGCCCGCATCGAGCACCTGCCGCAGGTCGAACTGCACCATGGGGACATGGGGGACGGCACCGGGCTGCGCAGGGTGCTCGAACTCGTGCAGCCAGACGAGGTGTACAACCTGGCCGCCCAGAGCCACGTGCGTGTGAGCTACGACCAGCCGGAGTACACCGCCGATGTCGTGGCCACGGGCACGCTGCGCCTGCTCGAGGCCGTGCGCGCCATGCGCGCCCCCATCCGCTTCTACCAGGCCAGTTCGAGCGAGCAGTACGGCTCGGCACCGGCGCCGCAGTACGAGGGCACGCCGTACCAGCCGCGCAGCCCGTACGCCGTGGCCAAGGTGGCCGCCCACCACACGGCCGTGCTCTACCGCGAGGCGTACGGCATGCACGTGAGCTGCGGGGTGCTGTTCAACCATGAGAGCCCGCGGCGCGGCGAGACGTTCGTGACGCGCAAGGTGACGCGTGCGGTGGGCCGCATTGTGGCAGGCACGCAGGGCCACCTGCTGCTCGGCAACCTAGATGCCCGCAGGGACTGGGGCTGGGCGCCGGACTACGTGCAAGCTATGTGGCTCATGCTGCAGCAGGACACGCCTGGCGACTACGTGGTGGCCACGGGCGTGAGCCACACGGTGCGCGAGTGGGTCGAGCTGGCCTTCGCCGAGGTTGGCCGCCCGTGGGTGCCCTACGTGCAAGCCTTCGTGCCGCAGTACGAGCGCCCCGCCGAGGTCGAGCACCTCGAGGGCTGCTCGGCCAAGGCTGCACGGGTACTTGGGTGGGAGCCAACCTACGGCTTCCCGAGCATCGTGCGCGCCATGGTGCAGCACGACGTGGCACTGGCAGAGCGTGAGAAAGCAGGGGCGGCGGCATGAAAGTCCTAGTGACAGGTGGCAGTGGGTTCCTCGCGGGCCCCGTGTGTGAGCAGCTCGCTCTTGCGGGTATCGCCTACACTGCGGTTGGCTGGTGGCGTGTTGGGTATGACCTTTGCGACTGGCCACAAACAGAGGCCATGTTCGATAGGGTGGTGCCTACGCACGTAATCCACTGCGCCAGCTACAGCGGCGGCATCGCCTTCAATGCCGAGCACCAGGCGGACATCTGGCTGCGCAACACGCACATGGCGGCCAACCTGTTTGAGGCTTGCCGCAAGCACGGCGTGCAGCGCCTCGTGCTACCCATCTCGAACTGCGCATACCCTGGCGCCTCGAGTGTTTTCCGCGAGCGTGAGTTTTGGGAAGGCGATGTGCACCCCTCGGTGCGCTCATACGGCGCCACGCGGCGCGCGCTCGTAGTGGGGGCGGACGCGTACCGTGCGCAGTACGGGCTCGACTCGCTCTGCCTCGTGCTGAGCAACATGTACGGCCCGGGCGACCACACTGACCCGGTACGGGCGCACGCGCTGGGTGGCTTGGTGGTGCGCATGCTGCAGGCCAAGCGCGCCGGCGAGCCAACCTTCACCGTGTGGGGCAGTGGGCGGCCCGTGCGCGAGTGGCTGTACGTGGGCGATGGCGCCGAGGCACTGGTGCGTGGCCTCACGGCGCCGAGCCACGCAGGCGTGTGCAATGTGGGGTGGGGCGAGGGCGTGAGCATGGCCGGGCTCGCGGGCCTCATCCGGGATGCCATTGGGTACAAGGGCGAGCTTGTATACGACACCACCAAGCCAGACGGGGCGCCGCACAAGGCCGTGGACGGCACCGGTGGGCGCTCGCTGCTCGGCTGGGGGCCCCAGGTCACGCTGGCCGAGGGGCTGGCCCGCACCGTGGCGTGGGCTGAGGGTGCGGTGCCGTGAAGCCAATCCCGCAGTTCGAACCCGACTTCGGCCCCGCCGAGGCCATGGCTGTTTACCGGTACATGCTCGGCGGCGGGTGGGTCACCGAGCACACTCGCACGCGCGCCTTCGAGGCGGCCATTGCCGAGTACACGGGCGCCAAGCACTGCATCGCCGCGCCCAATGGCACGCTGAGCCTCACCATGGCGGCGCTCGCCGTGGGCTTGGGCCGCTCACCCTCGCACCAGGTCCTCGTGCCCGACTACACCATGGTGGCCAGTGCGAACGCCATGGTGCTCGCCGGGGCCCATGTGGTGTTCGTCGACGTGGACCCGCAGACGCTTTGCATGAGCCTCGAGGCGGCCAAGGCTGCGCTCACGCCGGCCACGCGCGCCGTGGTGCTCGTGGCGCCCAATGGCCGGGGGCCAAGCGAGGGCATCCAGGCATGGGTAGATTGGTGCAGGCTGCAAGGGCTGGTGCTCATTGAGGACGCCGCGCAGGGCCTGGGCAGCTACGTGGCCGGGCGCCACTGCGGCCGCTGGGGGGCCTTCGGTTCGTTCAGCTTCAGCGTGCCCAAGGTCATCAGCACCGGGCAAGGCGGGTGCCTCATCACCGACAGCGACGAGTACGCCGCCGAGCTGCGCCGCCTCAAGGACTTCGGCCGCACCGGCGGGGGCAACGACATACACCCCACCATGGGCTGGAACTTCAAGTGGACCGACCTGCAGGCCTGCGTGGGCCTCACGCAGCTCACCAAGCTTGCCGGGCGCCTCGAGCGCAAGGTGGCCAATGGCAAGCTATACGCCGAGCGGCTGCGCGGCGTGCCGGGCGTAACGCTCTTCGAGGTGCCCCCCGGCAACGTGCCGTGGTTCTACGACGGGCTGTACGAGCGGCGCGACGAGCTGCGGCGGCACCTGCTCGCCGAGGGCATCGGCACCCGCCCCATGTACGGGCCCATCCACCAGCAGGGCGCCTGGGTGGCCAAGGGCATGGCGCACTGCAGTGGCGCCTACCCGGTGGCCGAGCGCGTGGGCCGCGAGGGCCTCTGGCTGCCCTCGAGCCCGCAGCTCACTGCCAGCGACGTCCACCGCGTGTGCGACGCAATCGTGGCCTTTTACCAGCGAGGGGCGTGATGGCAGCAGTGTGCATGCATTGTGGGCGCGAGGGCTGCGAGGCCGGGTACGAGTGCGCGGCGGCGCAGCCGGTGCCGCTCAACCGCCACCCCACCGCGCCGCCGCCGCCGGTGGTGCCGACCATGCCGCGGGCCGGGTACATGGTGCCGCGCACCCGGTACAGCAAGCAGTACGACGGGCCGCCGCTCGCCAAACGCGCCGAGGGCAGCTACGTGAGCGCTGGCGCCGAGCTACGCCGCCCGCACCTCGTGAGCGTGGGCAAGCACTCGAACCTCGATTGGGGGGTGTACTGCACCACGGCGCTGCACCTGGGTGACTATGTCCACCTCGCCGCGCAATGCAGCATCATCGGCGGCGCCAACGCCAGCCTCATGATGCACCACTTCAGCACCCTCGGTGTGGGCAGCCGCGTGGTGTGCGCGAGCGATGCCCGTGGCGACGGCGAAGGCCTCGTGGGCCCTGCCATACCGTGGGACGAGCACGCGCGCGTCGACTGCCGGCCCGTGGTGTTCGAGCCGCTCGCCATCGGCACCACGGGCATCATGGTCATGCCAGGCGTGACGCTCGGCATAGGCTGCCTCATTGGGGCCGGTGCGCTGGTACTCAAGAGCACCGATCCGTGGGGCATCTACGTGGGCGTGCCGGCACGCAAGGTGGGCGAGCGCCCGCGCGCCAAGGTGCTCGAGGCCGCAAAGCGGCTTGGCTACGACTTCTCAATCTGGGCAGGTGAGGCACATGGCTGACGCACGCATCTCGATTCACATCGCGCACGCCGAGTGGATGCCGGAGCGCAAAGACACGCTCGCTCGGCTCATGGCGCAGCTCGAGCCTCAAGGCGTGCGCCCGCACGTGCACCGCAGCCAAAACCGAGAGCACTCGAGCGTGTGGGCCACGCGCATGTACAAGGCTGCCGCCGCGGGCAGGTGCGAGGCAGACGTTTTCCTCAACGACGACGTCGAGGTGAGCCCGCACCTGGTGGCCGCGGTGCGTGCGCAGCTGCAGGCGCCCACCAGCCGCATCGTGAGCCTGCACACCGTGCACCCGGTGGCTCGCAGCCTCGCCGAGAGCGGCCTGCGGTGGATGCGCACGTACCATGTGACGGGGCCCGCGTACTACTTCCGCCGCGGCACCGCGCAGCAGGCGCTCGACTACTATGCCGACGTGCCCAAGGCCTGGAGCAGCAAGGCCAATGAGGACAACGTGCTCATCTCGATGATGTTCCGGCACCGAGAGCCCATCTGGAACGCGATGCCGGGCCTCGTGCAGCATGACACCGGCGTACCCTCGAGCCTCGGGTACGAGAACCACCCGCAGCGCGTGTGCTGCGTGCCGTGGAACGACGCAGCGCTCTACGGCGACCTTGACCACTCCACGCTCGGCGACCCTGCGTTCTGGAAGCCAGACGGCGAGGTGCCATTCCTCGACACGCACTGGACGCAGACGGGCACACTCGTGCGCCAGGAGGTCTGCAACGACCTTGGCATACCGCCCGAGTGGTGCTGGTGGTGCCTCAAGAGTGCTGCTGCCTTTGGCAGCCCCACGAGCGGGGCCAGCATATGCCCCAAGTGCCTGCACGACACCGTCGGCGGCACCATAAACGCTGCCGTGGCTGCAGCGCCGCGCAGGGGGTGAGCCGTGGGCAAGCGCATCCTGCACGAGCTGGCCGCACTGATCGGGCTCGCGTCAGCGGACGAACTCGGCGCAGTGAGCGACGAGCTTGAGGCCAAGTTCGGCCGCGCATGGGCCGAGGACGATAAGGCGGCACTGCTGGTGCTCGACGTGTGGGCCGGCCGCGAGCTGCTGCGGTGGCGGCGCTTGGCCAAGCGGTCCGAAGACATTCCCTACCCAATGCATATGCATGAATCGGTACCCGCGGGTGACCCGCGGCTGGTGGCCCTCGGCCGAGACGTGGTGGCCATGCTCAGCGGCAACGGCATGACGCTAGAGGCGTGGGGGCGGCTGGCGCTGCACTACATGGGGCTTGGCGCGCAGCAGCAACTTGCGGCGGTTGATGGCGCTCGCGGCATCGGGCAGGCCGTCTATGACTGCCGCGAGTGCGGCGGGCCGGTGCCCGACTATGGGGACACCTGCGAGGATGCCTGCGTGCTCCGTAACGCTCGGCGCAAGGCCGCCGCAGAGGTGGCCACGCGCAATGCCCAATGCGCTGCCGAGAATGCCGGGCTGCCAGTGGTGCCGAAATGAAGTACCGCGGCGCCCTCACCGAAGAAGCAGCCAAGGCCAAGGCCACCGCGAAGCGCACTGGCATCGAGGTCACCTGCGCCGGCTGCGGCCTCATCCTCGCCACCTACAGCCTGCACGACATCCGCGCTCGCCAGGCCACGTGCGAGGCACTGGGCCGCCAGGCGCTGCGCAAGCACGTGGCCACCACGCAGTGCACGGGCGAGCCGCCCAAGGATGGCCACACGCCGCGTCGGCGCGACGGGCGGTGCCTGTACACTGTCGATTACGCCGACAACGCTGAGGTCGGGCCAACGCCAATCCGGCAGCCGCAGGCCGGTGTGGCAGCGCCGCACCTCGGCCTGCCCGCCATCGCCGAGCACGTGCACGGCTGCCGGTGCGACCTTGAGCAGCGGCCCGAGGATGTGTTCCAACTGCTGCCGAGGGCGACGTGAGCTTCGACGACGACATCACCCGGTACCTCCGCGAGGCCCGCGCCGAGCCACCAACAGAGCAGCGTTGTCAGCACTGCGGCGGCGAGCTCGCCCCAGAGGTGAGCCTGCGCGGGGCCAGCCGCTGCCTGGCCTGCGGCAAGGGCACCATGCGGGTGTGCGGCAATGAGCTCGACTGCGGCGCGCCATGCGCGCGCCGGCGGGGCCACGAGGCCGACAGCCCATGCCACTGCCTGCTAGATGCTCACGGGCACCCGTCGCCACTCGCGTGCTGCGCTGATCTGCCTTGCGGCTGCCTCTGCTTCCTTGGGTACGGCCACGAGCCCCCGTGCGTGTGCGACGAGCACCCAGCCGGCGCCGCCTGAGCCCAGTACTTGCCCTCTCGCCAGCCATGCTCAGCATCCTCATCGTCCTCGTGGTCGTTGGCGTCTGCCTCTACCTGGTCAATACCTACGTACCCATGGCCCAGCCGCAGGTAGCCACGCCGCTGCCCTAGCTTCGCCACCAGTGACCACCCCATCGGACCCCACACCCACCCCAAGCGCCAAGCCTCGTACACCGTGCCCCGGTGGCGCAGGGAAGGGGCGCCAATGCTGGGCCAAGGCCCCGAGCGGGTACTGCCGCAATCACGACCCTGCACTGGCTGAGCAGCGCCGCCACAACGGCTGCGTGCGCCGCAAAGTGCCGCCCGTGGCCATCCTGCGCACCGAGCTCGGGCCGGATGGGGAGTACCGCAAGCCGGGCCACATGTACCTCGTGGCGCCGGCGGGCGGCAACGGCGGGGGCGAGCGCCCGAGCGGCAAGGGCAAGCTCACGCGCGCCGAGCTGCGGGCGCAGCAAGCCCAGGAAGCAGCCGACCGCGCCCAGGCCATCCTCGACGCGCCAGAGCCGCCAGCGGCGGACCTGCGCCGCCTGGCCGTCAACGTGCTCAAGGACATCGCCATCTACGGCGGCGAGAGCCCTCGAGTGCAGGCAGCGCTGGGCCTGCTCAAGCAGGTGGCGCCGCAGGCCGCCGACGAGGCCGGGCTGCCGGCAGGCATGAGCCTCGATGAGGCGCTGGCCCAGCCGCAGGCCACACGCCAGTAAAGGCCAACCCGTGGCCACCCTCGAGCAGTTGCTCACGCACCCTCTTTGCTTCGGCCTCACCACGGCCAGCCCGGTGCAGCGTGCTTGCTGCCGCGTGGCCGAGGGGCTGCCGCTGGGTGAGCTTGCCTGCGATGAGACGGTGCGCCGCACGTTTGGCGGCGACGCGGCGCTGGCCAGCCTGCCAACGCGGCCCCCGCTCGAGTTCTACCTGCTCGCCGCCATCCGCACGGGCAAGAGCCTGTTCACCGGCGCGCTCGCCGTGCACACGGCGCTCACCATCCAGCTGCCCTTCCTGCCGCGGCACGAGAAGGCCCGCGTGAGCGTGGTGTCGCTCGACCGCGACAAGGCGAAGATCGTCATGCAGCACATCCAGGGCGCCATGCTGCCAGGGCGCGTGCTGCGCCGGTACCTCATGCAGGACCCCAAGCCCACCGACGAACACCTGGTGCTGCGGCGGCCGGACGGGCGCCTCGTCGAGATTGTCGTAGCGGCAGGGCGGCGCGGTGGCGCCAGCCTCGTGAGCCGCTGGACGGTGGCGGCCATCTTCGACGAGGCCGCGCGCATGCTCGGGCAGGAGGACGGCATCGTCAACTTCGACGACATGTACAAGGCCGTCATCGAGCGCTTGCGCTTGCTGCGCAGCCAAGGCAGCTGGGCCAAGCTCGCCGTGGTGAGCTCGCCGTGGGCGGCGCGCGGGCCGGTGTACGAGACGGTGGAAGAATGCTGGGGGCACCCGAGTGACAACCGCGTGGTAGTGCGCGCCACCGGGCCAGAGCTCAACCCGGTGCTTTGGACGCCCGCGGCGGTGGAGGCCAGCCGCCTCGACCCGCGGGGCTCGTACGAGAACGACGTGCTCGGTCTCTTCGTGGATGCGGAGAATGGCTGGCTCAGTAGCACCGAGTGCAAGCTGGCCACGCGTGCGGCGCCGCTCGAGCGCGGCCGCGAGGACGGCTACTCGTACACGGCTGCAATGGACCCAGCCACCGCCGGCAACGCGTGGACACTGGTGGTGGTAGGCCGCAAAGCGGACGAGGATGGGCAAGAGACGAGCGCGCAGTACCACGTGGCCCTCGCGCGGCAGTGGCAGGGTACGCCAGGCGAGCCCCTCAAGGCCCGCACGGTGTTTGCCGAGATTGCCCCGCTGCTGCGAGAGTACCGCCTTAGCGAGGTGTACTCGGACCGGTGGGGCGGCTCGCTGCTGGCCGAGCACGGCGACTACGCAGGGGTTACGGTGCACGTGGCGCGCGACAGCGCGGAGGACGTGAGCCGGCGCCACGCCGACTTCCGCACGCTGCTGCTCGACCGCACGCCGGGCGGTACCACGCGGCTCGAGCTCAGCCCGCACCCGCAGCTCACGGCGGACCTGCTCACGGTGCGCAAACGGCTGATGCCTGGTGGCGCCATCCGGTACGTGAGCCCGGTGTCGCACGACGGGCGCCATGCGGACTTCCGAGACGCCGTGGTGCTCGCCGTGGCGCGCGCGCAGGCGGGCCCCTCGTGGGTGGACTCGATGAACATGTGGGCGCGCCGAGGGGCCACGCTCTAGGCATACTGCACCCCCGCGAGCCCGCGCCCATTGGCGTACGGCCCCGTGCGCACCCAGCACTCCCGCACGAGCCCCGTGGCGCATAGCGCCCGCACGAACACCGGCCGCTCGAGCTCCTCGGCCCTATTGGCCCGGCAGTCGAGCCGGTAGTGATTGTGCGCCGCCCAGGCCTCGACGCGGCCCGCGCGCCGGAACTGGAACAGCCGCGGCATGGCGTCTTTGAGCCAGCCCATGGCGTCCGCCCGCAGACGCCGCAGCCGCTCGCGCTCGGCATCGAGCAGTGCTGCCTCGGGCGTGTCGGGCCACTCGCCCGTGTCCTGCCACCGCTGCACATCCTCGGCGCCCCAGCCATCTGCCGTGAGCAGCCCGTCCTCGTGGTGGCCGCGCGTACGCTCGTCGAGCACACGCTGCTCGCCCACGAGGTCGAACGCCGGCAGCTCGTGCTCGCTGCCACGCGGCGCGCGGCTCAGGCCCTCGCGCTGGCAGATGCACTGCAACTGGTAGAGGCACGACCACCTGAGATGCCCGGCAATGCCGCCCTTGGCCGGGTCGTACGAGCTCAGGGCCTTCATCAGCGCCATGAGGCCGGCCTGGTAGGCATCCTCCCATGGGATGGTGCTGAAGTCCTCGCCGCCGCGCGGCAGCTTCGAAAAGCTGCGCTTGCTGGTGCTGCGGCCGCAGAGCTGGTCGATGATGACCTTGACGAGGGGCTCGTTTTCCCAGACGAGCTGGTCGAGCAGCCTGCGCTTGTGCGGGCCCTCCTCGGCCGCCCGCCAGGTGGCAAGCAGCACGAGGTCGAGTTTTTTCCCGCGGCGTGAGGGGTCGCGCAGCATGCCGCGTTACCCCTGCACGTCCTTGGCAATTGCCGCGCGCACCGCCGCGTCCTTGGCCTCAAGCAGCTTGCGTAGGGCCACGGTGCGCTCGGGGTTGCGCGGCAGCACCAAGAGCACCACCGCGAGGTCACGGAACGGTGAGGCCACCAGCTGCAGTTTCTCGGGCAGGTGCGCGTATTCGAAGAACTGGATGATGTGCTCCTCGCGAGCGTTGCCTGAGCCGCTCACTCGGGCACCCCGTCGAGCACGTCGAGCCCCGTGCGCTCGGCAACCTCGGCGCAGGCCTCGGCCAGGGCATGGTCGAGGATGCGCTGCGGCTGGTGCAGCTCGTACGACCACGAGATGGCGCCCTGATTGACCCGGTACCGCAGCCGCACCGGCAGCTGGTACGGGTCGCCGCCGCGGAACACTGGGATGCCCAGCAGGAAGGCCCCCGGCACCTTGAGCGGCTTGCCGTCCGCGTCCTGGTGTTCCTCGATGTAGTGCACGCTCACCTCGCCGGTGGCCAGGCGCACGTGCTGCTTCACTCGCTGCCCCACGTGGGCCTCGAGGCCATGCGAGAGCTCGAGCAGCTTGGCCGGCGAGGCAAACCCGCACGCGAGCATGGCCGCAAAGGCCTTGGCCGTGTCGCCCGCCTGCTCTGGCGCCGCCACGTCCGCCAGCCGGTCCTCCACCCAGCGAGCGAAGCGCTCCTGATCCATCGGCTTGCCGTCCTGCCCGGCCCACGCCACCCACTCGTCGCTCATGGGGAAGGCGTACTCGCCGCGGTGTTCGCCGAATCGCGGCGCCGCGTCAGCTCCCTTGCGGTGGTAGTCGAGCACCGCCACGAGCTTGGCGCCGCGCACGCCGGTGGTGCCCTGGCCACGGTCGAGGAACACCAGGCTGTCGGTGTCCTTGAAGCGGTTGGTGTGGGCGATGAGGCTGTTGAGGTCCGTGAGCCGCGCGGTGCCTTTGCGGCGCACGGGCGCAGTGCGCAGCGGCGCCACGAGTTCGTGCGCCGTGTCGATGGTGTAGCCACCACCCTCGTCCGGCACCACGAGCACCTGCGCCGTGATGCCGTCGTGTGAGACGGTGACGGTGTGCGGCTTGTGGGCGCTAGCGAGGACCAGTTCCTCGACCTTGGCTGCCTCGCTCATTGCTGCACCTCACCGGTAACAGGGTCATGTGGGACGGCCTCTTTGGCGGCCCGCTTGGGCGCAGGCACCTCGCGCAGCGCGAGCTTCACCTGCTTGGGGTTCTCGGCCGCCAGCGTGCTGTCCTTGTTGAGCCACGCCACCGTGCGCTGGCGCGCCGGCTTGGGCTCCTTGAGCACAATCTCGGCATCGAGCTGCACCGTGCCGCCGGCGTCCGCCTGGAACTTGAGCTTGAGCGCCAGCTCACCCTTGGCCTTGCCCTGCGCCTCGGCCACCCGCGCGAGCTTGCCACTGAGCTCGGCCAGCTTGTCGCCCAAGTCCGATGCTAGCTGCCCGTCCTCGAGGTACTGTACGAGCTGCCCAAACGTCCGTAATGTTCTTTCTTCACCCATAGTTACCACCTTTTGCCTTTGCCGGTTGCCGCGCTCAGCCTTTACGCCTAACCCATCCGTTACGCAAGCTTTACCCTGCTGGCCTCGGCTGCCCGCACGCCCGGCACTCGCTCTGCGGCTTGCGTGCGTCGCCGTTGAAGCCCTCGCACACCGGGCACACCCAGCCGGGCAGCAACTGGGCTGCCTTGAGGGCGCGTAGCTCAAGTTGCTGCGCGGTGCACCGCTCTTGGACGTGCGTGAGATGCTCGCTCACCTGCGCCGCATACGCCTCGAGCGCCTCGCGGCCCATGCCGACGAACAAGGAGCGGTAGCGGCCCGCGCTCACGAGGCCACCGCCTGCGCGGGCTGGGCCGAGCGAGCAATGGCAAGTAGCAGGTCTCGGAATGGCACCGGCGTCGCCATCCTTTCGGTCTTGTTCATGCGCTCGGCGCAGCACCAGGTCTTGCCCGTCTCGGCCTCAGTGCGCGCCAAGTAGGCATTGCGCTCGGCTCTCAACTCCGCACTTGCGCCCTTGGGTAGGCGCCGGTACTTACGCCGCTCCTCGGCAGAGTGGAACCCATCGTCCAGCTTCACGCTGGGCCCCCACGGCAGTGAGGGCAGCGAGGTCACGCCGCAGGCATACAGCCACGTGGCCTTGCGCGCGCGGTGCCCGTAATGCCCTTGCTCCACGCAGCACGTCCACCCGCGCCAGTCCCCCGCTGGCTGCCACCCACCACGCACCGGCGCCGTGAGGCCAAACGCGGCCCATGCCGCGCTCGCCTCTGGGTGCTCGATCACGCCGCCCCAGCGCCTTACGCTCGCCAGGGCGGCCGCAAAGCACCCGCCATCGTCGCCCTTGACCTTGCGCACGCGCACGCTCGGGCCCCCGTGCCAGTACCGGCCCCACCGCTGGCAGGGAGGGTGCGCCACCACCGGCCACGGACCTGCGTACAGCCGAGCGTCGCGCGCCTCGTCCCACGGGTCCACGCCTGGCAGGCCGTAGTACACCCCACCATTGGCTACATACAGCGCCGCCACGGTGCTCACGAGACCACCTGAACCGGGATGTGCGGTGGCCGCTGCAGGCGGCCAAGGTCGGCGATGAGCGCGATCATGACCTCGGTGCAGGTGTGGCATCGGCAGCATGGGTGGCACGCGCGGCGAGCCTGCCAGGCCACGCCGTTGAGCCAGCCGAGGATGATCCCGCCGGCTTGCTCGAAGACCGTGGGGTAGACGTCGGTCACTTGGCACCCCTGAGTGTAGCGGTTGTGCTTGGGGTGGTCGCGCGTGATGGCCCCTCGATGCACGCATAGCCGAGGCCCGAGGCGCCCGCAGGTGCACTGCCTGCGCGCCAGCGTAATGCTGAGCGAGTTGATGCGGACGTCGACCGGCCCGCCGCTCACGGCTTGCCCCCACGCAGCACCTGCCAGCGGGACCTCGCCACCAGCGCCTTGGCCTCGCTGAGCAGCACCAGCACCTGCTGCCAGGCCACCGGGTCCTTGTACCGCGGGTCGGCCGCGTCGAGCGCGGCCAGCTCGGCCAGCACCTGCTGGTACCGCCGCTCGAGCTTGCGCCCCGCCACCGCCGCCCCACTGCCGCGCTTACCTCGCATCATGCGCCTCCGTGTAGTGCGGCGCGGCGCCTGAGCCGCCGCCGCCGCCGCCGCCCCGGTCCCATTCTTGCCCCTCGGGCAGGTCCTCGAAGAGCGTGAGCTCGGGGCGCCACGCCACGGTTACCGTACCCTGCGCCCCGCCACGGGCCTTCTCGACGATGATTTCGCGCAGCCGCGGCTCGTCGTCGACCTCGTGCAGCAGGGCGATATTGTCGGCCTCGCTCTCGATGTCGCCACCCTCCCGCAGGTCTTCCATGTTGGGCCGCCGGGCCCGCTCGCCCTTGCCCAATCGCCGCAGCTGGGTGAGCGCCACCACCGGCAGCTTGGTGTCCCGCGCGAGCTGCTTGAGGCCCTCGGCCACGTGCTTGATTTGCAGGTACCGCTGTTCGCGCCGCATCGAGTCCGGCACCCGGACCTTTTGCAGGTAGTCCACGATGATGCACCCAAGGGCGGTGCTCTGGGCCTTGGCCTCGTCCACCGCCCCCAGGGCGGCGTTGGCGATGTCGGCCACCGTGAGGCCCTGCCTGTCGTCCACCCAGCAGGGCAGCTTGCTCACGTGGGCCGCCGCCTTGGCGAGTTCGGCCCACTGGCTCGAGCCGAGGGCGCCAGTCTTGAACAGGGTCCCGTCGATGCGCGCGGTGGCGCTGAGCTGCCGCGTGAGCAGCTCCTCGCGGCTCATCTCGAGCGAGAAGAACATGACGCCGGGCCCCGCCGCCGCCACGTTGGTGGCCCAGTTGAGCCCGAGGCTTGTTTTGCCCACCCCGGGGCGCGCGCCCACCACCGTGAGCTGGCCGCTATGCAGCCCGAGCGTAAGCCGGTCGTACCGGGTGATGCCCGTGGGTATGCCTGTTACCATGCTGCCGAGCTTGTTGGCCCGCTGCGCGTTGTCGAGGATGAGCTTCACCGTCTCGGCGTTGCTCACGAGGGCCTCGGCCTGGGGCAGCCTGGCCGCCTGCGCGAGTTCGTGGCAGCTCTTGGCCAGGTACTGGGCGTCCTCCTGCTGCCCCGCCATGCCGGCGGCCACGATGCGCCGGGCGGCGTTGATGGTCGCCCTCACCCGTGCCTTGGCGCGCACGATGGTGGCGTAGCGGATGGCCCCGCCGATGCTCGGGGCGCCTGTGATGGCCTCGTGCAGCGGGCCGCGCCCCACCTGGGCGAAGCGCCCGTGGTCCGCCAGCCACCGCATGGTGGTCACCACGTCCACCGGCTGCCCCGCCCGGTGCAGCGCCACGCAGGCATCGAAGACCCACCCGTTGGCGCCGCTGTAGAAGTCGTCACGGCAGAGCATGGCCGCGAGCCTCGGCACGTGGGCCCCCGAGTGCAGCATCACCCCGAGCACGGCGGCCTCGGCGGCCAGGTCGTGCGGCGGGTGCTCGGCCTCGTTGGCGGCGAGCTGCTCAATGGCCATCGGCGCCATTGGCCTTTGCCGCGCTTATGCGCCCCGCTGGCGCGCCGTGCTTGGCCGACAGCGCAGGGTAGCCATTGCTGTCCAAAACCTCACCATGGGCCGGCCTCGCCGTGCCGTCGGGCAAAAGCCACGGGGGCCGCTGGGCGTCTTTGAGCATGGCCATTATTTCCGCGAGGTACGGCGCGGCCTCCTCGGGCGAGAGGGCGTCCGCGGGGCGCTCCACCAGCTTGGCCGGCTCGTGTGAGCGCGGGCCCTTGGGTTTGGCTGGCGCTGCGGGCCGCCCATTGCGGAGCCAGTCCGTGTACCCCATGGGGCTCAGCCGCTTGCCGGCGTTTGCTGCGGCGTAGGCCTTGGCCTGCGCTTCGGCCCATTGGCAGCTCTCGTTGCCAGGCGGGCACTCGGCGGCCAAGGCGGCGCCGAGGGCGCGGACGTTTGCCGGCGCCTCTGCCCTCTGATTCCAAGATTGGCAGCCTGTTGCCTCTCGCATGCCCTCGTACCAGGCACTGACAAGTACCCATGGGTCTTTCCCAATGCGTATGCCGCTGGGTGACTCTTGTGCTTTGTGTGGGCCCTGGGCCCCCCCACCAGAAAGAGAGAGCCTCTCAGGTTCTGAGTTACTTACCAGAGAGAGATCTTCTGAAATGGGTCCGGGACCGGGGGCATATACATGGGGTATGGGTCCCATGGTGGGACTACCCATAGGTGGACCTATAGGTGGACCTATTGGTGTAGCCATGGGCGGAGGCGTCTCTTGATGGCGTGCCCACCTGCGTTTTGCGCCCTTTTTTCCGCCTGCACGGCGTGCCTCACGCTCATACAGGACCTGCTCGCGGCTCGGGTTGAACTGGAGGTAATCGTGCACCAGCCAGCCGCCATCCGGGTACACTTCCCAAAGCCCACAAGCCACCAGCCTGGCCGCTAACTCGTCCAGCTTCTTGGCTGAGCCAGCACGCAGCAGCGCATCGGGGCGCGCCACACGCCCGTCCGTGAGGTAGGCCCCGCAGTGAGAGAGCATGACGACCCAGAGCCCAACCGCCTCGAGGCCAGCGGCGGTAAACTTGGGGTGTGAGTGAGCCGTATCGTCGAGCCGCGTCCAGGTCATGGGTACCCCACGTTTCAGAAACTCACCCCACGAACCCGGCATGGGGTGTGCTATACTCCACGCCATGGATGCCATCCTCTACGTCAGCGGGCCCCTGCGCCTTGCGCGGGTGGCCGACCTTGGGCGAGACGTCACGGACCGGCCGGATGAGACAACGCTTGCGGCCGAGCTGTCCGAGTTGCCGGCTCACCTGGCCCTCACGTACTCGGCGGTAAGTACCTTGCCGGGCTGGCGGCCAGCGTCGTGGCCACGCCAGCGCAGGACCCACGAAGCCGCTGCGTGAGGCACCGGCTGCCAGCTGAGCGCGGGCAGCTGCGGCAGCCTGAGTGAGGCTGCCTTGCGGGTGCGTGGCGCGGCTGCGTGGTGCGGGCTGCCGCAGCCAAGCTGCACCCAGGCGTGCTCACGGGCGTTGTACCAGGTTACGCCCGTGGCCACGGCGATGGTGCAGTGGCGCAGCCGCGTGCTGCCGTCGGGCAGGTGGTCGGTGCGGGTGAAGCGCCAGGCTAACATCCGGGCCCCCTTGGCCACTGCTGCACGCGCAACTGCTCGGGCCATTCTGAGACGTCGCCGCCCTTTTTGTCCCGTAGCTGCAGTTCACCGAGCAGCCCCAATGGATGGGCGCCGAGCTGCTTTACGAAGCACGCAATGTCGACCTCGCGGCACTGCGCCACAAGTTCCGAAGCCCACTGCAGGACGTACGGGCGCGCCCGTGGGCCACTCTCCCCTCCGGTGATAACCCAGTCGGGCCGGGGCCGCGGGCGAGGCCCGCATGGTAGCGGCAGGACGCTCAGTGGCCCAAGGGCGGGCTCGTGGCTGATGAAGCGCACCGCCGCCGGTACCATGGCAAGGTGGGCCCAGCGCTGTTCGTAGTGCGCCTGGTCCTCAGCGGTGGTGCCGAGCCAGATATTGGATAGCCAAGGCGAAATTTGCGAGGCTGGCAGCTTGGCGCTGCGCAAGGCCTCGGTGGCCAGCAAGCCAGCATGCTCAGGCCGTTTGGTGAGCAGCAGCCAGTCCAGTTCTGGCGTCTCCCAAATGAGCCCCCAAAGCTTGGCGCGGTACGGTGCGAGGTCTTCCCGCGCCTCAAATACGTCAGCGAAGCTCGCGCAGAACACGCGCCGTCGTACGCCGTCCCGTTTCGCCCCCCTGGCCCACCTCAGTGGCTGGAGCCAATAAGCTTCGCCAGTGTGGTACCTATCCCCTTGCCAGAGGCGTAGCCCGTGCTGCGCACCGAGCCGCGCACTGCCCTTTTCCGCATAGCAGTTGTCGCACGCGGGTGAGACTTTGGTGCACCCTATCCACGGGTTGAACGTGTGGTCACACCACGCGATGCCGGTTTGCTCACCCACGGCGCACGGCCCCCCGAGGCGACCTCACGACGCGGTGGAACGCCCGGGAGCTTGCGCTGCCCGGGCCCGCCGCGAGGCCGCCCCCGAGGGTCGTGCGTATCCGGCAATCTCGAGTTCCACGTCGAGCCATAAGCGCACCATGTAACTCGTACGGCTGGGCCCGGGCAAGTAATTTTTGCCATATTGCCACGCCACGCCGTGCAAAACGCCATACAAGTGCGCACATGCGCAGCGGGTTTACCGGGCTGGCAAATCGCTCGAGTACGGCTCACGCCCGGCAGCGCCCGGCTGTTCGTCCGGCAGGTAATCCATGAGCAGGTAGAGCCTGGTGCGGCGAGCCAGCTCGGCTGGCGGGCACGTGCCGAGCAGCACGTCGAGTTCAGCGTGGATGCGGGCGCGCTCTTGCGGGCTCACGGCGGCGAGTACCTCGGCACGGCCGCGTGCACCAGCGTGTGCCGTGGGCCCATCTGCCGCTGCACGTAGCCTAGGCGCGAGAGGTCCACGAGCCGGTTGCACATGGCCTGGTGTTTGGTGCCCAAGGCCTCCGCGAGCTCGGCGCTGCTGCTGGGGCCACGCCGGCGCAGTAGCGTGAGCGTGGCTTGCAATTCAGGCGGGAGGGGGACACGCCCTTGGCCTTTGCATGCAGAGCAGGGCATGCGGTCGGTCACGGCACTGCTCTCCTGTACGCACTGACCACGATGGCCACGGCATCGAGCACGGTGCTCACGCAGCCGTAGACGGCGCCCGCGGACGTGAGCTCGGCCGCCCAGGCCTCCTGCGCAGGCTTGCGCTTGGCGCCAGGATGCTTGACCTCCAGCCCCACGAAGAACCCGCGGCAGGAGCCGCGCAGCATGTACCCAACTATGTCGGCCGTGCCCGTGGGCGCCATGTGGATGCGGTTACCGCGAGCCTTGCCACTCGGGCTGTTCCACACGCGGGCCAGGCCAGTGGCGTTCACCGCGTCGATGATGGCCCGCTTGAGGCCAGTCTCGCCATTGGCGCTCATGTGTATTCTCTGAACTCTTGCTCGGTGACCACGGTGCCGTCCTCTCGGGTATAGCTCGCCACGTCGCAGTACCGGCCGGCGCGCACCTCGTACCCGTCTGCCGCGCGCGGGTAGCCGTGGCGCAGCCGGTCTCGGTCCTCTGCCTCTGCCTCGGCCTGCAGCATGCGGTGAACTCGTCTCCGCACTCCTGACACTCGGCCACGGTCATCCTCCTAACCGTCTTTCCTCGCGCGCAGGGTTGCTACGCGGTTTTCTTCGTTGCACGCGCACCACGTGGGAAGCGCGCCTCATCTCGACGCAGCTTGCGCAGCACCTTGAGATCGTACTCGTCCACACCGGCCCGCTCGTAGTCGGCGATCGTGTACCCGGCCTCCGACGCAACGTCGGCCGCGATTGTCGGCTGGTCGTGCATGCGCGCGAGAATGGCGACGGCCAAGGCGATGCCCTGGGCGAATCCGCGGTCCTCATCGCTCATCGGCGGCACCGTCGGCTTGCTCCTGAAGTGCGCGACGTGCTTGCACTGCGGGTCAATGCAGACACCGTCGCCCCAGGCACGCAGGCCCGCACCGTTCGGCGCTCGTGGGCGGTTATGCACTGCCGTGCGCCATGTTCGCGTGGCTCGCTTCACTTCGGGCTCCTCTTCCATCCTCGCGCGCATTTCACGGTGTGTCCTACGCGGATCGCCGCGTCTCAATTCGCGACCCTCGGCGGTGTCTATCTGTCGATCTCACTGCCATCCCGTCAGGACAATGCCCGAACGCTGCATGGCCCCGGCGCGCCGCACTTGCTCTTGAACGATCGCGATGAGCTGTTCGATCGCCTTTTGATCCTCGGCCGTCATGCGCGTCACGTCCAGAATGGGAACGCCGTCCGGGATGAGAATGGCGTTGAGGCTCAAGATGGCCGCAGCCCGCACGGCATCCTGCGCGCGGAACAGCGTGAGCCGGAACTCGGCGCGCACCTTGGCCAGCGGCGCCTCGATTGAGAGCATGTGGCGCGGCAGCCAGTCTTGTGTGGCCACATCACGCGGCGAGATGAGCACTTCCGTTTGCGGCATAGCCCAAAGCAGTGCGAGGCGGACAATCACGACTTGCGCCTCGGTGGCGTGGCACGCTGCCCGTTGGCGCGCGAGAGCGCCTCGATGGCCCGCCCGTAGTCTCGGTGCCGGATGTAGTACCTGGCCATCTGCACGGCCTCCCGCATTTGCTTGCGGGCGGCGCGGGCCACCAGCTTGGCCGTGCGTATGCGGACTCGCTCGGCGAGGCTCATGGCCAGATCCCTGAGCTGCGGATGGCCAGCCGCGCCACGTCGCGCGCGTTCTGGTCGGCAAAGCCGCACGCAATGAGGCTCAGGTGCAGCGGGCAGTCGTTTTCATGCGCCGGCCTCTCCACATCGCATGCGGGGCAGGCATTGGTGGCCAGGCCTTCGAGGTTGAGCCACTCGCACATGAGCAGCACTCGCACCATGCGCGGCGCCTCTGCGATGAGTTCGGCCTCGCCGCCCAGCGCGGGCGGGTAGCATCCGCCGTCAGTTTCCACTACGCCCGCGGGCTCGTATGGCTCGCCGTGTCCGTCACTGCGGCAGATGCCGGTGCATAGTTCGCCCGACGTGAGCACGTGCCACCGCTGGAGCCATACGGGCTTTTCCGAATCCATGTGGTCGTACTTGGTAGTGCGGCGTGCCTTGGCGAGAGGCTTGCTGGCCTCGGCGTGGCGCGCAGCGCATGCCTCGGCCTGCTGGTGGTCCTGGTACATGGCGCCGCAGCCGGTACAGCCGTAGGCTTTCACGTTTCCTCCGGCGGCAGCGGCAGCTTGGCGTATAGCGTTTCGCAGAGTGCCGCGAGGCGCATCAGCATGGTCGATTGGCGCCGCAGCACCGCGGCGACCATGGGGCCCACCGTGCCATTTACTGGTAGCCCGCCATCGAGAGACACCGCGAATTTCTCCGAAATGAGCGCGAGCTCCTGCGCTTCCCTCAGCATTGCTCCCATCAGGGTCGTCTCCACCAAGGGTGCCGCTTTCCCGACCTTGGCTCCCTGGCAAGCCAGTACAGGAACGCAACGATGGCCGCGAGCCGCATCACGCCGTACAGGCCGTCGCTCACCACGCGCCCTCCGGCACTGGCCGAGGCTTGCGCCACAGGGGGGTGCGCCGGAGGCCTTTGCGGCGCGGCGCGGTGCGCGCGCCCTTGGCCGAGTTGCACGCCTTGTGACTCACTGCGGTGTTTGCCGCCGAGTGCGCCCCGCCCGCGGCGAGCGGTTGGATGTGCTCGAGAGAGGCCTGCTCGCGCGGCACCGGCAGTTTGCAAACTGCGCAGTAGACCCGGCCACCGGCCGCGGCGTAGTGCTCGTCCAGAGTGAGTGGCGCTGCGCCCACCTGAGCCGCCACCTCGCGCGCGCGGCGCCGCTTGCCGTGGCGTGCAGCCGTGGCGCGCGCGCCGGCTTCTTTGCCACCAAACCATGTCACGGCGGCACCGCTGCCTTGTCCGCCGCCTCACACGCCGGACACCGGATGCGGCCCGTGCCTTCGCAGGCCCCGCAGTCCACGTAGCAGTCGTCGCCGATGTCGTGCCAGGTGCCCTCGCCGCCGCACGCCCAGCATTCGACGCTCCCGTCGCCGTCGCACCATGTCGCGTGCTCGATGGGGCGGAGATCTTGGACGGTCACGGCTTGCTCGGCAAAGGCGGTGGCTTGCGCGGCAGAAGCGCCCGGTTCGTCATCCACGCGGGTCGCTCGCGCGTGGTCGGTTTCACGAGCTCTTCGGCAAACTTTGCCCGCGCGGCCTCGACCTTGGCCACCTGCTGCTGCGTCTTGCCCCGGTACCGGGGCGCGTCAATGGGTGTCGGCATCGTCAGATATCTCCCATCCGTTTGCGTTGTCGGTATTCGCAAAGTGCTAGTGCTGCCTCGTCGCAGGCGCGGCGGTACGCTCGAGCCGAGGATGCGGTACCCTGCACTCGGTAGACCTCACGAGCCTCGGCCACCAGGCGCTCACGCCCGGCGATGAGCTCGGCCTCAGTGCCAAACAGCTCGGCGCGGGTGAGCCATGAGCGCGGGCAGGACCACGGCGCGGCCACCACCGGCACTACCTCACTCGGCTGCATGCGACAGCCTCCCCAGTGACCCGCGCGCGGCGAGCGCCCGCACGTAGAGCGGCCGCTTGTCGTAGAATACCGGGCAGAGCACGCCCGAGGCCTCGCAGAGCTGCGCGATGCTGCTCGGGTGGCGCCGCAGCAGGCGCGCGATGGCGCAGTAGCCTACGCCTTGTGCGGCAAGCGCGCGGCAGTACAGCCTGCGCACCATCGAGACGCCCGCCACGCAGCACCGGCCGTGCAGCACCTCGACCGGGATACCAAACATGGCGACCTCGGCCTCGGCAGCGGCGAGCTGCGCGGCCGTGGCCACCCCAGGCTTGCGGCCGCCACTCACGCCAGCACCCATGACGGCGCGGGCCTGCCATGCTCGCCCCAGTACACGCGGCCAGCTGCCCACAAATAGGCATCACCCTGCATGCCGCGGGACCATGTGTGGATGACGGCCAGGCTGACCGGGTGGCCGGCTTGGGCCAGCACGCGGGCCAGCGCAAGCCTGCGCGGCCGAGCCGCGGTTGCTCTTTGAGAGGCGCTTGGCCGTGGCCACACGGGCCGCGGTGCGCCAATCGAGCGCGGCGGTCACTCGGCCGCCTCTCCAGCACGCACGATGAGCTGGCGCACCATGTCGGCCCGCGTCCGGTTTTCGCCGCGAGCCAGCCTGTCCAGCGTCTCTCTGTCGTCTGCGCTGAGCAGGATGTGGAATGGCTCGCGCGCCTCTGGGGTGCGCGTTGGCGCCGTGGCGCCGTCGCGCGCCTCTGGGGTGCGCGTTGGCGCCGTGGCGCCGTTTTTCTGTCGTCTCGCCATGTACCGCACAATACACCAGGCGGTAGCCGCGTGCAATGCCGCAAAAAGCACTTGCGCTTGTACCGTTCTATGTACATACTGTCTCCTATGAACAGCGCGGCAATGGTGGCGGTGGCGGGCGTGGTGGTGACCAGCAAGCAGACGGCCAAGGCCATCTACGTGGCGCAGCTGTACCTCGGTGAGTGCCAGGGCAGCACGGGCGACGCCCAGTGGATGCCAAAGGGCGTTTTCGAGAACCTGGAGCTTGGCGAGACGTTCCACAACGGCGCCGAGACACGCCGCGAGTTCACCGCCACCATCCCTGCCTGGCTGGCCCGCAAGGTCATCCCGGTCAAGTCTGGCCCCACCCCCTACGCGCACCGCCCCTGGTGAGAGAGGAAAACGCCCATGAGTACCACGTACCTCGTACGCGCCACGCCCTGCCTGCTCGAGGGCCAGCCGGCGTACAGCCTTCACGCGAACGCCTCGGGCGTACTCGCCGATTTCATCGAGGCCCTGCGCATCCACGCGCCGGACTCGGACGATGACTTCCCGCGCAATGAGCGGCTCGCCTCCGTGTGTCGCTCGTGCCACGTATGGGAGGCCATGCGGGCGAGCGGGCACGAAGGTGCCGCCGAGTGTTTGCGTGAGGCGGCATCGCGATGCGGGTGCGACTTGGTGCTCGAGCCGGTGCCGGCGGCGCTCGTAGCCTCGCTAGCCGATACGCTGCCCGCGGTGGCGCCGTGAATGCCGCCAGCTGGGCGCCGGATATCGACGGCCTCGAGGGACACGTGGCCTCGTACTGCGAGGGCCGTGTGGTGAAGCGCTGCGCGTGCGGCCGTGAGTACTCAGCTGCGGCATGGTCCGCGCTGACCTACGTGGGCGAGCAGGACGACGGTGTGGAGCGCCTGGAGCTCAGAAACTGCGGCGAGTGCGGCTCTACCGTCGCCATTCTGCTGGGGCTGAGCGAGGTGCCGCGATGAGCCTCAAGGATGCGAGCCTGGACGAACTCCGGGCGGAGATGGCGCGGCGCGAGGCGGAATGTGAGGCGGCCCCGAAGCTGCTGGCGAAGCCTGAATGGGGACCTCTGCTGGAGCTGCTGGCCAAGGGCATCGAGCGCAGCGTCACCGAGAGGTACGAGGACTTCGAGCACTACGTATATGAGGCGGGCGGCGATCGAGGCCGTGTACGGCAAGGACTATTGGTCATGGCGAAACAAGCAGAAGTGGTAGCCCACACCATCCGGCTCACGGCGCTCGAGCGAAAGGTGCTCTCGTGGCTCGCCGACCCACCCGCGGATGACAGCGGACTCAACGCCGTCGTCTACAGCGAGGCCATTGTGGGCCTGCTCAAGCGCGGGCTCTGCAAGCTCGGCGGCACGCTCAGCGCGGCGCACCTGGAACTCACCGATAGCGGCAAGGCTGCCGCGGAGGCGCTGCGGTGAACGCCGTGCAGCTGCGTGCCACCGGCGAGCTGGCCGACGAGCTCGCGCGGCCCGAACCGCCGTCGCCATCGCTGCTCAGTCTTGCACCCGGCCGGCTGCACCTTGGCGTGCACGAGGACACTTATCATCAGCGCATTCTAGGGGTTGTCAGCAAGGGCGCCGCCGACAAGGTGATCGAGAGCCTCGCCACATACCGCGCGTGGGTGGCTGGCGAGGGCACCGAGCTCGAAAGCAAGGCACTGGCCTTCGGCAGCCTCGCCCACTGCTTCACGCTGCAGCCCGATGTTTTTGCCACCAAGTACGTGGCCGAGCCCGACTTTGGCCGCTGCATGAAGCACGACGACAGCGGCACCACGAAGGAGCAGGGGGCCGAGAACAAGCGGCGGCGCGACGCCTGGCGTGCTGAGCACCGCGGGGCCACATGGGTGAGCGCCAAGGACCTAGCCACCGTCCAGGGCATGCGCGAGGCGCTGTATCGCAGCCCGGACGTAGGGCCGTACCTGCGGGCGCTTTGGGACGGCCGCGATGGCTATTATGCAGAGGGCACGTGCGTGTGGGAGTGCGGCGAGAGCGGTCTGCTTTGCAAGAGCCGGCCGGACCTGCTCGTGGACGGCGGGGCGCTGCTCGATGAGACGGTGGTGCTCGATCTCAAAACGTGCGCGGACTGCCGCGAGTACCCGTGGAGCCGCGCGCGCGCCGAGTACAACTACCACCGGCAAGAGGCGCACTACCGCGATGGGGCGGAGGCCGTGGGGCGCCCGCCCGCGCGCTTCCTGTTCGTGGCCATTGAGAAAACGCCCCCCTACCTCCACCAGGTCTACGAACTGGACTCAGTGCTGGTAGAATACGGGCGCGAGCAGATGCGGCGCGCGAAAGCCGCACTGGTAAGCGCACTCACCTACGGCGAGTGGCCGGGCCTCGAGCCTGGCGTAAAGCGTTTGGGACCACTGCCTTGGGAGAAGCCATGAACGACACGCACAAGCACGACGCCCGACAAGCCCTTGCCACCACGGTGGCGCCGCTCGCCATCCGCGTGGACTTCAGCGCCGAGCAGGTGGCCATCATCAAGCGCACCATTGCCAAGGACCTCACCAACGACGAGCTCGGGTTCTTCCTCGAGGTGTGCAAGCGCAGCAAGCTCGACCCGTTCCGCAAGCAGATCTACGCCATCAAGCGCAATACCAAGTACGGCCCGGTGGTGGCGCACCAGACGAGCATCGATGGCTTCCGAGTGCTCGCCGAGCGCACGGGCAAGTACGAGGGGCAGTTGGGGCCCTTTTGGTGCGACGAGAGCGGCGCCTGGGTGGACGTGTGGCTGAGCACCAAGCCCCCGGCCGCGGCCAAGGTTGGCGTCCTGCGGGCTGGCTTCCGTGAGCCTCTCTGGGCCGTGGCGCGGTATGGGGCCTATGCCGACGGCAACAACAGCCAATGGCAACAGCGGCCGGACGTCATGATTGCCAAGTGCGCCGAGGCCTTGGCGTGCCGCAAGGCGTTCCCCGAGGACCTCAGCGGGTTGTATACCGACGATGAGATGGATGAGGCACATGGCGGAATGCTTGGTGTGCCCACGGCCACCGCGTACAGCGCACGCGCCGAGGAACTCGACGGGTGCACGACTCTGCAGCGGCTCGAGCAGTGCATAGAGGACATCAAGCAAGACGCTGCCGAGGGGCGCATCAGCAAGGAAGAAAAGGACGCACTGGCTCTACGCTCGCAGTCGCAGCGCAAGGTCATTGCCGCCAGGCAGCCGCCAGCGCCGGCCGTGGTGCACGCTGAACCCGGTGGGGTACATGTCGCTGGTAATGGCGCCGCCGCGCCGCCGCAGGCAGTTGCCGTCCAGCACGCGCAGCCCGCCACGGCTACTGCCGTGGTGCCGCCTCAGCCCCAGGCGAACGTACCGGCACCGGCCGCGCCGGCCCCGCAGGCGGCCCCACAAGAGCCAGCCGCTGCACCAGCAGGTGCTGATTTGCTGCAAGCCGCAGCCGAGGCCAAGTCCAAGCCAGAGAGCGCGCCACGCCAGCGCAAGGCCCCCCCATCGCACCCCGCGGAAACCGCGCCGGCCGTGGTGGGCGGACCGAAGCCCATGCCGATGTGCGTCTATTGCGGGCAACCGGTCAACGATGTGGCCACGTGGAACAAGGCTCCCGAGGGCTGGCGCCACAATGAGTGCTTGCCTCCGGCCGCAGCGGTAACGACAGCGCAGCCGCCGGCCGCGCCTGCACCTGCCGCACCGGCCCGCGACCCGAACGACCCAACGGGTGCAGCGTGCACCGTGTGCACCAAGCCAGTTCGGGACGACGCCATTCGTTCGCAGGGTGCGTCCGGCCCGGCCTGGAGGCACCCGGACTGCCCGCCCTTCGGCGGCCCGCCGCCCGCTGCGGCCGACGAGTGGGAAGAAGGCAGGATGTGATGGCCCGTACTGTCTAGGAATGCCCCCGGAGGTCCGAGGGTAGCTTGATACGAAAGGAAACGACGATGGCCAAGTACGAGATCAAGAGGCGCGGCACGGGTGATGTCATCTGGACCGGCAAAGCGGAGACGCTGCGCGATGCCGTCGTCGCGGCGGTGAAGGGTGGCGCGGACCTCGGTGGCGCGTACCTCGGTGGCGCGGACCTCCGTGAAGCGTACCTCGGTGACGCGGACCTCGGTGGCGCGGACCTCCGTGGCGCGGACCTCGGTGGCGCGGACCTCGGTGGCGCGTA
>Ga0181525_10000195_pt1 | contig 54859 bp, 49 predicted proteins | sample PEATcosm2014_Bin_48_FD_121100 | JGI IMG/M metagenome (GOLD analysis project Ga0181525, IMG submission 121100) | Peatland microbial communities from MTU Mesocosm Facility, Houghton, MI, USA - PEATcosm2014_Bin06_10_metaG | ecosystem: Environmental > Terrestrial > Soil > Wetlands > Peat | place... | reverse complement strand
CTCCCGTGTCCGCTCCACGCGCGGGTCCTTCAACTCAGCGAAATACTTCAGCGGATTTTCCATATCCCCATCTCAACCGCTTCTACCTTCCCTGCATATAGCGTTTAAGATGCGTTTGCCCTGCCGCCCCCCCCGACGAAGCCAAGGTTACTGAACAGTGAGCGCTATCGTGAAGGTTTGACTGGTGGAACCTGAGGTGGCGGTAACGGCGACCTGCGAGGTTCCTGTAGGAGTTGTGGGTATCGGCGTCCCCGACGGCGCCATACCGCAGCCCATCATGACGCCGGCTGCTGCGAACGTGATTCCGCATAGAACGATCAAGCCGAGCAGACCGCGGAGAGCCGGTAAGCGCCGGCGATAGAACACGAGGGCGGAGGCGAAGGGCCAGAGCAGAGCGGTTGCGATTCCCGCTGCGCCGTGTCGCGTGGATTGCAGCCGCGCCGCCGTGCTTCCCCTGGTTTGAATGGTCAGAGTCGCGATGGCCGGTGCGGTGCCCGACGCGCTGATTTGGGCAGGCGAGAACGAACACGTAGCGCCAAAGGGAAGGCCGGCGCAGCCCAGGCTGACCGTGCCGGTGAAGTTATAGGTGGGAGCGACGCTGACTGTGGTTTCGACGGATGAGCCGTCGGCAACAGTCAGCGCGCTCGTGGCGGCGCTGAAGCCGTAGGCAGGCGTGCCCGTGGCGGTGGTGCTGTTCGCGATGGCCCCAAAGAGTCCGTGGACCTCGCCGGTAAGCCCGGCGGTGAAGTATACGGTGCTGGTATCTCCGCCGCTTACTGACGTTGTGTTGCCCACCGTGGTGCCGCCGGGAAGCAACTCCCAAAGACTGGCATAGGTGAGGGGCTTTCCCGTTCCGTCTGTCAATTGACCGAGGTAGGCATAGGTCGTCGGATTGTAAGCGTTGATGAGCCCGTTGCCGAAGTTTCCAATCAGCAGCGCGCCACCGAAGATGCCAAAGTTGGCAGGAGCGATTGCGACTCCCCAGGGGGAGTCGAGGTTGCCTCCGGTTGCGGCGCGCGCAACGAAATTGCCGTTGATGTCGAAGATACTGACGGCGCCGTTGCCGAGAGCATTGACGGTCCCATAGGGAGCAGCAGCGGTTCTGAGCGCGTAAGCGACGTATACCTGATTGTTGATGACGTGCACGGAGAAGGGGGCGCAACCCGCGGGCAAGGTCGGATCGGTAAATGTGCCGCTTAGTGTGGCGGGCTTGAAGGTGCTGTCGTAGACCTCGATTTTGTTGCCGGCGCCAAAGTTGGCAGCCAGGATATAGCTCGTGGTGGCGGTATTGATGATCGCCAGCCCAGGGTAAGAAGCGCCGGCGGAACTGTTGTTGATCGCAATTTGAGCGATCGCGTTCGTTGTTCCGAGCAGACTGTTCCATCCGGAGATGGTTCCATCGAGGGTCGAGAACAGGAACGAAGCCTTGGTTCCGTTGTGAAGAAGCAATCCGGTAGCTCCCGCCGTGGTGACTGAACCCGCAGGTACGCCGGTGCCCGTGCCTGACGCCGGGGGGACGACGACCTTGAACTTGATGGTTCCAACAGGGGTTGTAGACCCTACGACATAGCTGTAGCCGGTGTTGGCCGTGCTCATCCACCAAGTGCCACTGTCGGAGATTGCCCATGGATTGATAAAGTTGGGATCGGTGAAGGCGGCGGGGACCGATCCGTCGGAGATGAGGTTGGTGACCTGATACGCGCCGCCGATTTGTGCTGCCGTTTGGAGAGAGAACATGGCAACGGATAGCGTGACAGCGGCGAATATCCGCGAGATGGCCCGGGTGGATTTGCGAGACCTGAGGATTCGATCGGCCGGCTCGGGGGCGAATGCTGAGATGTGCATGGGACCTCACTTTTACTCTCTCCGCCGGGGATGGGCAGAGCGGTTGCCGAACACGAAGGGTGCCCGGCTAAATTGGAGAGTAGTGAAGCCGCGGAAAGATGTTGTCAGAGTCTTGTCAACTGATTGTCTTTATATATTGGAGAACCTGATGCCCATTAAGATCTGAATAAACAATAGAGTGACATTTCTGGATTTCTGGGGCGGCCCACCCTTTCCTAACCGCTAAAGCGGCGGCAGGAAAGGGCGGGGCACTCAGTTTTGGATTAGCGGCCGCCGCGCTTTGCAGCCGGTTTTGCGGTGTTGTTGTTGTGCTTCTCGTTGTAGATTTGCTTGCTGTTCTTGTTCTGTTCGCGGTTGACCTGCTGCTTCTGCTGGCCAGTCAGGGCGCCGCCATTGGCCGTGCGCTCGTTGTGGACCTGCTGGGCGACATTCGCCTGGTTCCGGTTGGTGCGGGCGGCCTCGCCTGAGGTCATCTGGCCGCTGCGCAGGCCCTGGGCGGTGCGCTGCTGCTGGTTGGCTTCACGGTTGTCGACTTCGTTCGGCTTGACGGTGTTGCCGTTGTGCTTCTCGTTGTAGATCTGCCGGCTAGCGGCGTTCTGCTCGCCGTTGATCTGCTGCCGCTCCTGGCCTGTCAGCTTGCCGCCGTTGGCAGCGCGATCGTTGTGAACCTGCTGGTCGATGTGGGACTGCGTACGCTCGACGCGAGCCGCTTCACCGGAGGTCATCTGGCCGCTGCGCAGGCCGTTAGCGATGCGCTGGTCCTGGTTGGCTTCACGGGTGTTGGGGTTGTAGTTGCGGCCAGCGGAACGGTCGCCAGACGAGATGGGCTGGGAGTGAGCGTGCTGCTGAGCAACCTGGTGGTAGGCGTTCACGTTTGAGGATGCCATGGTTCCGGGCCGACCATGGTTCACTGAGGCCAATTGAGACCGGTCCTGCGCGGCAAAATTCTCATGCTGAACCTGGTGGGAAGTGGGCTCGAAGTGGTGCTCGTTGGCCGCTTGCATCTCTTCCGGCGAAGCATGTGCCTGGATGCCCGCGCCGCCGTTGAAGCTGGTGTGGTTTTCGTTGATGATCGTGCGTTGGTTGACGATGGTTCGATCTTCGTAGACGTTGGTTACGTGAACGCCGCCGAAGTTCGCCACGGCCCTGTTGTAGGCGAATGCGCCGCCGCGCCACTCACCGCCGCAGAAGCCGACGCCGCCATAGCCGAAGCCGTAGTTGACGCCTCCGTAGAAGCCGATATGGGGTCCCCAATAGCCGCCATGCCAACCGTAAACGCCGCCGGCGAAGCCCCAATAGCCGGGGGTCCAGAGAACACCGACGCTCGGAGGCTGCACCCAGACGCCGGGAACCCAATAGTAGCCTGCGTCCCCGTAGGCCCAGTAGCCGGGAGTCCACATGTAGCCGGGGGCGGGCAGCGGGGGTTGCTCGTAGACAGGCAACGCGGGCGGAGCAAAGTTGACAGAGACAAAAACGCCTGCGTGAGCCTGCGCGACGTTGACGAGGAACATCGATACCGAGATCGACGCGGCAAAAATCAGACCGCGAAAACTTGGGCGCAAAGACATGGTGGTTTCTCCTTGTTCCGGGGCGCGCGAGGTCCCAAAATCTCCTCTGCTTTCCGGTTTTTGTGGATGCATTTACAAGGACACGGAGCCGTGAGAATAGTTGCTGCGAGGTTTGATTGAAGAGCCGTGGACGAAGCCTTCCGCACAGAGCCGAGATGACCTAAGTCCAACTTTATCTGCTCTTTTCCGCAGGCGAATGGATGGACAGGCGAGATCGGCTGATTGCCGGCAAGAACCGGACGGCTTGGCTTAGAGCAACGGCACACGCTTGCCGCCGGCAAAGGCGGACGGATCGGGGAGGAGACTCTTGCGGATTCTTAGAGAACTTCGGCCATCTCTTTGAGGATCGCTTCGGCGGCTTCGGCGGGGTCGGCGGCCTGGTTGATGGGGCGGCCTACGACGAGGTAGCTGGCGCCCTGGCGCAGGGCTTCGGCGGGGGTGGCAATGCGCTTTTGATCGCCGATATCGGAAGAGGCGGGGCGAATGCCGGGGGTGACCAGTACGCCTTCGGGGCCGGTGAGGGCGCGCAGCGAAGCGACCTCTTGCGCGGAGCAGACGAAACCGCGAATCCCTGCTTCGAGGCTCATTCGGGCCAGCAGTTCTACCTGGGCCGAGGGGGAACGATCGAGGCCAGCCGCACTCATTTGAGCCGAGTCCATGCTGGTGAGCATGGTGACGGCGAGCAGTTCGGGCGGGTCTTCGACGCCGTCGAGCGCGGCGCGAGCGGCGGCCAGCATGGCTGGGCCCCCGGCGGCGTGGATGTTTAACATGCGTACGCCGAGCCTGGCGGCGGAGCGGACCGCTCCGGCCACGGTGTTGGGAATGTCGTAGAACTTGAGGTCAAGAAAGACGGAGTGGCCGCGCTTGACGAGCGGTTCCAGAACGGCGGGACCGGCGGCGACAAACAGCTCCAGCCCCACCTTGAACCATTGGCAGTTGCCTTCGAGCTGGGCAACAAGGCGAGCGGCCGAGGCGGCGTCTGGAACGTCGAGGGCTACAATGAGGCGGCGGCGCGCCTCTTCCAGCGGGTCAACCGGGAGGGGCGCGGCGGGCCAGGCGGATCCGAAGCTAGGATTCAGGCGCTCTGGAATGGGCATAGCTAAATCCTAAAGCATTCGGGTCCGCGGCGACTGCGGGCAGGGATCAGGCCTGGGCCGCCATCGAGGCTGTGTGCATGTCGCGAACCCTGGTCTGGTCGTGCGCGGGCAGAAAGCGGCAGAGGTAATCGATCGGATCTTCCGTGGCGGCCATCCGGCCCAGGTGGTACTTCCACACATCGGGCTTGATGGTGCGCCGGGTAAAGGGCTTGCGGGTTACCTGGACCACGTCGCCTTGGGCGGTGATCCTGGGATAGGTGGTGGAGGGCACCATGAAGCTCATGTGAGCGCCCGAGCGCCAGTAGCAGCGGGCGAAATCGTGGGAGAAGAGCAGGGTGTAATGGCGGCCCTCGGTAGCCAGAAGGTTCAAGGCCTGCTCCGCGCCGGGCCAGATCGGATGAACATTGGACTGAAACCAGCGGCGGAACTCGAATCCGTTAAACTGAGCCTGATTGAGCAACAAACGCAGCATCTCTTTGCGAATCATTTCACCAATCCTTCAAGTATGAGAAAAGTCCGGGGTTTGAGTAGAGCGCCGGGGAAGCGCAACATGGCGGCAAAGCTGCAACGCTCTTCGGAGCGTCTTCTGTAGTTGGTTAACGTCAAACAAGTGGAAGTTTCCTTTTTTGGAACGAGAAGGAGAGTCAAGGTTGAAGACTCGATCGCTTTCGACGCGCAGATTGGGGTGGAGTATTGTGTTGCTGGCCGCGGCCAGCCTGGGTTGGGCTTCCGGGGTGCATACCAACCCCCTGAACCGCGACCCTCTGGTTCGCGAGGCGTTCGATCACTTCTACAACTTGGACTATCCCGGCGCAATCGAGCGGTTCGAGCGCTTTCACGCGGCGCATCCGGGCGATCCTCAGGGAACGGCGCTCTTGCTGGACGCGGTGCTGTTTCAGGAGCTTTATCGCCAGGACCTGCTCGATACCACGTTCTACGCCAACGACGGCTTTCTGACTGGCCGTCATGCCACCCAGGAAGATCCGAAGGCGCGGGACCGGATTCAGGGGTTGGCCGACGAAGCCATCCACGAGGCCGATTGGCGGATCAGTAAGAATCCGAACGACGTGGACGCGCTGTATGCCCGAGGCTGGGCGCGCGCGCTCAAGTGCACCTACGAATCGATGGTGCAGCGGGGTTATGGCGGTGGGTTGCGACAGGCGATGAAGGCCAAGGACGACCATGTGCGTGTGCTGCAATTGGACCCGGACTACGTGGACGCCAAGCTCGTGGTCGGAGTGTATGAATACGTGGTGGGAGCTCTGCCGTTACCCTTCAAGCTTTTGATCGGGATCGCGGGCATTACGGGGTCAAAATCCAGGGGTCTGGAGATGCTGAACGACGATGGCAACCGAGGCATTGTCACCAATGTGGAAGCGCGTACGACGATCGCCCTGTTTCTGCGGCGGGAGGCGCGCTACAAAGAGGCGGTGGAGGTAGTGCGCAGTCTCAAAAACCAATATCCCCGCGACTATCTTTTTTGCCTGGAAGAGGCCAACCTGCGCAAAGACGCGGGCGAGGGCATGGGCGCGGTAGCGGCGTACCGCGAGATTCTTGCCGCCAACGCCAAGCCAGGCTATTTCTACTCGGCGCGCATGGAACTCGCCTACTTTGGCCTGGGAGACGCCCTGCGGGGACAGCATCATTTCGGAGAGGCAGCGCAGTCTTACGAGCAGGCGGCCTGGACGCGCAATGTAGGACCGGAACTCAAGATCCGCTCTCTGCTGGCGGCAGGCGAGTGTCACGATCTGAACGGTGAACGCCAGTTGGCCGTCAAAGACTACCAGGCAGCCATCGATAACGGACCCGATACCTCGCGTGCCGATACGGCGAGAAAGTATCTGCGCAACGCCTATACGGGGAGTTGAAAATCGGCTTCACCGCCATGAGTTCCGAAGGAGTCAGTCCTTCCAGCGGGGTGCTATACGCGTCACTAAACTTGCAATACAAGTGAGCCCACGACTCCGCATGCTTGACAGAAGGGAGAATCCGGCGGATTATATGACTGTCAGTCATTATTGTCTTTTGTTCATTTATGAAGAATAGTCACATATCGAGCTCGGCCGTTCTCGTCGATGCCCTTGCGACAGGGAAAGTGCCGCACCAGGCAGGCATGGGCCGCAGGGAGCGCCGCGGCGCGGAGACGCGCCTGCGGCTTTTCCGGTGCGCTCTTCAACTGATTGCGGAGCGCGGCTTTCCCAACGTGACGGTAGAAGACATTACCGAAGCCGCGGACGTGGGCAAGGGAACATTCTTCAACTACTTCGAGACCAAGGATCATGTGCTGGGCGTGATGGCCGAGATCCAGCTTGGCAAAGTGCGAGAAGCCGCTACGCTGGCCGCAAAGGGCAAGCAGACGATCTATTCGGTGCTGCATGAACTGGTGCTTCATCTGGCCGAGGAACCCGGCCGCAGTCCGGGCCTGGCGCGCGCCATGATCTCTTCGTTTCTGGCCAGCGAGGGCGTTCGCAGCATCATTGAACGCAATATGCGCGAGGGCCGCAAGATTGTTGCGGCGGTCGTTGCCGAAGGGCAGGAGCGCGGGGAGATCGACCCCGGGCTGAAGAAGAAAGTGATTGCTATACAGCTTATGCAGTCGGTCATGGGTACCGTGCTGCTGTGGTCGCTGCACGAGGAGCCTCCGCTCAAAGCATGGATCGAAGACAGTTTTCAACACTTCTGGAGGGCGATCGCCCTCTCCGGTCACGAGCAGAAATCATGAGACTAAAAATCCGCTTTGCCGTTCTTCTGGGCCTCGCGAGCGCGATTGCCGGGCCGATGCCGAGCGCCGTCTGCGCTGCGCAGCAACCGATGCCGGTCCGCCTGACGTTGCAGGATGCGATTCAGAGAGGCCTCGATGCCAACCTTAATGTGCTTGTTGCCGGCACGCATGTCGACGAGGCCGAAGGCACTCGCGAACGCCGTTTGTCAGCTGCACTGCTGCCGCGATTCACGGCGCAAACCTACGCGAATGTGCAGAACCGCGACCTACGCGCCTTCGGAATATCGGCGCCTGGTTTTCCCGATGTTGTGGGGCCATTTTCGAATTACGATTTTCGTATTTACGGCCAGCAGAACATTATCGATCTACAGAGTTATCGCGGATTGAAGGCGAGTGAGCGCGCGCTCGATGCAAACAAGATGGATTTGCAGGATGCGCGCAATCTGATCGCGCGCGCGATTGCAGCTCTCTATTTGAATGCGCAGTCGGCCGCGGCGCGCGTTGAATCCGCACAGTCGCGGGTGACGGATTCCAATGCTCTGCTCAAGCTGGCGAAAGACAAGCATGATGCTGGGTCGGCGACAGGCGTGGATGTGCTGCGGGCACAGGTGCAGCTTGCGAACGACAAGCAAGCAGAACTCGTGGCCGATAACCAGTTGAAGCAATCGCTGCTGGCTCTTGCGCGAAATCTGGGCATGAGTCCAGGAACGCCATTGGAGCTGGCCGAGCCGCTTCGTTATCAGGCGCTGAATCAGCCGGAATCTGAGGCGCTGGTGCCCGCGGCGCTGCTGGCGCGGGCCGACTACCTTTCGCTTGACCGGCAGCGTCAGGGTTTGGTCGAGCAGCAACGCGCCAGCCGCGCGCGTTTCTATCCAAAGCTCAGCATCAATGGCAACTTCGGCGCGATTGGGCGCAGCATCGGCAGTGTGCAGCCTACGGGCCTGCTGCAAGGCCAGATCGACTTCACGGTCTTTGACCGCGACCGCGATGGCGAGGCGCAGGAACTGGCCAGCCGAGTCAAACGCATCGACGATCAGATTGCCGATCTGCGGCGCGGGATCGACGAGGATATCCGCGAGGCGATGCTGAATCTTGATTCAGCGGCAGAGCAGGTGGCTGTGGCCAAGGAAGGCGAGGATCTGGCGCAGCGCGAATTGGAACTCGCGCAAGATCGATTTCAGTCGGGCACGACTAACAATGTCGAGGTAGTCACGGCTCAGGACGAGTTGGCACGCGCGCAGGAGAACTACATCCTTGCCGTTTCAAGCCATGTGGATGCAAAGTTTGCGCTCGCCCGCGCCATGGGCGATACGGAGAAGAACATTGTGCTGTTTATGGGGAATCCGTAAGCGGCTTTGGCGAGCGCGCCGGGATCGATGTTACTGTTTGCGAGGTTTAATGCCATGAAACGAGTGATTCCTGTTGTGATTCTGCTGGCCGCTGCGATTGCCGCCGGCGTTTATTTCTATCCGCGGCTGACAAAGAAGCCCGCGCCCTCGAATCAGCTCACGCTCTCTGGCAACATTGAGGCGCATGAGAGCCTGGTGAGCTTCAAGGTGCCTGGGCGCATTGTCGAGCTGCCGGTGGAAGAGGGCCAGCAGGTTGAGCAAGGCGCTCTGCTGGCTCGCCTTGAAGACGCCGACTCCAGGCAGAAGGTGCGGATCGACGAGGCAAGTGTTCGTGTGCGCCAATCTGACCTTGCGCTGACATTGGCCGGAACCCGCGAACAAGAGGTGAAGGCCTCGCAACAGACCCTGAAGGATGCGCAGGCGGACCTCGACCAGAAGAAGCTCGACAACGATCGCGCGCAGATTCTCTATGGCAAAGACGAGATCTCCGCGCAGGACCGCGACCTGGCCGCAACGGCTCTGAAGCGCGCCGAGGCAATCTTCAAAGCTGCACAACAGCGCACCAACGAGGCCGTCGAAGGCAGCCGCAAGGAAGACATCGCGATTGCGCAAGCCAATCTCAACCAGGCCAACGCAAACCTTGGGTTGAGCCAGGTGAACCTGACTTACGCAGTTCTTCATGCTCCTTCCAGCGGCGTAATTACAGTGCGGCAGGCGGAGCTGGGTGAGGTGGTTGCGCCGGGTTCTCCGGTCGTAACACTTGCCGATCTCGATCACATCTGGCTGCGCGCGTATGTCGCCGAGACCGATCTGGGCAGCATTCACTGGGGTCAGGAGGCGACGGTCACAACCGACACCTATCCCGGCAAACAATATCACGGGCGCATCTCGTTCATTGCGTCCAACGCGGAGTTCACGCCGAAGAGCGTGCAGACTTACACGGAGCGCGTCACGCTTGTTTACCGGATCAAGATCGATATCGATAACCCGAATCACGAACTGAAGCCCGGCATGCCGGCGGACGCACACCTTGAACTGGCCGCCGCCAAGCCTTCGGGATCTGCGCCAACCAAGCCATGACGGATCAACTCCAATCCCCGAACACGCCTGCGATTGTGGCCGAAGGGCTCACGAAGAGCTTTCCGGGCGTGCATGCCGTGGATGCGCTGAGTTTCGATGTGCGTGCCGGAGAGATATTTGGCCTGGTCGGTCCCGACGGAGCTGGAAAGACGACCACGCTGCGGATGCTCGCGGGCATCATGCCGCCCGATGCCGGCAAAGCCTCCGTAGCCGGCTTCGATGTGATCCGCGATCCCGAGGGCGCCAAACACGCCCTGAGTTATATGCCGCAACGCTTCGGGCTTTATGAAGACCTGACCGTGGATGAAAACATTCGCTTCTATGCCGACTTATTCGGAGTGAGAAAGGCTGAGCGCGAAGAGCGTTCCGCGCAACTGCTGCAAGCGGCGGGAATGAGCGAGTTCAGGAAGCGGCTCGCGGGCAAGCTTTCGGGCGGCATGAAGCAGAAGCTCGGACTGGTCTGCGCGCTCATTCATCGCCCCAAGGTGATTCTGCTGGATGAGCCGACTACGGGCGTCGATCCGGTTTCGCGGCGCGACTTCTGGCGCATTCTTTACGAGCTGGTTGCGGAGGGCGTCGCGATTCTTACTTCGACGGCATATCTCGATGAAGCCGAGCGATGCCACCGCGTGGCGCTGCTCGACAAGGGCAAGCTGCTGTTCTGCGATACGCCGGCGAACCTCAAGACGAGGATGGACAAGGGTGTTTTGTCCGTTACATCGGCGGAGCCGCGCAGGCTGCGGGATTCACTTGAAGACGCGGACGGAATCTCAAGCCTGGTGCTCACTGGAGACGGTTTGCACGTCGTGGTGGATGACGCCGCGCGGCGCATCCCCGAGTTTGAAGCCCGCCTGAAGAGCGCGAATGTGCCCTTCGACGCGATTCAACAGGTTGCGCCGTCGATCGAAGACCTCTTTGTGGATGCGGTCGGAAGCGGAGCATCGCCCCATGCCTGAACAGCTTCGACAAAGCGGACAAGACGACTCAGTCGTGGTGGAGAATCTGGTGAAACGCTTCGGCGACTTTGTGGCTGTCGATCGAATCAATCTCGAAGTCCGTAAAGGCGAGGTCTTTGGATTTCTTGGACCGAACGGAGCGGGCAAGTCCACCACGATTCGTATGCTCTGCGGACTGCTGAAACCTACGTCAGGCCGCGCGCAGGTTGCGGGCTACGATGTTGCCCGCGATCCTGAAGCCGTGCGTCAAAACATCGGGTACATGTCGCAAAAGTTTTCTCTGTATAACGATCTAAAAGTCATTGAGAATCTGCGCCTCTTCGCCGGGCTCTACAGCGTGCCCTCGAGCAAGTTGCAAGAACGGATCGAATGGGCGCTTGAGATGGCGAACCTCAAAGGCCAGGAGAATCTCATCACCGGCACGCTTCCGGGCGGGTGGAAGCAGCGGCTGGCGCTGGGCTGCGCGGTGTTGCACAAGCCGCTGATTCTCTTTCTGGATGAGCCGACCTCGGGCGTCGATCCTATTTCGCGGCGTCAGTTCTGGGATCTGATTCACCAGATGGCGGAAGAGGGCGTGACCGTTTTTGTGACCACGCATTACATGGAGGAGGCGGAATACTGCAATCGTCTCGCACTGATCTTTCGCGGCACGATGGTGGCCCTCGGCACGCCCTCCGAGTTGAAGCGGGACTCGATGAACGGCGAACTGCTGCTGATTGAGTGCGCGCCGCTGGGCAAGGCTGTAGAGGCGCTGCAATCTGCGCCGGACGTGATGGATGCGGCGGTGTTCGGCAACGCCTTGCATCTGGTTGTGCCGGATGCCACTGCGGCTATGCCGCGAATTGAACAGTATCTTGCGCGCAACGGAATCGTAGTGAACCGCATCGAGAAGATACGCCCCAGCCTGGAAGATGTTTTTGTTTCTCTCACAACGGCAGGTAATGCTGGAGAGGAGCGTAAAGCATGAGCCTGACGCGCTTGCTGGCCGTGGCCAGAAAAGAAGTGATCCAGATTCTCCGCGATTCGCGCAGCCTGGCCATTGTAGTGATCATGCCGGTCACGCTGATGCTGCTGTTCGGTTATGGCGTCAATCTCGATCTGAAGGGGCTGCCGGTTTATGTCTATGACCGCGACGGAAGCCAGCAGAGCCAGGATCTGCTGAAGCGCTTTCAAGCCAGCGAATACTTTCATGTCGTGCGCGTGGTCAACGATTATTCGGCAATCACGCGTGCGCTCGACGACGGCCACGCCAAGATGGGCATTGTGATTCCGTGGGATTTTTCTTCGCGGTTGAGTAACGGCGGTCCTGTCAAGGTACAGGCGCTCGTCGATGCCACCGACGACAATACCGCCAACGTGCTGATCGGCTATGCCCAGGCTGTGGTGCAGAGCTATTCGGGGGAGATTCAACTCGACTGGCTTCGCCAGCGCGGCCAGTCGATCCAACCCGCTCCGGTAAGCGTTGAGACGCGCACCTGGTATAACGAGGACCTGGAAAGCAGCGCGTTCATCGTTCCGGGCGTGCTTGCGCTGGTGATGTCGGTGATCGGCGCATTCCTGACGTCACTCACCATTGCGCGCGAGTGGGAACGCGGATCGATGGAACAGTTGATCTCGACTCCGGTGAGCGCGATGGAGATCATGCTGGGCAAGTTGGCGCCCTACTTTGTACTCGGAATGTTCGACGTCGTTGTCTGCGCCGCGATCTCGATCTATTGGTTTCACGTGCCTTTTCGCGGGTCGTATGTCACGCTGCTGGTCAGCTCCGCCTTGTTTCTTGTCGTTGTGCTTTCGCTGGGATTCTTTATCTCTGTTGTTGCGAAAAGCCAGTTTGCCGCGAGCCAGATCGCGCTGCTGGTGACGTTTCTTCCGGCGTTTCTGCTCTCTGGATTTCTGTTTTCGATCGATCAAATGCCGGTGGTCTTGCAATGGATTACGCACATTCTGCCTGCTCGCTACTACGTTTCGGTGCTGAAGAAGATATTCCTCAAAGGGACGCCTACGGCCATGCTTTACGCCGATTTGATTCCCCTGGGCGTGTTTGCGCTCGTGCTCACGCTGCTGGCTACGCGTGCATTCCACAAGCGGCTGGAGTAAAGGAGAGAACGCATGTTTGGGCGCCTGAAGCAGATGCTGATCAAGGAGTTTATCCAGGTCTTCCGCGACAAACGGACGCGCTTTCTGCTGTTCGGGCCGCCGATCATCCAGATGCTAGTCTTTGGGTACGCAGCCACCTACGATATCCACCATGTTCCGACGGTCGTACTGGATCTGGATCAAAGCCAGCAGAGCCGCGAACTCATCTCGCGCTTTACTACTAGCCCTTATTTCGACGTGCAGCGCCAACTGACCGACTCGCGCCAGATTCGCGATCTCATCGATCGGGGACAGGCCACCGTCGGCATTGAGATCGATGCCGGCTTTGCACAGAAGCTGGGCATTGGGCAAACCGCGCCGGTGCAGGTGATTGTGGATGCGACTAACTCCAACACTGCCCTTATCGCATCGAGTTACATTACGCAGATTGCGCTTGGCTTTGCGCACGATTTCCAGCAGGACCGCATCTACCGGATCGCGCCGCAGTTGACGGAAGCGATTCCTTCGGTGGAGCTCGAACAGCGGCCATGGTACAACCCTGGATTGAGCAGCCGCTGGTTCTTTATTCCGGGAATTGTCGGCAGCCTGACGCTGGTGCTGGTGATTACGCTGACGGCCTTTGCCGTGGTGCGCGAGCGGGAGATCGGCACGCTGGAGCAGATCATGGTGACGCCGATCCGCCCGGCTGAATTCATTCTCGGCAAGACGCTGCCGTTTTTTCTGATTGGCCTCTTCGATGTTTCGCTGATTGCGGTGGTTGGGACGTTTTGGTTCCAGGTTCCATTTCGCGGTCATGTCCTGGTATTGTTCACGGGCTCGGTCCTGTTCCTGCTGTGCATGCTGGGCGTGGGACTGCTGATTTCAACTGTTTCTTCAACGCAGCAACAGGCGATGGTGACTGCCTTCTTCTTTATCATGCCCGCCATCAGTTTTTCAGGGTTTGGATTCCCGATCAGTACCATGCCGCAGTGGATGCAGTATCTCAGTTACCTGATCCCGCTGCGCTACTTTCTGATCGTGCTCCGCGGCACTTATCTGAAAGGCGTGGGGATGGAGATTCTGTGGCCTCAGATGGCGGCCATGGCGGGCCTTGGGCTGAGCCTGCTGACGATCGCGATTCTTCGCTTCCACAAGGCGCTGGATTAGGACAGGGGTGGAAGCCGTGTCCGAGAAAGAAACTACTTTCCGTGTGGGATGCAAGTTGTTGATTGTGTTGAAACGGGCTCCGTGCAGGGATTTCGCACCGTCCCTACGGGACTGTGAGGCCTATTTCGATGCTTACCCAGGACTGCGCTGCGCTTGTCCTGGGCTAGTATCAATACTCCCTCCGGGAGAAAAAAAGGCAGGCGGTTTCATCTTCCCGTGGGTCGGCAACGCTGGTGGACGACTGACACAATGCCCGCTTGACGGCTCGCAGGTGATCTGGAATTGGGTCGATTGGCGCTGCCTCGCTGACGCTCACGGCCAGAGATGCCTCTGAGAGGCTAAAATCGGAAGTTCCAGCAGGTTGGCTCTCAATGGTGATACTTTACCCTTTTGGCAACATTCTTACCGGCGTTTGGACTGAAAAGTGGAGCGGACACGCGAGGCAAAGCCTCCGCAGGGGACCTGGGTAGAGTCTTCCGGGGGCGGGGTTGGTTGGCATTGAGAGTTCGGGAGCAAGGTTTTTTATGATGGAATTCCATATTTCCCGGGATGCGCGTGAACGCTATCAGTTCACGGAGTCTCTTTTTTCCTATACAGGGAACGTCGTTTTCGCAAATATGGGCGCGTGCCGCGAGTTCGCGCACCGCATGAACCTGGTGCGCGACGTTGAAAAGCATCCCGACCTGGCTGTTCATGCCGGCTCGCTGTACGCGATGGGCCTGATCGACGAGGCCAGCCACGTGCTGATCGCGCGCTACCGGGAGCAGTTTGACCCCGAGGTGATGACGAGCGCGCTGGGCTGGTTCACGGAGCTGGTGGGCGCCAAAGCACTGGACAAGCTGCTGCTCACCTTCGTGGAGCAGTTCCCCGGCACCAGCGTAATGCGCGGCCAGGAGACGGCGCGGAAATGGCTGGCGGGCTCGACCGATGGAACGCCGCATCGGGCTGCCGCTCTGGAAGAGTTGATGCTGCTGTGGACCGCCAACCGCAACGAGGCTTTTCTGCCCTTCGAGGAGCTGTTTGCGGACAAGAGCCTGGCCGAAAAGACGGTCTATCGCAAGGTGACCGCAAAGCTGCCCGAATACTTTGCCACTCGCCCCTTGATCCCGCTCCCCGGCTCCAAGCCTCTCAATCTATTGGAGCTGCTGCGCGCGCCGGCGGTGGGCGCTCCCCGCTCTCTCCGCGAGCAACTCGCCCTCATTCGCAGCCTCTGGAAGCCGCTGATCGGCGACAGCCTGGAGCGCGTTCTTCAGATGGCGAGCGAGATTCTGCACGAGGAAGAGCTGGCCATCTGGATGCAGTTCAATCCTCCCGACGCCGCTGCCGCACGCCGCCGAGACAGCGGCCGGCAGCAGTGGCCTTCCGTTACCAGCCATTCAGAAGTTCCGGTCTTCGGCGACCCGGCCCACGAATACGAGAAATTCAGCGCCGATACGGCCTGGATGCCCAGCACCGTGCTCATCGCCAAGAGCACCTACGTGTGGCTGGCGCAGCTCAGCAAACAGTACGGCCGCAGAATTGGCCGGCTGGATGAGATTCCCGACGAGGAACTTGCGACCCTGGCGCGGCGGGGGCTCAACTCGCTGTGGCTGATCGGCGTATGGGAGCGCAGCCGCGCATCAAAGACGATCAAGCAACTGTGCGGCAACCAGGACGCGGTAGCTTCGGCTTACTCGCTGTTCGACTACACAATCGCCGAGGATCTGGGCGGCGAGGCAGCCTATACGAATCTGCGCGACCGCGCTTATCGTCACGGGGTCAGGCTGGCCAGCGACATGGTGCCGAACCACATGGGCATCGACTCGCCTTGGGTGATCGAGCATCCGGAGTGGTTCATCTCCCGGCAGGATACGCCCTACCCCGCCTATGGTTTCAACGGCCCCGATCTCTCTCATGACGGGCGCGTCGAGATCAAGATCGAAGATCACTACTTCGAGCAGAGCGACGCGGCGGTGGTCTTCCGGAGGCGCGACCGGGCCAGTGGCGAGACACGCTACATCTATCACGGCAACGACGGCACCAGCTTTCCCTGGAACGATACGGCGCAGCTCGACTACCTGAATCCGGCGGTGCGGGAGCAGGTGATTCAGACCATTCTGCACGTGGCGCGGCTGTTTCCGGTGATTCGCTTCGACGCGGCGATGACCCTGGCCAAGCGGCATTTTCACCGGCTTTGGTTTCCGGGGCCGGGCGCCAGCGGCGCCATTCCGTCGCGCGCGGAATATGGAATGAGCCAGGCTGAATTTGATCGTTGCATGCCCCAGGAATTCTGGCGCGAGGTGGTGGATCGCGTGGCCGCCGAGGTTCCCGGCACTCTGCTGCTGGCTGAGGCTTTCTGGCTCATGGAGGGCTACTTCGTTCGCACTCTGGGCATGCATCGCGTGTACAACAGCGCCTTCATGAACATGATGCGCGACGAAGAGAACGCCAAGTACCGGTCGGTCATCAAGAACACGCTGGAATTCGATCCGGACATCATGAAGCGCTATGTAAACTTCATGAGCAATCCCGACGAGCGCACGGCGATCGATCAGTTTGGCAAGGGCGACAAGTGCTTCGGCGTGGCGGCGCTGATGGCTACGCTGCCCGGCCTGCCGATGTTCGGGCACGGACAGATAGAGGGATTCACCGAGAAATACGGCATGGAGTACCAGCGGCCACGCTACGACGAGAGTGCCGATCACTGGCTGGTCGAGCGCCACGAGCGGGAGATCGCTCCGCTGTTGCACCGGCGCTGGCTCTTTGCCGAAAGCAGCAACTTTTTGCTCTACGACTTCTTTGGGGCAACAGGCTCGGTGGACGAGAATGTCTTTGCCTACTCGAACCGGAACGGCGGCGAACGCGCCCTGGTGATCTATAACAACCGTTACGGCACGACCCACGGCACTATCGACTCTTCCGCGGCATACGCCGACAAAGGCGCGGGGCAGCTTCGCCAGCAGCGCCTGCGCGAGGGCCTCGGGCTCACGGGAGACTCGGGCTTCGTCCTTGCATTCCGGGACTCGCTCACCGGGCTTGAATACCTGCGCCGCGCCACCGATCTTGCCGAGCGCGGCCTGACGCTCGGTCTGCACGCCTATCAATGCCATGTCTTCCTCGATTGGCGCGAGCTGCGCGCTACGGCGGAGCAGCCCTGGGACCGGCTGTGCGATCAACTCAATGGGAGTGGCGTCGCCAACCTCGACGATGCGCTGGTGAGTCTGGAACTGCGGCCTGTGCACGATGCGCTGCGCCAGCAGCTCGAACCTGCTGTGGTGCGCATGCTCGCCGACGTTGCCGAACATCCCCGCACCGTGGCCGGTGTGCCCGCTGTCGCCGGCAAGGACAAGAAGATCGAGCTGGAGCGCAGCGCATTCTTTGACCTGGCCTGGGACCGCTGCGAGGCAATTTTGCGCGCGGCACAGACGGCCTATGCCTCGCGTCTCGGTCAAGAAAGGCAACCCTCCCACGCCACACATCCGGCAGAGCTGGCCTCGCTGGCGCCCATCTTCCGCGAGCGCCTGCGCGCCGCCATGCGCATTCCGGCGATCGAAGCGCACTTCCCGGCTCCGTGGACGGTTGCTGCCCGTCGGGTGTTGCCCAGCCCCAGTCCGCAGTTCACCGCGACGGCCATGTGGGGTCCGCTGCTGGGCTGGTGCGTGCTGGAGTTGCTGGCTGAATCGATCGACGCGAAAGAGCCGGAGCGCGTGGCGCTGGATCTGTTTGACCGGCTCCGGTTGCGCGAGCCCTTCGCCCAGGCCTTTGGCGCTCTCGGATTCGAGGGAGAGGAAGGCTGGCGCGTCGCGGCCAGAATCAAGGTTGTGCTGCTCGCTGGATCCGGCGCCGGCAAGGAGCAGGGCGCGTCGGTCGAGGCCGAGCCCGCATTGGGCGTGGAGGCTTCGTCTGCGGGCTCAACCGCATCGACTGCCGGCGAGCCGCGCGGCGCTGGCGACGAAAGAGTGACGCTTTCGCCCTCTTTGTGGCTCGACCCGGATGTACGCTGGCTGACCGGCGTCCACGAAGCGGAAGGGCACGACTACCTGGTTCGCGAGCCCTACGAGGAGTTGCTGTGGTGGCTTCTCATGCCATCTCTGCTGCGCCTTGCGGGCGAGACCGCGCCCAGCCGCGCCGCTGTGGAAGAGATGAGCCTAACCGTCGCAGAGGCGTTGGCAACGGCCGAGGCCGCGGGGTATCGCATCGATGGGCTGTCGGGTTCGGCTGCTGAACCGGAAGCCGAGCCCGAGGCGATTGCATCGCAAGAACCGCCTGCCGAGAAACTGGAGCCTGAGGAAACGGCAGTCTTTACATCCCGCCGCCGCCCCTGACACACTGGGGAGTGGACACCCAAACGATCGTTATCCTCGATTTTGGTTCGCAGTATACGCAGTTGATTGCGCGGCGAATTCGCGAACAGAATGTTTTTTCCGTTGTGCTGCCCTGCACGGCGCCTCTCAGTGAGATTCAGGCTTTGCATCCCCTGGGAATTGTTCTCTCGGGCGGGCCGTCGTCGGTCTACGACGCCGATGCTCCGGCGGCGGACCCCAAGGTGCTGGAACTGGGCGTGCCTGTGCTGGGCATCTGCTATGGGCTGCATTTCATCGTTCATCACCTGGGCGGCAAGGTGCTTTCAGCGCCCCTGCGGGAGTATGGGCACGCCGAGGTGACCATCGAGGACGGCGCGACTGCGCTCTTTGCGGGACTGCCGGCAACGCTCCAGGTGTGGATGAGTCACGGCGATGAGGCCGCGGAGCTGCCCTGCGGCTTTCGGCGCACTGCGGTTACATCGAATGCGCTGGCCGGGATTGCCAACGAGGAACGGCGCATCTGGGCGGTGCAGTTCCATCCCGAGGTCCATCACACGCCGCTTGGGCCGCAACTGATCAAGAATTTTGTCTTCGGAATCTGCGGAGCGGCGGGCGACTGGACTCCGGCGCACTTTATTGAAACAACTGTGGCAGCGATCCGCGAGAAGGTCGGCGCTGGCCACGTGATCTGCGGGCTTTCCGGTGGTGTGGACTCGTCGGTTGCGGCGGTGCTCGTCCACAAGGCCATCGGCAGCCAGTTGACCTGCGTCTTCGTCAACAACGGCGTGCTGCGCAAGAACGAGTTCCTGAGCGTGCAGAAGAATCTGCGCGACAAGCTGGGGCTCCATATCGTCGCCGTGGACGCAAGCGGGCGGTTCCTGGAGAAGTTGGCCGGGGTGACCGATCCTGAGACAAAACGCAAGCGCATCGGCGCGGAGTTCATTGCCGTCTTCGACGATGAGGCTAAACGCATCGCGCAGGAAAGCGGGGGAGTGGACTGGCTTGTGCAGGGCACGCTCTATCCGGACGTGATCGAGTCCAGCAGCGTGAAGGGCCCAAGCCAAACCATCAAGAGCCACCACAACGTGGGCGGGCTGCCGCTGGGCATGAAGCTGAAGCTGATTGAGCCGCTGCGGGATCTTTTCAAGGATGAGGTGCGGCGCATTGGTCGCGATCTGGGCATGCCGGAAGATATTCTGGGCCGCCAGCCGTTTCCAGGCCCCGGTCTGGCGGTGCGCATCCTGGGCGAGGTGACGCCGGAGCGCGTGGCGCTGCTCCAGGACGCCGACGAGATCGTGGTGGCCGAGATCAAAGCGGCAGGGCTTTATTCGGCGATCTGGCAGAGCTTTGCCGTGCTGCTGCCGGTGATGAGCGTGGGCGTGATGGGCGACCAGCGGACCTATGCATACACCGCGGCGGTGCGGGCCGTGCACTCTGAAGACGGCATGACCGCCGACTGGACCCCGCTGCCCTACGAGGTGCTGAAACGCATCTCCAGCCGAATTGTGAACGAAGTGCGCGGCATCAACCGGGTGGTCTACGACATCACGTCGAAGCCGCCGGGGACCATTGAGTGGGAATAGAGATCATTGTTGGCATAATTTCTTGAATGTGCCATACTGTTTTCGGGGTGGCATGTGCTGACAGATACGGTAGTCATGGGTGAGAGTGGCAGAATTGTTCTCCCTTCCGGCATTCGCAAAGAGCTCGGGCTGAAGGCGGGCGACCGATTGACTGTGATCAGTGACGAAGGAGCAATCCGGATTCTGAGCAGAAAGATGGCCCTTGCCAACATTCGCGCGGGAATCATCAAGCAGCGTGGAAGCCTCGAAGGAATCGTAGACGAATTTCTTGCGGAAAAGCGCGAGGAAGCAGCGCGTGAATAGGATTGTTCTTGATTCCGCAGCCGTACTGGCGATGATTCAGGGTGAGCCGGGTGGAGAACGAGTCGAGGCACTGCTTGACTCGCTGGAATTCAGCACCGATGTCAAAGTCGCGATGAGTTGGGTGAACTGGTGTGAAGTGCTCACACGAGCCCAGCGCGACAACGCGGGAATGACGGCGGAAGAATTGACGGCTGCCCTCGCTGGCATAGAGTTGGTCCCATTCGGCCAGGCAGCAGCGAAGCTTGCAGCGAGCTATGCAAAAGTCAATCGGGCGCTTTCGCTTGGGGATCGGGCCTGTCTTGCGCTTGCCAAGGCCAATCATGCGACTGCTTGGACCGCCGACCGTGTCTGGACTCAGTTCACGCTGGATGTCCCGGTGAAGCTGATCCGAGCCTGACAGCCTGGCGACTCGCTACGTCGTCGTGGGCCGCGTATACCAGCCAAAGACAGCGGTCCCCAGCACAATCACCCCGAGCATTCCGATCCATGTGAGGCCGGCCATCTGCCCAACCTGGTCTTCACGCGCTTCCACTTCGCGCATGTTGCGGCCGGCTAATACAAACCCCGGATGCGTTCCTCCAACACGTTTGAGTACGGCGGCGATGCGGACGCCGTGTTCCGTGCCGAGGATGGGTTGCCAACTCAGGCGTTCTTCACCGTGCCGGCGCACGTTGTCGAAGACGCCGCTGGGCGGGGCGGGAATCTTGCCGTTCAGTTGTGCCTGAGAGGCCAGGGGCCGGCCCTGGTCGTCATAGGCGATGACAAAGGGCGATAGGCTGCGGGCCATATCGACGGAGTCGGCGGGGATGGCGTCAGCGGGCGCTACGCCGTCTTCGATGCGGGCTGCTAGATCGCCAGCTAGTTGGATCTGTGGGTCGTTGGCGCCCAGTCGCAGCACCTGCTGGGGAATGGAATAAAGCGCAAACGCAAGACCGGTGGCGAGGCCGGTGAGCACCAGGGCGTTGAAGACCAGGGCGGGGCGTGAGAATGTGTCGCGCAGCATGGTGAGATGCTCCTTGGCAAGGGAAGTGATGAGGTCGCGAACAACCAGCGGAATAAGAGTGCGGCGGGAGAGCGTACTGTCTTGCAAAGCGTCGCGGAAGGTCTGGAGCATGAGCGGGCCGTAGACCTGACGAAAGGGCGAGGGATAGAGGCGCAGCGCGCTTGCGTAAATGCGCTCAAGACAGCCGGCATGGGATGGCGTGGACTGAGTCATGACCGGCCTCCGTCGGGAAGCAGGCCGAGTGAGCGAGCGGAGGCAACGGCAGCATCGAGCCGTTCCAGCTCGACAGCAAGGACAGAGTGGCCGAGGTTGGTCAAGCGGTAGTAGCGGCGGCGCTCGTCGTCGGAGACGCCGGACTCCTCGACCAGACCGTCGCGCATCATCCGATCCAGCGAGCCGTAGAGGGTTCCGGGGCCAAGGCGGACGCCGCCACCCTGCGGCGCGCGAGCGTCTTTCATGATGAGGTAGCCATGCTTTCCACCCCATCGGCCAAGACCTGTCGCCGGGGAGCCCGATTTTTCGCCCTCAGCGAGCGAGAGCAGGATGGCGAAGACGGCCGGGGTAAGAGGTGCAGCGGGTGCGGTTCCAGTAGCCATGGGGACAATATATATCCACTGCGGATATATCGGCAACAGAAATATTATTGAAATTGGCCGGACGGATTGAGAACCGGTGCGGACGATAGATTGCCTGGTGTCAGCACCGGCGCGCGCAACGGAGTCGTTTCGATTTCGATGCGCGTGTTCCTGGGAAATGTCACATCGTGGCCGGGGTGAAGGTAGTTCTCATAGACGGAGAGTGCGGCGGCATAGTAGCCGATCCCCGCGGCCAGGTTTCGATTGCTGGCGGCCAGCCCGACGATGCGCCCCACCAGCCCAAAGCCGTTTGAGGCGACGCCGGTCTGAGCGGTAATGTTGCCGTCTTCGTCCAAAGCGCGGCCAGCCAGCACCGTCAGCAGCAGGGGAGCAATCGCGCTGGCTTGGTTGCGCGGCGTGATGGTTCCCTCGGCGTCGAGCGACAGGCCCAGCGAACTCTCGGCGGTAGCTCCGGCCAGCGCACCTTGGACTGGTTTATCCGGGATTGGGCTGCCATAGCCTACGGGGAAGCGCACCTGCTGAAATGTGAAACGCAGCTTTCCGTCGCGGCCCAGAGAGCGGGCGGCCCTGGCCGAGCTCACCTTGCCCACCAACATCGAGCCCTGGGGAACCACCAGTTGCGCATCGCGGTCGAAGACCGGCTCGACGACGAGGGCTTCCACGGGGTCACCTGACTTTGCACGGGCCGAGGTCAAATCCGCAGTGAGCACCGCATTGACCGACCATATCTCCAGCTTGCTGGACATCGGCTGGACTGCGGAAGGCGGCGGCGCGGCAAGCGGTGCGTCCGGCAGCGCGAGCGGCTCGGTCAGCTCGAAGGACCACGCGGTGTGCGCATCGATCCGCTCGGGATGCCAGGGCAGTTGATGGTAGAGCGTTTGCAAAGCCCGGTCGCCGAGTCCAGGGGCAGTGAAAAACGCTACCTGGCCGCGAACTTGGCCTTTTGCCTGAGCCCATGCTTTGGCAATAAGCGACTGTTTCGGCGCAGCGCCGGGAGCGGCAAGATGCAGCACCGGCGCGCCGTTTTCGCCTTTGCTCGCTGAGATTGCAATCGCTCCACCGGGTAGCATCAGCTCATCGAACTGGACCTGGACGGTATGAAAGGGAGTGAAGTCTCCGCGCAGGCGGCCATGCCAGCGAGTCTTTGGGTCAGGCTCAAGGGCGACCACCGTGCCATGCAGCAGAGTGTTCTCAGGAACAGCCAGTTTTCCATCGGCGAAGATCGGGTGCAAGAGCCGCCCTTCGATGGCCGCGTTGGCCTTCACGGGATAGTGCCGGGTGATTTCAACCTGCAAGTTTGTGCCCTGGGGCAGGACCGGCTTCCAGAGGGCCGGTGTGCTCGGAGTCGGAGCGGGCGAGGCTGTTTCGGCCGGCGGTTCGGGCTTTGGCGGTGGCCGATGCTCAAGGACTTGCGCGCCGAGGGGCGAGGCAGCGGGAAGAACTGCGAACCAAAGGAGCGCGGCGGCAAGGATGGAACGTTCAATCGGGCGCATAGGGAAGGGCTCCCGGCAAATCAAGTCTTGCTGAGAGACGCGGGCCGCGCTCAAATGAAAGCGTCTATTCGCTTGCCGGCAACACGCGCAGCGCGGCTACCTCGCGGGAGAGGGCGTCGATGCGGGAGAGCAGCTCGGCGTGGCGCTTGTCGGCGGCGGAGGGATCGAAGGCCTCGACGTAGAACGTGCCGTTGGGTTCAAGCTGGCATTTGCGCACCTGATGAAAGTCCTCGAATCCCTGTTTGTGAACGACGGAGAGCAGTTCCTCGCGTGTCAGGGACTCGCGTTCCATGGCCCGCCGGTCGAGTTGGCCGTCCACGACGAGAAGGCTCGATCGCCCCTCCAGCGCACGCGTGAGGCGCTGGGAACGGAAGAGCACGCGGACAACGAGCCAGTTGATGGCCAGCAGGCCAAAGGCGCCGATGACGCCGCCGGTGACCGAGTTGTCGTCGCCGATGATGGCGTTTTGCACGGTGTTCGAGAGCGATAGCAGCACAACCAGGTCAAAGGGGTTGAGCTGGGCCAGCTCGCGCTTGCCGAAGAGGCGCAGCAGCACCACCAGCACCAGATAGACGATGACCGGACGGGCCAGCTTCTCCAGGATGGGAAGCGGCAGGTGGAACATGTTGTCGAAGATGATCGAATGCGGCATGGAACGAGGATAGCCGGAATCTATCCATTTTTCGAGACGCAGTGGACTCACGACAATCCGGGAAGGCTGGCACACTGTGGGGGAGAGTCCTTCCATCACGCGCTGCGGTTTTTCTGAGGCCGCGCCGGCTATTTGTAGTCTTTGTATTCGAGGATAAACAAGGTGCGACGTGTGTGATACCTGCCGGCGGTGTCCTGGCCTACCGATGCAGATTCCGTGTCGATGAGGGTTCTGACCGGGACAATCAGCGGCTTGCCACCAACCATAACCGGGGCGTAGTCGACACGCCGGTCTTCCTGGCTAACGACATCGGAGGGCTTGAAATCCGCATCGGTGATAAGCCGGACGACGATTCCGCTATCGGCGTCGACAAAGATCTCGCCATGGTAAGGGACTGTCGCCTTGTAGGGTGACCAGCTTGTGTAAGTATGCATGCTGCCTAGGTTGCCTGGTGCTTGAGATGCCCCCATTGACACTTGGGTCGCGCCGGCTTGATCGGTATCTGGGAAGCAACAGTAGTTCACGGCATAATGGGACCTTTTCTTATCCACAGCGAATGAAAAGACGGCTGTTAGCCTGCCATTGACTGTTTCCCATCGCAACCAGTTGAGATTGCCGGCAGCTTGTGCCTGTTGCAAAATGGCGCTCAGGACGGGGCCCTGCCCTGCCAAAGCGATCTGGCCGTTCGCACCCCATAAGTTCTTATCCTTCATTTTTGATGGAATCTCCGCGCCGTTCATGCTCTCAACCTGCGATTCCGTCGCCCCAATGAAGTAGATAAACTGACTGCCCTTTTCCATTCTGGGCTCTGTCCACACATCCTCGGTTAGCTTTCCTTGATTGGTTGCGATCGGAGGGTTAAGGCGGTCCTGAAAGCGGTAGGTGGTCCTGGTTGCGATCAGATGGGGCAGTTGCGCAGAGGTCTTCATTGTGTAGTCGACGGCCTTGTCGAGAAGGGCCTTCTGCGCGGCTGCATCTGGAGCAGGTGTCGACGGCAGGTCGGTGGCTGGAGGCGCAAGCACGGCGCTGTGCGCTTCCAACGCATAGAGCTGTTCGGTGGCAAGGTGGCCGGGAACGAAACTGGCCAAGCTGTCCATGGTGCTCTTGGTCAGTTCTTCAGTCAGTTCCACTTTCTTGAGTTCGTCAGCCACTTCTGCGTCAGTTTTCTTAGCCTGTTGCAGAGATGTGAGCAGATCCTTGAGTTGTTGCACAGTGATGCCGTTGGCGGCCCATCCGGGCGCTACTAATGTCAGAATCATGAGAATCCATACAAACCGCTTCATCCGTTCTTCCTCCAAGACCTATGGCGAAGCCATTGTAGCCATTTGGAGCCGGTCCTGAATGTGACAGCACTCAGGGTACTTTCCCCACCTTCAGTGGATGACGCCAAAAGGCCGGTTCTAAAACGGCAAGCGCGTCCCTCCGGCCGTGACAGCTCCGGCAGCTTCGCCCGACTGCTTTTCAGAAATTGACTTAGGCGCGGACCGCGATCTTGCTGGCGAAGAACCCGAGCGATTTTGCCAAGCCTTCCTTGAGACTGATTCGCGGTTCCCAACCGAGCAGGGTACGGGCCTTGGTAATGTCGGGGCATCGGCGGGCGGGGTCGTCGATGGGAAGATCTTTCATGCACATTTCGCTTTTGGAGCCGGTTACTTCCAGGATTGCCTTTGCCGCTTCGAGGATGGTGAACTCAGCGGGGTTGCCGATGTTCACGGGCATATGTTCTGCGGATCGCGAGAGGCGCAGGATGCCTTCGATCAGGTCGTCCACGTAGCAGAAACTGCGGGTCTGGCTGCCGTCGCCGTAGATGGTGATCGGCTCGCCGCGCAGGGCCTGCATCATGAAGTTGGAGATGACCCGACCGTCGCTGGGGTGCAGGCGCGGGCCATAGGTGTTGAAGATGCGAACCAGGTGGGTATTTACGCCGCGACTGCGATGGTACGCCATCACCAGCGCCTCGGCGTAGCGCTTGGACTCGTCGTATACCGAGCGCGGGCCGACCGGGTTTACATGGCCCCAGTATTCCTCGGTCTGTGGATGCTGAAGCGGATCGCCGTAGCACTCCGAGGTCGAGGCATGAAGAAAACCTGCGCTATATTTGGCTGCGATCTCAAGGGTGTTCTCGACGCCTGCCGAGCCGACCCGCAGGGTCTCGATGCCCAGGCGGAGATACTCGGGCGGGCTGGCCGGAGAAGCAAAGTTGAAGACATAGTCAACCGGACCCAAATCGAAGGGCTGGCAGATGTCGCGCTGCTCGAATTGAAAGCGCGGCTCGCCGGAGAGATGGGCGATGTTATCGCGATCGCCGGTGCATAGGTTGTCTACGCCAACTACTGTGTGGCCCTCGTTCAACAGCCGATCCGTGAGGTGAGAACCTAGAAATCCGGCAGCGCCGGTTACCAATATACGCATTGTTAAACTTTCGTACTCGTAATTGAGCGGACAGTGGCCTGAAAGACGAACTTATTCGATGGCCGCGTGAACAGCGAGGGGGACTCACAATCACACTACCATGTTTCACGAAAGTTACAATACACCTTTTCGGGGCTTTCCTTGCTGTGCCTGATAACTCGCCGGCCGGCCCACGCTGACATACGTGAATCCGCGGTCCAGCATCTGCTGGGGTTTGTAAAGGTTGCGCCCGTCAATCACGATGGGGAAGCGAACGGCATCGTTGAGCCGCACGAGGTCGATCTCCGCAAACTCTTTCCAATCGGTCAGAATCAGAACCGCGTCGGCATCCTTTGCGGCTTCGTATACATCGCGGGCATAGCTAAGCTTCGCCGACGGCGGCATAACTGTCTTGGCGCGCTCGATAGCCGCGGGATCGTAAGCCGTCACCGAGGCGCCGGCTTCGAGGAGCCTTTTGATGATGTCGATGGCGGGAGATTCGCGGATATCGTCTGTATTGCCCTTGAAGGCCAAACCCAGCGCCGCCAGCCGCTTTCCGCGCAGGGTCCACAGCGCCGAGAGCACCTTGTTGAAGAAGATATCTTTCTGGGTCTCGTTGATCTTGCGGATTTCATCGAGCAGCTCGAAGTCCACGCCCCGCTGCTGGGCCACCCAATGGAATGCGGCAACGTCTTTCGGGAAGCAAGAGCCGCCGTAACCGAGACCCGCATGCAGAAATCCGGGGCCGATGCGCCTGTCCAGCCCCATGCCGGCCGCAATGTCTTCGATGTCCGCGTCCACTGCTTCGGCGAGATTGGCCACTGCATTGATGAAGGAGATCTTCAAGGCCAGGAAGGCATTGGAGGCGTGCTTCACGATTTCGGAGCTCTGCGCCGATGTGACCAGCAACTTTGCCGGATGAGAGGCGCTGCAAGCGCCTGGAAACGCGCCAGGCTGCAGATAATAACTGCCCCCGACAAGCGGCTCGTAGATTTGCCTCAGCAGATCCGCGGCGCGCTCGGTGCCCGCGCCTACAACAATACGATCGGGATGCAGGAAGTCAATGATCGCCGTGCCTTCACGCAGGAACTCTGGGTTCGAGACGACGTCGAAGCTCGTTGGGTCCACGCCGTTTCGGTGCAGCACGCGGCGGATCCACTCGTTGGTGTAGACCGGCACCGTGCTCTTTTCCACGATCACCTTGTAGCTGTTGATGTGACGGGCAATCTCAGAGACAACCGCCTCGACGTAGGAAAGGTCGGCTGCGCCTGTGTCGCCCTGCGGAGTGCCCACGGCGATGAAGATCGCCTTGCTCGCTTCGACGGCTCGGCCCAAATCGGACGTGAACTCGACAGCGTTGCCCCGGTGTTTGGCCAGCAGCTCGGGCAGGTGCTCTTCAAAGATAGGCACTCCGCCCTCGCAGAGGGTCTTGACCCTGGCTTCGTCATTGTCCACGCAGAGGACGCGATGGCCCATCTCGGCAAAACAAACGGCAGCAACGAGTCCGACGTATCCTGACCCGATCACACAGATGGAAACTGGATCTTGCATAGGGCTTCGCATTCTCTTTCGTTGCTTTGCGCCGCTGGTGGCGACCTGAGAAAATCCGGTCCGGTGAGGCTTGCGAGCAACGCGCTAAGCTAACCGAAACCGCATCGAGGACCGTCTGTAACCGGTTCAACCAAGAAAAAATGCAGACCGGACTACGAGGAGATCGATGATCAGGTTCTTCTAGGCTATCTGCTAGGCGCTGGGTCGGGCAAACATTCCTGGTGAATATCTTCACGACTAGGTACGGCTGTGGGGCTTTCAGGGTGGTCCTGTTTGGAATTGGGCCAGTTCGTCCGGGCTGGGTTGTCAGTCTGGTAAAGTGAGACTGCGCCCTGAGACATGGCGCCGCACGGCCTGGAAGCTAGCCCGCGGAAAAGCCGCCTGGCGCTTTCTTGTGAAAGATAGAGGCAACGCTCATGGCTTCTCCAGAGCAGCTTTTGCTTCCCGAACTCGCTCCTTTTCGTATTGCGCCCAGGTTTGTGGGCCGGGTGTGGGGTTATCGGGATCTTCGCCCCTGGTACGACCGGGTAGCCGCGAGTGGTGAACCGATCGGGGAGGTCTGGCTTACCGGGGATGAGTGCCTGGTGGCTACCGGCCCGCACGCCGGAAAGGCCCTGGGTGGCCTCTTTGCCGAGATCCCGGAAGTCATGCTGGGCAAGGCTGCCACACGCCGCGGCTCGCCTCTGCTGATCAAAGTCCTGTTTGCCAGAGAGAAGCTGAGCGTGCAGGTGCATCCGGACGACAGTTTGGCACAGAAGTATGGCCAGCCTTGCGGCAAGACCGAATGCTGGTACGTTCTGGCGGCCGAGCCGGGAGCGAAAGTGGCAGTTGGGCTCAACCCCGGCGTGACCCTGGACAAGATCGAGGAAGGGATTCGAGCGGGCACGCTGGAAGAGAGCCTCAGACTGATGCAGGTGGCGGCGGGAGAGACGATTTTTGTGGACGCCGGAACGGTTCACGCCATCTGGCCGGGGTCGATTCTGCTGGAGACCCAACAGAACTGCGACCTGACCTACCGGATGTATGACTACGGGCGGGGCCGCGAACTGCACGTCGCAAGGGCTCTTGAGGCCACGCAACTCGTCACCCGCTCGGGCGAGCTTCCGGCCAAAGAGCTCAAGGATCGCACGATCCTAGTGGATGAGGAGTATTTTCGCATGGAGCGAATTCCCGTGGCCGGGAACTGGACTGGCGATGCCCTGGCTGGGGATGACAAGCCGGTTCCGGGGCTGGCGTATCTTTTTGCCGCCGCTGGTTCGGGGAGGATTTACAGTCCATGGAAGGGCTTCGAGGCGATCGATCTGCCGGCTCGGGGGATGGTGGCCGTTCCGGCGGCCTCGCCGGAGTTTGTGATCGAGAATACCGGCGGGCTGGACCTGATTCGCATCACGCCGAATTGGCCAAGAGTGCCCCCTTCAAGAGCGAGCCAATGACGGCAGGGTGGCGGGATTCGGTGGTTGCCTACATCCGCGCCGAGGCCCTGCCGGTGGACAAATTTGGTCATCAGCCGCGGCTTTATGCGCTGGCGGTCAGGCTGGGGCAGGGGATGGAGTACGACGACGACATTTTGTTTGCCGCCGTCTGGATGCACGACCTGGGGGTCTTTGAGGGCCACCGGCCTCGGAACCCGGAGCAACTGGCACACTGGGATCACGTCCCCTACACCGTTGCGAAAACACGCAAATTGCTAGCGGGATGGGGGTTTCCGGCGGAGAAAGTGGACTCCGTTGCCGAGGCTATCCGAACCCACCAGCCGCAGGACGAGCCGAAGCTGGCGGAAGCGGTTCTGCTGCGGGATGCCGACATATTGGAACAGTTGGGCGCTATCGGAGCACTGCGCGCGATGGTCAAGATTGGGCGGGATACTCGCTATGCCAGATTTTCCGATGTGCTTCCCGTGTTGCGGGGTGCGGCCGATTCGTTGCCTGGAAGGCTGCGTCTAAGAAGTGCGCAACAACTGGCTGCCGCGCGGGTTGAATTACTCAGGTCACTGATCGCCGCCATCGAAGAGGAGGCCGGCGAGTTGCTTTTTTGAGGTCTCATGGCGAGGAAATCCGGCTCGAAATGCGAACCCGGAGACGCAACCGTTTGCATCATACTGGCTTTGCAATCCCGAACTGTAGATGTACACTTGCCACGGAAGGGCTCGCCTCCTGAGGCGTCCTGCAGTTCTGATGGAGGCGCACGATGCGTTCGAAGTTCGTTCTAGCGGCGCTCTTTCTTGCCGCGGCAGTGCAGGTTTTTCCACAGACCGCTCCGTCAGCCAGCCAGAGCGCTTGGCTGGTCAACGTCGGCGGCGGGGTATCCAGCTACGACGCCAATTTTTTTGGAAACTATCAGATGGAAGGCGCGACGATTTGGGTCGATGTCTTCCCGAATCGAGGGCCGGCATTTCTGCACGGGTTCGGTCTCGAAGCCGAGGCCCGCGATATCAGCTTCGGCCGTCCGGCGAACCAGTCCTCGAATCTTCGCGAAGACACCGGCGGTGGCGGGGCGATCTACAGTTGGCGTCACTTCCGCAACTTCTCGCCTTATGCCAAGTTCCAGTGGGAGCATGGCAGCGTCGACTTTCACCTGGGTGTTCCGAACTACAACCACGACACAAGAGATCTTTGGGCCGGCGGCGCCGGGGTCGATTATCGGCTTGGGCATAATATCTTGGTTCGCGCCGGTTATGAGCAGCAATACTGGCAATGGCTCTTCCACGACCCCAGCGTCTCCGGTCATACCGGGCTTCTGCTCAAGCCGAGCGGCGTGACCGTGGGCGCCGCATACTCGTTCGATCACCTCCACTTCCGCTGAGTGTCCGCGTTCTCCTTGCGGCGACGCCGCCATTTCCGGTTCGACACGAAACCTCTGAAGCGCGCCGGGGGCGACCCTGGCATGAATCACCATCTTTTCACGAAAGCTGCGTAAGCTTTTGTGTTGCGCATGCTTTCAAGATAGGGATTTGCAATTAGAATTGAGACCGTTATGAGCTTCCGATTCGCACTACCCCAAGAACTTCGCAGCGCTGTAGACGTGGCCGTCGCCGACTGGCAATCCAACAACAAAGTTGACCGCTTCTGGCAGAAGGATGCCAGCCTGTGGACCTCGGACGGCGAGGAGAAATGGATGGGCTGGATCGACATTGTCGAGCGCCAGCAACAGGATATGGGGAACCTTGCCGAACTGGGGGCGGATGCGGAGACAGCCGGCTTCAAGACGGTTCTTCTCGTGGGGATGGGCGGTTCCAGCCTGTGTCCCGAGGTGCTGTCCGAGACCTTCGGCCAGCAGGATGAATTCCCCGCGCTGCACATCGTAGACTCGACCGACCCGGCGCAGGTGAAGGCGGCTCTCGACAAGGTGAAGCTCAAGGACACGCTGGTCATCGTCGCCAGCAAATCCGGCTCTACGCTGGAGCCGAACATCCTGAAGCAGTACTTCTTTGAGCAGATGAAGGATGCCGTGGGCGCGGATGAGGCCGGCGGCCATTTTGTGGCCATTACCGACCCCGGCTCGAAGATGGAGCAGGTGGCCAAGGCCGACGGCTTCCGGTACATCTTCTACGGCGATCCGCAGATCGGCGGGCGCTATTCGGCACTCTCGAACTTTGGCCTGGTGCCAGCGACGGCGGCAGGGCTGCACACCGGCAAGCTATTGGACCAGGCGGCCAAGGCGGTGGCCGATGCCAAGCAGCCGCTTGGGGAGAATCCAGCGGTCGAATTGGGCCTGATTCTCGGCACGGCGGCCAACGCCGGCCGCGACAAGATCACCATCTTCACCTCGCCGGAGATCTACGACCTGGGAGCGTGGCTGGAGCAGCTGATCGCCGAATCAACCGGCAAGCTTGGCAAGGGGATTACGCCTGTCGATCGCGAGATGATCGGCGCGCCTGGGGTCTACGGCAACGACCGCATCTTTGTTTATGTGCGCCTATCGAGCACGGCGGATTCGAGTCAGGATGCCAAGGTTGCTGCTCTCGAGGCCGCGGGCCATCCGGTCGTCCATATCGAGATTTCGGACCTCTATGAGATCTTCGGGCAGTTCTTCAGTTGGGAGGTCGCTACGGCGGTGGCCGGCTCAGTGATGGGCATCAACCCCTTCAACCAGCCGGACGTCGAGTCGGCAAAGATCGAGACCCGCGCCCTGACCACAGCCTACGAGCAGACGGGCGCGCTGCCTGAAAGGGTGCCGGTGCTGGTGGACGCAGGCATCCAGGTCTACGCTACCGCTGAGTACGCCGCGACCCTCAAGTCGGCAGCGCCGTCCGCCACGCTGGCGGGATATCTGCGCGCGCATCTCAACCAGATTCATGCCGGCGACTACTTTGCCACGCTGGCCTTTCTGCCGATGTTCCCCGAACATGAAGAGGCGATCCAGGGCTTCCGGCACAAGGTGCGCGACGCCAAAAAGGTGGCCACCTGCCTGGGCTTCGGCCCGCGCTTCCTGCACTCCACCGGGCAGGACTACAAGGGCGGGCCCAACACCGGAGTTTTCATGCAAATTACCGCGGAACATGCCGTCGACGTGGATGTGCCGGGCCAGACCTACAGCTTCGGGGTGGTCATCGATGCCCAGGCTGCCGGAGATCTGGCGGTGCTGGAGTCGCGAGGACGGCGCGCTTTGCGCGTTCACCTCGGGGACGATGTAGCGGCCGGGTTGAAGACCCTGGCCGCGGCCTTCGACGAGGCGCTCCGGTAAGGACCATGCTCGACAAATCGAAAGGGGGGCCGCTGGCTCCCCTTTTTTCGTGCGGCGTTGGCTTCCTTCCGCCCGTACGGTCATCTGGTGGGCCCGACTCGGCTTCAACGCGCGGAACTTTTTCCTGGCAACCGGGTTCCCACCGATGACGGCTCCCGCAAAGCCTCGTCTAACAGAGTGAACCGGGAGCATCGGCCTAATGCGCCCTTACAAGCGGTAGACCATAGTCTGCCGATCAAGAATCGCAACAGGCAGAGGAGAAACATGAAGATGAATTGGACTTTCCTGAAGAGCGTAACGCCCCAGGTTCTGGCTTGGGCCGGGTTGGTGGTCCTGACCGGTGCGATTGCCGTAGCACAGACTCCAGATGCAGACTCGACGATGGTCGCGGCGCAGCCGGCCGGCCAGCGCACAGACGGACAGATCGAGATGGATGTGGTGCATGCTCTGGATGCTTCCAGGGCGCTGAAGAAAGACCTGATCACCGCCGCAACGATCCAAGGCGAAGTCACGCTGTCGGGGACGGTGTCGAGCGAGGCCTCCAGCGAACTGGCTGAAGCGATCGCCGCCCATGTGGCCGGCGTGACCAAGGTCAACAACAACCTCAAGGTCGGCAATCCGCAGCAAGCGCAGGCCGCGCAGGTTCCGAATGGCAACGCTCCCGGCGCGCAGCAGATGGCGGACAGCCAGGGGGACGAATCCATGACGCCCCCACCCCCGCCTCCTCCTGCTTTTAACGATGGACCGTTGCCGCCCGCCGGACAACCTCAAGATCAGGCACAGCCTCAATCTGAGGCCCCCTATCCACCGCAGCGGCCACAGTACGGAACGGCCAATCCGCGCATTACGCGTTTGCACCCTCCCGCGCAGGAGTATGACGCTCCCAAGGGTCCTGTGACGATACCCCAGGGAACGCTGTTGCAGTTGCGTACCAGTGAGTCTCTGAATAGCAAGAGGGCCAAGGACGGCGAGCCGGTTCAGTTTACCGTGATCCGCGATGTGGCGTTCGGCGGAGTGCTGGCAATTCCGAAGGGCGCGACCGTGCACGGGGTCGTCACCGAGAGCAAGAAGGCTGGAGCACTTGGCGGCAGCCCGGAACTGGCGCTCAAACTTACCTCTCTGGACCTTGGCGGGCAGAACTACCCGCTCGATACCGATCAGTTCAAGGTGAAAGGGCCGAATAAGGCCGGTCAGACGGTTGGCAATGCCCTTGGCGCGGGGGTTGTGGGAACAATCATCGGCTGCGCCGTGGGCCGTGGAGCAGGCTGCGCTATCGGAGCTGGGGCGGGCCTTGCTGCCGGCACTGCCGCTTCAGCGGCTTCTCCCGGACCAGGGGTCTGGATTCCTGCCGAGGCGCTGGTGACCTTCCACCTGAACACGCCCTTGACAGTTACTCCGGTGGACGCAAGGGAAGCGGCACGGCTGGCGCAGGGGCTTTATACCGGCGGGCCGAGCCTCTACCGGCGCGGCTATTACCCCTACGGTTCACCGTATGTTGTCACCGGTTATGGCTACCCCTACGGTTATCCGCCGGTGTACTACCGTCCGTATTATATGGCCGGCGGGTATTACTACTGGCGGTAAGACGAAGGGACTAGGGGACTAAGGGACTAAGAACAGCGGGCATTCCAGAAGCCGGGATGCCCGCTTTGCTTTTGTGCCGGCATTCTTTGCGGCAGGGCTAACTGCAAGCCAAGGGGGCTGCGTCAACTCCACAAACAGGATATCGGGGCAGCGAAAAGGCGATCTCCGAAAGGGACAATCGTCGTTCCGTCGTAGAGCACAACTCCAAGCTTTAAATCGTCGCCACAGATGTTCATCAGCTTCCGGATTCCCTTGAAGTCGCTGGCGAGCACGGTTGCGCTTGCTTTGACTTCGATGCCGGTCATCGCTCCATGCTCATCCTCGACGACGATATCGACTTCATCCTGATCCTTGTCCCGGTAGTGATGGAGCGAATAGCTGTCATCGCTCCATTCGATCTGTTTCAGTATCTCGGAAAAAACAAATGTCTCAAGCAGGGCGCCAAATCTGGAACGATCTTTTGCGATCTTCTCTGATGTCAACCCAAGCATTGCCGCAAGTAATCCGGAGTCAAGGAAGTGCAGCTTGGGGGTCTTTACCAGCCGGCTGAGCCGATTTCGAAACCACGGAGAAATACGGCGGACGAGAAATAGCTGTTCAAGAATGCCAATATATTTTCGCGTGGTCTTGTCGTCGATTCCGAGCTGGCCTCCGATTTGAGTGAAGTTGGTCAGTTGCCCAGAGTGGTGGGCAAGAGCCTGGAGCAGCGCGGGCAATCGATCGAGCTTGTCAAGCTCGGCAATATCCCGCACATCCCGCTGGACAATAGCTTTGATGTAGTCGCGTGCCCAGGCCTGGCGGCGCTGGGGATTCTCGCGCCGCAGCATCTCGGGATAACCGCCAACGAGAACGGTATGCACAAGTTCGCCGCCGATCGGAGCAGGGCCTGGCTTGGCCAGTTTTCCGGTGAACGCAGTTGCCAGGAATGTTGGCCTTTTGCCCGCAATCTCCGCTCTGGAGAGCGGCATGAGTTCGACAATCTCCATGCGGCCTGCCAAACTCTCCGATACTTGCGGCAAAGCGAGGATGTTGGCCGAGCCGGTAAGCAGGAAGCGGCCAGATCTCCGGTCGCTATCCACCGATCGTTTGATGGCCCGCAGCAGTTCCGGTACCCGCTGCACCTCGTCGATGGAGACCAGATCGAATCCGCGCACAAAGCCGGTCGGATCGCTTCGAGCTGCCTCCAGCGCAGTGTCGTCATCCAGCGTGACATATTCGCGTCCGGTGCTTGCCAACTGGCGAACCAGCGTTGTCTTGCCGCATTGGCGAGGGCCGATCAGCATGACCACAGGTGTATCCGCAAGCGCGGTGGCGATGCGCGCGGTGGAGAACCTCTCGAAAATTCGGGAATCGGTTCCGTCCATCTCGGATTATTATACCGTCCAATCCGGATTATTGCACCGTCTAACTCGGATTCTAAACTTGTCCAATCCGGATTGTATAGTCGTCCAATCCGGATTATTGGGGCGTCCAATCCGGAAAGTTCAGGGATTTCTCCCTTATGGCGCTCTCTTCGGTTCCGCTGCATCGCGATTGCCGTTCAGCCCGGATCGGCAATCGAAGATGCGGTCTATCTCTCCAAACCCACGAGCCGGATCAATCACGGAAATGGAGCCGCCCGGCAGGTTTACGCGGCGTAACGGACAGCGGGACCGTCCCTCGCGGCTTGCCGGGTTCCCGGTCGTCTATAATGGCAGTGAATCGCGTAGAGCGAGAATTGCGCATCCGTGGAAGATGCCTGTCCCATGCAGCCGAGCCCGAATCGGCCCGCGCTGGCCGGACAGGGACTGCCATGCCGCGCGTAGAGAGTTGAAGGTTCAAGTCCATCCATGATTCGCTTCCTGCAAACTGACAATCGCATTACCAAGGCGCTTCTCGTTGTGATTATTGGCGCCGCCTCGGTGTCCATGGTGGTGTACCTGATCCCCGGCCTCACCGGCGCGGGCGCCGCAGCCGCCGATACGTATGCCGTGATTTATCCCCACTGGTACAGCAGACTCTTATCCTCGGGCGTGGCCGTGAGCCAGGAGCGGGTGGACAAGATAGCCCGCCAGCAGTTGACCCAGCAGCGCTACCCGGACAACCCGATGATTCTGGGTCTGTTTGAGCAGCGCGTGGGCCAGCAACTTATACAGCAGCAGGTTTTGCTGGCTGAGGCGGAGAAGCTGGGCATTCACGCAACCACCGCCGATGTCATCCAGTATCTGCATACCGGCGCACCTGGCCAGGTCATCTTCCCCAACGGACAGTACATCGGGGATGAACAGTACAAATCGCTTATTGCGAACCGGTTCAATATGTCGGTCACGGAGTTTGAGGACGACGTGAAGAACGATATCGTCATCCATCGTCTCCAGGCGATGATTACGGCCGGAGTCTCTGTGGGCGACCAGGAAGTCCGCGACGAATATCGCAAGAACAATATCAAGATCAAGTTCGACTATGCGGTCATCTCCGCCGACGATCTGCGCAAGCAGATCAATCCGCCTGACACCGAACTGGCCGGCTTCTTCAAGACGAACGCCGCGCGCTATGCCTCGGCGGTGCCGGAACAGCGCAAGATTACCTACTTTGCCTTTACGCCCAATGAGCTGCCCGGCGGACTTCCCCAGGTCAGCCAGCAGGAGATTCAGCAGTACTTCAACCAGCACCAGACCGAGTATCAGGTTCCCGAGCAGGCTCGGTCGCGGCACATTCTCATCAAGGTGGCTCCCGGTGCGGATGCCAAGACCGATGCCGCCGCCAAGGCCAAGGCCGAGGGGATTCTCAAGCAGATTCAGGGTGGGGCGAACTTCGCCGATCTGGCCAAGAAGAACTCCGACGATGGCAGCAAAGAACAGGGCGGAGAGTTGGGCTTTTATCACCGCGGCGCCACGGTGCCGGAGTTCGAAAAGGCTCTCTTCAGCCAGAAGATCGGCGACACGCAGATTGTGAAGAGCCAGTTCGGCTACCACATTCTGCAAGTGGAAGAGCGCCAGACGGCGCATACCGAGTCAATCAACGAGGTGCTGCCCACCATTGAGGCCACGCTGGTCCGCCAGAAGGCGGCAACCGCGCAAGAGAGCTACGCACATCAACTGACCTCTGAAGCCACCCAGAACGGCCTGGAGAAAACCGCGGCCGCTCACCATCTGGAGCTAGTGACCACGCCGCCGGTCGGCAGCCAGGGTGTGATTGCCGCGCTACCCGATGGGTCGCAAGTGATCGCCAAGGCATTCCAGTCCAAGCAGAGCGATCCACCCCAATTTGCATCAACCGGAGAGGGCTACGCGATCTTCCAGGTTACTGGCATCGCCCCGGCCCACGCACCGTCGTTTGACGACTGGAAGAGCCACATTCTCGACGACTATCGCGAGCAGGTAATGCCGCCGCTGCTGAGCCTGAAGACCAAACAATTGGCGGACAAGGCAAAAAGCTATAACGACCTGGCCAAGGCCGCCAAGGAAGCCGGCGCAACCATGAAGACCAGCGACCTGGTGGGCTCTTCCAGCCAGGTACCCGACCTGGGCCAGATTTCCCAGGTGGCGCCGCAGCTCTTCGACCTCTCCGTGGGCAGCATCAGCGGACCCATCGACGCACAGCGCACAGGCGTTGTGGCCAAACTGCTGGACAAACAGGAGCCCACTCCGGATGAGATTGCCAAAAGCATAGACCAGATGCGCGAGCAACTCCTTGACCAGCGGCGCTCCGAAGCCTTTAGCGTCTTCTTGAGCGGGATCATGGACGACTACAAGAAGGGCAAGCGCATCCAGGAATTCAAAAAGTCGCAAGTGCCTGAACTTCCGGGCACCTAATTTGCCCGGCAAGAAAAAACAGAAAAGGCCCGCATCCTCGTGAGAAGCGGGCCTTTTTTGCGTAAGAACGGTTGCGGCGGTTGAGTTTTCATTCAAGCTGCTTCGTGCCCTGCGTTTGAATCCTCGTCATTGTGTGCCAATAGTCGCTCAATTGCCGCTTGCCGCATTTCGTAAGTTCCACGGTCGTCCGCGTCTTCTTTCGCTCCAGCACCTTCTTGATGGAGACCAGGCCCGCTTCTTCCAATCGCGTGAGCTGCACTGACAGGTTGCCCTTGCTGAGCCCTGTCGCGGTTTGCAAAAAAGTGAAGTCGGCGCTGGAGCAGGCAGAGAGCACGGTAAGAATGGCCAGCCGCGCCGGCTCGTGAATCACGCGGTCCACTTCGGGGAAGCTGAGCTTGCCCTCAGGCATGGGCATCCTCGCGGGGCGGCGTACACAAACTCATCAGCAGTAGGTGGTCGGCAACACCCAGGGCGAGCAGAACCACGCACTGGATCACGAGGATGAGTGTATTGTTCCGGTGGGTGAGCTGGATGAACAATGTGGAGGAAATCACTACGGTGCCGGCCAGCGCAAAATAGATCCGCCTGATCGGAGGATTCTCCTCGTTGAACAACGGGCTTATCCATATGATCGTGAGCCAGTAAGGAAGACTCCCGAAGAATTGCAGAAGGATGAGCGCATACAGGCTCCAGATGAGGAAGCAGAGCACAATGCTCCAATAGAAGAGGTTTGTAGGCAAAGTGATCCATGTCGGATCAAGCCAGCCAAATCGACGGCGATAGAACCGGCTGGCTAGCCACGAGACGAAGATCATCAGGAACATGACCAACGTTACCAGCAGATCCTTAATCCAGGTCTTGGAGTAGATAGAGTTCTGATCCAGTTGCATAGCGAGGAAGGCGAGCCACATGGGCGCTGTGCGTATACCCTGTAGTTCGTAGTAGTGGCGCGTCAGATAGGTCAGCCGGCTTTGGTCGTCCATGATCATGGTCTATATCATAAACTGGTTTATGTATCAAGAGAATTTCTATTTGGAGGCCTCTCGAAATTTATCGGTAGCCCAGCAGGAACAAATCCTCCTCCTTGTCCCCGGGGGTTGTCCGACCTTGGATTTCTGGTGGGTGATAATCAAGCCATGCACTTTCAACGTTCCTCGGGAGTTCTGCTGCACATCAGTTCGCTTCCCTCCTATGGCGGCATCGGCGACCTGGGGCCGGCAGCCCACGAGTTTGTTGCCTTTCTCGCCGCGGCCAGGCAGCATGTCTGGCAGGTTTTGCCGCTTTGCCCCACGGGATATGGCAACTCGCCCTATGCGGGTTCATCGGCCTTTGCGGGTAATCCCTTTCTCATCAGCCTGGAATTCCTCTCCGATTGGGGCTGGATCGACGGCGAGCGGATCGGCGGGCTGGCCGGACGAAGCGGCAATGTGGACTTCAACGAGGTCGAGGCGCGCAAGCTCCCGCTCCTCCACGAGGCGGCGGCGAACTTCCTGGATCGCCGCGGGCCGCGAAACCCGAATCGCGACCCCAAATTGACGAAACAATGGACTCAATTCGAGGAGTTTTGCCGTGCGGAGGCGGTCTGGCTCGACGACTACGCCCACTATGCCGTGCTGCGCCGCAAGTTCAACACAGGCGCGTGGACGGCGTGGCCCGAGCCTCTGCGCTGCCGCCATTCGCAAGCTCTCGCCCAGGTAGTCGCCGAGCATGGCCGCGAGCTGGCCCAGGAGCGGGTGCTTCAGTTTGCCTTCTCGCAGCAGTGGAATCACCTCCGAAAGGCTGCCGCGCGCAGCGCGATCAGGATTCTGGGCGATGTGGCCATCTTCGTCAATATGGATTCGGCGGACGTGTGGGTGCACCCCGATCTCTTTGAACTTGACGAGGAGCTGACCCCCATCCGCATCGCCGGCGTTCCCCCAGACTACTTTTCGCCCACCGGCCAGCGCTGGGGCAATCCGCTTTACCGCTGGGACGTGCTGGCCGCGCACGGATTCGACTGGTGGATCGAGCGGATTCGCCGCTCCTGCGAGCTCTATGACATCGTCCGCCTCGACCACTTCCGCGGCTTCGAAGCCTTCTGGGCCATTCCCGCAGAAGAGGAGACGGCGGTCAACGGCAAGTGGATCAAGGCGCCGGGCCTCGAGCTATTCCGCGCGCTTGAGGCGGCGCTGGGGCCGCTGCCGCTGGTGGCCGAGGACCTCGGCGTCATTACCCCCGAGGTGGACGCGCTGCGGCTTGCGATGGGCATGCCTGGCATGAAGGTCATGCAGTTCGGCTTCAACAGCAAGGGCGCGCATACGCACCTGCCCCACCGCTTCACGCCCGATACCGTGGCCTACACCGGCACGCACGACAACGACACCACGCAGGGCTGGTGGGATGCGGCGGGCAAAATCGAGCGCAGCGCCGTTGAAGCTTACGTGGGCCCGGTTGCCAAGCGCCCGGTCTGGCCTCTGATCCGCGCCGCCGAGGTAAGCGTTGCGCAACTGGCCGTGGTTCCCGCGCAAGATCTGCTCGAGCTTGGTTCCGAGGCCCGCATGAATACGCCGGCCGTTCCTGCGGGAAACTGGAGCTGGCGCGCCCCCGAAGCTAGCTGGAAGCCAGAGCTTGCCGCGCGGCTCGCGGCAATAGCCGAAGTCACCGACCGCGACAACGATCCGTTAGGCAAATCGAAAGTGGAGGAAGAAGCTTAGCTCGCCTTCAGGGCCTTCCGATGTATTCCAACGCGCGGTCTTTTGGGAACTTATAAGCATCGAGCATCTTATCGATAAGAGCGAATGCCTCGATGTCTTCGAGCCCTGAGGCGAAGCTGCGCGTTTTATCGTCCGCCTCGAAGCTGATCTTGCTCGGCGAAGAGCTTCTCCCTCGATTCGCGGCAGGAATGTATCTGAGGTTGCACACATCGGCGGTTGAGAAGGTCTGTTTGTCGATCTGGATTCCTATCACTCGGCGGATGATCTCCAACTGACAGGGGTCCACTGTGAGCGTGGTGCGGCCTGTGAGGCTCCAAATAATAAAAGCAGTAACATAACACTCTGCAAACGCCCAACCCATAAGCCAGAACAGATTGAATGCTGATTGATCGTGCTTAATGAAGGTCTCAATCATCACATGCCGACCGCCCATAGACCAAAAGGGCAGCCAAACCACAAAAAACAAAAGCGACCAATCCAGCCGCGCCGGAATCTCCACGCGAATTCCCGACCCTGTCCGCTCCCAGCTCAGCCTGCCCGCCAACTTTTCGAGCATCGTACATTCCTCTCGGTCCCAATCTTATCGCGATTCGCCCTCATTCTGGACTGCCGTCAACACCCGCGAGATGGATAAGGTAATCGGCTGGCGAAAGCACTGTGACACCATTCCGCGCGGCTTCTGGGAAATGCTTCAGATTTCCAGTTACAAGCCAGGCTCCTGCCGCGTGTGCCAGAGCTAGGAATGGCGAGTCCTTTGGGTCGGGGCTTGGTTGCAACCACGACTCAGGGTCAGGAAGCGACAGGCTCTCCTCAATCAGAAACTCCAACCAAAGAGGAGGAAATCCATAGCGGCGGAACTTAGGCCTCCGAACAACCTCGCGGTACTCCGCCACGACTGCCGGGCTGATCGCAACCTGGACCTTTCCCTTCAATACCCAGTCGAAGAGCAGCTTTGCCGGCGCTCCAGCGGGAGCGATCCCTGCGGACACGATCACATTGGTATCCAAAACGGCGAGTTTCATCCGGCGCTTATAAGCTGACGACCGGTACGCACCGCTTGAATCTCGGCGTCGATCTCCTCATCGCTCATGCCGCCCGCTTCCTCAGCCAAACGCCATCCCTCACGCAGGCTGGCCAAGGCCATGGCTCTGCGCAGTTCCTGATCTTCCTTGACCACATCGCCAAAGACAGGCACCAGGAAGTAGGCGGGGCCATTTTGCCCCACCAAAAGCGTTGTCTCTCCCGGCGGGACATCCACCAGAGCTTTAGCCCCGCGAGTCCGGAATTCACGAAGCGAAACATGACGCATAGAGCACCTCTACCGAGAGTGTAGCCAAAACGGCTACACCTCGCAACTGCGGGTGCCGCAGATCCGGGGTCCCCACAGACAGGTTCTCGTCTGTGGGGTGGAGGCCCCGCTTTTGGGACCTGGGAAACTACCAGACTTCCAGTTGGAACTCCCGGTACTCGCGAATCAACTCGAAGTCCGCGCGATTGCTGGTAATCAGCTGGGCGCCGTAGGAGCGGACGGTGAGCGCGATGAGGACATCGAAGTGCAGATCGCGCAGTTTTTTGGGTTCATACCCCTTGTCCGCGTAGATCTTCGCAAGAATTCTGCCGGATTCCTGCCAGTTCTTCTCCGTCGGCGTCAGGAGAGGAAGATTTCTTTCGAGGTCACGCAGAAACTGCTGCTCCAGGGCCTGAGTGGCCCCGCGCCAGAGTTCGGCCAGCACCACGGAACTGAGCCGCACCAAGCCGGTGAGATCGGCGATCCGCTGAGAATGGCAGGCCGTCCGCTGATTGTCGATCAGCACCGAGGTATCGAAGACGACAATCTCACTCATCGCTGCCGGCAAAGGTAAGTTTGCCTTCGTACTTCTTGATCGTGGCCTTGAAGCGCTTCAACGCGACAATCTCCTTGAGCGCTATATGCACGGCCTCGGTCCTTGACTTGACTCCCAGGGCGCGCACGGCCTCATCCGCCAGTTGCGTGTCCAGCCGAATCGATGTGAGAGTGACAGCCATATTTGCTCCTCGTATATATATGAACATTGCTGCATGTATATACAATTGTCAAGGGCGCTCCTTACCGCAACACGTAAGTTGTAGTCGTGTGAAGCTGTGGATCGCATCAAACCTTGTTATCCTTGCCGCACATGGCAATTGCGGCGATCCAGACATGCGGCCTCACGCGGCGCTTCGGCGCGCTGACTGCCGTGGAGGATGTCACGTTGAGCGTGGCGCCGGGGCAGTTCTTCGGCTTTCTGGGGCCGAATGGTGCGGGCAAATCCACCACAATCAAGATGCTGACCGGCCTGTTGGAGCCGAGCGCGGGCACCATTGAGATTCTCGGCCAGCCCTTCTGGTCCGGGGCGCTGGAGCTGAAGCGCCAGATCGGTGTGGTGCCGGAGGGCATGGCGTTGCTGGGACGCCTGACCGCGCCCGAGTATCTGCGCTTTGTGGGCCGCATGTACGGACTGGACCGCGAAACAACCAACAGGCGGACGGAAGAGCTGCTGGATTTCATGCAACTGGCCAATGAAACCCGCAAGCTGGTGACCGACTTCTCCCACGGAATGCAGAAGAAGCTGGCCATGGCCGCCGCGGTCATCCACGGGCCCAAGGTGCTGTTTCTCGACGAGCCTTTTGAGGGCGTGGATGCCATTGCGGCGGGCATGTTGAAGAACATGCTGACAGGGATGATCAACCGCGGAGCAACCATATTTCTCACTACCCATGTGCTGGAAATTGTGGAGCGGCTGTGCAGCCACGTGGCCATCATCTCGAAGGGGCGGCTGGTGGCTAATGGCTCGATTGAGGACCTGCGAGCCGGCGTGACCAGTACTCTTCCCGGCGCCGAGAGGGAGCAGCGGCTGACACTGGAAGAGATTTTTCTCTCGATCGTTGGAGCGGGCGGTCAGCAGGAGCCGGCGCAGGAGCTGTCATGGCTGGCCTAGCCGGGGCTGGCGGAGGATGGCTGGGCTCTGAGGCGCGCACGCAGTATGCGGCGATGGCCACTCTGCGCTGGCAGATGTTCAGGAACGGCCTGCGCTCCCACAAGGGCGCGTTTGAGCTGGGCGCGCGCACCGTCTCGTATGTGCTTTACGCGTTGATGGGGCTGGGGCTTGGCACGGGGGCGGGGGCGGTCACTTATGCGCTGACTTCTAATGGGCTGTGGCGGCTTTTGCCGATCCCATTTTGGATGGTTTTCTTGCTCTGGCAGCTCGTTCCGGTGATGCTGGCCTCCTTTCAGGAACAGTTCGATCTGGGCATTCTGTTGCGGTTTCCAGTGCGCTTCGGGTCTTATTTTCTTCTGTGGGTGGTCTTTGGGCTGGCGGATATCTCCACGATTCTGGGCGTGCTGTGCTGCACTGGCATCTGGATTGGAATCACGATTGTGCGCCCAGAGCTATTTGCCTGGACTGCTCTGGGGCTTGCGGTCTTTGCGGCATTCAACATCCTGCTGGTGCGGGCTGTCTTTTCATGGCTCGACCGCTGGCTGGCGCAGCGCAAGACGCGGGAGATTCTGGGCGCGGTATTCATGGTGCTCGTTCTGAGCGTTCAATTGGTCAATCCGGCTCTGCACCGGCAGAGGCGCCAGGCGCACGCGCATCCTCAGGTGTACGCGAGCCCGGCGGACAAGGCGATGGCGCAAGCACAGGCGTACCAACGGACGAAAGCCGAGCTCAAGGCGAAATATGAGCCGTGGCTTGAGACCGCCGATGCGGTGCAGAAGTGGCTGCCGCCGGGGCTGGCTGCGAGTGCGCTGGGGCAGGTCGCAAAGCCACAGTCTGGCATGGCGTTGGGGGCATTGGGCTCACTGGGGCTCCTGGGCGTCTATGTGCTGGCAGCCGGGGGCGTGCTGGCGGGGCGGCTTCGGGCCGAATATCGCGGCGAAAACCTGGGCGTGGCTCCAGGCCGCAAAAAAGCGCTGCGCCGCCAGGGCGGATGGATTCTGGACGGTTCAGGCCCGATTGCCGCGGTCATGGAGAAGGAACTGCGCACTCTGTTGCGCACGTTACCGCTACTTTATGCCATCGGTGCGCCCCTGGTGCTGGCGATAGTCTTCTCGGCAGCCTTTCTCAGGGGAGGCGGTCCCGAGGGGAGGCCCTTCCCATTGGCGTTGCCGATTGCCGTGGTCTACGCGCTGCTGGGGTTTTCGCAGATGTTCTATAACAATCTCGGCGCGGAGGGGGCGGGGATACAGGTGTACTTTCTTTCTCCTACACCGATCCGAACGGTGCTGCTGGCCAAGAACCTGTTTCACGCCGCGCTGTTCATTCTGGTGGCATTCCTGGCTGTCGTCATGACCAGTCTGCGTCTTGGAATTCCAGACGGCGCGACAGTGGCAGCTACGGCGGCCTGGCTGCTTTTTGCGCTGCCCATGAATCTGGCTGCGGGGAACGTGTTTTCGCTCACCATGGCCTATCGCCTGAATCCGGGGCGGATTGCGCGGCAGCGGGGATCGCAGGCTAATGCGCTTGGGAACCTGCTGGCGCAGGTTGTGGTGTTGGGGGTGGGCGCTGCGGTCTTCGGTCTGTGCTGGCTTTTCGACAGCATTTGGCTGGCCGTGCCCATTTTTCTTACGCTGGCGGCGGGCGCGGTCTTCGCATGGACGCGCGTGTTGCGCAATGCGGATGCGATGGCCAACCAGCGCAGGGACTCGCTGATTGCGACGCTGATGAAGACGGAGTGAGCGGCAGGGGTCAGGGGTCAGAGATCAGGGATCAGAGATCAGATCGGCAATGAATCTCTTTGCGGTTTCCACGATGATCGTCCTAGGCCACTTGCCGGCCATTGAAAAGGAATCGCCCGTTTTACTGATCCCTGATCTCTGACCCCTGATCTCTGTCAATTAGAACGGAATGTCGTCGTCGGAGATCTCGGCGGATTGGGCGTAATCGTCAGCGGCGCCCGCAGCCGGCGGGGTCCGCTGGTCGAAACTGGCTGCCGAGCTTGCCGAACTTGCTGCCCGGCTGTAGCCGCCCTGGCCGCCGCCCGAGCCTTCATCGCGCCCGGAGAGCAAGGAGAGATCGAAGACCACCACTTCGGTCTTGTAGCGCTTTTGGCCGGACTCCTTGTCGTCCCAGCTACGGGTCTGGAGCTTGCCCTCGACGTACAGCTTGGACCCCTTCTTCACGTAATCGCGGATAATCTCGGCAGTGCGCTTGAAGGCGACCAGAGTGTGCCACTCGGTGCGGTCCTGCCAGTTGCCCTGCGCATCCTGAAAGCGGTCGCTGGTGGCCAGGGTGAAATTGGCAACGATCGCGCCGCCGGGTGTGGAACGAATTTCGGGGTCCTTGCCTACGTTGCCTAAAAGAATGACTTTGTTAACGCTCTTTGCCATGTTCTTGCACTCCAGTGCGGAAGTAAGGGAAAGGATAGCAGACGGCGGGCGCCGGTGCGGATGGATTTCATACTCCATCAATATTCTGCGACGGCCGAAGCGATTGCATTCCAGCGCGCGTTGCGTCAAAATGGCATCGCTTGAAGTTTGGGGGATCGATGCGCCTAAACAGATGCTTGTTCGCCGTTGCAGGTTTTGTCCCGATACCTTTCTGGTCCCGCGCATTGCTGGCGCAAGAGCCTTCGACTCGAAGCAGCGCGGATCCCGCTGTCACAGTACTGCTGGGACCAGGGCTTGTGGGTTCAAGCTGCTCGGAGAAGCCGTGGAGCCGGACCATTCAGCCTTATACCGCTATCAGAAAGACAGCGGGTGTCCAGAAACTTGCGAATGGGACCACAATTTCCGGCGAAACCACTGCCAAGTTCGCTCTCGACTCGAGTGGAAGAACTTATCAAAAAACTGTGATCAATCCTCCGATGAGTGACGAATCAGATCGCAAGCAGTTTTCGGTCTCTGTGTCAGACCCGGTGAACCGCGTCGCCTTCGATTGGCGTACAGATTCGAGGGAGACGACAGTGTACCACTTGCCTGATCCTGTGCAGGTGCGGCAAGCTCAACCACCGCCAGCACAGTCGAATCCTTCAATCCAGCCGATTAGGATTCCGCAGCCTGCGCAACCCATGGAGCAATTGGAAGACCTGGGCACAAAGACAATCAACGGCCTGGAGGTCAGCGGAGCGCGCAGCTCGCGGACCTACGCCGCAGGCGAAATTGGCAACGATCAGCCGATCACCGTCACCCACGAGACCTGGATTTCATGCGAATTACCGGGGTTTGTAGTGTTGCAGATCGATGACGATCCACGCAACGGCGTGCGGACCACTGAGCTGACGGACATCGAGCGCGGCGAGCCCGATCCGGTTTTGTTCCAGGTGCCGGAGGGCTACACGGTGAAGGATCACTACCCAGATCACCAGAATTGACCGGTTCGCAATATCGGAGTGTGGCCAGGCATTGCTTACCGTAACCGTCTCAGATGGCATTGGATATCTTGGATCGGGATTTGAGCGGGTTATGGGCATCGACAGAGTATCCCTGCGCCAGACGCAGCAAGGTGTACGTGACGACCCCATGATTGACATGGAGAGCAACAGACGACGCGCTATGCGTCGTTTCTCACTGAATCCCTTGGCAATCGCATCGAGACTGACGGGTTCATTGGGCATTCTGGGCAACCAAGATGATAGAGACGCCGATGGGAAGGCGCATTCTCCTGATGATCCACGATTCGCTTGCGAAAGTCTTTTCGAGGAGGGTATTGATAGGAGAGGGCGGTATGGAGAGCTCGGTATTTCGATCCGGTTTGTTGCCGAGGAGACGACCCCCGCTGAGCCGGTCAGAGACACGCACTATGGCGATTATCGGAAACAGCCAGAAATTGATGTAACTGGCGAAGGTCACCTTGTAGCCTGAGCGCTCCAACTGGCGGATGAGCGGGTAGAGGCCGTAGCGACGCTTGTGGTGGTGCATCGTATCGTGCATGCTCCAGACGGCCTCGAATGCGGGCACGGTGAGCAGCAGCTTGCCTCCGGGCGCAAGGCGCGCATTGATTGCTTGGAGCGTACTGTAATCCTGCTCGATGTGTTCGAGCACATCAAACAGGACGACGAGGTCGAAGCGCCGATCTCCGAATGGAATTCTCCCAGGCAACTCGCCCTCCTCGACAGCAACGATGCCGCGCTGATTGGCGAGCGTACGCGCGTCGGCATCCAGTTCCATCGCATAGACGCTCCCGAAGCGCGAGAGCATCGCAAGATTGCCGCCGGTGCCGCTCCCCGCGTCTAGGATGGCGGCATTCGCGGGCAGGGTCAGGTTCTTCAGAACGCTTTCGATGATCGCGCGCCGGCCCCGGAACCACCAGTGCCCGTCTTCCACCTTTGCCATCGTCTGGTAGATGTCCGGTCTCATGTCATGTACTCCTTGGTTTTGTGCTGGTTGAGTGAGTCGCAACCAGGGGCCTTTGCCTAGAGATCGATTACGGCTCTCTCTCCCAGCCGCCTGAGGCATTTTGCTTGATGCAGGGCGCGGTGTACGGCCTTCTCCAGCAGTCTGGGGAGTGCGCGTTCCAAGCGCGAAATGTGGAGCAAAAGAACCGGATTTCGATCATCGAAAGACCAGAAAATTCTCCCCTCAAACTCCCAGCCACCATACCTACATCGTACGGCGGCGCCCCTTCTTCGAAGGGGAGGCGCTTCAGAATTAACTGTAGCATTTCAATAACATAACGATAGAGATTGCCTTGGCGGGTCACGTTAAAACTAACCCATGGGTTTGGCTCATCGAGTAGCTGAGGATCAGCGGTTTTGCACGATACGGCGGTTGCGGAGCCACTTGGCCACGCCGAGCGCCAGCAGCAGGCCGCCGAATGGAAGGCACATCAACGTGACGATGAGGGCGAACCAGCCGGTGTTGGTGCTGGCGCCTGTGGGCGAAAAGCCGCCCAGCACAGTAGTCAGAAGCAGGCCAGCCAGAATGCCTGAACCGAGGATCGACGCGCCCCATTGCAGCAGTTGGCGGGTGCCGTCGTCGGGGGGAGCTGGCTTCGGGTTGGGGGCGGGCATGATCGATCCTTCTAGCTTGCAGCGGTTGATATTCAATGTTTCCCACCCGCTTCGCCAAGAGCGCGAGAAAGATGGGGCACCCATGTGTTCGCGCTATCCTTGCGCCAGGCGCAGCATGATGTAGGTGACGACGCCGGTGACCGAGACGTAGAGCCAGAGCGGGAAAGTCCATCGCGCGACCTTGCGGTGCTGCCGGATGCGGCCACTGAGCGAAAAGAAGAAGGTGACAAGCACCAGCGGCAGCGCAACGATGGCCAGCACGATGTGGCTGGCAAGCAGCGGCAGGTACACCGATCGCAAGGCGGCGTGGGCCGGATAACGAACGTCACCGTGCAGGGCGTGGTGCAAGATATAGCTGACCAGAAACAGAGTGGAGAACGCGAAAGCCGTGATCATGGCCGCACGGTGGGCCTTGATTCGGCGTGCCCGGATGAAGGTGTAGCCGAACAGCAGAGCGGTGGCGCTGAGGCCGTTGAGCAGAGCGTTCAGGGCTGGCAAAAAGGCGTACTGCGTGCTCGTCGCCGCGGCTGGGTGCACGTAGATGAGCCAGAAGAGAAAGGCCGTGGCCGCCGCGCTGATGACCAAAATGGCGGCGATGGCGGGACGGGTGCTGGATTGGGGTGCGGTGGCGGTGGGCATGGTTCCGCTTCCTTATTGCTTTGCCTTGGCGCAGAGCATGAGCGTTGTGAAGAGCAGAGGCAGGTAGAGGACGCTGACCTTGAGCAGATCGCGCGCCAAACTGCGGCTCTCGGTTTCATCCTTGGTGCGCAGGATGCGGGCGAACCGGATGGTATAGGCAAGGTAAAAGAGGCCCAGCGCAGTGGCCAATGCCGCATAGGTGAGGCCGGCGAGGCCCAGCCACCACGGGGCCAGACTGACGGGAATCATGACGACAGCGAAGAAGAGCGCCTCGGCCACGGTGGACCAGCCGTCGGGCTGAACGACAGGCAACATGCGAATGCCGGCGCGTGCGTAGTCGTCGCGGTAGAGCCAGGCGATGGCCATGAAGTGGGGGAACTGCCAGACAAAGAGAATGGCGAACAGCGCCACACCGGGCCACTCGATGCGGTCCCTCACGGCGGTCCAGCCAAGCAGGGGGCCCATGGCTCCGGGGAATGCTCCGATGAAAGTGGCCATGGTGGTGAAGCGCTTGAGCGGCGTATAGACGGCGACGTAAGTGAAGGCCGTGAGCAGCGCCAGGGCCACAGTGAGCAGGTTGGTGTTGAGCGCCAGCCATACGGCGCCGAGGGCCAGAGCGGCGAGGCCGGCTGTTATTCCCAGGGCGAGCGAGAAGCGGCCGGCAGCGAGCGGTCGGTTGGCGGTGCGCTTCATGCGCGCGTCGATTTTGCGCTCCATGGCCTCGTTGAGCGCGCCGGCTCCGGCAGAAACCAGGCCGATGCCGAGCAAGGTATCCAGCAGGCCGCGCTGCACGCTGGTGATTCCCGACTGCATCGACCCCAGATAGAAACCGCCCCATCCAGTGACCAGCACCAAAGCCACGACTTTGACCTTGAACAGCTCGCGCAGATCGTGAATCAGGGTAGCCGTTGCCCCGGCCTCGGGAGCGTGGATGTGGCCGGTTTCCATACCCGGACCATTCTCCGTGTTCTCAGCGGCGGGTGTGGCCAGCTCTGCCGTGTCTGCGGCCTGGGTGGCGGGAGTCATCTGAATGGGCGAATGCCTCAGCTTTCGTGGATCCCCGGGGACAGATCCTGCCCGCGGGTTGAATCGGGAGAGCCCGGCCGGCTTGCCGCCGGGAGCTTGTCCTGATGATAGCAAGCGGAGAGCTTTGCCGAGCGCATCCGTCCCAATGCGTCAGCCCAACCGCGCGGCTCGAAGAATCGCGTCCACGGCCTGCTCGGGGGTGAGCGCATCCACCGAAATCGAGACGTGGGCAGTGCGGTAGAGCGGAAGGCGGCGCTGGTAGCGGCTGGCCAGGTTGGCCTGGTCGGCGAGGATGGGCCGCGTGTGCTCCGTGCCGCGGCAGCGGGAGAGGGTGGTGGCCAGCTCCACCTCGAGATGGACGAGAAGCGTGCCGGGAGTGGCGAGCAGCAACGTGCGGGTAGCGGAGTGCTCGATAGCGCCGCCGCCGAGGGCGAGGACAACCGTGTCATCGGCGGCCAGGCGCGCGATCGTAGCGTGCTCGCGGTCGCGGAACGCGGCTTCTCCATGGCGGGCGAACAGTTCGGCAATGGTTGCGCCTGCCTCGGCCTCGATTACATTGTCCACGTCAACAAAGCTCCAGCCCAGCCGGCCGGCGAGCAGCGGCCCAACGGTGCTCTTGCCCGACCCCATGAATCCTGTGAGGACGATACGCCGAGGCGGGGCTTCGATCTGGGCTTGGGTCGTCATAAGGGAGCGAGGTTTTAGTGACTGCTTATCTCCTGAGCGCAGGCGAGGCTTACTGGCCCTTTTCCCACCGTTTGGGCCGGCGATTGGCCTGGAGTACCTTTTTGCGCAACCGAAGAGACTTGGGCGTGACCTCGACCATTTCATCCTCGGCGATGAACTCGATGGCTTGTTCAAGGTTGAGAGCTTTGACAGGAACCAGTCGGATGGCCTCATCCGCGCTCGATGCGCGCATGTTGGTCATCTTCTTTTCGCGGACCACGTTCACATCGAGGTCGTTGTCGCGCGAGTGCTCGCCGACGATCATGCCTTCATAGACCTCAACGCCCGCTCCCACAAAGAGGATGCCGCGCTCCTGCAGGCCATTCAACGAATAGGTCGTAGTCGGCCCCTGGCGATCGGAGATGAGCGCGCCCGTGGGCCGCTGCGGAATCTCGCCCTGGTAGGGGATGTAGCCGTCGAAGAGCGCGTTCATCACGATGGTGCCCCGGGTCTCGGTGAGCATTTCGCTGCGCAGGCCGATCAAGCCGCGGCTGGGCACGCGAAACTCCATGCGCACACGGCCCGAGCCGTGATTGTGCATCTTGGTCATCTCGCCCTTGCGCGGCCCCAGCTTTTCAATCACCACGCCGGTGTACGCCTCGGGGACATCGATGGTCAGGTGCTCGACCGGCTCCATGCGCACCTCGTCCACCATCTTTGTAACAATCTCCGGGCGGCCGGCTGAAAGCTCGAAGCCTTCGCGGCGCATCATCTCAATCAAGATTGCCAGTTGCAGTTCACCGCGGCCCAGCACTTTGAAGCTGTCCGGCGAGCCGGTGTCTTCCACGCGAATGCTGACGTTAGTCAGCAGCTCCTTTTCCAGGCGCTCGCGCAGATTGCGGCTGGTGACGTACTGGCCCTCGCGCCCGGCAAAGGGCGAGTTGTTCACGCTGAATTGAATGGCGATGGTCGGCTCGTCGATGACGATCAGCGGCAGCGGCGAAGGGTTCTCGACGCTGGTGATGGTTTCGCCGATGGTAATGCCTTCCACACCGGCCACGGCCACAATGTCGCCCATGGTGGTTTCAGTGGTCTCGATCCGCTTGAGGCCGCTGAAGGTGAAAAGCTTGGTGATGCGCGTCTTCTGCAGGGTGCCGTCGCGCTTGGAGATGGTCACGTCGTCGCCGGCGTGCAGCGTGCCCTGGAAGACGCGGCAGATGGCGATGCGGCCAAAGTATTCCGAGTAATCGAGATTGGTGACCAGAATCTGGAGCGTGCCTTCGGCGTCGCCGGTGGCCGCGGGAATGGTGGAGACGATAGTCTCGAACAGCGGCTGCAGGTCTACGCCCGGAACGGCCGGATCGAGAGTCGCCGTACCCGCCTTGGCTACCGCGTAGAGCACCGGAAAATCCAGTTGCGATTCGTCCGCGTCGAGGTCGATGAAAAGGTCGTAAATTTCATTCAGGACTTCCTGCGGCCGGGCATCGGGGCGGTCGATCTTGTTGATCACCACGATGGGCAACAGCTTGGCTTCGAGCGCCTTGGCGAGCACGTAGCGGGTCTGCGGCAGCGGACCTTCGGCCGCATCCACCAGCAGCATCACGCCGTCCACCATCTTTAGCGCGCGTTCCACTTCGCCGCCGAAGTCGGCGTGGCCCGGAGTATCCACGATGTTGATCTTGCCGCCTTCAAAGACGATGGCCGTGTTCTTGGCCAGGATGGTGATGCCGCGCTCCCGCTCCAGTTCGTTCGAATCCATTACCCGATCGGCCACCTGCTCATTGGCGCGGAAAGTTCCCGACTGCCGCAGCATGGCGTCTACCAGCGTTGTCTTTCCGTGGTCTACATGGGCAATGATGGCGATATTGCGTATCGTCTGGGTCACAGGGAGTCTTTTTCCTTCTTTTGGTTCGGCCAAAGAGGCCATGGGGTTGGGGAGAACAAATAAGTCATATCACCGCACAGTGCGGCAATTTCCATTCTACCAGTACGCCAGTTCGCGAACTGAGACGGCTGCGAAGACCAGCGCGGAATCCAGGTGAATGGAACGTTGCTTTGAATAGGTTGATCGGCCTTGCTATCGGCGCAATTAACTTGATGTTGAGAAATGGGGCGCGAGCGGTTTGATGGGGAAGGACACGATTGCCGAATGGGCTTTAGCGTTGATCGAGAAGGATGGTGGCCGGAGCGCGACTTACAACGCTTGCTGTGACAAACTCGCTGGCCAGTCTCACTTAAATGTACTAGCCTCTATGTGTGATCTGGACCAATCCAGCCGAGGAGGCGCTGAACGCGCTAAGTACCGCGCCCTTGGTGCGCTTCTCGGTGCTGGCGCTGAGTTCAATCTTCTTTCTGGTCGATCCCTTTGCGGCGATTCCCTCGTTTCTGGCGATTACAGAAAGCGCGGATCGGTTGCGGCGCAAGCGCATGGCGCGGAAGGGCGCGATCACGTGCTTTATCGTGCTCACCAGTTTTGCCGTAGGCGGGCAGTTGATCTTCAGGCTGTTCGGCATCACACTGCCGGCATTTGAGATCGCCGGCGGCATGATTCTGCTGTTGATTGGACTGGATATGCTGGAGGCCAAGCGCTCGGCGACCCAGGAGGCCCACGGCGACACCGAGGAGGCCACAGCCAAGGAAGATGCGGGGATCGTCCCGCTGGGAATACCGATGCTGGCCGGGCCGGGAGCCATCTCGTCGGTGATGGTGCTGGTGGGGCAGGCGCCGGGCTTGTGGCACTGGGAGATGGGCGCGATTCTGGGCTCGATCACCCTCACCAGCCTGGTCAGCTATTGGGTGCTGGCTGGGGCAGGGCGAGTGCGCCGGGTATTGGGCGAAACCGGCATCCGCGTGCTGGTGCGCGTGATGGGCCTCTTACTGGTGGCGCTGGCCATGCAGTATTTCGTGAATGGGTTGACGGATTTAGGGTTGATTATGAAGCATTGAGACGCGCGTTTCCCACAGAAACCGGGGGCTTTCCACAGGTCCAGCGCTTGCAATCCGGCCGCATGGTTGCTATTCTCGGGAAGTTGCAACGGAGTCGAACCCTGCACGCAGGGAGCGATTTGGAAGAAAGTTTGCAATAAGGGGTGGCGTATGCTACTCTTTGAGAGTTGCAAATGAGCAGTGGAGCCTCCCGGTGGCCTAGTGGCCTGCCCGATGAGGGAATTGGGAAGCTGAATCATGAAGCTGGTTCGTTGGGTCAGGTGAGGCAGTAGCCCCTGAACCCCTGTAGGGAATCCCGCAGAGAACAAGCCATTGCAAGACCCGGGAGATTATCTCCTGCGAGCCTTATCGGCTCGGGCATTTTTTGCTGGTCGCTCTTTGATATTTTGCGCTGTGCGACGCCTCTGAAAGGAACTTCTCCTTCTCGGCCAGTCGAAACCTCGCGATCAAGGGAGTATCCGCCGACATCGAGTTTGAGCGGCCCTAGGCGAGAAAAGATTGAGCTTGACACGAAGATGAATGTTCGATAAGTTTAGAAGGTTCGCGCAAAAACGCCGAAGGATGCTGTAAGACGCAGTTTTCGGTGAGCGCAACAAGTTCGAGGACACCTTGGCGTAACAGCCGGGGCCTCGATCCAAACGGCCCGCTCAGGCGGATAAGCCGCAAGGATCTTTGACAAATTGGTTGAACGTGCCAGTCGTGAGAAAGGATCAGGTTTGGCTTGATCATTCTCACAAGGTAAGAGTACCCGCTGCTTTCGAGCGCGGGTGCAGTCGAAACTCTCTGACCTCCGTCAGAGTGTCTAGACATCAGGTTTCAAACGAGAGTTTGATCCTGGCTCAGAATCAACGCTGGCGGCGTGCCTAACACATGCAAGTCGAACGAGAAAGTGGAGCAATCCATGAGTAAAGTGGCGCACGGGTGAGTAACACGTGACTAACCTACCCTTGAGTGGGGGATAACTGAGGGAAACCTTAGCTAATACCGCATAATACCTACGGGTCAAAGGAGCAATTCGCTTAAGGAGGGGGTCGCGGCCGATTAGTTAGTTGGCGGGGTAATGGCCCACCAAGACAGTGATCGGTATCCGGCCTGAGAGGGCGCACGGACACACTGGAACTGAAACACGGTCCAGACTCCTACGG
>Ga0181525_10000194_pt1 | contig 54984 bp, 62 predicted proteins | sample PEATcosm2014_Bin_48_FD_121100 | JGI IMG/M metagenome (GOLD analysis project Ga0181525, IMG submission 121100) | Peatland microbial communities from MTU Mesocosm Facility, Houghton, MI, USA - PEATcosm2014_Bin06_10_metaG | ecosystem: Environmental > Terrestrial > Soil > Wetlands > Peat | place... | reverse complement strand
GTCTATCTCGGTGAGGAGCTCGATGCCTGAACTGTTGCGCATCGACCGGCTCTTCGCCGGCTACGGCGAGGCCGTGGTGCTTTCGGGCATTTCGCTGTCGCTCGCCGAGGGTCACTCGCTCGCATTGCTTGGCCGCAACGGCATGGGCAAGACCACGCTGATCAGCACCATTGTCGGCGTCACCCGCTATTTTTCCGGCAAGATCGCGCTCGACGGTATTGACTTGACGCGGCTGCGGCCCGAGCAGCGCGCGCACGCGGGCATCGGCTGGGTGCCGCAGGAGCGCAACATTTTCAAATCGCTGACGGTGCACGAGAACCTGACCGCCGTCGCGCAGCCGGGCCGGTGGACGACGGACAAAGTCTATGCGCTGTTTCCGCGGCTCAACGAGCGGCGGCAAAATCTCGGCAACCAGCTTTCCGGCGGCGAGCAGCAGATGCTCGCGATTGCGCGGGCGCTGGTGCTTAATCCGCGCGTCATGCTGCTCGACGAGCCGTTGGAGGGCCTGGCGCCGATCATCGTCGATGAATTGCTCGGCGTTTTGCGACGGATCATCCGCGACGAGGGGATGTCGGCCATCCTGGTCGAACAAAACGCCAAAAAAATTCTCGGCGTTACCGATGACGCCGTCATCGTCGAGCGCGGCGCCGTCGTGCACGCGGCGCAGAGCGCCGCGCTGCTCGGCGACCGCGTCGCGCTGGAGACGCATCTCGGTGTCACCGACCACGGCCCGCGCAAATTCGGCCGGTCGAGACGTTAGGACGCATTTGCCGATGCGCCCGTTCTCTGTTAGTGCAACATACTGAAAACATTGCAGTTTTTCTTTATTCTAAAGAGAAACTGCGGTCCTTGATTTGGCTGGTGCCATCGCAATTGGAGACCGGGTATGAGACGCATTTTGGATGCAGTATTGGCTTTCGCCGTCGTGGCCGTGCTGGCAACGATGCCGGCGGCGGCCAAGGAATTCTACGTCGGGGAGCCGGTCGTGACGAACGACATGCAGCTCGTCCCGCATTATCTGCTCGGCATCGAAATGGCGCCGATGACCAAAGGCATGGATATGGGGCCGAATGCCGTCCATATCGAAGTCGACGTGCATGCGACCAAGGACGACAAGCACGGCTTCAAGGAAGACGAGTGGATACCGTATCTGACGATTTCCTACACGATCGAGAAGGTTGGGACCAATCTTAAGAAGAGCGGCAAGCTTTTGCCGATGACTGCCGGCGACGGTCCGCACTACGCCAACAACCTTACGCTGATGGGTGACGGCGATTACAAGCTGACATTCCACTTCGAGCCGCCGTCAAAGGCCGGATTCTATCGGCACGTCGACAAGGAAACCGGCGTGCCGGATTGGTGGCAGCCTTTCTCGCAGAGCTGGACCTTCCATTTCCCGAGCAAACTCTCGTCCGACTGAAACCGGCGAAATGATGCGCCGGACCATTTTTTTGATATGCCTTGCGCTGGCAGCCTCCTGTGTGGGTGCCAGCGCCGAAGACGTCTTTACGGCCACAACCACCATCCGCGATCATCGTTTCGAGCCGTCCGAAATCCGCGTTCCCGCCGGCAAGCGCATATCTTTGACGGTCGTGAACGCCGATCCGCTATCGGAGGAGTTCGATTCGGCGGCGCTGAAAGTCGAGAAAGTGATCGCTGGCAACTCGCAGGGCGTTGTCCATATCAGTCCGCTTCGTCCCGGCCGCTACGATTTCATCGGCGAGTACCACGAGGAAACCGCCAAGGGCCAGGTTGTTGCCGAATAAGTCGTCGCCGAATGGCCGGCGCAAAGCGGTGCGATTCGCGGACCTTGCGGGACTGGCCGTCCGCCGCTGGCGGCAGTTCCATCGGCCGGCAAAGGCTGTCCCCTTTGTAGATATATCTTATTGATTCAACTGTTGAATTTGTCGTTTCCCTACACCGGCGCGGCCGCATCCATTCTCTCTTCCGCCGCGATATCAACGTCGCCAAGCCCGGTGCATCCGTTTAAAGTGCGACGGGAGCAAACGCTGGTCGGCAAGTAACCGCAGGAGAGCCATGTTCACGTCCCTGATGTCGACGCGACGTTTCGCGCCGCTGTTCTGGTGTCAATTCTTCTCGGCCTTTGGCGACAACTTTCTCAAGACCGCACTTGTCTTCCTCATTCTCTTCCAGATTGGCGGCGAAGATTCCGCGGCGTTGATCACGCTCGCCGGCGCCACGCTGATCTTTCCGTTCTTCCTGCTGTCCGGGCTCGGCGGCGAGATGGCCGACCGCTACGACAAATCGATCGTCGCGCAGCGCCTGAAGCTTTTCGAAATCGCCGTCGCGGTGCTTGCGGTCGCGGGCTTCGCTTTTCATTCGATCGTGCTCCTGTTCATCGCGGTGTTCCTGTACGGCACCATCGCCGCGCTGTTCGGGCCGATCAAATACGGCATCCTGCCCGATCATCTCAGCAGCGCCGAATTGACGTCCGGCAACGCGCTGGTCGAGGGCGGAACCTTCCTGGCCATTCTGCTCGGCACCATCGTGGCCGGGCTGGCGGCGCGCGACGGTGGCAATCCCACCCATTTCGCCTGGCTGATGATTGTGTCGTCGGTGGCCTGCTGGATCGCCAGCCGCTTCATCCCGCTGACCGGCGAGGGAGCGCCGAACCTTGCGGTCAACCGCAACATCTTCGCCTCGACCGGCCAGCTGATCAAATACGTAGGCGCCGAACCGCGCTTGTTGTGGGGCGCATTGGTCACGAGCTGGTTCTGGCTTGTCGGCGCGCTGGTCCTTTCACTGCTGCCCCCGCTGGTGACGTTCAACATCGGCGGCAGCGAAGGCGTGGTCACGACCTTCCTCACAATTTTCTCGGTCGCGGTGGCGGCCGGTTCCGCTCTTGCCGCGTGGCTCGCGCACGGCCGCATCATTCTGCTGCCAACACTGATCGGAGCCATGCTGCTCGGTCTGTTTGCCCTCGACCTCGGCTGGACCGCCTCGGCGCTCGTCCGTCCGGCCGGCACGCTCGGTGTCGCCGGTTATTTCGCGTCGCGCTACAGCGTTCACATCGCGATCGATCTGGCCGGGCTCGCGATCGCCGGCGGTCTGTTCATCGTGCCGGCTTTTACCGCCGTGCAGGCCTGGGCCGGCGCCGACCACCGCGCCCGCGTCGTCGCCGCCGTCAACGTGCTCAATGCCGCCTTCATGGTCGTCGGCGCCATCATCCTGGCGGTGTTGCAAAAGCTCAGTCTTGGCACGCCGCTCTTGTTTGCGCTCATCGGCGCCGCCAACCTCATCGCCGCAATTGTCATCGCCCGCACCATGCCGGCGAGCTGGCTCAACGATTTCCTGTCGATCGTTTTCCGCGTTTTTTACCGGCTCGAGGTCAAAGGCCTGGAGAATGTCGCCAAGGCCGGCGACAACGCCATCATCGCGATGAACCATGTGAGCTTCCTCGACCCGCCGGTCGCGATGTCGCTGTTGCCCAAGCGCCCGGTGTTCGCGGTCGATGCCGGTATCGCCCAACAATGGTGGATCCAGCCGTTCCTGCCGTTCGTGCGCACCATGGCGCTCGATCCGTTAAAGCCGATGGCGCTGCGCACTATCATCAACGCGGTCAAGGACGGCAACATGCTGGTGATCTTCCCGGAAGGGCGCATCACCGTCACCGGCAGCCTGATGAAGATCTACGACGGCGCCGCGATGATTGCCGACAAGTCGAACGCGATGGTGGTTCCCGTCCGCATTGAAGGGCCGGAGCGCACGATCTTCAGCCGCCTGAAAAAGACGCAGGTGCGCCGCCGGCTGTTCCCGAAAATCACCGTGACGATCCTCGAGCCGGTAAAGCTCAACGTCGACCCGGAGCTCAAGGGGCGCAAGCGCCGCCTGGCCGCCGGCGCGGCGCTTTACGACATCATGTCGGACCTGATGTTCCGCACCGCGCGCACCGACCGTACCGTCGTCGAAGCGGTCATCGAGGCGGCGCACATTCACGGCGGCAGTTGGTTGGCGGTCGAAGATCCGACCAGCGGCCGCTTGCACTACAAGCGGCTTTTGCAAGCCGTCAGGATCCTTGGCGCCAAGCTGATGCCGCTGGCGCCGCAAGGCCGTGCGGTCGGCGTGATGTTGCCTACGTCCAACGGCGCGGTCGTTACCGTTCTGTCGCTGATGTCCGGCGGGCGCGTGCCGGCCATGGTCAACTTTACGTCGGGGGCCGCCAACGTTCTCGGCGCCTGCCGCGCCGCGCAAGTCGATACCATTCTCACCGCGCACGCCTTCGTTGAGAAAGCGCGGCTCGAGAAGCTTATTGCCGCGATCGAAAACCAGGTCCGCATCGTCTATCTGGAAGACGTCCGCAAGACCGTGACTTTAGGCGACAAGCTCGCCGGGGCGTTGCGCGCGAAAAAGCCGCTGGTCCGCGGAAAGCCCGACGATCGGGCCGTTATCCTGTTCACCTCGGGGACGGAAGGAACGCCGAAGGGCGTCGTGCTGTCATATCGCAACATCCTGTCGAACGTCGCGCAGGCGGAAGCGCGCATCGACTTCGGACGCGAGGACCGGCTGTTCATGGCGCTGCCGGCCTTCCATTCGTTCGGCTTCATGGGCGGCGTGGTGTTGCCGCTGATTTCCGGCGTGCCGACCTACCTCTATCCGTCGCCGCTGCATTACCGCACCGTGCCGGAACTGGTTTACGGCATCTGCGCGACGTACATGTTCGGCACCGACACGTTCCTCTCCGGCTATGCGCGCATGGCCCACCCCTACGACTTCAATTCGCTACGCTACATCGTGGCCGGCGCCGAACCGATCAAGGAAGCGACCCGCCGCATCTATCTGGAGAAGTTCGGGCTGCGGATTCTGGAAGGCTACGGCGTGACCGAGACCTCGCCGGTGCTGGCGCTCAACACGCCGATGTTCAACAAGTTCGGCACCGTCGGCCGCCTCATGCCCGGCATGCAGGCGCGGCTGGAGAAGGTCGAAGGCGTCGAGGAAGGCGGGCGGCTGTTCGTCAGGGGACCGAACGTGATGCTCGGGTATTTGCGCGCCGAAAAGCCGGGCGTGCTCGAGCCGCCGCCGGAAGGCTGGTACGACACCGGCGACATCGTCACCATCGACGAGCAGGGTTACATCGCCATCAAAGGCCGCGCCAAGCGCTTCGCCAAGGTCGGCGGCGAAATGATCTCGCTCGCCGCCGTGGAGACGCTGGCGGGCGAGCTGTGGCCTAACAATCTGTCCGCGGTGGCGGCGGTGCCCGATGCCCGCAAGGGCGAGCGGCTCATTCTGGTCACCGACAAGCACGGCGCGACGCGCGCCGATTTCCAGGCCTATGCGCGGGCAAAGCACGCTGCCGAGCTGATGTTCCCGTCCGAGATCATCGTCGTCGACAAGCTGCCGCTGCTCGGCTCGGGCAAGCCCGATCTGCAGGCGCTGCAGAAATTCGTGCTGGAACAGACCGCGGCGAAGGCGACCGCGGCGGAGTAGTCCGCTAGCGGCTTCGCATTTCCAGCACGCGGTCGACCATGGCGCCGGCCTCACCGAGATAATTCGCGGGATCGCAGAGCTTCGCCAGCGCCGCGCGGTCGAGATGCTTGTTGACGCCTTCGTTCTCGGCGAGCAGATCGAGCAGCGGACGGCCGGTGGCTACGACCTTGCGGCAGACGTCGTAAACGAGGTCGTGGGCGTATTGGCGGCCGAGATGGGGGCCGAGCCCCATCATCACCGCCTCGGATGCGATCAGCCCCTTGGTCAAATCGAGGTTCGCCCGCATCTTCTTTTCGTCGACCTGCAAGCCGGTGAGCACAGACAGGGTCTGCGCCAGCGCGCCTGCAGTCAGGCAGAAAATCTCCGGCAGCACGATCCACTCGATCTCCCATGGCCCGGTCGCGCGCTCGTGGTCCTCGACCATGGCGTCCAGAAGCGCGGCGACCTGCTGGCGCACGACGGAATTGAGTGCGGTGATATAGACCGACGAAATCGGATTTCGCTTCTGCGGCATGGTCGACGACGAGCCGCGGCCTTCGTGGAACGGCTCGTACAGCTCTGCGACCTCGGTTTGCATCATCAGCTTCACGTCGAAGGCGAACTTGCCGCAGGTGCCGGCAACAAGGCCGAGGAAGCAGCCGATCTCGGCGATCGTATCGCGGATGGTGTGCCAGGCGATCGCCGGCTGGCCGAGCTTCAGCTCTCGCATCAGTTCGGCTTGCGTCTCCAGCCCGCGGCCGCCGAGCGAGGCGAGCGTGCCGGCCGCGCCGCCGAATTCGCCGACCAACACCCGCGCGCGCAGCTCTTGCAGCCGGTGCCGGTGACGGTCGAACGCCGCCAGCAACGTCGCCATCTTGTAGCCGAAGGTGATCGGCACCGCCTGCTGGAGATTGCTGCGGCCGGCCATCGGGGTATCGCGATATTTGCGCGCCAGGGCGGCGAGCGCCGCGGCGGTCGCCTCGACGTCCGCTTCGACCAGCGCCAGCGCCTCGCGGATTTGCATCACCGTGGCGGTATCGGTGACGTCCTGCGTGGTGGCGCCCCAATGGCACCATTCGCCAAGCCCGCCGCGGCAAAGCGCCACCAGCTGCTGCACCACCGGCAGCACCGGATAGCCGATGCGCGCCGTTTGCGCCTCCAGCCCGGTAAAGTCGATCTCGCTCGCGCTGCAATGACGTTCGATCTGGCCTCCGGCGGGATGATGCCGAGCCGACCTTGTACCCGCGCCAGCGCCGCCTCGACGTCGAGATATTTCTGCACGCGGTTCTCGTCGGAGAAAATCCGCCGCATCGCCTCGGTGGAAAAGATGTTGCGGAAGACGGTGGAGTCGATGGCAGTCGCGGGCATTGTCTTTTCCTCGGCAAAATCGAGGATTGAGGGTAGCCGCTCACGTCGGGCAAAGCGATGCGAACCTTGCACGGCGCACTTTACGTGGCGATATGAACGTGACAATGAAATCCCGCCGGACGGGAAGGGGTCATGTTCGAATCGTTCAAGAACTTCGTCGCCGAATTCGTGGACGGCGACAAGCATCCGAGCCAATTCGCGGACAACGATTACCGCCTGGCGGCGGTGGCGCTCTTGGTGCATGCCGCCGCGGTTGACGGCGATATCTCGCAAAGTGAGCGCGACAAGCTCCATTCCGTGGTGAAGCGGCGCTTCGCGCTCGACGATGCCGCGACCGATGTACTCATCGGCAAGGCGACGGTGGCCGAGAATGAAGCCGTCGATCTTTATCATTTCACCAGCCTCATCAACCGCACGCTCGACGAAGGGGGCCGCGCCAAGGTCATCGAAATGATGTGGGAGATCGTCTACGCCGACGGCCGGCGTGACGAACTGGAAGACAATCTGCTGTGGCGCGCCGCCGATCTCCTGGGCGTGTCGCCGCGCGAGCGGATCGGGCTCCGGCAACGCATCGAGAAAGCAGCCGGCAAGCCCGGCGGTGCATAGCGGCTGCGTGTGTCCGCGCCTTGAATTTGCGGGCGAACACGATACGAGTTTGTTGTTGCGCGCCGTTGGATTTCGATCATGCCGCAGCCGATCTTGATCGTCCTGCACCAGGAGCACTCAACCCCCGGACGGGTTGGGCATGCGCTGCAACAGCTCGGTTACACAGTCGACGTGCGCCGTCCGCGCTTCGACGATCCGCTGCCTTCGACGTTGGGCGACCACTCCGCCGCCATCATTTTCGGCGGCCCGATGAGCGCCAACGACGCCGACGATTTCATCCGCCGCGAGATCGACTGGATCGGCGTGCCTCTGAAGGAAAACAAGCCCTTTCTCGGCATCTGCCTGGGCGCGCAGATGTGTGCGCGGACGCTGGGCGGGCGGGTCTATCCGCATCCGCACGGACACGCCGAGATCGGCTATTACCCGATCCGGCCGACCCCAGCCGGCCTCGCCGTCGTCGATAGCTGGCCAGAACAGGTTTATCAGTGGCACCGCGAAGGTTTCGATCTGCCCGATGGCGCCGAGCTGTTGGCCGAAGGCGACATGTTCGAGGTGCAGGCGTTTCGCTACGGCCGGAGTTACGCGCTGCAATTTCATCCAGACGTGACGTATCGGACGATGCACAAATGGACGACGGTCGGCCACAGCCGCCTGGAGATGCCGGGCGCCAAGCCGCGCGCCGCGCATTTCGCCGATCGCGCCGTGTACGACCACAGCGCGCGCGCCTGGCTCAGCGTCTTCCTCGAACGCTGGATCGCCGGTTAGATTTGTCCGCTAACCACCGCCAGCGAGTTGCTGCGCGAAATAGGCGACGGTCTTGGTATAGACCTGCGACGCATTCCACTGCAGCAGCACCTGGAAATTGGGCGTGCCTTCCCCCCATGGCTGGCCGCGCTGCCAGCCGTAGCCTTTCAGGTAATTGGCGGTCGAGGCTAGCACGTCGGGCACACTGTGAATGAGGTCGCGGTGGCCGCTACCATCGTAATCGACGGCGTATTTGAGATAGGACGACGGCAGGAACTGCGTCTGGCCGATCTCACCCGCCCAGGCGCCGCGCATGTCGTTTGGATTCATGTCGCCACGATCGACAATTCGCAAAGCCGCCAGAAGTTCGCCGCGGAACTTGTCCGGCCGGCGGCAATCGTAAGCGAGACTCGCCAAGGCGCGGATGGTCGGGAATTTGCCGGAGTTGGCGCCGAAGTCGGTCTCGAGTCCCCAGATCGCGACGATGACCGGACCCGGCACGCCGAATTGCTGCTCGATCCATGCGAATACCGGAGCATATTGCTTGAGGAGCTTTTCGCCGCGCGCCAATCGCGGCGGCACCATGCGGCCGGAGAATTCTTCGAAGCTTTGCCGGAAGACACCCTGCGCGTGGTCGCGCGCGATGATGTTCGGATCGAATGTTACGCCGCTAAGCGCGGACTGGATGGCGCGCTGCGACACGCCTTGCGCGGCCGCTTCCAGCTTGAAGCCTTCCAGCCAGGCGCCGAAGTCGCCGCCGCATGGGGCGGTCGCGGCGCGCGCCGGCGCCGCGGCGGCGAGCCACAGTGCCGCCAAAGCCAGCCCTAGAATGACCGGTCGCATGCTGGTCGTCCCTATTCCGCGCATTTACGTCGCGAATATGATGAACCTGTGCGCGCCAATCGAAAAGCCCGGTTTCCTGCGGCCGTCGGGTAAGCTGGCCGAGCCGTTGCTTGCGTCGCTTGCTACGCCGGTTTGGCGCTGGTTGGCCTGCCGAGCCGTAGCTTGCGTAGCAAGCGAAGGCTGGTGGAGCCGAGGGGAGTTGAACCCCTGACCTCCTCATTGCGAACGAGGCGCTCTCCCAACTGAGCTACGGCCCCGCCGGCGTCAGCCGGGCTCGAATTTAAGCCGGCTTTTGGCGAGTCGGGGCCATTTAGGGCCGGACACCAAAGCTGTCAATGGCCGCTAAAAATGCGTCTGGAAACCGCCCGCGGATGTGCCGCAGCGGCTTGTTTGCCGGCGGCAAGCCCGTTAAACGTGCGCATCTGCAAGCCAGCGCGGGACACCGGAATGGCATCGCTTCTGCTGAGCATCCTGGGCTTCATCAGCTTCCTGCTCACGCTGTACATCTATGTGCTCATCGCCTGGGCGGTGCTGAGCTGGCTGCTGGCCTTCAACGTCGTGAACACACGCCATCCGGTTGTGCACGGAATCGCCGAATTTCTTTATCGCATCACCGAACCGGTGCTACGGCCGATTCGAAGCCGACTGCCTAATCTTGGCGGCATCGACATTTCGCCGATCGTGGCGTGGATCGTCATTCTTTTCATCCAGTGGGTTATTTTGCCGTTTCTCGCCGGCTTGATACGCGGAGCATAGGCGCAGACGGCACCGCGGTTTGGCTGTTGCCGGCCGTCCGGTTTTCGGAGAGTGAATTTAAGGCGCCGGAGTCAGCTGTTCCAGCCGAAGGCGACCTTGTCGAGCACCCGCGTGCCGAACTTTTCCGACGACCGGGCGACGGTCTTGCCGCTGAGCGCGCGGTAGAACTCGACCGCGGTGTCATTCTCCGACAGCGCCCACACGATCAGGGATTTCAGTCCGCTCTGCGCCAGATCGCGGCGCGCGGCGGTGAACAACCGGCGGCCGAAGCCGAGCCCCTGATATTCCGGGCGAAGATAAAGCTCATAGATCTCGCCGTCATAATGCAGGCTGCGCGCGCGATTGCGCCCGTAATTGGCGTAGCCGGCGATCTTGTCGCCAAACTGAAGGAGCGCGATCCGGCTGCCCTTGCGGATAGCAGAATCCCACCAAGCCGGCCCGCGGCGGTTAATCAGCTGGTCGAGCTCCGTGCCCGGAATGATGCCCTGATAAGCGGTGCGCCAAGCCTCATCGTGAGCATCCGCGACCGCGCCGGCATCGTGCGGCTTGGCGCGGCGGATTTCGATGAGGACAGTGCTCATGGCGCGATCAAAGCAAGCGAATCCGCAGCCTTCAAGTCCCGCTTTTCACCTGACGATGTGGATTATTAGCCAAACGGTACCCGCCGCGCCATCATTGTGCGGCTAAAAATACAGGCTGGATCATATTCTGAGCGCCTGTTGCACGAGCGACACGGTCGCCCGATATTTTTCCGGATGTGCGGCTATCGACGGTTGTGGCGGCCCGCCGGCTCGTACGGCTGCCGGCAAGCGGGAATCAAGACACCCGTTCGGCTTCCTTGCGGCGCTCGTTCTTCTTGCGTTCGTTGGGATCGAGCAGCTTCTTGCGCAGGCGGATGGATTTCGGCGTTACTTCGACCAGCTCGTCATCCTCGATGTAGGCCAGCGCTTTTTCCAGAGTCATTCTAATGGGCGGGGTGAGACGGATCGCCTCATCCTTGGCATGCGTGCGGATGTTGGTCAGCTTTTTGCCCTTGAGCACGTTGACCTCGAGATCGTTCCCGCGGGTGTGCTCGCCGACGATCATGCCGCGATAGACCTTCCAACCCGGCTCGATCATCATCGGGCCGCGGTCTTCCAGATTCCACATCGCATAGGCGACGGCGTCGCCCTGGTCGGTCGAGATCAGGACGCCGTTGCGCCGCCCGACGATGTCGCCGCGGTGCGGCCCGTAGCTGTGGAACAGCCGGTTCATGACGGCGGTGCCGCGCGTGTCGGTCAGGAGTTCACCCTGATAGCCGATGAGCCCACGCGTCGGCGCGTGGAAGATCAAGCGTGTGCGGCCGCCGCCGGAGGGCCGCATCTCGACCATTTCGCCCTTGCGTTCGGCGAGCTTTTGCACGATCACGCCGGCATGTTGCTCGTCGACGTCGATGACGACTTCTTCGATGGGTTCGAGCAGTTCGCCATCGGCGGAGTGCTGAAACAGGACCTTCGGGCGCGACACGGACAGCTCAAACCCCTCGCGCCGCATGGTCTCGATCAGGATGCCGAGCTGCAACTCGCCGCGGCCGGCGACCTCCATGGAATCCTTTTCCGTCGATTCTGAAATGCGCAGCGCCACGTTGCCCTCCGCCTCGCGCAGCAGACGCTCGCGGATGACCCGGCTTTGCACCTTGTCGCCTTCGGTGCCGGCGAGCGGCGAATCGTTGATGCGAAACGTCATCGCCAATGTCGGCGGATCGATCGGCTGCGCCGGCAGCGGCGTGCTCACATCGAGCGCGCACAAGGTATGCGAAACCGTCGCTTCCGGAAGGCCGGCGATGGAGATGATGTCGCCGGCGAAAACCTCGTCGATCGGCGCCCGCTCCAGCCCGCGAAAAGCCAGCACCTTGGTGGCGCGGCCTTCCTCGATCAGGTTGCCGTTGCGATCGAGCACCTTGATGGTCTGGTTTGGTTTCAGCGAGCCCGAGAAAACCCGTCCTGTGACGATGCGGCCGAGATAGGAATTGGCCTCAAGAATGGTTCCGAGCATGCGGAAGGGACCGTCCTCGACCGCCGGCGGCGCAACGTGGCGGATGATGAGATCGAACAGCGGCGCCATGCCCTGGTCTTTGGGTCCGGCGGGATCGCCGGCCATCCAGCCTTGCTTGGCGGAGCCGTACAGGAGCGGGAAGTCTAGCTGCTCCTCGCTCGCATCGAGCGCGGCGAACAGATCGAAAACTTCGTTGGCGACTTCGCGCGGGCGTGCGTCTGGGCGATCGACCTTGTTGATGATGACGATCGGCTTTAGCCCGACCTTGAGCGCCTTGGTGACCACGAATTTGGTCTGCGGCAGCGGGCCCTCGGCGGCATCGACCAGCACCAGCACGCCGTCAACCATGCCGAGAATGCGCTCGACCTCGCCACCGAAATCAGCGTGGCCGGGGGTATCGACGATATTGATCCGGATGTCCTGCCACAAAATCGACGTGACTTTCGAGAGTATGGTAATGCCGCGTTCGCGTTCGAGGTCGTTGGAATCGAGCGCGCGCTCGGCGACGCGCTGATTCTCTCGAAAGGCGCCCGATTGCTGCAGCAGCCGGTCGACCAGCGTGGTCTTGCCGTGGTCGACGTGCGCAATGATCGCGATGTTGCGGAGTTTCATGGGGGCGGTGTTAAATCGTTGCGGGCCCCAAGGGGCCCGCGTGATGGCCGGAATATAGTCAGCCGCCGGCGGTTCGCAATGCGTGCCGCTACCGGAGAATGTGCTAGGGTCAGTGACGTCGGTTGGTGAGTTTTCGGCCGCTGCCGGGTTCCGGGGGTACGGGTGGCAGCGGGCAAATCGGAGAGGGACCCCTTGCGTTTCCCACATTCCACCGGCAGCACGCGCCGGATTCTTTGCGTTTTCCCGGCCTACGCGCCCTCCTTCGGCACGTTTTCGCACGCGTATCATTTATTCGGCCGGGTGCGGGCTTTCATGCCGCCGCAGGGTCTGCTGGTCTTAGCGGCCTATATGCCGGAGCAATGGCCGGTCCGCTTCATTGACGAGAATATTGCCCCGGCTAGCGCTGCGGATTTTGCTTGGGCCGACGCAGTTTTTATCAGCGGCATGCACATCCAGGCGCCGCAGATTCACGACATCGTTCGCCGCGCCAAGGCGGCTGGCAAGGTCGTCGCGCTTGGCGGCCCGTCGGTGTCGGGCGCGCCTGAGATGTATCCGGACTGCGACTACCTGCATATCGGCGAATTAGGCGACGCCACCGATCGGCTGATCGCCACTCTCGACGAAAGCTGCAAACCGCCGCCCGAGCCGGTGCGATTCGAAACCGCCGAGCGGCTGGCGCTCTCCGATTTTCCTGTGCCCGCGTACAATCTCATTCGTCTCGACCGTTATCTGCTCGGCTCGCTGCAATTCTCCAGCGGCTGTCCTTACCGCTGTGAGTTCTGCGACATCCCGGTGCTGTACGGCCGGCAGCCACGCCTGAAAACACCGGAGCAGCTCACCGCCGAGCTTGACGCCATGCTGTCGCAGGGCCGCTACCCATCTTTCGTCTATTTCGTCGACGACAACTTCATCGGCAACAAGAAAGCGACCCGCGAAATGTTGCCGCATTTGATCGAGTGGCAGAAGAAGCACGGGCATCCGCTGCGGTTCGGCTGCGAGGCAACGCTCAATATTGCCAAGCAAACCGAAGTCCTTTCGCTCATGCGCGCGGCCGAATTCCAGACCGTGTTTGTCGGCATTGAAACGCCGGAAGTCGACGCGCTCAAGCACATGCGCAAGGACCAGAACGCTACCCTGCCCATGCTCGAGGCGATCAACACGCTCAACAGCTACGGCCTCGAAGTCACCTCCGGCATCATTCTCGGGCTCGACACCGACAGCGCGGAGACCGAGGCGCGGTTGAAAGCGTTCATCGACGCGTCCAACGTGCCGATCCTGACCATCAATCTGTTGCAAGCGCTGCCGAAGACGCCGCTGTGGGACCGCCTCAAACGCACCGGCCGCGTGGTCGCCGACGACGCAGGCCTCGAAAGCAACGTCGTGTTCCTGCGGCCATACGACGAGGTGGTGGCGACGTGGCGGCGCGCCATTGCGCATGCTTATGAGCCGGAACGGCTGTTCGAGCGCTTCCTGCACCAGGTCGAGGCTACTTACGCCAACCGGCTGGTCGGCCCGGTACGCGGGAAGCTTACCTGGAACAATCTCAGCCTCGCGCTCGTGCTCGCCTTCAACATCGCGTGGCGGATCGGTGTTTTCGCCGATTATCGCCGCTGGTTCTGGAAGGCGGTACTGCCGGCGCTGCGCCGCGGCCAGATCGACGCCGCTTTCAGCATGGGCGTGGTCGGCCACCACATGATCACGTTCTCGCGCGAAGCGTTGCGCGGCGAGCAGAACGCCTCGTTCTATTCGGCGCAGACGCGCCGCTCCATGAGCATGACGCCGCCGCCGCAGCCGGCCTTCGAGAAGCTGAGAAAGTCGGGTTAAAGCATGATCCGGAAAAGTGGCGGCAGGTTTTTCCGATAAGATCATGCTTCACTAAAAAATCACGCAGCGGCTGCTTTGCCGCCGACTTCGCTTTCGGCACCGTTTTGGCTGAGCAAGACGGCGCGGCGCGCGGCCATCGCAAAGCGCGCCTGATCGAGCGCCAGCGAAAACGACATCTGCACCGCCTGATCATATTCTTCTTTCTCCGTCTGATGGATGATCGCCACCACCAGATGGTCGAGGTCGACCTGCATTTGGTCGAGCACGTCGAACGACGGCGCGATATGCGCCTTGCGCACCAGATCGAGCAGCTTTTGCAAGAGACGCAGCCGGCGGGTGCGGCCGCTGTTGTGGAAATAACCTGCCATGCCGGCGATTGCCGATCCGAAGATCGGGAAAATCAGCAGCCCATAGAAAATGTCGTCGCCGTAGCGGTCGAAGAATGTCTTCTGATCGTCGTTGAGATAAGCGAGCGCGCCCGGATGAACGAGTACGATCGCGTCCTTGTCGGTCGACGGCGCCTCGATCTTGATCTCGCCGGGCATGCCGGCCGCCAGCGCCTGCCGCGAGGTATAGATCAGCTTCGCCAAAGCCGCGATCGCATCATGGCTGAAGGATTTTTTCGCGACCAGAAACTCGGGGAAGCTCAGAGTCTTGAGGCTCTCGTCGGGGGTAGGCGGATTGCCGCCAAAGGTCCCGGCGTCGATGTCGGCTGAATCGAAGGCCGGGATACGCTTGGCGATACCGTCCGCCTGGTCGATGTCGATAAAGCTCGGCGCCATGCCGTTTAGCGTGGCCGCGGTCACGGCTTCGCTCAGCGCGGCGCCGGTGGCCGCGCCGGCGACAAAGATGGCATCGATCTGGTTGGCCTTGACCGCGTCGGCGAGGTCTTTCGGATCGATCAGCGAGACCTGCACCTTGTCGCGCGGCACGCCGTAATGATCGAGCACGACATTGAGCAGATCGGCCGTCGCGACGCCGCCGGTCACGATGCCGACGCGCTGGCCAGCGAGTTTCACCACCTTGTCCAGCTTGTTGGCAGCGGCGGTGGTGTCCTCGGTGTCGGTATCGTCGCCCTTGTCGACGTCGGTGTCGTCGGCCTTTGCGGGTTTGGCAGTCTTGTCGGCCTTGGCGTTCTTGACCGCTGCCTTGGCGGCGGCAACCTTGGCTGGTTTGGCGCCTTTGGCGCCCTTGCCGGTCTTGGCGACGGGTTTTTCCTTCTTTTCCGGCGGCGGCGCTTCTTTCTTCGCCGGCGCGGGCGTTTCTTTCTTCGCCGGCGCGGCGGTGGGCGGCGGCGGGGGGACGATCAGCGCCATCACGTCCTGCCGCAGGATGGCGACCGCCGGCCACTCCAGCGAATTGCCGACCGTACTGGGCAGCACGGCCAGGTCGGCGGCGCCTTTGGCAAGCGCCTCCGCGCTTTCCTTCGGCCCGCCGGTGGCAACGAGTTGCAACTGGATCTTGTCGTGATCGGCGGTGAAAGTGTGGATCAGCACCTGCACGATCTTCTCGCCGGAAGGTCCGGCGGCGATCCGCATGACGTGCGGCGCGGTCGTGTAATAAAAAGCCGCCCACACGCCGCCGCCGATGATGATGCTGCCCAGAATGGTCACCAGCCAGGTGTGGCGCAAAAACGTCCGCACCCGGCTGCGCACCATGTGTTCAAGCGACTCGATGCTCATGGGCCGGCCATGCGCGTGCGCCGTGGACGCCTCGCCCCTTTTGCTCCGGCGAAAGCGCTGCGTCAGCCAAAGCTTCATGGCGAGAGGCGGCCGCTCTGGTGCTCGCGGAGGCATGGTTAATCTTAACAGGCGCGGCCGTTTTGCCGCTACGGCATCTTAATCGGGTTCGCCGCCCACCGATCGCCTTGGTTAACTCCGCCGCGCGGCAAAAATTTGGCTGCTACCGCGGCTTGCTGGCGGCTTCCGGCCGGCGGAACTCAGATCCTAGGCCGCGGAGGGGCCTGACGACGGCCCCCACGGCCCCAGACGCACCCCGTCCGGCAGCGAGTGATGCAGCATGAGCATTTGCCCGATGGTTTCGGAAGTCACCAGTCCGACCAGCCGCCCGGTGGCGTCGATTACGGCGACGGCTGGCGCAGATTTTTCCTGGAGCAGCCGGAAGGCTTCATCCAGACAGCGATTGCTGTTCACCGTCGGCATGCCGGTTTGCATGACGTCGCTGACCGGGGTGTTGGGTCCACGTTCTCTGAGCGCGCGGACAAGTTCGTTTTGGCCAAGCGCGCCCAGTGGCCGGCCGGCGCCGTCCGCGGCCGGAAACTCGCTTTGACTGGTGCGCAGCATGGTCTCGACTGCGGCGTCCACGTGCTCGTCCGGCGTCAGCATGGTGAATTTCGTCAACATCGCCGCGGTCACCGGTACGCAGCGCGACATGGCGCGGGTCGCGACGAGGTGCGCTTCGGCGGACGCGGCGAGATAGACGAACACGGCGATGAAAATCAAAAGCGGGTTGGTGAACAGGCCGATGAAGCCGAGCGCGAACGCGACCAGCTGGCCGATCCTCGCCGCGATTTCGGTGGCGGGGACGTAGCCGAGCCGGGCGGCGAGCAGCGCGCGCAGCACGCGGCCGCCGTCCATCGGGAACGCGGGTATCAGATTGAACAGCGCGAGGAAGAGATTAACGGCCGCCAGCCGGTCGATCATGCTCACGCCGCCGCTTTCGAGCGCGGCGAGGTGCTGGGCGGAAAAATTCGCGCCGCCAGCGAAAATCAGAGCTATCGCGATGAACACATTGACCGCCGGTCCGGCGATGGCAATGAGAAATTCCTGCCGCGGCTGTTCCGGTATCCGTTCAAGGCGCGCGACGCCGCCGATCGGCAGCAGAATCACGTCCGGCGTCCTGACGCCGAAAGCGCGCGCGGTGAAGATGTGCCCGAATTCGTGCAGCAGCACGCACAGGAACAGGAGCATGATAAACGCCAGGCTGCTCCAGGCGGTTTCCGGCCTGCCCGATATGTAGTTCACGCCGAAAATCCAGGCGAGCAGCAGCAGGAAGGTGACGTGGATGCGGACCGCGGTTCCGGCGACCGATCCGATGGTCAACGACCAGCCCATGGAAACCTCCTGAAACCTCGCACCTAACCGTATGATCTGCTAGGTCTAGGTAGTGATCTCCCCGCATATGCGCGAGAGCGGGCCGGGACCGCTTTCACCGACGGAGTTCGCACATGGCGCAGAAGCTTTCCGGCGCGGCTCGCAGCGGCGCGCTCGCCCGGCTCAAGGGCTGGAGCGAGGTCGATGGCCGCGACGCGATCCATAAGAAATTCGTGTTCGCCGACTTCAATCAGGCATTCGGCTTCATGACGCGCGTGGCGTCGGTGGCCGAGAAGATGGATCACCATCCCGAATGGTCCAACGTGTACAAGACCGTCGAGGTGACGTTGTCCACCCATGATGCCGGCGGTGTGACCGAGCTTGACGTCAAGCTCGCCCAGGCGATGGACAAGTTTGCCGGCTAAGCCCTGCCATGCGGCTGCCGCCTTTCGCCGCCATCCTTGCGCGGTCATTCGATTCCCGAGGGGTGAAACGTCATGCCGTTCGGATATACCGCCGCCTCGTGGGCCGAGGTTGACGGCCATGTTCACGGCATCGCCGCCAACGAGCGGGGAATGCGCCGGAACTTCTGGCGCAAGTTGCGCGGGCTCGCTTCCCGCCTGCCGTTCGCGGAGGATTTGATCGCCGCGCATTATTGCGCCTTCGACCGGCAAACGCCGCTGCATGTGAAGGCTGCGCTTGTCGGCGCGCTCGCCTATTTCGTGCTGCCGGCGGACATCATTCCCGACGTCCTTCCGGTGATCGGGTACACCGACGACGCCGCGGTACTTGCCGCCGCCATCAAGCTCGTCGCGTCGCATATCGCGCCGGACCACCGCGAAGCGGCGCGGCGCACTTTGCAGCGTATGCGCGCTTAAGGGTGCAGCACGATCTTGCCCATGACCTTGCGCTCGGCGATGTCCTTGAGCGCGTTCGCTGTCTCGGCCAGCGGATAGACCGCGTGCACGTGCGCGCTGAGCTTGCCTTCCGCGCACCAGCGCACGATGTCCATCATTAGCGCGCGCTGACCCTGCGGATCGCGCAAGGCCCAGGCGCCCCACAGCACGCCGCGCACGTCGCAGCTCTTGAGCAGTACGAGGTTGAGCGCAAGTTTGGGAATCTCGCCGGCGGCAAAGCCAATCACCAGATAGCGGCCTTCCCAGCCGAGCGAGCGCAGCGCCGGCTCGGCATAGGCGCCGCCGACGGGGTCGTAGACCATGTCGATGCCGCGCGCGCCGCCGAGCCGCTTGAGCGCTTCGCGCAGGTCCTCGCTGGCATAGTTCACCGTCTCGTCGGCCCCGTGCGCGCGGGCGAATTTGAGTTTCTCCTCCGATGACGCGCAGGCGATGACGCGCGCGCCCATGATCTTGCCGATCTCGATCGCGGCGAGCCCGGTGCCGCCGGACGCGCCGAGCACCACCAGCGCTTCTCCCGGTTTGAGCTGGCCGCGCTCGCGCAGGCCGTAAAGCGTCGTGCTGTAGATCACCGTCAGCCCGGCGGCGCGGTCGAAGTCGAGCGCATCCGGCAGCTTGACGAGCTGTATGGCCGGCACGGCAAGGCTTTCGCGCGCCGCGCCCCAGCCGGTGGAACCCATCACCCGGTCGCCGGGAGCGACATCGGTTACGCCCGGGCCGACACTCTCGACCACGCCGGCGAATTCCGACGCCGGCGAGAACGGAAACGGCGGCTTGTGCTGATATTTGCCGGCGATGATCAGCGTATCGAAGAAGTTGAGCGCAGCCGCCTTGATCCGCACGATGGCCTCGCCGGCTTTGGCGGTGGGTTCCGGGATGTCGGCAAGTTCGAGCTCGTCAGGGCCGCCAAAGTGAGTGCACAGGATAGCTTTCATGCGTTTCTCGTTGTTCCGGGCGCCGCGCGGAGGCGCGGCTGGAATCCATAACCACAGAACACAAGGGCGTTGGAAGTGGCTGGACCGCCTACGCGGTCCCGCCGGCGTCGGGCAGCAACCGGCGCAGGCAGACGAAGGCGAGCCGCAACCGCGATTTTACCGTCCCGAGCGGCAGATTCAGCCGCCGCGCGATGGTGCTGTGGGACAGCCCTTCGAAGAAAGCGAGCCGCACCAGCGTGAACTGCTCCTGCGGCAGGGCATCGAGCGCGACCCGCACTCGCGCCTGGCGCTGGGCGGCGTCGAGACAATCGTCGCTGCCTTCGGCCGGATCCGGAATGGCGTAAAAGTCTTCCGCCGCGTAGCTGAATTCGCGATTACGCCGCCTGAGATCGATGCGGCGATTGCGGGCAATCTGGAGAACCCAGGTAGCCGCGCCCGCTTTGCGCGGATCGTAGAGGTGCGCCTTGCTCCAGATCGTCTCCATGACATCCTGGGTTACGTCTTCCGCCGCGCCGGGAGCGAGACCGAGGCGCATCATTTGCGCCTGTAGGCGCGGCCGGAAGTGATCGAACAGCACGGCGAAAGCCTTACCGTCGCGTTTGGCGCCAACGGCGGTCAGGAGTTCGTCGAGTTCGCCGGTCCGGGAGCCCCCATATTTTCGCCGCCAAGAAGGGTCGTCGGTCCAAGAGGTGACGTCCATGGCACTCGCTCAGTCTGCTCCGCGAATATTCAAAATTCGGAGGTAACCGGCTGTGCTGGCCGTCACGTTTTGCCGCTGCGTCTCGGCCTGCGATTTGCGGCCCTTTGTGGCCGCCTTGGCGGCGCCGAATTCGTTCCCTACCCGCCTAAAATGGGTTAAACTTGAAGGGTTTGGATTTAGGCTGGCGGGCGTGACCGGGTGGGGCTCGATGCAGATCGGTCGACGATGGCGGTTTGTCTTTGGGCTTTTTGTGGCGAGCGCGTTCGCCGCGACTGCCTTGGCCCAGCAACCTCCGGCCCAGCAGCCGGCGACGTCGGACACGCCGCCGGCAGCTCCGGCGCCCGCCGCCAAGAAGCCGCCCAAGCCGAAGCCCAAACCAAAACCCACGGCAGGCGAACCCGCCACGACCATAGCCGGCGGCGTCAAGCCGACTTTACTCGGCCAATACGGCGACTGGGGCGCTTATACGGCCTCTCCCGGCGGCAAGAAGATCTGCTTTGTAATCGCCAAGCCGTCGTCTTCCGAAACTAATCCGCCCAACCGGCCGCGCAATCCGCCCTACATGTTCATTTCGTCGCGGCCGGCCGACAAAGTGAGCAACGAGGTGTCGGTGATCGTCGGCTATCCGTTCAAGCCGGCTTCCGACGCGACCATCGCGGTCGGCTCGGTCTCGTTTGCGCTCTACACCCAGCAGGATGGCGCCTGGATCAAGGAAGCAACCGAAGAACCCAAGCTGATCGAGGCCTTGCGCGCCGCCCAGAACGCGGTGGTGCGGGGCACGTCCGTGAAAGGCACGCGATCCACCGACATCTTTTCGCTCAAAGGCCTTGCTCAAGCCCTCGATCGCACCGACAAGGACTGCAAGTAGACGGACTTATTCGGTCTATCGGGTGGGCCGCGTCTACCCCATTTGAGGCTAAACTCGTCATTGCTTCGGCACTTCGTGCCTTGCAGCGAAGAGGTTCATCCGGATCGGCCATGACTGCTCCCTTTACCGCCAACGCATCGCAAGCCGCCGCCATCGAAAAGCGGCCGCTTGAGCGTTTCGTCGCGCCCGACAAGCCTTCGCTGGTCGGCTTTTCGCGCGCCGAACTTGCCGAGGCGCTGGCAGCCGCCGGCGTGCCGGAGCGCCAACGGCGCATGCGCGTCCAGCAGATCTGGCATTGGCTCTATCTGCGCGGCGGGAGCGACTTCGACGCGATGACGACACTGTCGAAGGACCTGCGCGCGCAATTGGCGCAACGCTTTACGCTGGAGCGGCCCGAAGTCGCCGCCGAACAGGTCTCCGTCGACGGCACACGCAAATGGCTGATCCGCCTTCCCGGCGAGTTTGCCGAGCGGCCGCATGAAGTCGAGTGCGTCTACATCCCGGAAACCGATCGCGGCACGCTGTGCATTTCCAGCCAGGTCGGCTGCACGCTCAATTGCTCGTTCTGCCACACCGGCACGCAGCGTCTGGTCCGTAATCTCACACCGGGCGAGATTGTCGGTCAGGTCGTGCTGGCGCGCGACCGGCTCGGCGACTGGAGCGCGGCGAACGAAAGCCCGCCCGTTTCCGGGGCAGGTGAAAGAAAGCGGCTCGTCTCGAATGTTGTGATGATGGGAATGGGCGAGCCGCTCTACAATTTCGAGGCGGTGCGCGATGGGCTCGAGGTGGTGGCCGACGGCGAGGGTTTAAGCATTTCCAAGCGGCGGATCACGCTCTCCACGTCGGGCGTCGTACCCAACATCGCGCGCGCCGGGAACGAGATCGGCGCCATGCTGGCGGTTTCGCTGCATGCCGTCACCGACGCGCTGCGCGACGAGCTGGTGCCTCTCAATCGCAAATACCCGCTGCGCGAATTGATGGAGGCCTGCCGGAATTATCCCGGGCTGTCCAACGCGCGGCGCATCACGTTCGAATACGTCATGCTCAAGGGTATCAATGACTCGCTCGCCGATGCACGCGCGCTCGTTCGCCTGGTGAAGGGAATCCCCGCCAAGATCAATCTCATTCCGTTCAATCCGTGGCCGGGCAGCCAGTACGAATGTTCGGACTGGGAACAGATCGAGAAATTCTCGGAAATCATCTTCGACGCCGGCTACGCCTCGCCGGTGCGCACCCCGCGCGGGCGCGATATCCTCGCCGCCTGCGGCCAGCTCAAAAGCGCGACGGAAAAGCTCTCCGCGCGCGAGCGGCTCGCGCTGCGCGCCATGGCGATGACAGACTGACGCACGCGCATGGCCGTTATCCTGCGCATCATCGCGGTATTTCTCGCTTACGTGTTGGCCTGCATTGCCGCCTCGGCGGTGCTGACACTCGGCACTCTCACGCCGCATTGGGACGATGTGGCCGCGCTCGGGCTGCCTTCAGGGGCGGTGTGGGTCGTCGTCATCGCCGGGGCGGCGGTCATCGGCGCGATTGCGCTATTGCCTGCGCTGCTGGTTATCGTGCTGGCCGAGGGTTTCGCCTGGCGGTCATTCGTCGTCTATGCAGCGTTCGGCGCCGCGCTGGCGCTGGCGCTGTTTTACGGCATTGATTTCGCCGGCTATGTCGGCGAACCAGGCAGTTTCCTGGCGCGTGAGCGCGAGGTGCTTGCCGCCGCCGGCATCGCCGGCGGGCTGGTCTACTGGCTGTTCGCCGGCCGCAGCGCCGGCGCCTGGAAAGCCGACGCATGAACCGGACCGGGCTTGCGATCGCGCTCGCCGTCGCCGTCGTGGTGGGCGGCGCCTTCGCGCTGCATCCGCAATTCGATCTCGACATCGCGGCCTTGTTCTACGATCCGGCGACGCATTCGTTCCGCGCCTGGGGCTGGCGCTGGCTCGATACCGCGCGCAACGCGGCGACCGCGCTCATCACGCTCCTGGTCGCGCCGGCTTTCTTCGCCGTCGCCGGCAAACTCGTCGCGCCGAAGCGGCGCATGCTGATCCCCGGCCGCGCCGCTTTGTTCCTGATCGTTACGCTGGCGCTCGGCCCGGGCGTCCTCGCCAACGGCATCTTGAAGGAATATTGGGCGCGGATGCGGCCGGAGGACGTGACCGAATTGGGCGGCAAGCATGCCTTCACCCCGTGGTGGGATCCGCGCGGGCCCTGTCCGGAAAATTGCTCGTTCATCGCCGGCGAACCGTCCGGCGCATTCTGGACGCTGGCGCCGGCCGCGCTTGCGCCGCCGCAATGGCGGCCGCTCGCCTATGCGGGCGCGCTCGCCTTCGGCGCCGCGATGGGGACATTGCGCATCGCCGGCGGCGCGCATTTCTTCTCCGACGTGATCTTCGCCGGCGTGTTCATGTTCCTGATCGTCTGGACCTTCCACGGCCTGATCTACCGCTGGCGGCCGACGCGGTTCACCGATGAGGTGGTCGAAAAGCTGCTTGACCAGTCCGGAACGGCTATCCGCCGTCTGTTTGCGCGGCTGTCGCTGCGCAGCGGCAAGGACGTGTGACCGCCCGCTTGCGTCGCGCCTACGCCCGCCTATAGTCCGCGCGGATTTCGGGGGCGGCCCCCGGTGCGGGATTTCCAATGTCCAAAGGCGACATCAAAAAAGTCGTGCTGGCCTATTCCGGCGGGCTCGACACCTCGATCATCCTGAAGTGGCTGCAGACCACTTACGGCTGCGAGGTCGTCACCTTTACCGCCGATCTCGGCCAGGGCGAGGAGCTCGAGCTGGCGCGGGCGAAAGCGCTGACGCTCGGCATCGAGCCGCAAAATATTTTCGTCGAGGATTTGCGTGAAGAATTTGTGCGCAACTACGTATTTCCGATGTTTCGCGCCAACGCGCTCTATGAGGGCCAGTATCTGCTCGGAACTTCGATCGCGCGGCCGCTGATCGCCAAGAAGCAGATCGAGATCGCCGAAAAGGTCGGTGCCGATGCGGTCGCGCATGGCGCCACCGGCAAGGGCAACGATCAAGTTCGCTTCGAGCTTGCCTATTACGCGCTCAAGCCGGACGTGAAGGTGATCGCGCCGTGGCGCGAATGGGAATTCAAATCGCGCGAGGCGCTGCTCGCTTTCGCCGAGCAGAATCAAATTCCGGTCGCCAAAGACAAACGCGGCGAGGCGCCGTTCTCGACCGACGCCAACCTCCTGCACACGTCATCCGAAGGCAAAGTGCTGGAAAATCCCGGCGAGGAAGTGCCGGACTATGTTTATTCCCGCACCGATGACCCGGAATCCGCGCCCGACAAGGCCGCCTATGTCACGGTCGATTTCGAGCGCGGCGATCCGATAGCGGTGGACGGCAAGATGATGAAAGCCGCGGAATTGCTCGCGCAACTCAATGCGCTCGGCCGCCGGTACGGCATCGGCCGGCTCGATCTGGTGGAGAACCGCTTCGTCGGCATGAAGTCGCGCGGCATGTATGAGACGCCGGGCGGCACCATTTTGCTGGCCGCCCATCGCGGCATTGAATCGATCACGCTCGACCGCGGCGCGGCGCACCTCAAGGACGAGTTGATGCCGAAATACGCCGAGCTGATTTATTACGGCTTCTGGTTTTCGCCGGAGCGGGAGATGCTGCAAGCGGCGATCGACAAGAGCCAGGAATTCGTCACCGGCAGCGTGCGGCTCAAGCTGTACAAGGGCAATGTCGGCGTGGTCGGACGTGCGAGCAAATACTCGCTCTACGATCAGGATCTGGTGACGTTTGAGGACGGCAAGGTCGCCTACGACCAGCGCGATGCCGCAGGCTTCATCCGGCTGAACGCACTGCGCCTACGCACGCTCGGGCAAAGGAAGCGGAAGCTAAAATTGTGAGGCGGGCGGGGAGAGGTGAACTAAACCTGCCGCTCGACCAGCGCACGCTTGATATCGGCAATGGCTTTCGCCGGATTGAGGTGCTTCGGGCAGGCCTTGGCGCAATTCATGATGGTGTGGCAGCGATAGAGCCGGAACGGGTCTTCCAGATCGTTGAGCCGCTCACCAGTCGCCTCATCGCGCGAGTCTGAAATCCAGCGCTGGGCTTGCAGCAGCGCCGCCGGCCCAAGGAAACGCTCCGAATTCCACCAATAGCTCGGGCAGGCGGTCGAGCAGCAGGCGCACAGGATGCACTCGTACAGACCGTCGAGCTTTTGACGGTCGTCGTGGCTTTGCTTCCATTCCTTCTGCGGAGTCGGCGAGACCGTTTGCAGCCACGGCTTGATCGAGGCGTGCTGGGCGTAAAAGTTGGTGAGGTCGGGCACCAGATCCTTGACTACCGGCATGTGCGGCAGCGGGTAGATGCGCACCGGCCCGTTCATGTCGTTCATCGCCTTGGTGCAGGCGAGCGTGTTGGTGCCGTCGATATTCATCGAGCAGGAGCCACAAATGCCTTCGCGGCAGGAACGGCGGAACGTCAGCGTCGGGTCGACGTTGTTCTTGATCCAGATCAGCGCGTCGAGAACCATCGGCCCGCAATCGCCGGTATCGACGTAATAGGTGTCGACGCGCGGATTGTGGCCGTCATCGGGATTCCAGCGATAGACGCGGAATTCGCGCTCGGCTTTCGCCTTCGCCGGATGCGGCCAGGCCTTGCCTTGGCCGATCTTAGAGTTTTTGGGCAGCGTGAACTGGACCATTGATCCCTCGATAAGCCGGCTCGGTAGACGCGTTCAGTACACCCGCTTTTTGGGTTCGATATAGGCGACGTCGTTGGTAAGCGTATAGGTATGTACCGGCCGGTAATCGATCGTGACCTTGCCCGTCTTGATGTCGAGCCATGCCTGGGTGTGTTTCATCCAATTCTTGTCGTCGCGCTCGGGAAAGTCCTCGCGCGCGTGGGCGCCGCGGCTTTCGGTGCGATTGAGCGCTGAATCCACGGTGACGACCGCCTGTTCGATCAGATTGACGAATTCCAGCGTCTCGATCAGGTCCGAATTCCAGATCAGCGAGCGGTCGCTGACGCGCAGATCGCCGACGCCGTCGAACACCTCGTGGACGAGCTTGGATCCCTCTTGCAGGACTTCGCTGGTGCGGAACACGGCGCAATTACTTTGCATCACGTGTTGCATCCTGTTGCGCAGTTGCGCCGTGGGCGTGCCGCCGGAGGCATTGCGGAACTTGTCGAGGCGCGACAGCGAGCGCTCGGCGGAGTCCTTCGGCAGTTCGGGGTGCTTGTCGTTGGGGGTCAGGATTTCGGCGCAGCGTAGCGCCGCCGCGCGGCCGAAGACGACGAGATCGATGAGCGAATTGGAACCCAGCCGGTTAGCGCCGTGGACGGAGACGCAAGCGGCTTCGCCGAGCGCCATCATGCCGGGCACCACGTAATCGGAGTTGCCGTCTTTCTTGATCAGCGCCTCGCCGTGATAATTCGTGGCGATGCCGCCCATGTTGTAATGCACCGTCGGCACGATCGGCACCGGTTCATGGGTGAGATCAACGCCGGCGAAGATGCGCGCCGATTCGGTGATCCCCGGCAGCCGCTCGGCAATGACCTGCGGGTCGAGATGGTCGAGATGCAGGAAGATGTGGTCCTTCTTCGGCCCGACGCCGCGGCCCTCGCGAATTTCGATGGTCATGGCGCGCGAGACGACGTCGCGCGAGGCGAGGTCCTTGGCCGACGGCGCGTAGCGCTCCATGAAGCGCTCGCCCTCCGAATTGACCAGATAGGCGCCTTCGCCGCGCGCGCCCTCGGTGATCAGCACGCCGGCGCCGTAGACGCCGGTCGGATGAAACTGCACGAATTCCATATCCTGAAGCGGCAGTCCGGCGCGCAGCACCATGGCGTTGCCGTCGCCGGTCTGAGTGTGCGCGCCGGTGCATGAGGCATAGGCACGGCCGTAGCCGCCGGTGGCAAGTACGGTCATCTGCGCGGAGAAGCGATGGATCGAGCCGTCCTCGAGATTGAGCGCAACGACGCCGCGACAGCGGCCTTCGTCGTCCATGATCAGATCGATGGCGAAATATTCGATGAAAAACTCAGCCGAGTGCCGCAGCGCCTGTCCGTACATCGTGTGCAGCATGGCGTGGCCGGTGCGGTCGGCGGCGGCGCAGGTGCGTTGCGCGGTGCCCTTGCCGTAATGCGTGGTCATGCCGCCGAACGGCCGCTGATAGATCTTGCCGTCTTCGCGGCGCGAAAACGGCAGACCCCAATGCTCCAGCTCGTAGACCGCGTCCGGCGCGTTGCGGCAGAGATATTCGATCGCGTCCTGGTCGCCGAGCCAGTCCGACCCCTTGACGGTGTCATACATGTGCCAGCGCCAGTCGTCTTCGCCCATATTGCCGAGCGCGGCCGCAATGCCGCCCTGCGCCGCCACCGTGTGCGAGCGGGTCGGAAACACCTTGGTGATGCAGGCGGTGCGCAAGCCCGCTTCGCTGCAACCGACCACCGCGCGCAATCCGGCGCCGCCTGCGCCGATGATGACGACGTCGTAGGAATGGTCCTCGATCGGATAAGCGCGGCCGTTAACCGCCGGCGCCACGCTTTGTCCGTTGGCTCCGTTGCCAGCCATCCTCACACTCCGAACGAAAGCTTGAAGATGCCGTAGGCGGAAGCGAGCCCCACGGCGACGCAGAAGAACGTGTTGGCCATGATCAAAACCAGCTTGGCGACTTCGTCGTGCACGTAATCTTCGATGATCACCTGCATGCCGATCCGCATGTGGACGGTGATCGCGGCGATGTAGAGCAGCATGATGATGGCGACGAGCGGCGAGCCGAGAATTTGTGCAGCGGCGGCCTGGTTGCGGCCGAGCAGCATGATGATGATGATCACGACCGCGATGGTGAGCGGAATATTGGCCACCGCGGTCAGGCGCTGGCGCCAGAAGTGGTCGGTGCCGGAGCGCGCCGCGCCGCGGCCGAGCACGCGCGCGAGCGGCGTGCGGATGTGTTTGGTGGACGCCTGGCTCATCGCGGGCCTCCCATCGCCAGCAGGCCGACGACCCACAGCAGCACGGTGATGGCGATCGAGCCGATCAGATTGGCGGCGGCGAGCCACTCGCGTTCGCTCGGTCCGAAGCCGCGCCCGGTGTCCCAGATCAGGTGCCGGATGCCGCCCAGCATGTGATGGATGAGCGCCCAAGTGTAGCCGAACAGGATCAGCCGGCCGATGATCGACCCGGCGAACCATTCGAATTTCGCATAGCCGTTCGGCCCGGAAGCCGCCGCCAGCAGCCACCAGGCGAGGATCAGCGTTCCGACATAAAGGCCGAAGCCGGTGATGCGATGAACGATCGACATCATCGTCGTCAGCATCGGCCGGTAGATTTGCAGGTGCGGCGACAGCGGCCGTGCGGCGGGAGCCTTGGTTTCGGCCATATCAATCAATCCGAATTCGCCTGCCGGGCGGCGGGCTTAGAACCGTTCCTATCCAATCCGCGTCCATGCCGCAATGCGGTAGGCGCGGCGGGCCGCGCAGATGCTTCGATAACTTCGTATTCGGCGAAACATTAGCATTGAACACTCCATACGCAATTGGCATTATTGAAATCGAGGTTTCGCCGAATACGAAGGTAACGCTCGTGCGCTTCGACCTCGCCGATCTCAGCCTGTTTCGTCATGTCGTCGAGGCTGGCAGCATCACCCACGGCTCGGCGCGTGCAAACCTGGCGATTGCCGCCGCCTCGACCCGGATCAGCAACATGGAGTTGACCCTCGGCGTGCCGCTCCTTACCCGCGGCCGTGGCGGCGTCACGCCGACGCAGGCCGGCCGCACGTTGCTTCAGCACGCGCGCGCGATCTTGCGCCAGGCCGAGCGCCTGCACGAGGATCTCGGCGCCTACGGCGGCGGGCTTGCCGGCCAGATCCGCCTGTTGTCGAACACCAACGCGCTCACCGAGTTTCTGCCGGAGGCTTTGAGCTCGTTCCTTGCCGCGCATCCGAGTGTCAGCGTCGATCTGGAGGAGCGATTGAGCGACGAGATCGTCGGCTTGATCGCCGAGGGTGTCGCCGATCTCGGCATTGTCGCCGGCACCGTCGATGCGCGCACGCTCGAGACCTATCCGTTCCGCCGCGATCGTTTCGTCCTCGTCGTGGCGCGCGAGCATCCCTTGGCAAGGCGGACGAAGATTGCCTTTGAAGATGTGCTCGAGCACGACTTCGTCGGCCTCGACCGCGCCAGCGCGCTCCAGCGCTTCCTTGCCAGCAAGGCGGTGCGGATCGGCAAGCCGCTGCGCTTGCGCGTGCAGCTGCGCTCGTTCGATGCCGTCTGTCGGCTGGTGGAATGCAACGTCGGCATCGGCATCGTGCCGCAGACGACGGCCCAGAGGGTTGCCAGGACGATGGCGATTGCGGTCGTACCGCTCACCGATACCTGGGCCGCGCGCGATTTGACGATCTGCATCCGCGGCATGAAGGAGCTGCCGCTTTTTGCACGGCAGCTGGTCGAGCATTTGCGCGCGCAGGGCTAAGTCCCTGGCTGAACTTGACTCCTGCAATCAGGCATGGCCATGCCTTCGTGCCGGGCCATTCGCTTTGTGAATCGCCCCCTCAATGCAGACGAGCACAGCAGCAAAGGCTTCATCAGAGCAGCGTTGGCTACAACTCGGGCTCGGCCTTGTGGTGATGCTGGCCATTTCCAGCCCGCAATACACCTGGACCCTGTTCACCAAGCCGTTGCAGGCGACCTTGGGCGTGAGCCTGCCCGCGGTGCAGGTCGCGTTTACCCTGGTGATCGTGCTGCAGACTTGGTTTTCGCCGCTGCAAGGTTGGCTAATTGACAAGTTTGGGCCACGGCTGCTGATCACTTTGGGTGCCGGTTTGTCCGGGCTTGGCTGGGTTCTCACCAGCTTCACCAACACGCTGATCGGTCTTTATCTAACCTATGGCCTGTTCTGCGGGCTCGGCACCGGGCTCGTCTATGTCGGCGTCGTCGGCTTGATGGTCCGCTGGTTCCCGGACCGGCGCGGTTTCGCCGCCGGGATTGTCGCCGCCGGCTACGGCATGGGCGCCATGATCACGACGTTCCCGATCAACTCCATGATCCAAAATTCGGGATATCGGCACACACTCGTCGTCTTCGGCATCATTCTCGGCGTCGTCGGGGTCGCCGCCTCGGTGTTCCTGCGCACTCCACAGCCGGGAGAGGTCCCAAGCACGGCCACGGCTGATGCAGCAAGCTACGGCGTCAAGCCGATCGAGATGCTGAAGACGCCGGTGTTCTGGCTGATGTTTGTGATGATGACGATGATGTCGACCGGCGGCCTGATGGTGACGTCGAACTTTGCCGCGTTCGCGCGCGACTTCGGCGTGGCGGACGCCCTGGTGCTGGGCGCGACAGCGTTACCGCTGGCGTTGACCTTCGATCGCATCACCAACGGTCTGACGCGGCCGTTGTTCGGTTGGGTGTCCGATATGATCGGGCGTGAGAATACGATGGGCCTTGCCTTCGGCATGGAAGCCTGCGCGATCGCCCTGCTTGTCGTATTCAGACAGAATCCGGCGTTGTTCGTGTTTCTGTCCGGCGTGGTCTTCTTCGGCTGGGGCGAGATTTTTTCGCTGTTCCCCTCGACGTTGACCGACACTTTCGGAACCCGTTACGCGACTACCAATTACGGCTTCCTCTATATCTCGCAAGGCATCGGCGCGATTTTCGGCGGCCCGCTCGCGGCGCTGTTGCGTGAGGCGGCCGGCGGCTGGGTGCCGGTGTTTGTGCTGGTGATCGTCCTGGACGTCATCACCGCCTTGCTGGTGCTGTTCGTCCTCAAGATGATGCGCCGGTCGTATGCAAAGACCGCGGTTGCAATCGCCGGACATTGACGCGCGCCAGCCTGCGTGGTTGGGCCCGATTGTAGTTGGCGGCGCCGGTTCATAGGATGGTGCCCGACACGAGGCCGGCGGTAACAGCCGGCCGAGGGGGAGGGCCTGATGCGAACACCTACTTTGCTGAATTTCGCCGCGATGCTTGCCGCGGCAAGCCTGCTGCCGCTCGACGGCGCCCAGGCGGAGGACGGCTATACGATCGGCGTGACGGCAGCCATGACCGGGCCCGCCGCCGCCACGCAAGCGCCGGTGATCGAAATGCTTCGCATCTATGTCGACAATCTCAACGCCAAGGGCGGCGTCGCCGGCCACCGCATCAATCTCATTGTTGAGGACGATCAGGCCGAACCGTCGAAGGCGGCGGCGAATGCGACCAAGCTCATTCGGCAGGACAACGTGATGTTACTGATCGACTCCAGCCTGTCGTCGACCTACGGGCCGGTGATCGCCGAAGCCCGGCGTGCCAACGTGCCGCTCTGGTTCGCCGGCGCGATCTGCCCGAAGGACACCCATCCGCCCAAGCCCGATCCGCTGCTGTTCTGCTCGACCGGGTTCGATTTCGGCTACGACATTCCGGTCGCGGTCGACGCCATCAAGGCCGAGGCGAAAGAGCCGGTGAAGATCGGCATGGTCGGCATGCCGATCCCGATCTCGCGTATCGGCATCGAGAACGCGCAGAAGCAGAGCGAGAAGCTCGGCATGGAGACGGTCGACGTCGAGTTCATTCCGCCGACCGCCGCCGACTACACGCCGTTCGCCACCAAGCTCAAGAGCGGCGAGCCGAACTGGGCGTTTGCCTACGCGCCGTGGCCGACCGAGGTGCGCACCTTCGAGGCGCTGCGGCGGCTCGGCTGGTCCGGCACCTATCTTTGCTACGGCCACATCCAGGCCGAGGAAGAACTCAAGCGTGTCGCCGATGGCGGGTTCCAGGTTTTCACCGTCAACGCATTCTTCCAGGATAATATGCCGGTGCAGAAGGAAATCCGCGAAATGGCCGCGCAGGGCAAGTACTCATATCCTGCGTCTTATGCCGACGAGGGCTGGATCACCGCGCGCGCTTTGCAGCAAATCCTCACCAAGACCGGCTGGCCGGCAAGCGCCGAAAAAATCGACGCCGCCATGAGCACGCTCGACCTCGACACCCAGGGCCTACGCGGCGGGCCGCTCGTCTGGACGAGCGACAATCATTTCCGCACCAAACAATACTACCGGTTCTACCGCTACGATCCGGAGCAGAAGAGCATCGCGCGGATGCGCGACTGGCTGACCGTGGACGTCGTCAACTGACTCGCCGTCGCGGCGCGCGCCCGATTGCGCGCCGCTGTTTCCACATCCTCCTCGCCTTCCCGCGAGCGGGGGAGGGAAGGGAGGGGCGTGCGCCGTGTCGCTGCAACTCGTCGCCAATGTGGTCGTGCTCACAGCCATCTACGCGCTGGTGAGCACCGGCTACGTTCTGGTCTACCGCGTCAGCCGCGTGCTCAATCTCGCGCACGGCGAATTGATGATGGTCGGGGCCTATCTCCTGGTCGCGACCGCCGGCATGTTCAGCGGCGATCCGTTGCTCGCTTTGCTGTTGGCCGCGATCTGCGGCCTGGTCATGGGCATCGTCGTCTACGTCGTGCTGATGCGCTGGATGACCGGGGAAGCCGTGCTGGCGGCCGTCCTAATCACCATCGCGCTCGGTATTCTGCTGCGCGGACTATCGATCCTGATCTGGACGACGCAGCAATTCTATCCAGCCGCGATTTTCGGCTGGCATAACCCGCCGGTAAAGGTCGCCCCCGGCGTGCAGATTTCGGCGGCCAGCCTCGCGATGGTGGTTCTCACCATCGTCGTCTATGGCGGCCTGTTCATCTTCCTGCAATTCACCCGCTGGGGCGTGCGCATGCGCGCCGCGGGGCAAAACCCGCTGCTGGCCGAGCAGCGCGGCATTCGCCTGCACGGCGTCTATGCCTTCGCCTGGGGGCTGTCGACCTTTACCGCGGCGCTCGCCGGAATGTTGCTGGCGCTCGATTCCGGCGTCGAGTCCACAATGGCGACAATCGGGCTCAAGGCATTTCCAGCCGCGTTGGTCGGCGGCCTCGACAGCCTGCTTGGCGCCGCGATCGGCTCAGCGATCGTGGCGGCGGCCGAAATCGCCGCCATCCAGTACGTCAATCCGCTGTTGTCGGACGTGGTGCCCTTCGTCGTGCTGCTGATCGTTCTGGCGATCCGCCCCTGGGGTCTGTTCGGCAGCCGCGAACAGCTCGACCGGGTCTGACATGAGCGACGGTAGCAGCCACGCGCGCGAAATGGCTTTGCTCGGAACGCCGCGCGCCCGCGTCCGATTCGCGATCGCGCTTGCGGCACTGGTTGCGTTGCCGTTCGTCGCTACGCCGTTTCAGCTCGATCTCGCCAATCAGGTCTTGCTCGCCAGCATCGGGGCGCTCGCGCTGATGCTGTTGACCGGCTTCGCCGGCCTGATCTCGCTCGGGACCGCGGGACTGCTTGGCGCCGGGGCCTACACGGTCGGCGTGCTGGTGCGCGAGATCGGCGCGCCGTTCTGGGTAACGTTGCCGGCCGCCGCCGCGCTCGGCGCGGCTCTCGGGCTCGTCTTCGGCCTTCCGTCGCTGCGGCTGCGCGGCCTTTATCTCGCAATCAGCACGCTTGGTCTGCATTTCGTCGTCGTCTATCTCGGCGGCGAATACGAAGCGCGCTCGACCCTGTCGACCGGCGTCATGATCGATTCGCCGTCGATCGGCGGCTGGACATTGAGCAGCAGCCGGGCCTGGTATTTCGTGTTGCTCGCCTTTTCGGCGCTGGCGCTGTTGGTCAGCGTCAACCTGCAACGCACGCGCACCGGCCGGGCATGGCGGGCGCTGCGCGAGCGCGATATCGTTGCCAGCGCGCTCGGCATCGACGTGCAGCGCTTCAAGCTGATGGCGTTCATGGTCAGCGCGACCATGACTGCGGTGGCTGGCGCGCTGTTTGCGTATTTCCGCAATTTCGTTTCGATTGACGCCTTCTCGCTTTATCTGACCGTGCAGTATGTCGCGATGATCATCATCGGCGGCATGGGCTCGATCGCGGGTGCGCTCTTGGGCGCCGGCTTTGTCATTCTTTTTCCGTACGCCATCGAGGCGATCGCCGGTTATTTGCCCGCGCGGTTCGGCAATACGGTGTTTGCGCTCGACTATGCTGCGTTCGGCGTGGTTATGATTCTCTTTCTGCTGCTTGAGCCCGGCGGGCTCATCGGCATATTGCAGCGGACGGGGCGCGGCAAGAACGGCTCCAAGACTTCGTCCGGGATCGCGTCATGACCGAGCCGCTTCTCGCCGTCGACGATTTGCAGGTTGCCTATCACCGGGTTGCGGTCGCGTTGCACGGCGTTTCATTGCGCGTAATGCCGCAGACGATTGTCGCGCTGCTGGGCAACAACGGCGCCGGCAAGACCACGACCTTGCGTGCGATCTCCGGCTTCATCGGTCTTGACGATGCCCGCGTGACCGCCGGCAGCATCCGTTTCGCCGGCCAGCGCATCGAAAACCGGCCGCCACACGCGAATACGGCGCGCGGCGTCGTGCTGGTGCCGGAACGCGACAAGGTCTTTCCCAATCTCACCGTCGCCGAAAACCTGACCGTCGCCGCGTCGTCCCGCGCCCGCGCGGCGGAGCGACGCAATCTCGAAGCGCTGGTTTTTCAGTTCTTTCCCGCTTTGGCCGATTTGCGGCCGCGGCTGGCCGGATTGCTGTCCGGCGGCGAGCGCCAGATGCTCGCGCTGGGCAGCGCCGTCCTGTGCAATCCCGAACTGCTGCTGGTGGACGAGCTGTCGCTCGGTCTGGCGCCGGTAGTAGTCGAGGATCTGACCCGGCGGCTGTCGAGCATCAGGCGCGAGCTCAGCATCACCATTCTGTTGGTGGAGCAGAATGCCGGCGTGGCGCTGACCGTCGCCGATTACGGCTACCTCCTGGAGAACGGGCGCGTGGTGCTGGAAGGCGACGCGTCCCAATTGCGCGGCCGGCGCGAAATCCAGGAAGCTTATCTGGGCCAGGTGAGCGGCGAGGAGCGCCGCAGCTATCGCGCGCTGCGGCCGGCGCCAGAGCGGCCACATGGCTGAACTGACGGTAGAGCATTTGTCCCTGCAGTTCGGCGGGCTCTCGGTGCTCACCGACGTGTCGCTCTACGTCGATGCCGGTGAACTTCTTGCGTTGATCGGCCCGAACGGCGCCGGCAAAACCAGCGTACTCAACTGCATCAGCGGCATCTATCGCGGCGCTGGCGCCATCCGGCTGCGCGGACAGGATATCGCCGGCCGTCCGGCACACGAGATCGCGCGGCTTGGCATCGCGCGCACCTTCCAGCACGGCGAGGTGTTCCCGCAAATGAGCGTGCTGGAAAACCTTTTGACCGGCCGCCATTGCCGTATCGCCACGACTGTGCTGGCCGAGATGTTCTACCTGCCATCGGTGCGGCGCGAGGAGTTGCGCCACCGCGAGTCGGTCGAGCAGGTGCTGGCCTTCGCCGGTCTCGTTCCGTATCGGCACGCGGCGGTCGGCGCGCTGCCGTTTGGCGTGCAGAAGCTGGTCGGCTTTGCCCGCGCGCTCGCGCTCGAACCGGCGCTGCTGCTGCTCGACGAGCCGTCGGCCGGGCTCAATCGTGCCGAGCGCGAGGAGCTTGCGCGCCTGATCCTGCGCATCAAGGACGAACTTGGTCTGCCGATGATCTGGATCGAGCACGACATGCAGATGGTGGCCGACCTTGCCGACCGCATCCACGTGCTGGATTACGGGCGCACGCTCGGCGTCGGCTCGGCCGCCGACGTGTTGAACAACCCCGCCGTCATTGCCGCTTATGTCGGCACCCATCCGGTGGGTTGACGAAGACGCTGTTCACCGCGGCATCAGCACCCAATAATCGAGATCGAGCAATACCGCCTTGTCATAATCGTCGCCTCTCTTGAACGGAAAATCCACGCAGGGACGGTCGGCGGTCGCGATGGTGCGAAGCCGCAGCGCGCCGACGTCTTCGCGTCCCGGCAGCTCGGATTTTGCCAGTATTTCCGACCACGCGAACACCGTCTTGCCGGCAAACAGCGGCGCAACGTGCCGGCCGCCGTTGATGGCGGCGACGTGGAAGGCGTTGGCAAGCCCGTTGAACGACAGCGAACGGGCGAGCGAAATGACATGCCCGCCGTAGATCAGCCGGTGGCCGAAGCGGCCCCGTTTGGCGCTGAACAAATCGAAGTGAATGCGGGCGGTGTTCTGGTAGAGCCGCGTCGCAATCATGTGCTCGGCCTCTTCGACCGCGATGCCGTCGACATGATCGATGCGTTCGCCCACCTGATAGTCGTCGAACCGATAGGGGCTTCCGGCGAGCGCGAGATCGTAAGCCTTAACATCGATCGGCGGGCACGCCTCGCCCAAGACCTTGGGATCGAGCACGGTCGGCAAGCGCGGCACGTGATCGCCGGGCGCGGGCGCGGCTTCGTCGCGTTTGCGCACCATCACCCAGCGGACATATTCGAGCACTGGCGTGCCGTCCTGCTTGTAGCCGGTGGTGCGAACGTAAACGATGCCGGTCTTGCGGCTGGAATTCTCCTTCAGCCCGATGACTTCGGAGAGCGCCGAAAGCGTATCGCCGGGAAAAACCGGCTGCCGGAAATAGCAGCCGGCATAACCGAGATTGGCGACCGCGTTGAGCGAAACGTCAGGAACGGTCTTGCCAAAGATGATGTGGAACAACAGCAGATCGTCGATCGGCGCGCGCGGATAGCCGATCGCCTTGGCGAATTCGTCAGACGATTGCACCGCAAAGCGCGGGCCGAACAGGCCGGTGTAGAGGGCGACATCGCCGGTCGTGACCGTGCGTGGCGTGGCGTGCCGGATCACCTGGCCGATGCGGAAATCCTCGAAACAATTACCGGGACTGGTTTTCGACATTTGGTAATTTACCCTATGGTCACCCGGCAATTGTGAGATGTCATACCCGAACGTAGGTTGTGCGCAAAGCCGTGGAACCTGGGATCGCACGGCGACGTTTGCCTGCACCGGCGGCGAACCCGCCGGCGCAAAGGAGGGGTCAGTGAAAGCAGTTGTTGCCCTGGCGGGTTTGTTGACCGTCTTGAATGCCGCCGCGCCCGCGCAAGCGGCCGCCGCCAATCCGTTCGACGGCGACTGGGCCGAAGTCATTGTCGGCGAGAACGCGCACTGCGACGTGCACGTCGATACGTCGTTCAAGGTCAGCAACGGCCACCTTTCGCAGCCGGGCTCCAGCGGAATCGTCAGTCCCAACGGTTCGGCGCAGGGGACTTCGTCCAACAGCGGGTTTACCGCGACGTGGACCGGGCATTTTTCCGGCAACAAGGCCGCCGGCCGGTTTGTGCGCAGCGACGGCTGCGTCGGGCGCTGGAGCGCGGTTCGGCGCTAGGCCTCGAGCCGTCTGCGGCCACTTTGCCAGCCATTCACGCAGCCGTGAGGAGCGGGCTGAAACCCCACTATTGAGCGGCCGTATCTCGATGCGGTGAGGCGATCTTCGCGTCCCCCGGCAAACCGCCGGCAATCTCATTACAACACGTCAGATATGGAGCTCCTCATGTCCAAGCGTTTCGCTCTGATCGCCGCCGCGGCGGCGCTCGCTCTGGTCGCCGGCGCGGCGGCCCCGACCATTGCAGCGGAAATGTCGGAAAAAACCGTCACTGTCGGCGGCGCCCCGATGTATCCGTCGAAGAATATCATCCAGAACGCCTTGAACTCGAAGGACCACACCACTTTGGTTGCGGCGGTCAAGGCCGCCGGCCTGGTCCAGACGCTCGAAGGCCCCGGCCCGTTCACCGTGTTCGCGCCGACCAACGAGGCCTTCGCCAAGCTGCCGCCCGGCACCGTCGACGACCTGCTCAAGCCGGAAAATAAGGCGACTTTGGTCAAGGTGCTGACCTATCACGTTGTCGCCGGCCGTATGACCGCCGCCAATCTGATGAAGGCGGTGAAGGAGGGCGAAGGCGTTGCCAAGCTCAAGACCGTCGCGGGTGAGGATATCTGGGTCAAACAAGCCGGCCCCGGCAAACTCACCATCACCGACACCAAGGGTGATGTCGCCATGGTCACGATCCCCGACGTGTTGCAGTCGAACGGCGTGATCCATGTCATCGACACCGTGTTGCTGCCGTAAGGCGGACGTAGCGTGATGATCGAAGCCTCTCCCCGTCGTCGGGGAGAGGTTTTTTCTGACAAGAATGTGAGGCGCATGTGCCTCGGCCTTGCGCTAGAGGCCTGTGGCATCGGACGCATGTCATGACCATCGAAGCGGCAACGAGCAGTCACCTGAGACACGACGCCTCAAGCGGCGCAGCGATCCACCCGGTCTGGGTGCGCGTCACCCACTGGATCAACGCGCTGGCGATGCTGATGATGATCGGCTCCGGCTGGCAGATCTACAACGCCTCGCCGCTGTTCGATTTCCAATTTCCGCACCAGATCGCGCTCGGCAATTGGCTCGCCGGGGCTTTGCTGTGGCACTTCGCCGCCATGTGGCTCCTGATGGTCAACGGCATCGTCTATTTCGCGCTCGGCATTGCCACCGGCCGCTTCCGCCGCAAGCTCTTCCCGATCCGCCCGCGCGAGGTGGTCAGCGATCTGTTCGCCGCGCTGCGCGGCAAGCTCTCGCACGAAGACCTCTCGGTCTATAACGCCGTGCAGAAGCTTCTTTATCTCGGCATTCTGCTCACCGGAATCGTGATCGTGCTGTCCGGCATTTCGATCTGGAAGCCGGTGCAGTTTCACGATCTGACGAGTTTCTTCGGCGGCTACAACACCGCGCGTTACGTGCATTTTGCTGCGATGACGGCGATCGTCGCGTTTCTGATGGTGCATGTCGCGCTCGCCGTGCTGGTGCCCAAAAGCCTGCGCGCCATGATCGTCGGCCGCTGAAGAGAGAAACCGATGCCGCGCCAGCGTAATCCCATTCCCGGCGTCGATCCGAAGCTCCTGATCAAGGACGCGGCTAGGCTTTTGCCGAAGCCGTCGCGGCGTTTCTTCCTGCGCGGCGCCGCCAGCCTCGGCGCGCTTACCGCTTTATCCGGCTGCGACATTATCGACGGCGACACTTCGGAGAATGCGCTGCGGGCGATTTCGACGTTCAACGACCGCGTCCAGGCGTTTTTGTTCAACCCGAACACGCTGGCGCCGGAATATCCGGAAAGCATGATCACGCGGCCGTTCCCATTCAACGCCTATTACAGCGAAGACGAGGCGCCCGACATCGACGCCGGCCAATGGCAGCTCGAAATCGGCGGGCTGGTCGATAACAAGAAGCCGTGGACGTTGCCCGAGCTCAACAAGCTGCCGGAAGTCTCGCAGATCACCCGCCATGTCTGCGTCGAGGGCTGGAGCGCGATCGGCTCGTGGCAAGGCGTCAGGCTTGCCGATTTCCTCAAAATGATCGGCGCCGACACGCGCGCCAAATATGTCTGGTTTCAGTGCGCCGAGGGCTATTCGACCACCATCGACATGCCGACCGCGCTGCACCCGCAGACGCAGCTCACGCTCAAATTCGATCACCAGGTACTGCCGCGCGCCTACGGCTTCCCGATCAAGATCCGCATTCCCACCAAGCTCGGTTTCAAGAATCCGAAATACGTCACCGCGATGTGGGTGCAGAACAACGACGCCGGCGGCTATTGGGAAAACCAGGGCTATAACTGGTTCAGCGGGCTCTGAGACTTTTCGGCCGCGAGCGCGGGTCTTTCGGGCGCTGGCTTCTCGGCTTGCCAAGCCGGAAGCGGCCCTTTAGCAATCTTCGCCTCAGTCAAAGAGGCGTGCTGCATGGCCACCCACAAACTTCTTCTTCTCCCCGGTGACGGTATCGGTCCGGAAGTGATGGCCGAGGTGAAACGGCTGCTCCGCTTCTACGCCGACAAAGGCATCGCCAGTTTCGCCATTGAAGAGGGCCTGGTCGGCGGCTGCTGCTACGACGACCACAAAGTTTCCATCACCGAGGAGACCATGGCGAAGGCGCAGGCCGCCGACGCCGTCATCTTCGGCGCCTGCGGCGGACCGAAATGGGATGCTGTGCCATACGACGTCCGTCCGGAGGCCGGACTGCTGCGGCTGCGCAAGGATCTTGGGCTGTTCGCCAATATCCGCCCGGCGATCTGCTATCCGGCGCTGGCGGAATCGTCGAGCCTCAAGCGAGAGGTCGTCGAAGGCCTGGACATCATTATCCTGCGAGAATTGACCGGCGGCGTTTATTTCGGCGAGCCGAAGACCATCGCCGATCTCGGCAACGGTCAGAAGCGCGCCATCGACACCCAGGTCTACGACACCTACGAGATCGAGCGGATCGCGCGGGTCGGCTTCGAGCTCGCGCGCACGCGCCGCAACAAGGTCACCTCGATGGAGAAGCGCAACGTCATGAAGACCGGCGTGCTGTGGCGCGAGGTGGTCGCCGACGTGCACGCGCGCGGCTACAAGGACGTCGAGCTCGAACATATGCTGGCGGACGCCGGCGGCATGCAGCTCGTGCGCTGGCCGAAGCAGTTCGATGTCATCGTCACCGACAATCTGTTCGGCGACATGCTCTCCGACATCGCGGCGATGCTGACCGGCTCGCTCGGCATGCTGCCGTCCGCCTCGCTCGGTGAGGTCGACCCGAAGACCAGGCGGCGCAAAGCTCTGTACGAGCCGGTGCATGGCTCGGCCCCCGACATCGCCGGCAAGGGCATCGCCAATCCGATCGCCATGCTCGCCTCGTTCGGCATGGCGCTGCGCTATTCGTTCAACATGAGCGACGAGGCCGACCGGCTCGATGCGGCGATTGCCGCGGCGCTGGCCAAGGGCCTGCGCACCGCCGACATCAAGTCGGACGGCGCCAAACTCGTCAGCACCGGCGAAATGGGCGAAGCCATCGTCGGCGAGCTGGAGCGGCTCGCGGCGTGAGATCGGCGCCGGATCAGTACGGGGTCGGATAGCCCGGGCTAAATCCCGGAATCAGGAACGGCTGCGCCAGCGGCGTGCCGCCGAGGCCGGCCGTATCGGGGCCGAAATACCAATAGGGCCGGCCGGGATCGCCGCCGGGCGGGAACGCGTAGTCCTGTGTGCCCGGATAGCCAGGCGGCACTTCGGTGCCGATATCGAGATAGGAGCGCCGCGGCACGACGATGATGGTGGTGGTGCCGTCGGGATTGTGGAGGATCGTGCGGGTAGGCTGGATGACGGTCCCGCTGGCGGAGCGAAGCACAGGCGGCTGGTCTTTCTTCTTGGCTGGTGTTTGGGCGGAGGCAGCCACGGTCGAAACGGCGGCAACAGCGCCGGCAACGAACCAAACTATGACCCGCATGTCTCCTCGCTTTCACGTGCCGGCAGTTTAACCGGCCCGCGCCGGCGGTAACAGCCTTTTGGGAACTCGGCATGGTCTCCGAAAGTTCCCACTGTCGCTATCAAGGTCAACAGCGAATCTTCTGTTAACTTATTAATATCGCTAATATAATCACGGCCGCTACGAATTACTTTTGACGCATCCCGCTGGCTCGCGTGCCCGAAGCGGCCGCCAAGATCGCGCTCGCGGCGCCGACTTGTATTGTTGCCCACGAATCGTAAAGACCCGCCGCATATAGCCCGACATTGTGCCGGTGCCGTTTCTCCCTTAGAAGCGCGGGCGAAGTTTGGGAGTGCTGACGATGGGTTACGCCGTCGCCGTGGCGGGCGCGACCGGCAATGTGGGCCGGGAAATCCTGGGCATTCTTGCCGAGCGGGAGTTTCCCGCCGACGAGGTGATCGCGCTTGCTTCGCGCAAGAGCCAGGGCGTCGAAGTGTCTTACGGCGAGCGGACGCTGACGGTCAAAGCGCTCGAACACTTCGATTTCTCCCGCGTCGATATCTGCCTGATGTCGGCCGGCTCCGCCGTATCGAAGGAGTGGGCGCCGAAGATCGCCGCCGCCGGCGCGGTGGTGATCGATAATTCCTCCTGCTGGCGCTACGACTCCGACGTCCCGTTGATCGTGCCTGAAGTCAATGCCGGCGCCATCGAAGGTTTCCGCAAGCGCGGCATCATTGCCAATCCCAACTGCTCGACCGCGCAGCTCGTGGTCGCACTCAAGCCGCTGCATGACCGCGCCACCATCAAGCGGGTGGTGGTCGCCACCTACCAGTCGGTCTCCGGCGCCGGCAAGAGCGCGATGGACGAACTGTTTTCGCAGACCAAGTCGGTGTTCCAGATCGACGAGGTCGTGCCGAAGGAGTTTCCCAAGCGGATTGCGTTCAACGTCATCCCGGAGATCGACACGTTCATGGAGGACGGCTTCACCAGGGAAGAATGGAAGATGGTGGTCGAGACCAAGAAGATTCTCGACCCGAAGATCAAGCTTACCGCCACCTGCGTACGCGTGCCGGTGTTCGTCGGCCATTCGGAGGCGGTCAACATCGAGTTCGAGCGCCCGATCACGCCCGACGAGGCGCGCAACATCCTGCGCAACGCGCCGGGCTGCATCGTCATCGATAAGCGCGAGCCGGGCGGTTACGTCACGCCCTATGAGGCGGCGGGCGAGGATGCGACCTATATCAGCCGCATCCGCGAGGATGCGACCGTCGAGAACGGATTATCGCTGTGGGTCGTGTCGGACAATCTGCGCAAGGGTGCGGCGCTCAACGCCATCCAGATCGCCGAATGCCTGATCAACCGCAAGCTGATCACCGCCAAGCGCAAGGCGGCTTGAGCTAGCGGCCCGGCGCGAACAGCCGCGCATGGTCGGCCGCCGCAACTTGCACAAACTCTCCGGTTTTTTCATCGCGCACCGAAAGCTCACCGGTCGCGACGCCGAAATAGGCGCCATGGATGGCGACCTCGCCGCGCTCGGTCTGCTTGCGCAGCCGCGGAAAGGTCCGCAGGTTGTCAAGGCTGTTGACCACGTTCGCCTGTTCGAGTCGGGTCAGATAATCCGCCGGCGAAAGATCGCCCGGCGGGCCGGCCTTCTCCGCCGCCGGCGTCATCAGCCGCATCCAGTTGCCGATGAAGTCGCCGGGCGACAGCGGCGCGGCTTTTTCTGCGAATGCACGCACGCCGCCGCAGCGGGCGTGGCCGAGCACGACGATATGTTTGACCTTGAGCGCCGCCACGCCGAATTCCAGCGCCGCCGACACGCCGTGCGCATGGCCGTCGGGCTGGTAAGGCGGCACGATGTTGGCGACGTTGCGCACCACGAACAACTCGCCCGGACCCGCATCAAAGATCACTTCCGGCGAAACGCGCGAGTCGCTACAGCCGATCACCATCACTTCCGGCGATTGTCCAGCCTCGGCGAGCTCGCGATAGCGGTTCTGCTCGTGCGGAAGCCGGCCGGCGAGAAAAGTGCGATAACCCTCGATCAGGCGTTGCGGGAACTGCATCCTGGCTGCGTCATCGGCTTTTAGCCCCGGCAGGCCCTCAAGTAGGCCGTGCGCGCGCCGCGCTCGGATTCGACCATCGGGACGGCTGAGTGAGACACCATTGAAAATGGATCGCTTCGTCGGGGGCCCAGCGTGGTCCTTTGACGCCGGCCGCGCAGCCCGGATTCGCCAGCCCGGCGCGGACCTGGTTCATCGCCGCCCTTGCGTAGTCGCGGCAGAAATCGGCCAGGGCGGCCCGTAACGAAAGGGGGGCTCCAACCGTCAGAGCAACCATCGCGATGCCGGCGGCAATAAGCGCCTTGCGCACGTTATCCTCCACGTCGTCGTTTGTGTCCGGGGCGGCGCATCATGTCCGGTTGGCATGGGCCCTGCAAGACCGCTAGTTTGCCGATCAGGAAAAGGAGTGAACGATGACCATCCGGCCGCGGCGCAGTGTCCTCTATATGCCTGGATCGAATGCGCGAGCGATGGAAAAGGCGCGCGAATTGCCGGCCGACGCCGTCATCTTCGACCTCGAAGACGCAGTCGCGCCGGACGCCAAGGCAAAAGCGCGCGAGCTGATCGTGCAAGCGCTGCAAAAGGGCGGCTTCGGCAGGCGCGAGGTCGTGGTGCGGATCAACGGGCTCGATACCGGCTGGTGGCGCGACGATCTTGCGGTCGCCGCCGCCGGTCCGGACGCGGTGCTGGTGCCGAAGGTGTCCGCTCCCGAGCAGCTGCGCGAAGTGGCGAAACATCTGGTCGGCGTCCGCGCCGAAGCCAAAATTCGCCTCTGGGCGATGATGGAGACGCCGCTTGCCGTGCTCAACGCGCGCGATATCGCGGCGGCGGCGCGCGAGGAAGGCACGCGGCTCGCCGGTTTCGTCATGGGCACCAACGACCTCGCCAAGGATACTGGCGCACGGCTCGTTCCGGGGCGGGCGCCGATGCTGCCGTGGCTGATGAATTGCGTGGCAGCGGCGCGCGCCTACGGGCTCGACATCCTCGACGGCGTCTACAACGACCTCGGCAATGCCGAGGGCTTTGCCGCGGAATGCCGGCAGGCGCGCGAACTCGGCTTCGACGGCAAGACACTGATCCATCCGCAGCAGATCGCTCCCTGCAACGCGGCATTTTCGCCGGCCGCCGAAGAGGTGGCGTGGGCGCGCAAGATCATCGCTGCGTTCGATCTGCCGGAGAACGCCAGCAAAGGCGTCATTTCCGTCGATGGCCGGATGGTCGAGCGGCTGCACGCCGATATGGGACGGCGAACGGTGGCGATCGCCGACGCCATCGCGCAAGCGGCGGTCTAGCGAGAATCGTCACGCCGCCTGGAGTATCCGTTTCACCTCGGGCCAGCTTTGCGCGCCGAATGTCGCCAGATCTTTCGTCAAGTCGGGCGGGCACCAATCACGCAGCTGGGGCTTGTAGGTTGGGCGCGCTTTAATACGCTCGAACCAATTGGTCAGGTCCGGCCGCCTCTCCGTCCACATCTCCGACATGCCCATCATGTCGAGTCGGGTGACGTAGGGAGCAAGCGCGATGTCCGCCAGTGAGAACGTTGAGCCAGCAAGCCAGGGACTGGTGCGCAGCCGGTCGTCCATCTTCTGCAAAAAACCATCGTAGAGCCGGTATGCCTTCTCGATGCCGGGCGTCTTAAAACCCTGCATGACGATGGCCTTTTTTCGCTCGTGCCATTCCGACGTCACGGAAATGGGCGGCGTGCTGGCTAGGAATTTTGCCACGCCTTCCGGCCCAAGCCTCGCAACAGTATGGCGATGGGACGCCGAGAACGTGATTTCGGCACACATCGGATGTAAGAATTCATCCACCGCCTTGGTCCACACCCGCATCTCCGCTCGCTCGCGCGGGTCGTTCGGCTTCAACGGCGGATCGGTAAACACTTCGTCGAGGTATTCGCAGATTACGGCAGACTCCAGGATCACGTGGCCGTCGTGCACGAGTGTCGGTACCACCGCTTTGGGATTGAGCTGCATGTATGCGGCGCTGAATTGGTCGCCTTTTAGAATGTCGATGTAATGGCCTTGCCACTCGACTCCCTTATCCGCGAGCACGAGACGAACCTTGGCCGCGCACACTGAAGACCCATGATGATAAAGTTCGATCATGCCGCTGCTCCCGACCGTCAAGTCTTTAGCCGATAGCCGGTCTTGAAGATCCACCAGACGATGGCGAGGCAGATCGCGAGGCAAAGCAGGATCGCCGCGATGCTGATTTCGATATTCACGTCGGCAAGACCGAAGAAGCTCCAGCGGAATCCGCTGATCAGATAAACCAGCGGATTGAACAGCGTGACCGTGCGCCAGACCGGCGGCAGCAGGCTGGTCGAATAGAAGGTGCCGCCGAGAAACGTCAGCGGCGTGATGATGAGGAGCGGCACGACTTGCAGCTTGTCGATGCCGTCGGCCCAGATGCCGATAATAAAGCCGAGCAAGCTGAAGCTTAGGGCCGTCAGAACCAGGAAGGCCAGCATCCAGAGCGGGTGCGCGATATGCAGCGGCACGAACAGCGCGGAAGTCGCCAGAATGATCAACCCGAGCACGATCGATTTGGTCGCCGCCGCGCCGACATAGCCGAGCACGATCTCGAAAGCGGATGCCGGCGCCGAAAGGATTTCATAGATGGTCCCCGCGAAACGGGGAAAGTAGATGCCGATCGCGGCATTGCTGACGCTTTGCGTCAGCAGCATCAGCATCATCAGCCCCGGCACGATGAATGCGCCATAGGGGACGCCTTCGATCGTCGTCATGCGCGAGCCGATGGCGGCGCCGAAGACGACGAAATAGAGAGAGGTGGAGAGCACCGGCGACACGATGCTTTGCATCCAGGTGCGCCGGGTGCGCGCCATCTCGAACCGGTAGATCGCGCCGACGGCGTGCAGGTTCATTGCCGCTGCCTCACCAGGTCGACGAAGATGTCCTCCAGAGAGCGTTCGGTCGTCGAGAGGTCCTTAAACCGCAACCCGGCGGCATGAAGATCGTCGAGCAGGCTGGTGATGCCGGTCCGCTCGCCGCGCGTGTCGTAGGTATAAACAAGCTTGGTGCCGTTATCGGCCAGCACCAGCCCGTGCTTGGCGAGCGCGGGCGGAATCGCGGCGATCGGCTCGCGCAGCTCCAGCACCAGCTGCTTTTGGCCGAGCTTGCGCATCAGCTCGGCTTTGTTCTCGACCAGGATAAGCTCGCCCCTGTTGATCACGCCGATGCGGTCGGCCATCTGCTCGGCTTCTTCGATATAGTGCGTGGTCAAGATGACGGTCACGCCGGATTCGCGCAGCGCCCGCACCATGTCCCACATGCCCTTGCGCAGTTCGACGTCGACGCCGGCGGTCGGCTCATCGAGGAACAGGATGCGCGGCTCGTGCGACAGCGCCTTGGCGATCATCAGCCGGCGCTTCATGCCGCCGGACAGGGTGGCGATCTTGTTGTCCTTCTTGTCCCAAAGCGACAGGTCTTTCAGCACTTTTTGAAGGTAGGCGGGATAAGCCGACTTGCCGAACAGGCCGCGGCTGAACGATACCGTCGCCCATACCGTCGAAAACATGTCGGTGGAGAGTTCCTGCGGGACCAAGCCGATCAGCGAGCGGGTGGCGCGGTAGTCGGCGATGATGTCGTGGCCATCGACTGTAACGCTGCCGCTGGTCGGATTGACGATGCCGCAGATGATGCCGATCAGTGTGGTCTTGCCGGCGCCGTTCGGGCCGAGCAGCGCGAAAATCTCGCCGTGGCGTATCTCCAAATTAATGTCTTTGAGCGCCTGGAAGCCCGACGCGTAGGTCTTGTTAAGATGCGAGACGGAAATGACGGGCGTCATTGCACTGCCCTGGGCGGTCAAACCCAAGGCCGCGCCGTTTTGGATTTGTCCTCGAAGCGATCGATCTGACCGCTCTTGACCATGGTCAGGCCGATATCGTCGAGCCCGTTGAGCAGGCAATGCTTGCGGTGCGCGTCGATTTCGAATTTCACCACGCCGCCGTCGGGTCCGCGGATTTCCTGCTTCTCCAGATCGACGGTGAGCGTGGCGTTGGCGCCGCGCTCGGCGTCGTCGAACAGCTTCTCCAGATCTTCCGGCGAGACCTGCACCGGCAGGATGCAGTTCTTGAAGCAGTTGTTGTAAAAAATATCGCCGAACGAGGTCGAGATCACGCAGGTGATGCCGAAATCCTTGAGCGCCCATGGCGCGTGCTCGCGCGACGAGCCGCAGCCGAAATTGTCGCCGGCGACCATGATCTTGGCCTTACGATAAGCCGGCTTGTTGAGAACGAAATCGGGATTCTCATTGCCGTCGTCGCGATAGCGCTGCTCGGCGAACAGGCCCTTGCCGAGGCCGGTGCGCTTGATGGTTTTCAGGTACTGCTTGGGGATGATCATGTCGGTATCGACGTTGATCATCCGCAGCGGCGCCGCAACGCCTTCGAGCACGGTAAACTTATCCATGACGGCTTGGCTTCCCGAACGTCGCCTCTAAATGGCGTGCCGCAGGCGGCCGGTCAACCCTGCGCCGCCGCGCCTTCTTTTGCCTTGAATTTCGACTCGCGGTCGAGCGTGCAAACTTGGATGTGGTATTCCGTGTAGTACTTCTCCCGCGCCAGCTTTTGCGCCGCGACATGCTCCAGGTTCGTCCGCCAGGCGCGCAAGCCCTCTTCGTTTTCGAATTCGACGATGGTGCACCGCTCGCCGTCTTCGGCGTAAAAGGTCTTGTGCGAAATGTAGCCCGGCATGGTACGGGCGAGTTCGTTCATGCGCTCGATCGCGGCGGCATATTCGTCGCGAAGTCCAGGCTTCAGCCGGGAGCGAAAAACAGTGACAAGCATGGCAGAGTCCCCGTGTTGATGCATCAAGTGTGGTTTCCGATCTTCAGCGCAGGTGCGATGTGCCGGTCTGCTTCTCGTCCTTGGGAAGATCGGCGAGGCCGGTGATCCACGGCCGTGCCGAACGGAACCAGATTTGCCGGCGTGGCGTGAGCTGGTCGCGCTGGCGCAAGACGCCGACGCGAAGCATGTACGATTCCTTCGGGCCGTCGCCGGGCGAGGTCGAATAAAGCGGCGAGCCGCATTTCGGGCAGAAGGCATTGGCGCGCTGGTTGCCGCTTTCCGCGGTTTTTACGTGAATGGCCGGTTGCCCGGTCATCTTGAAGGTCTGGCCCGGCGCCGGGATCGACACGCGAAAAGCCGTGCCGGTTGCGGTCTGGCAATCGGTACAGTGGCAAACAATCGCTTTCTCCGGATCAACCTCGGCCTCGATGGTGATCGAGCCGCAAAAGCAGGCGCCGTCGACTTTCATGGTGTTGCTCCTTTCGCAAAAATACTACACCACCTAATTCTCGATCGCTTCCATGTCGGCATCGGAGAGGCCGAAATGATGGCCGATTTCGTGCACCAGCACATGCCTGACGATGGCGCCGAGCGCTTCGTCATGTTCGGCCCAGTAATCGAGGATCGGGCGGCGGTAAAGCCAGATCATATTCGGCATCTGCACCGGCGCGCTTTCGGTGCGAAACGGCAAGCCGACGCCCTGGAACAGGCCGAGCAGATCGAATTCGCTCTCCGCCCGCATCTGCTCAAGCACCTCCTCGGTCGGAAAGTCATCGACCTGGATGACGAGATCGGCGCACAAATCGCGAAACCGCCGCGGCAGGCGCCGGAATACTTCGCTGGCCAGCACTTCGAGCGCGGCGAGCGAAGGCGCCTTTATGTCGCGCCAGGCGAGCGGATCGGATGCCAGATCGGCCATGTTCGTAGTCTAGCGTGGATCGGCTAGGGTAGGCAGCGATGTCAGCGAAGTCCTCGACCGCCATGCTCGCAGCTTTGCTGCTTCTCGGCGCCGCATTACCGGCAGTGGCGCAAAATCCGCCGCCGCGCCAGCCGTCGCCGCGGCCCCGCATCGAAGTCAATCCGCGGCCGCTCCTCTACCGCCGCTGCACCAGCTGGTACGAGCTGCAATACCGGCCGAGCGGCACGGTGCTGTTTCCGCAAAAGCGTTGCTGGTGGGTGCGCGGCTGAAGCCGCCACTTGGGTCGCCGGAATAGCTTTCGCCATTCAAGACTTGAGCGGCGGACTTTCGTTCGCAACGGCCCATTCCGCACGCGCATGCAATCCCGCTGCGAACAGGGCCGAGCCGCCGAAGATCATGTTGACTCCGACAAGAAGACCCAATGTCCAGGCGGACGTGCCGGGAAGAGCAAAGATCAAGACACTCGCCAAAACGATGTCGAAGACGCCGCTCGCGCACATCAACGCCCAATGCCGGGAGAACTGACGCAGGTGCTCGATCGCGAGCATGATCGACGCGCCACTTCGACCAGGAAGAACAGAACCAAGATCAGCCGCATCGGGCCGGCGTTATGAAAAGGCCATCCCAGCATGCCGCCGTACAGGTCTTGCGACATGTTTTCGATCAGCACCACTCCGACCAGTATTGCCAGCAAAGCCGATACAAGAGACCACAAGAACCCTGGCGCCTGTCGTGCCCAGTAGGTTGTTAGCAGTCCTGTCGCGCCGCTGAGCAGAAACAGCCAGCCCAGTATCCCGGTCACGTTCTCGTTGGCGATTGATGGAATGGCGATTGCGAAGCCCCAATAAAACGAGAGCCACGCCTTCGATAAGAAAGAGAAACCAATGGTCCGGCGTGGATTTTTGCCACCGATCCCGCAACGCGATCGCGGTTCGAATAGAGACTCATATCCATTTGCCACCTCTGCTGACTTTGCCGCCACATCTCGGCTTTGGCTCCGCCTCGGAAGCGGAACTCCGATGTCCTGCCGGACGTTTAGTTGCATGAACATCTCCTCACGGTTTTCACATGCCATCCCCGAACCGTCGGTTCGGCTGTTTCTCAGGCTCTGCTTCCTCGCGGCGGTGGCGATGTCGGTATTTCTTCTTTTGAAGTCATCGCATCACGATCATGTACGTCATCACCAACTTGATATCGGTGCCGATCATTCGAAAGTTTGACAGCCTGGAAGCAGAACCTAGTCCGTCATTTTTACGGTTTGTCTCGCGAACGCTCGACGTCTCAAGCACGCTGCATAACTCAGCGGCGTGCGTGGCGGATGCAATGGATCGAGTACCAAGCCACCATCTTCCGCTTGAACTGCTTCTGCTCGTCGGTGAGCGCAACGCCCGCATATTGAGTGGCGAGCGCCTCCAGTTGCTGACAGTTCTCGGCGCTTGAACCCGCAATCGAACTAAATGCCAGGACTAGTCCGGCGCCCAGGATTGCGAAGGCGAGGTAATGATGCTTGAGCGCACGAGCCACATGATCCATGTGTAGATGCTCTATCGCCGTGCGACCTTCAGCGTGGGGGAATCGTCTTGTCATGATTGTCACTGAGCCATTGCGCATTATCTGCAAGCTCGTTGAAAGTTCGCTCGAGCCTCTGATATTCGCGCACATCGTCAGGGCACTGCGCGATCATCATCAGGTTGGAATATTCGATCGCTTTGCCGCGATATTGCTCGGCAGTAAACATCGGCGAGCCTTTCTATAAGGGTCCCTCGGCTGACACGCTTTGAGCCAGTGACTTAATTTTCTTCCAGATAAAGATGATTACGGCATTAACCGTAAGTCTGATGGCCGCGTACAGTCTGTATCGAATTGCTCACCAAGCACGCTCGATTGAGCTTGGCGCACACGCGAACGTGTCCGCATGGATGGCAACCTTCGCGGCTACCCGGCGTTGGTATTGCTCTCAACACAATAATTGTTTGAGCGATCAACAGGAGAAGCATATGCTTCGCAAAACACTCATCACTTTCACCGCCGCGGTCGCGCTTGGTTGCGTATCTCTCGCGACAAACGCGCTGGCTGCTCCCCCCGGACATCCTGGCGGACATCCAAGCGGACATGCAAGCAATGGCCAAACCCGTGGCGGTCATTACGGGGGTGGCTATCGCGGTGGAGCGGGCTATGTCGGACCGGGCTACGTCGGACCGATCTATAACAGCTGCGCCGACTATGGCTATGGCAACGGCTACTACAATAATGGATGCCCTGGCTACGGCGTTCCGCTTGTCGGCGGCGTGATCAACGGCATCCTCGGTGGTGGTTATTAGGCTAGTCTGAAGACGACCGGCGTACTTCACCGAGGCGGCCGCTTTACGGGTTGGAACGCGGCCGCCCGCTGCCGTGCGTCGCGCTTATAAATATGATGGATCAGGATCGAGCTCAGCCACGCTGTCAATTGCTGAGCTGTTCCGCGAGCCGCCGGCGCGCGCGATTGACGCGACTCTTTATCGTCCCTATCGCCGTCCCGCAGATCGCGGCCGCGTCGTCGTAGGAAAAGCCCGAAGCGCCGACCAGCAGCAAGGCCTCGCGCTGAGCGACCGGCAACTTCCCGACCGCGGCGAGGAGTTCCTTCAAGTCCATGCGACTTTGCTGCCCCGGATGCGATGTCAGACTAGCGGCGTAGTTGCCCTCGGCGTCTTCGACTTCGCGGCGCCGCTGGCGATATTCCGATCGAAACAGGTTGCGGAGGATGGTGAAAAGCCAGGCCGACATGTTCGTTCCCGGGGTGAACGAATTGATGTTGGCCATGGCGCGCATCAGCGTCCCCTGCACGAGGTCATCTGCGCGGTCGGCATTGCCGCTGAGAGAGATCGCGAATGCACGCAAGCGCGGAACAGCAGCAAGCATGAGATCGCGTTCGGACGGCTGAAGTACCGTCGGTTTGATTTTTTGTCGACCCACCAGGACTGCTTGGTCCGGCAAATGATGCTGCAGAGACATGAGGTTTTTTCCTCTCGTGAGAGAAATCAACACCCATATGAAGTCAGGTGGGGCGAACAGCGTCTGTATAAAAATGCTCACCCACGAACCTTTGCGGCGCGTCCAGCAGTGTTGTTGGGGGGCAAGGAAAGTCGGCCAGAGCCGAGGTGACGCTTGCGAGATAAATTGGAACGACGCGCTCGCGCGTGATTTTTCGTTATCAACCTTCGAAAACTCGGCTTAAAATTAACGCGAGCTTTCAGGATGACTTGGTCATGCAGGTGTAGAGAAACGACCAGCTTTTACGGTCCGCGAGCTTTTGGTCCGTCGCTTGCTGCTGGCAGTCGGCCCATTTGCTCTTATCCTTGGCCCACTCGGCTTTTGCGGCATTCCACTGCTCGATCGTCCAATTCTCGACCGTGGTCGACGCTGAGTGTTTCGCGCCGGATCCTGCTGTTTGTTCGGATGCGACGCCGGCGCCCATCGTCAGTGCAGCGATGGCCAGTGCTGTAATAGTGATGGCGATTTTTTTCACGATATCCTCCAAAGATGCTGATGAATAATAGTTCGGCCGACGCAAAGTTCCGCGTGGCCAATGGAATAAATCAAACGACGCCCATCAACAGCGACGTCAAATCCGACCAAGTACCTCTAGAACGAGAAGGATGATCAAGATGATGCCGATGGCACGACACTACTGTGTTCATGACCGTAACCATAGGCGCCGAACCGGCCCAGCTAAGGGTTATCCCGCTTATCCACCGCTGATTCAAAGTGAGCGATTCTATACAGATTCAGCAACGCGCCCGGCCCAGAGTCGCAAGAGGCGCTTGCTTGGCCCCCCGCCCCCAACTCCCCCGCCTTCAAGCGCCGATGTACGTTGTGTTCATGTGTATGGGACCCCGGCTATCCGGTTATAGCCGGGGTTCTTTTTCATGTTGTTCAAGCTTAGGAGCCGCCGCTTGCCGGTCACACAATATTCCGAGCATCGTGAGCGCGCAGGACAGATGTAGTGTTGGACATAATACCCACCGCTTCGAGAAAAGTCGTTCCGCCGGCAGAAGCGCCGGAGGAACATCCGCTGCCCTCGGATCCGAAAGCCATATTCCTCGGTGGTCTCTTCGTCCTCGCGCTCCTGACGACAGCCTTTGTCGCGCGCGAGATCGTGTTGCCTCTGGTCTTTGCTATCGTTCTCAAGCTCCTGCTTCAGCCAGCTTTGCGCGCATTGGAGCGGTTGCAGGTACCGCGATTGCCCGCGGCGCTGCTGCTGATCCTCGCCTTGTTCGGAACGATCGTCGGATTGGGGACGGCCATTTCGGGCCCGGCCCGCACCTGGGCAGCGAAGCTTCCCGAAGGCATTCCTCGGCTCGAAGAGCGGCTGAGTTTTACGCGGGTTCCTATCAACGCACTGCAATTGTTTTTGCAGCAGGTTGAAGATATTGGCGGAACGGTACCTTCGCCAAATGGGGCCGTCTCGGAGCGAGGTGTTGCTCTTTTGACGACCCTATTCGCCGGAACCCGAAGCTTTGCCAGCGGTTTTTTTACGACGGTGCTGTTTCTTTTTTTTCTGCTCGTGTCCGGCGATATCTTCCTGCACCGTCTTGTCGAGATGCTGCCCCGCTTCAGAAGCAAGCGCCAAGTCGTCGAAATATCACGGCAAATCGAACGCGACATCTCCGCCTATCTCGTCACGATCACGCTCATGAATGCGGCCGTGGGTATCGTTATGGCATTGGCGGTGTCGCTCACGGGCGTCGGCGACCCGATCCTCTGGGGGACGGTGGCCTTTCTGCTGAACTATGTACCGATCCTAGGCACCGCTTTGGGCGTGTTGATCTTTCTTATGGCTGGCCTTTTGACCGTTGACACTCTCTGGCTGGCGCTGCTTCCCGCGGGGCTCTATGTGGGATTGCATTTGATCGAAGCCGAGACTTTGACGCCGATGCTCCTGGCCAGGCGGTTTACCCTCAATCCTGTCCTCGTCGTCATCTCGCTCGTCTTCTGGTTCTGGATGTGGGGCATCCCCGGCGCGATCCTGTCTGTGCCTATGCTGGCGACTACCAAGATCGTCTGCGACCGTATTCGGCCGCTGGCCGCATTCGGTCATTTTCTTGAGGGGTGAAATCCAGCTGCAAACTTTAGATTTGCGGCTGGTCGTGCAGTACGACGTTCAACAGCGAACTGTGAACTTCGATGCCGCCGTTGTATTCGATGAAGCCCAGCTTGCGAAATTTGTTCATGAAGAAACTCACGCGCGACCGCGTCGTTCCGATCATCTCCGCAAGCGTCTCCTGGCTGATTTTCGCGATCACCGGTTCGGGCGCCCCCTCCTTGCCGAAGTTCGCCAGCAGCAGCAGCAGGCGGGCAAGGCGCTTCTCGCTCGAATTAAACAGCTGATCGACGAGGTCTGCTTCGACACGAATACTCCGGCTCAGAAGATGCGCAATGAACAGCTCAGAGAATGCCGGTTCCTCGTGGATGACCTCCAGAATCGCCGATTTTTCCAATCGCGCGATGACGGCGTCGGTCAACGCCGTGACGGTAGCTATCCGCTGCGCCTGCCCGGCCAGACATCCCTCGCCGAAGAAATCGTCCGTGCTGAGGATGGCGATGACCGCTTCCTTGCCTTGTTCGGAAACGACGGTGAGCTTCGCCTTGCCCTTTTGGATGTAGAAGACCGCATCGCCAGGGTCGCCCTGTGAAAAGACGACCTGACCTTTGCGATATTTGCCGATGCTGCGGCCGTTGCCGACCCTGGCAAGAAACGATTTCGTGTCGAACGAGCGCCGGTGTTTGGTTGCCATGACAAGACCTTCCACACCGATCTTAGGCGGATTTTTTGGGGAAGGGAATCGCGCACTCAACCGGGAGGACACCTTGAAGCGGCCCTTGTGCTTATGGGCGGCCGCCCAGGCAATGAAAACATCAAACACGATATGGCTGCAGGAGTGTGAGCAATATTGCTCAGGAATGCGTCGGCTCGCCGATTAATGTGGCCGAATTGGCGGGTGCCCGAATTTCAAGTCAGACCGACGGGATGTAGTCATGTCGATAATTAAACTCGGGGTTGCCATCGTTGTTTTTGCGACTGCGCTGCCGGCTGCGGCCTATGCGGCCACGGAGAAACCGGCTGCGCAACACGCAGCTCCGGCTCCGCAACGCGCGGCTCCGGCTCCGCAACGACGCGCAGCTCCAATTCCGCAACGCACTCCATAGCGGGCCGCCGTTCCGCAACGCCCTGCTTCGGAGCGGGCCGCCGAGCCGGAAAGACCGGCTGAGCGCGTAGCCAGACCACCCACTGTTGCCGATCGATCTGTAACCCGAACTGCAACTCCCGGTGCAACACCACGCGCAAACGTCAAATCCCGCGCCGTGCGCAGCACGCTGAACTCGCCGGCGGTCGCGAGCGTATTGCGCGATCGTAACGCCTTACGCAATCCGTACAGCCGCGCCCACATCACC
>Ga0181525_10000191_pt1 | contig 55831 bp, 54 predicted proteins | sample PEATcosm2014_Bin_48_FD_121100 | JGI IMG/M metagenome (GOLD analysis project Ga0181525, IMG submission 121100) | Peatland microbial communities from MTU Mesocosm Facility, Houghton, MI, USA - PEATcosm2014_Bin06_10_metaG | ecosystem: Environmental > Terrestrial > Soil > Wetlands > Peat | place... | reverse complement strand
CCAAGGCGCTCAACTATCTGTTCACCTACGTCACCGCGTCGAAGATTTCCTACGAAACCAACTTCGGCATGCCGCTGAAGGATTTCAAAGAGGCCTGGGAGAAGAAATATTCCGGCGGGCACGTCGAGTTCGGGTTCAACTCCGTCGCCGGCTACACCACCGCGCTCGTGCTGGAAAAGACGCTGGCGACGGCCGACAGTCTCGATCAGCTCGATTTGCGCAAAGCGGTGTTCGCCCTTTCCGGCAACCTCAAGACGCTGGACGGCACCTTCGAGCTCGATCCGACCGGCGCGCAGATCGGCGAAGCTACCCCGATCGGCCAGCTGATCCTCGACAATGAGAATCTGAATCTCAAAGTCGTCTGGCCGCACGACCTCGCCAACGCCAAGCCGGTCTATCCCCGACCCTGACGATGGCATAATCGGCCGCAGCCGATACCCGACGCGGCGGAGCGCCCGATGCTCACCTACAGCCTGCTGGCCGGACTTCTGTTCGGCCTCTATTTCACGCTGATCGGGCTTGGGCTCAATCTCGTGTTCGGCGTCATGCGCATCGTCAATCTGGCGCACGGCGATTTTCTGATGCTGGGCGCGTTCCTGGCGTTCTGGCTGTCCACGCTGTTCGCGATCAACCCGGTTCCCGCCGTCGTCATTGCGTTCGTCGGCTTCGTGATCGTCGGCTGGCCGCTCTACTACTTGCTGGTGCCGCGGCTTCTGCGCGCCAAGGACCCGGAAATGCTGTCGTTTATCCTGTTCTTCGGTCTCTCGCAGGTGATCGAAGCCGGCACCACCATCGCCTTCGGCACCAGTGAGCGGTCGATCCCGGGAAACCAGCTCGGCCAGGCGATCGCCACGGTCGAAAGCCTGTTCGCCGGGCACCCGGTCGAAAGCGGCCCGGTCGATCTCTTCGGCCAGACCTTTCCGGCCTCCTGGGTGGTCAGCGGCATCGCCAGCGGCGCCGCGGTGCTGCTGGTCTACGTTTATCTTTATCGCACGCGGCTCGGGTATCTTACCCGCGCGGTCATGGACAACCGCGAGGAAGCGGTCGCCGCCGGAATCGACGTGCATCGCGTCTCCGCGGCAGCCTTCGGCGTCGGGCTGGGGCTTGCGGCGGTTGCCGGCGTGTTCGCGCCGTTCATGCTCGGCAGCATCACGCCCGCGATCGGCGCCGAGGTGACCATCACCGCCTTCGCCGTCATCGTGATCGGCTCGCTCGGCAACCCGCTCGGCACGGTGCTCGGCGGCGTCATTTACGGCGTCTCCTACATGCTGATGCAGAGCTACTACAGCGCCTGGGCCAATATTCTGCCCGACGTTCTGCTGATCGCGATTCTTCTGGTGCGGCCGAGCGGATTGCTGGGACGGCAGGTGCGCCGTGCCTAGGATCGCGCGCGACCTCTCTCTGATCCTGCTGCCGGTGGTCGCCGCGTTTGCGATCCTCCCTAGCCTCTACAGCAATCACCTTCTGCTGTTCAATTTCATCATCTTCATCACGCTCGCGCAGGGCCTCAACATCATCTACGGCTTCACCGGTTATCTGCCGTTCGGCTATGTCGGATTTTTCGGCGCCGGCGCCTACGGCTTTTCGCTGATGGTGATCCACCTGCAATCGCCGCCACTCGTCGCGCTGGCGGTCGGCGCCGCCGCGGCCGTCACCCTGGCCGTCCTGCTCACGCCGCTGTTTCGGCTCTCCGGCGCGTATTTCTCGATCGCCAATCTTGCCGCCGCGCTGACAGTCCTGCAGGTGGTGTCGAATCCCAACCTGGAAGACATCACCAAGGGCCCCTACGGCATCACGCTCAGCGGCGTTTTCAATCCGGCGCTCAGCTACGGAACGGCGCTAGCGATTCTGGCGGCGACGCTCGCGCTCGTCATCTACCTGCGCCACTCGCACTTCGGCATGGCGCTCAGGGCCATTCGCGAGGACCCGATCAGCGCCGGCATGGCCGGCATCAACGTGGTGCGCGAACGCATCATCGCCTGGCTGTTGAGCGCGCTGGTGGCTGGCCTCGCCGGCGGGGTGTTCGCCTGGTACGTGTCGGTGTTCTATCCGGAGACGGTGTTCAGCGTCGAGTTCACGATCTTTTCGATCGTGTTCGTCCTGTTCGGCGGCAGCGCCACGGTGGTGGGGCCGATCCTCGGCGTGATCGTTCTCTACGGCATCTACAACGCCGTCGGAATCTCCACGCCGCAATATTTTCAGCTTATCTACGGCGCGCTGATCATGGGACTGGTGCTGTTCCTGCCGAACGGCCTTGCGTCGCTGCTGCAACGATGGGGGATCCATGTCCCCTGACGCGCCGCTCCTGAAAGTCGATGGCCTGGTGAAACGCTTCGGCGGCTTCCGCGCGCTCGACGTCTTGAGCTTTTCGGTCGCGGCCGGAGAAATTCTCGGGCTGGTCGGACCGAATGGATCGGGCAAGACCACCTGCATCAATGTGATCTCCGGCCTCTACCGGCCCGACGCGGGCACCGTCCAGTTCAAGGGGCAGCCGATCGGCGGCCTGCCGTCTCACCGGCTGGTCCACGCCGGGATCAATCGCACCTTTCAGGTGCCGCGGCCGTTCCACACCCTGACCGTAGACGAGAATGTCGAGATCGCGCGCGCCTATGGGCGCAGCCGCGACGGCGCGACCGATACCGGTTCGCTGTTGTCATCGCTCGATCTCGCTGCTTTTGCGGACAAACCGGCTGGCGAACTCAACAGCGCGCAGCAGAAAATGCTTGATCTCGCCCGCGCGCTCGCCACCGGCCCGCGGCTGTTACTGGTGGACGAGCTGGCAGCCGGATTGAATCCGGCCGAGCTGGAGCGCGTCGCCATCAAGCTGAAGGAGTTGGCGCGCTCCGGAATTGCGCTGCTGGTGGTCGAGCATCTGATGGGATTCATCGACCAGATCACCGACCGCCTCATCGTCATGAATGCCGGCAAGGAGATTTTCGAAGGCCGGCTGGCCGACGCTGCCAAAAATGCGCAGGTGGTCGAAGTTTTCCTCGGGGACGAACATGCAGCCTGAACGGCCGCCGTTGCTCGAGATCGCCGGCGTCACCGCGGGCTACCGGCGTCTGCAAGTGTTATGGGGCGTCGATCTCTCCGTTCGCGATCGCGAGTCGGTGGTGCTGCTCGGCGCCAACGGCGCCGGCAAAACGACGTTGCTCAAGGCGATCATGAGCCTGATCGAAATCTGGGACGGCCGCGTCGGCTTCGACGGCGAAGACATCACGCGGCTGCGCACCGATCAGCTGGTGCGGCGCGGCATTGTCTTCATGTCGGAGAGCTCTGGCTTTCCCGGCCTCAGTGTCGAGGAGAACATTCTCATCGGCGCGCAGTTCATGCCGCGGGATCGCGCCCGCGAACGCATGGCCGAACTCTACGCGATATTCCCGGCGCTCGCCGGACGCCGGCATGCACGCGCCGGCAGCCTATCCGGCGGCCAGCGCAAAATGCTCGGCATCGCCAAGGCGCTGGCCGGCGATCCGCGATTGCTGGTGATGGACGAACCGTCCTCCGGCCTGTCGCCGCTCTTGGTCAAGGAAGTGATCGGCGTGCTGGCGCAATTCCGCAGCAAGAATCTTGCGCTATTGATCGCCGAGCAGAACGTGAAATTCCTCGCGCTCGCCGATCGCGTCTATACCCTCGATAACGGCCGGGTCGGATTTTCCGGAACCGTCGAGGCGATGGCGCGGAACGACGCGCTGCGGCGCGCTTATTTCGGCCTGAAATAGCGCCGTCAAATCGGCGCGCAAAAAGGCGGCCTGCGGCAGGCTGCCGCACGCGCGTCGCAATTCCGTTTTATCGGTTGCGCCATTGCGCCCCGTAGATTGCGCCGAAATCCCAACCGGAGACAACGCGATGCGTCATTACCTCATCGCCACGATTCTTGTCCTCGCCGCCGGCACGGCTGCTCCCGACTTCGCGCGGGCCGAACCGCAGCTGCCGGCGCTCAGGCCGCCGCCCATGGCGCCGGTCAAGCCTTATCCGACGGTCGCGGTGACGCCGCCTGCCATCTTCAACGACGCGGCCTTCACCGCCTTCCGCAAGCAATTGGCCGACGTCTCCGAGCACAAGGACCGTGCCGGGCTGGCGAAGCTGGTCGTGGCGCAGGGCTTCTTCTGGATGCAGGACAAGGATCTCGCCGACAAGCGCAAGCCGGGCGTCGATAATCTCGCCAAGGCGATCGATCTCGATGCCAAGGATGGCTCCGGCTGGGCGACATTGGCCGGTTACGCCAGCGATCCGACCGGCGCGCCATTGCCCGACCATCCGAACGTGGTTTGCGCGCCCGCCGAGCCCGTCATCGATGCGAAGGCCTTCGAGGCCCTGCTGAAGGCGACGCAGAGCGAACCGCCGGAATGGGGCTATCCCGTCAAGGACGGCCTCGAAGTGCGCGGCGCCGCCGCGCCGAACGCGCCGGTCGTCGACAAGCTCAGTTTCATTCTCGTCCGCGTCCTGCCCGACAGCGCACCGCCGGACGATCCTAAGGAGCCGGCCTACCTGCACATCGCGACGCCTTCGGGCAAGGCCGGCTTCGTTCCGCTGGAAGCGATCGCGTCGCTGGCCGGCGATCAGATGTGTTACATGAAGGACGCCGGCGGCTGGAAAATCGCCGGTTATTTCGGCGGCGCCTCGCAATAGATCCTTGCCCTCGCGGGCCGAGGGAAAGCGCTATTGAATGCTTGTGGGCCGCAGCAGAAAATAGCGGCATGGTGCGCGTGGAGTTGACGACCCGTTTAAGCGGACGCGGCCGGAAGGTGGCGTGGATCGGCGCCGCGCTTCTCTGCCTGCTTTCCACGCCCGCTCCGGCGCAACCGCGGACGCTGCCGCTTGCCGGTTTTCAGCCGACCATGGCCGACGTCCCGCCCGGCGTCGACCACGGCAATTCCGGCGACGACCTGCCGGAGCAGTTTCAGCGCCGCGCCGTATTCTATCGCTCGCAGCATCCGGTCGGCACCATCATCATCGATACCGCCGAGCGCCACCTTTATCTGATCGAGAGCGAAACGCGCGCGCTGCGTTACGGCATCGGCGTCGGCCGCGAAGGTTTTAGCTGGGCGGGCCTGTCGTCGATCTCGCACAAAGTCGAATGGCCTGAGTGGCACGCACCGCCGGAGCTGCTCGCGCTTAATCCCGCTTTGCCGCGCCTTATCCCCGGCGGGCCCGGCAATCCGCTCGGCGCCCGCGCCATGTCACTCGGCAATACGGCCTATCGCATCCACGGCACCAACGCGCCGGAGACCATCGGGCAGGCGCTCCTGTGGGGATGCTTCCGCCTCGCCAACGAGGACGTCATCGACCTCTACGATCGGGTGGCGATCGGCACGCGCGTGATCGTGCGGCAGAATTGACGCTGATTACTTCGTCACCGCGCTCTCGACCGATTTCGCGGTCTGCCCGAACAGGATGGCACGCTCCTCCGGCGTGCGGATACCGCCCGGATTCGGGTTGACCTCCTTCGCCTTCGCGTAAGCGCGTTTGACTGCGTCGCGCGCGGCGATCGCTTCAAGCCATTTTTTGAGATGCGGGAAATCGGCGATGTTCTGGCCCTGCCGCTCCCAGGGGACGACCCAGGGATAGCTCGCCATGTCGGCGATGGAATATTCGCCGGCGAGATATGGCCGGTCGGCGAGCCGTTTGTTCATCACGCCGAAGAGCCGGTTGACTTCGTTGCGGTAGCGGTCGATCGCGTAGGGGATTTTCTCCGGCGCATAATTGCCGAAGTGGTTGTACTGCCCGGCCATCGGCCCCAGCCCGCCCATCTGCCAGAACAGCCACTGAATGCCGTCGGTTCGCGTGCGTAAATCCTTGCCGATGAATTTGCCGGTCTTGTCGGCGAGATAGAGCAGGATCGCACCCGACTCGAAAATCGGGATCGGCTTGCCACCGTCGGGCGGCGCGCGATCAACGATGGCGGGAATACGGTTATTGGGCGCGACCGCCAGAAAGTCAGTCTTGAATTGTTCGCCCTTGCCGATGTTCACCGGAAAAATTTTATACGCGAGCCCGGCTTCTTCCAGAAAAATCGTGACCTTGTGACCGTTCGGCGTGGTCCAGTAATGCAAATCAATCATGACAAGCCTGCTGCTGGTGCTGAAGCACCTAATGTACGCAGCGCGCTGCCGGAATTTAAGCCCCGGCTACGCATGTCAGTCATGTTGACCGGCCGCCCGGGGCTGGACCGCGCGGCGCCGGACCCCTACACCCTGCGGGGCAGGAGCGAACCATGATCACCGAAATCGCGCAGATCGACGTCAAGCCCGGTACGGAAACCGAGTTCGAAGCCGGCGTGAAGAAGGCCGTGCCGATCTTTCAACGCGCCAAAGGCTGCCACGGCATGGAGCTGCGCCGCTCGATCGAAAATCCGACCCGCTACCGCCTGTTCGTCACTTGGGAAACGGTCGAGCATCACAATGTCGACTTCCGCGGCTCCCCTGATTTCCAGGAATGGCGCAAGCTCGTCGGTCATTGCTTCGCCTCGCCGCCGGTGGTCGAGCACGTGCGCCAGATCACGCGCGGATTCTGAAGAGCGGCTGCACTTTCCCCGCCCCCGAACTCGGCCCATATTGCACGCATGGTGAAACGGCCCGACCGGCCGAGCGCGCCACCGCAGCGCGACCCGGCCAAGCATTCGAAAAAAGACCCGGCCAGGCCGACGCGCGCCAAGGCGGCGCGTCCAGACGCTGCGTCGCTCGATCCGGCGCTCGCCGATCTGCTCAATCCCGCCATCGGCCGGGGCCGCGCCGGCGTCGGTTCGCAGACGGGGCAAAAGGAAGCGGGCGGATTGCAGCCGCCGCCGGATAATTCGTTCGACCGGCGGGCGGATTTCGCCAATGCGCACCGCGCCCGCGCCTCGGTGGCGCGCGGCTTCGGCGAAGCGCCGCAGCAGGGCTATATCGGCAAAACCCCGGTGCCTCCCGGCGAGCTCGATCCTGATTTGGCGAAAGCGCTCGGCATCGAAGAGCCCGAAGCCGGCGCCGACGATCCGCGCAATGTGATCACGCCCGACATGGCTCCTGCCCGTTTGCGCCAGCGCGCCACCGCGGGCGAAGTAGGAACGTTCGGCGGCCTCGCCAGCCAGCAATCGCTGGACAAATTGCTGCGCGAAGGCCGTCCGGAATTCCACGGGCAATTGTGGACGCCGCATCGGCCGCCGCGGCCGGATAAATCCGAAGGCGGCCGCCGGCTGGTGATCAAATCCGACTTCGATCCAAAGGGCGACCAGCCGCAGGCCATCGCCGAGCTGGTCGAAGGCGTGCGCCGCAACGATCGCACGCAGGTGCTGCTCGGTGTCACCGGCTCGGGCAAGACCTTCACCATGGCGAAGGTGATCGAAGCGACGCAGCGCCCGGCGTTGATCTTGGCCCCCAACAAGACGCTGGCGGCGCAACTCTACGGCGAGTTCAAGAGCTTCTTTCCGGACAATGCGGTCGAATATTTCGTCTCCTATTACGACTATTACCAGCCGGAAGCGTATATCCCGCGCACCGACACCTATATCGAGAAAGATTCCTCGATCAACGAGCAGATCGACCGCATGCGGCATTCGGCGACGCGCGCGCTGCTCGAACGCGATGACGTCATCATCGTCGCCTCGGTGTCGTGCATCTACGGCATCGGCTCGGTCGAGACCTATTCGGCGATGACCTTTTCGCTCAAGCAGGGCGAGCGCCTCGACCAGCGCGCGCTCCTCGCCGACCTGGTGGCGCTGCAATACAAGCGCACCGCCGGCGATTTCTACCGCGGCTCGTTCCGGGTGCGCGGCGACGCCATCGAGATTTTCCCGGCGCACTACGAGGACCGCGCCTGGCGCGTGTCGCTGTTCGGCGAAGAAGTCGAATCGATTCACGAATTCGATCCGCTCACCGGGCAAAAGACCGACGAGCTGGAATTCGTGAAGATCTACGCCAACTCGCACTATGTGACGCCGCGCCCGACATTGTTGCAGGCGATCGCCGGCATCAAGGTCGAACTCAAGCAGCGGCTCGACCAGCTCAGTGCCGCCGGCCGGCTCTTCGAAGCGCAGCGGCTCGAGCAGCGCACGCTCTACGATCTGGAAATGATGGAGGCGACCGGCGCGTGCGCCGGCATCGAGAATTACTCGCGCTATCTCACCGGCCGAAGGCCGGGCGAGCCGCCGCCGACCCTGTTCGAATATGTACCCGACAACGCGCTCGTTTTCGTCGACGAGAGTCACGTCACCGTGCCGCAGCTCGGCGGCATGTTTCGCGGCGACTTCCGGCGCAAGGCGACGCTCGCCGAATACGGCTTCCGCCTGCCGTCCTGCATGGACAACCGGCCGCTGCGCTTCGAGGAATGGGACGCCATGCGGCCGCAGACCGCCGCCGTCTCCGCCACGCCGGGGGCGTGGGAGCTCAACGAATCCGGCGGCGTGTTCACCGAGCAGGTGATCCGCCCGACCGGGCTGATCGATCCGCCGGTTGACGTGCGGCCGGCGCGCACCCAAGTGGACGATCTGGTCGGCGAGGTGCGGCAGGTGGCGCAAAAGGGCTATCGCGCGCTCGTCACCGTGCTGACCAAGCGCATGGCCGAGGATTTGACCGAATATCTGCACGAGCAGGGCATCCGCGTGCGCTATATGCATTCCGACATAGACACCATCGAGCGCATCGAGATCATCCGCGATCTCCGTCTCGGCGCTTTCGACGCGCTGGTCGGCATCAATCTGTTGCGCGAAGGCCTCGATATTCCCGAATGCGCGCTGGTCGCCATTCTCGACGCCGACAAGGAAGGCTTTCTGCGCAGCGAGACGAGCCTGGTGCAGACCATCGGCCGTGCCGCGCGCAATATCGACGGCCGCGTCATCCTCTACGCCGACGCCGTCACCGGCTCGATGGAGCGCGCCATGGCCGAGACCAGCCGGCGGCGCGAGAAGCAGGCGGCCTTCAACGCCGCCAACGGCATTACTCCCGAAAGTATCCGCAAGGGTATCGGCGACATTCTCAACAGCGTTTACGAGCGCGACCACGTATTGATCGCGGCCGGCGCCGGCAGCGGCGGCGAGTTCGAAGCGGCCGCTACTATCGGCCACAATTTCGAGGCGGTGATCGCCGACCTGGAAACGCGCATGCGGACGGCCGCCGCCGATCTCGACTTCGAGGAAGCGGCGCGGCTGCGCGACGGGATCAAGCGCCTGCACGCCACCGAGCTGGCGGTGACCGACGATCCGACGGCGAAGTTTTTACCCTCTCCCGTTGTGGGAGAGGGTGGCCGCGCGGAGCGCGGCCGGGCGAGGGGTCGGAGCGGCAGCAAAGTCCATAAACCCGCGCTCGATGAGATGGGCATCGCGCTCCATCACGAAGTCGCTCCGCTGCGCGGCAAAAGCGCCCCACGCAAACCGAATTTGGATGAGATGGGTCCGGGCGTTGAAGCCGTACCCGGAAAAAGCTCGGGGCCACGCTCGACACTCGGCCGGCCCGGCATGCGCGGCGGCTGGAAGCCGCGCAGACGGTAATGTCCGACATCGCCCTCGATTGGGGCCCGCTCGACTACACTCTCATTGCCTTGATCCTGGGCTCGCCGGGTTTCCTGATCGGCGCGGCCGCCGGCGCGGTTGCGTGGCGGCGTCATCGCCTGTTCGGCGCTTTGATCGGCGCGTGCGCCGGCCTAGTGTTGTGGCTCGGCGGATTTGTGCTCTGGAAAATGAGCCCGTGGGGCTGACGCGGCGTGCGTCCCCGGCTCGTAGCCGGGTTAGGCTCCGGCGCGACAGGAACGCAAGTGTCATGGCCGGGCTCATGCCGGCCATTACACACTGGACTTTTATCGGGTGATGACCTCGGCGATCCTGTTGTCGCTCGGGTTCACGATCACGAGTTTCTTTTCCACCATAGCGAATTTGTATGGCTTGAGCGCCGGCACGTCGCTGGACGCTTTGGTGGTCATGGCGGCCGTCGCGATGCTGCTCGGCACCACCGCGCCGATGGTGGCGCTGAAGCCGGCTGGCGCCGGCTGGTTCAGGGCGCCGGTATAAAGGTCGTCCCAAGCCTTTTGTTGCTGCGCGCTGCTCAGGTGCAGCGTGTCGCCCGGCGCCGGCGTGGAACCTTCGAGCGGCGCGGCCGAGGCCGCTGAAACGGCGGCGAGCAGAGCTGCCGCCGCCAATGCGATCGAGATTCGTGTCTTCATGGCGATCTCCATGCTTGTTTTCTTCATGGCGATCTCCATGCTTGTTTGGAACAATCGCCCCTACCCCGTGCGGATAACGCGGCCGGCAGCGCGACGTTGCGTCAGATGTCGGTCACGCGCGCGACAAAAACGCCGCGCGGCGGGTTGTCGCGGCTACTGAGCAAGCGCCGAAGCGCCCGTGCTCACCAATACCGGCGCCGCCAATACGGGCCGTAGCCGTAATAGCCGGGGCCGTAATACGGGTAGGCGTAGCCTGGCGGGTAATAACCCGGCGGCGGCACATAGCCCGGCGGGTAATAGCCCGGAGGCGGCGGGTAGCCCGGGGGCGGCGGCGGATAGCCGGGAGGTGGCGGCCCGCCGGCGGTCGTGCCGGGCGGCGGCGGCGGTCCGCCGGGCGGCGGAGGAGCGGCGCCCGGAGGCGGCGCACCTTCCGGACCGGGCGGCGCGGCGCCCGGCGGCGGCGCCCTACCGCCCTGATCGAAGCTGGTCGCAATCGAATAGCCGGTCTGGCCCTGCCAGACCACCGTGCACCATTCGCCGGAGCAGCCACCGATCTCGACCGTGCTGCCGCCGGGAATGGTGGTGATGACCGGATAACTCGTGCCCGGGCCCTGCCGCAAATTGACATTGTTGGTGGCGAGCGCGGGCGCCGCTTGCGCGCCTTGCGCCGACAACGCCACCAGCGCGGCGGCGACGGCCGTCATCTGCGCGAAATTCATGTGCTGTGCCCTCTTCGCGTTGCAAGCCGTGATGCAGGCGCCTTCCGCCCCCGGTCAAAGGCGTAACCGGTGGATTTCAACCCAATTCGCGGCCGGTTACCAGCCCTCCGGCCGGCTCAACGCGGCAGCTTTTCCAGCTCGGGAAACGGCGTATAGGTGGCGCCCGCGCAGGCTTCCTTGGCCGGGTCGACGAAACGGTCGAAGCGGCCGGCGACGTAAACCGCGGCAATCTCGCGCATGCCGGCATATTCCTTGCCGACTTTCTTGGCGTTGAGCCGCAGGCAGACCACATAGCGCCTGGAATTGCCGACCGACTTCAAGGCCGGCTCGGCGACGCCGGCATCGCGGATGCCGGTCGGATCGTTGAGATAAGCGTGCATGGCGCGGAGAATATCGGGCTTGTAGTTCACCGGGACGACATTGACCGGATCGTCGGCGCCGGCGGCGGGATCGTCATCACCCAAGTGGTGACTGTGCGAGCAGGCGCCGACGGCAAGCGCCAGGCCGAGAACCAAGCCGAGAACAAGGAAAAGCCGCCATGGCAACTTAAGCCGCATCGATTGCCGCACCCTTCGACCAAACCACCCCAAGGCTTATAGCAACAGTCTTCATGCCGGTGGCAGCGGCGCCGCTGTCGCCATACCGGGAAAAACCCTATAAGGGTCGGCCACCCCGCCGTCGCCGTGCCTCCATACTCCTGTGGTCTGATCCGCCTTGATGCCCTCGTTCGCCCATCTCATTCACGACTACGGCCTCATCGTGGTCGCCGCCGTGATCGGCCTTGAAAGCATCGGCCTGCCGGTGCCGGGCGAGTCGGTGCTGATCCTGGCCTCGATTTTCGCCGGCACCAAACACGAGCTCAACATCGGCTCGGTGGTGCTCACCGCCGCCGGCGCCGCGATCGTCGGCCAGATGGTCGGCTATGTCATCGGCCGCGAGTTCGGCTATTGGCTGCTGCTGCGCTACGGGCCGTATCTGCGCATCACCGAAAGCCGCATCAAGCTCGGCGAGTATCTGTTCCTGCGCCACGGCGGCAAGATCATCGTCATCGCCCGCTTCGTGCCGCTGCTGCGCGCACTGGCCGGCATCCTGGCCGGCGCCAACCGCATGCCGTGGCGGCAATTCATGCTGGCCAATGTCGCGGGCGCGGTCGTCTGGGCGGCCTTCTTCGGCTTCGCCGCTTATATGTTCGGACGCCAGATCGAGCGCCTGGCCGGACCGATGGTGGTGGTGATCGGCATCGCGGCCGTGATCGCGATTGCGATCGGCGCCAACTTTGTCGGCCGGCACGAGGCGCAGCTGGTGGAGGAAGCCGAACGCGCCTTGCCGGGTCCGCTCAAGTGGCCGTGACGTCGGCTTGCGGCGCTTATCCAGCAACGCCATATAGATAGCTGCGGAAACGGGAAATCCACTTTTCCCGCGCATGCTGTGGGAGCGCCGCAAGGGCTCCGCAAAGTCGCTTGGCAAAGGACTTTGAAGCCATGTCGAGGATATCGTCGCTTTCCAGTCCCTTTCTGCTTGGCTTCGATGAGATCGAGCGCGCGCTCGACCGGGTCGCCAAGGCAGCCGACGGTTATCCGCCCTACAACATCGAGCGCGTCGCGCGCGACGGCAACGTCCCCGAGCGATTGCGCATCACGCTGGCGGTGGCCGGCTTCACCCGCGACCAGCTCGACGTGACGCTGGAGGAGAGCCAACTGGTCATTCGCGGCCGGCAGCAGGATGATAAAAGCCGGCAATATCTGCATCGCGGCATTGCCGCGCGGCAATTCCAGAGGAGCTTTGTGCTGGCGGAAGGAATGGAAGTGCTCAGCGCGGACTTGAAGAACGGATTGCTGTCGATCGATCTGGTGCGTCCGCAGCCGGAAAAGATCGTGAAATCGATCTCGATCAAGGAGACGGAGTGAGGAACGTGCCTCGCTTGCGTTGTCAGGAATAGGAGTGACGGCCATGCCATCGGATTTGAGCCGGACCGAAGCAAAACCCATCGAGATCACGCCCGAGGCGCTCGCGCATCTCGGCGACGGCGAAATCGCGTATGTCAGGACGATCCGCTCCGAGGATGTGCGCACGCTGTTTCCGCAGGTGCCGGATATCGAGCCCGGGCTCAAGCTGTTCGCCCTGCATGCGGCCGACGGCACGCCGATCATGCTGACCGACAGCCGCGAGGCGGCGGTCGCCAATGCCGCCAGCCAGCAGCTCGAAACGGTGAGCGTGCACTGACCATGAATCGGTAATCAGATATCAGTCATCGGAAAGGGCCGCGAAATGCGCGGCCCTTTTTGCATATCTGATCACTGATTACTGACCGCTGATTTCTGCCGCAGCTACGCGGCGGAGGCCGACGGCATCGCCAGCACGGCGTACAGCGCCTCGGCATCATGCGAGGCGCGCAGCTTGTGGGCGATGCTGGAATCGCGCAACAGACGCGCCACCCGAGCCAATGCCTTCAGATGATCGGCGCCGGCGCCTTCGGGCGCGAGCAGCAGAAAAATCAGATCGACCGGCTGGCCGTCGAGCGCCTCGAAATCGACCGGCCGGTCGAGCCGCGCGAACAATCCAAACAGGCGGGTGAGAGTCGGCATCTTGCCGTGCGGAATGGCGATGCCGTTGCCGACGGCGGTCGAGCCGAGCTTCTCGCGCTGCATGAGGATTTCGAAAATCGTGCGCTCGTTCTGGCCGGTGAGCGTCGCCGCGCGCGCGGCAAGCTCATGCAGCACCTGTTTCTTGTTATTGACCTTAAGTGCCGGAAGGATCGCGTTGGGGGCGACCAAATCGGTGAGCGGCATGCGTTGAAAACCTGGGCAGCGAGGCCTTGGGCCTGAAGCCTGTTGGCGCATGATCTCTTCCGGAAGCGGATAAGGAAGCTTTTCGGGATCATGCCAAAAGGCGGCGGACCATAAGAAGCATGGGCAACCGCGTCAATGGGCATCCGGATCGCCGGTTCCCGGCGGTGTTAATTGCGCGAGTTCCCTGTTTCGCATGGTCAGGGCCGGTGATCCTTGAGCCGGCGGTGATAACGGCGCAGCCGCTTTTCGACCTTCAGCGCCGCCCGGTCGGCGCTGGCATAGGCGTCGGCCGCGGTGCCTTCCGCTTCCAGTGTAACCTTCGAATCGAGATGGATGGCGCATTCGGTACGGAATCCGAAACCCTCGCGCGCCACCGTCGCATGCCCGGAATAACCGCCGTCGAAATATTTGCTCAAAATTTCGGTGATGCGCGCGTTGATACGCCCCCGCAGCGCCTCGCCGACGTCGAGATTCTTGCCGGAAACGCGAAATGACATGGCAGCCTCCGCTCGCCGCGCAGCCAGCCGCTCTACGTGAGCTAGGTGCTGGCTTACGCCACGTCAACGCGCGGAAATTAGGTAACCGCCGCTGCTTGCTTCTCCCGGCGCCGCTGCACCGAGGAGGGAATGCGCATGGCCTCGCGGTATTTGGCCACCGTCCGCCGCGCGATGTCGATGCCGGCTTCGCGCAACTTGTCGACGATGGTGTCGTCGGATAACACGTCGGCGGCGGTTTCGGCGTCGATCAATTGTTTGATCCGGTGACGCACCGCTTCGGCGGAATGCGCCTCGCCGCCGTGCGAGGCGGCGATCGCCGACGTGAAAAAATACTTGAGCTCGAAAATGCCGCGGCTGGTCGCCATGTATTTGTTGGCGGTGACACGGGATACCGTCGACTCGTGCATGCTGATCGCTTCGGCGACGGTTTTCAGGTTGAGCGGGCGCAAATGCTCGACGCCGTGGGCGAAGAAACCGTCCTGCTGGCGCACAATTTCATTGGAGACTTTGAGGATGGTGCGCGCCCGCTGGTCGAGCGCGCGCACGAGCCAGGTGGCGCTTTGCAGGCAATCGGCCAGGTACGATTTGTCGGTATCGCGCTTCGCCGTGGCCGAGACCTCGGCATAATAAATCTGATTGACCAGCACCTTCGGCAGCGTGTCGGAATTAAGCTCGACGATCCAGCCACCGTCGGGACCCGGCCGCACGAACACGTCCGGCACGATCGGCTGCACCACCGCCGAACCGAAGGCGAGGCCGGGCTTGGGATTGAGGTTGCGGATCTCGCCGATCATGTCGGCGAGATCCTCATCGCCGACGCCGCAGATTTTCTTCAAGGCGGCGAAATCGCGCTTGGCGAGCAGATCGAGGCGCGTGATCAGCGCCTGCATCGCCGGATCGAAGCGGTTGCGCTCCTTGAGTTGCAGCGCCAGGCACTCGGCTAGATCGCGCGCGCAGATTCCCGGCGGATCGAAGCCTTGCAGGACGCCGAGCACGGCCTCGACTTCCTTGTCGCTGGTGCCAAGTTTTTCCGCGACCGTTTCCAGATCGCTGCCCAGATATCCGGCCTCGTCGACCAGGTCGACAAGGTACCGCCCGATCATCCGCCGTGCCGGGTCGGCGATGGCGAGCGAAAGCTGCTCGCGCAGCCAGTCGGCGAGCGTGGTCTCGGCCGGCACGAACGCTTCGAGATTGTAATCGCCGTCATCGCGGCCGCCGGCGCCGACGCTGGCCCATTCCGAATATCCGGCCGGCCCCTCGGCGGCGCCGCGCGGGGGGCTGGCTTCGGCATGATCGGGGAAGCTGTCCTCGACCCGCGTGTCGAGCGATTCCTCGGCGGTGTTGTTGACGACCGGCGCGCTCTCGTTTGCGCTCCAGGCGCCGCCTTCCGCGGGCGGAGCATCGGCGACCGGGGCGCCGGCGGCCTCGCCCGGCGCGCGCTCTTCCTCCGCGCCGCGGTCCAAGAGGGGATTGCGCTCGAGCTCGGCCTCCACATACGCGACCAGATCAAGATTCGAGAGCTGCAAGAGCTTGATCGCCTGCATCAGCTGCGGCGTCATCACCAGCGCTTGGCTCTGGCGGATCAGAAGTCTCTGCGTAAGTGCCATGTACCCCGGCGACCGAACTGGTCCGATTCTTGCTTGTATTCCTTTTACAGCAAGCCGGCGGCCCTGTCGTCAACCGATTTCGTGCGGGCCTATAGCTGGAATTGCTCGCCCAGATAGAGCCGACGCACGTCCGGGTTGTTGACGATGTCGTCGGCGCGGCCCTCCATCAGCACTTCGCCGGAATAGATGATGTAAGCGCGATCGGTCAGACCGAGGGTCTCGCGCACATTATGGTCGGTGATCAGCACGCCGATGCCGCGATTGGTCAGGTGACGCACCAGCGACTGGATGTCACCGACTGCGATCGGGTCGATGCCGGCGAACGGCTCGTCCAGCAGCATGTAATTCGGCCGGGTCGCGAGCGAGCGGGCGATTTCCACCCGCCGGCGCTCGCCGCCGGACAGCGCGATCGCCGGCGTCCGGCGCAGCCGCGCGATATTGAACTCCTCGAGCAGACTGTCGAGATCGCGTTCGCGGCGCCGCGCGTCGGGCTCGACCACTTCCAGCACCGCGCGGATATTTTGCTCGACGCTCAGCCCACGGAAAATCGACGCCTCCTGCGGCAGATAGCCGATGCCGAGCCGGGCGCGCTGGTACATCGGCAGCGCGGTGACGTTGTGGCCGTCAAGCTCGACGCGCCCTTTGTCCGCCTTGATCAGGCCGGTCACCATATAAAAGACGGTGGTCTTGCCGGCGCCGTTGGGACCGAGCAGGCCGACGGCTTCGCCCTTGCGCACGTAGAGGCTGACACCCTTGACCACCTTGCGGCCGACGAAGCTTTTCTCCACGCCGTGAACGGAAAGAATCCCCTTGCGGTCGGGCGGCGCAGCGCCGTTGCCGTCGGTGCGGCGGCGGCTACGCACCGGAGGCGGCGGCGTGGCGGTCTCCGGCGCCGGCGGCCGTTGCCGCCGCGGCGGACGGCTGCGCGCTTTCTGCTCGGCCACCGCCAGGCTGGCAATGTCGAGATAGGTGCCGTTGATCGCGCCGCCCAAATTGGCGAGATCGATGGCTTCGTCCGCGGCCGCGACCGGCTGGCGCGCCGCCGGCCGTCGGCGGCGGAAATATGAAAGGATATCGGGCACCAGCGAGCCTCGGTGAATGCGGAAACGAATCGTAAGCGGACATCCCCGCCTTTGAGCCGGGACCTTATCCGATTTCCAGAAGCGATGCGCCGGCTGCCACGCTCAATTCGCCCGGTTCGGCCCGATGGTCATCATGTTCGAGGGGCCACCGTTGGGGCCCTTGCCCGGCTGGATAAGGGCGCGCACCCTGCTCGGGCTCGCCGTGTTCGAGTCGAAATGGGCATTGCCGGTCACGGTATCGACCACGACCCGGTCGCCATGCAGCACGTTCTTGCCCTGGCTGACCACGACGTTCCCGGTCAGCGTGATGGTCTTCTTGCGCAAATCGTAGACGCCGAAATCGCCGCTCGCATTCTGGTCCTTGGAGATGACGGTAACGCCGCCGCGCGCCTCGATCCTGCGGATGTCGTGCGCCCCTTGCGGTACAATGGTCTTGCCCGGCGCCGGTCCGGCGCCGGGCCGCGCGGCCGGCGTCGGCGGCGTGGTGACCGCAACGGTCTGGCCCGCGGGACCACGCTCGGCTCCGTAGAACACGACGAGCGATTGGCATTTGATCGTCGTGTCGCCCTGCACGACCTGCACGTCTCCGGAGAAGGTCGCCATCTTGTCCTTGTCATGGACTTCGAGGGTCGCTGCCTCGATCTGGATCGGCTGATCCTGATTCTGATCCGGCGCGATGCCACCCGGACCGTTGGCGGCGGTGCGCGGTCCCTGCGCCGCGGCCGGTAACGGCACGGCCAGCGCCACCATGACGATCCCAAGGCAAAGCCTGCGCATCGTCATTTGTCGCCTGCCTGGAGCTGATCGGGCTGCACCGTCATCGTCACACCGCCGCTGAAGCGGATTACCTCGCCGCTGTCGAGCACTTCGAGCCGCTTGGCATTGATCACGCCGTTGGTGAGCTTGACCCACACCGGCTTGTCCGACCGCACAGCGCCCTTGCGCACGTCGACCGCCGCCTCGCTCAGGCGCGCTTCGTAGCCGGTCGAGGAAACCAGGTGAACATTGTCGCGCAGCGTGAGCATCTCGCTCTTCATTTCATAATCGCCGCTGTTGGAGGTGATGTTCACCATGCTCTTGTCCTCCATCTCGATGTGCGCCTTGATTCTGTGCAGCTCCATCAAATCGGGTTTGGTGATGTCCTGCTCCGCGCTTTCCGCGGTGAATTCGTAGGGACGGGAATCGACGGTAAAACCGTTAAGGCGCGGTTGCTGCATGGTGACCTTGGTACCTTTGATCACCAGCTTGCCGAGGTCGCCCGGCAACTGGATGCCGCCGACCGTCGGCAGGTAATTGGCCGCGACCACGAGGAACAGCGCCGCGGCGATGGCGGCCGGCACGCCGACGCGAAGCCAATGCACATGGCGGCTATGCCGCAGCGCGGCGCGATAGACCCGGTCGGCGTCGCCGCGCGAGGTCGCCGAAAAACCGCCCCGTCTCGCGCTCTCGGCAGGATAGGTCAGCTTTTGCCCCTTGGGACTCGCCCCGATTCAGATGGCGGCCCGTTTTAATGGTTCCGCGCCCCCTTTGTCGCCTGCGAATGTGGCCTCTACCGGGCAGAATCGCCGCCAGCATCGCGGCCCGCAGACCTCAAAACACGCGCCAGACGCTAGGAATGGGCGAAAATGTCCTGTTCGGCAAAGCCCGCGAGATCGAGCCGCACCCGCTCCGGCAGGAATTTGAAACAAGCCGCGGCCAAGCCCTCGCGGCCTTCGCGCTCGAGCATCGCGTCGAGCCGCTCCTTCAGCGCGTGCAGATAAATCACGTCGGACGCGGCATAGGAAATTTGCGCGTCGGTCAGTTCGGGGGCGCCCCAATCGGACAATTGCTGCTGCTTTGATAGGTCGTGCCCGAGCACTTCCTTCACCAGGTCCTTCAGCCCGTGCTTGTCGGTGTAGGTGCGGGCCAGCCGCGAGGCGATCTTGGTGCAGTAGACCGGTTCGGGCATCACGCCCAGAGCGCTGCACAGCATGCCGAGATCGAAGCGCGCGAAGTGAAAGATCTTGAGCAGGCGAGTGTCGGTAAGCAGACGCTTCAAATTCGGCGCGTTGACGCCGTGCGCGGCGATCTGCACCACGTCGGCCGAGCCGTCGCCGGGCGAAAGCTGAACGAGGCACAGCCGATCGCGGCCGAGCGAAAGCCCCATGGTCTCGGTGTCGACCGCCACCGCGCCGGTGTAGCGCGAAAGGTCCGGCAAATCGCCGCGATGCATGCGGATGGTCATGCCGATGCAGTATCGCAACGAAGGCGGCGCGTCAAAAGTCTAGCGGGCCGCGGAGGCGGACGTCTTGGAGGCCAAACCGGCAAGCTCGATGCTCAGCGTCCGCAACTTTTGCCGCGCCTCTGCGTCATAAGCCTGCTCGATCACCTGCGCTTCGTTCTGCCCGTTGAAATAAAGTCCGCTGTTGCCCGCCAGCGCGGGCGAAATCGCGAGCTTGAGGATGGCGTCGGCTCCCTCCTCGACCGTACTCATGGGCGTGCCGAACTGGCGCACCATGTTGGTGTCCATAAACGTCGCCGGATGGAGCGCGTTGACCGTTACACCGTCGCCGGCGATTTCAATCGCGAGATCGATCGTAAACAAAATCTGCGCGAGCTTGCTTTGGCGGTAGGCGCGCAGGCCGCTGTAATCGCGCGCGATCATCACGTCCGAAAAATCAATCGCCTGCTGTCCGAGCGACGAGACATTGACGATGCGCGCGGGCGCGCTCTTCTTCAGCAGCGGCAGGAGCAGGTGGGTGAGCAGGAAACCGGACAGATAATTCACGGCGAAGCGCAATTCATAGCCGTCCGCGCTGGTCTGCCGCGTCCCTTGCGGTCCGCCGCCGCCGATACCGGCGTTGTTGATCAGGAGATCGAGTCGTTTGGTCGTCTTCTGTACCGCGTCGGCAAGGCGACGCACCTCGGCAAGCGAGGACAAGTCGGCTCGCAGGAATTCCGCCGCGCCCCCCGTTTTCTCGATCTGCGCGACCACCTGCTGGCCACGCTCGCGATCGCGGCCGTGCACCAATATGCGCCAGCCGCTGGCGCCAAGCCGTTCCGCAACCATGCGGCCGACGCCGTCGGTCGAGCCGGTGATGAGAGCCGTTTTGCCGTTCAATTTTTCCATGGCGGGAGCTCGCTCGTGCACGGCGGGTCCAAACGGCGACCGCGCCAACTATTTCTGGCCGAGGCTGGTGCCCAGGAGAGGACTCGAACCTCCACGCCTCGCGGCGCTAGTACCTGAAACTAGTGCGTCTACCAATTCCGCCACCTGGGCACTGGCGGCGATACCTAGAAAGCGGTCATCCTCTTGTCAATCGAGCGTGCTTTGCCTCTATACAGCGCGAAATCGATCCTGTATTTCCGCCAAGAATGGCCGTGAAGAGCAATTTTGACACGCTGGTCACCGTGTTCGGCGGCTCGGGGTTTCTCGGCCGCCATCTGGTGCGCGCGCTCGCCAATCGGAACTACCGCATCCGCGTCGCGGTGCGCCGCCCGGAGCTGTCCGGCCATCTCAAGCCGCTCGGGGCGGTCGGCCAGATTGAGGCGGTGCAGGCCAATGTGCGCTTCCCGCATTCGGTCGAAGCGGCGGTGCGCGACACAGACGTCGTCGTCAATCTGGTCGGCATTCTCTTCGAGCGCGGCCGTCAGCGTTTCGGCGTGGTGCAGGCGGAAGGCGCCGCCGCGGTGGCACGCGCCGCCACCGCCGCTGGCGCGCGCTTGATCCACGTCTCGGCCATCGGCGCCGATGAAGACTCACTTTCGGCTTATGGGCGCTCGAAGGGCGCGGGCGAGCGGCTGGTGCGCGCGGCGCAGCCGGAAGCGATTATCATGCGGCCGTCGATCGTGTTCGGTCCGGAGGACGACTTCTTCAACCGTTTCGGCGGGCTCGCCCGCATGTCGCCGGCGCTGCCGCTGCCCGGCGGCGGCCACACGCGTTTCCAGCCGGTGTTTGCCGGCGACGTCGGCGAAGCGATCGCCTTAGCCGTCGGCGGCAAACTCAAAGCCGGCACGATTTATGAACTCGGCGGACCGGATGTGCGCAGCTTCAACGAACTGATGCAATTCACGCTCGCCACGATCGAGCGCCGCCGCCTTTTGGTGCCGGTGCCGTTCGCGCTGCTGAAGCTGCAGGCGAGTTTTTTGCAGTTCCTGCCCAAGCCGCCGCTCACGCCCGACCAGGTCGAGATGTTCAAGCACGACAACGTCGTCTCCGCGGACGCGCGCGCGCAAAACCGCACCCTCGAAGGACTCGGCATGGTGCCGAACTCGATCGCAGCAATAGTTCCGGACTATCTCTGGCGCTTCCGAAAGACCGGCCAGTTTCGCGGCCGCACGGCGCAAGGGATTCGGACTACGACCCGTACTTGAACGACAGCGCGACGCGGGTGCGGAAGGCGGTGACCTTTCCGTCCTCCACCTTCATGTCCATCTTGGTGACTTCGGCGACGCGCAGGTCGCGCAACGAGCTGGCGGCGACTTCGACCGCCATGCGACCGGCCTCCTCCCAGGATTTTTCACTGACGCCGACCACGTCGATAATCCGGTAAACGCTGTCCGATTGTTTCTTCGCCATTGGATTGATCCTTTCGAGCCAAACGAACGCACGCGATCAATGTCATCACGGCGGTCGCCTTAGCTTAGATCAGCGCGCATCGTGCGGTCGATGGCCCTGTCGGGCGGCGCTGGACTTGAGCGCCCGAAAGGTGGAAGCTCTAACGCAAACGCGTGCAGCGCAAAAGACGAGCTGACGATGCCGAGCAAGCGCGTGCAGATCGATGAAGAGACCTGGCGTGAGCTCGATCTGCTCGGGCACGACCAGATGAAGGATTTTCAGGAACTTGCCGACGAGGCCTTCCGGGATCTGCTGAAAAAGTACGGCCGCCCGGTCGACCTGAAGGACGCGCTGCGAAGGAGCGCCGGCATGTCCGCCACGGTGCATCAGTTGCGGCCCGGCAAGAAGCCGCGCGGGTAGTCAAGCAAACCGTTCGCGGGCGCGCTCGCGCGCTTTCATCGCTTCGATTTCGCGATTGCGCGCCGGGCTGGCGGTTTCCAGCGCACCGAGCAGCCGGCGGGCGGCCTGCGTGACGTCGTCAACGGCGCGATTGAACGCGGCTTCATTGGCCCGCGACGGCTTGGCGAAACCTGAGAGCTTGCGCACGAATTGGACCGCCGACGCGCGGATTTCATCGTCGGTCGCCGGCGGCTCGAAATTGAACAGCGTGCGGATATTACGGCACATTCGTCCCTCCTGATATAAGTGGCGCGGGAGCGCGCTGTGTCATCGGTTACTGCCGAGCGTATCACCATTGCGGTCGATGCGGACACGCGGGTTTCCGGCTTGCTGCTGGTGCCGCTCGGCGCGAGCGCCGGTTACGTGCTGGCGCACGGCGCCGGCGCCGGCATGACGCATCCGTTCATGACCGCAGTGGCTGTGGAACTGGCGCGGCGCGGCATCGCCACGCTGCGCTACCAGTTCCCGTATATGGAGCGCCGCAGCAAGCGGCCGGACCCGCCGCCGATCGCGCACGCCACCGTCCGCGCCGCCGCGGCGGCTGCGCGGCAGGGATTGCCGGAGCTTCCGCTCATTGCCGGTGGCAAATCGTTCGGCGGCCGCATGACCTCGCAGGCGCAAGCGAAGGCGCCGCTGCCGGGTGTGCGCGGCCTCGCCTTCCTGGGGTTTCCTTTGCATCCGGCGCGCAAGTCGTCGGCGGATCGCGCCCAGCATCTGTTCGACGTGCAGATTCCGATGTTGTTCCTGCAGGGAACGCGCGACACGCTGGCGGCGCTCGATCAGCTCGAGCCGGTTTGCCGCAAGCTCGGCGCGCGGGCGACCTTGAAACTATTCGACGAAGCCGATCCCTTCCATGTCCCGGCGCGCAGCGGCGGCAACGATGCGCAAACACGCGCCGAAATGCTCGACGCGCTGGCAGCGTGGATCGATGGGCTGATCAAAGTCCCAGCGCCAGCGCGATGAGGCCGGCGACACCGACTAAAAATCGCCAGCCGACGAACAGCGTGAAGCCGTGGCGCGACACGTAACCGAGAAACGTCTTGACCACGAACCACGCGGCGATGAACGAGACGACAAAGCCGACGGCGACGATCGCGATGTTGCTGTGGCTCATATGGCCGTGGTCCTTATAGAGGTCGTAGGCAAACGCGCCGGCCATGGTCGGCATCGCGAGCCAGAACGAGAATTCGGCGGCGGCGCGCCGGTCGGCGCCGAGCAGCATGGCGGCGACGATGGTGGCGCCGGAACGCGATACGCCGGGGATCATCGACAGGCACTGCGCCAGCCCGATGATCAGATACATCGGCAGCGTGAATCTGGTCGCTTCGTGGTAGCGCGGCTTGAGATCGAGCTGGTCGACCCAGAACAGGATCGCGCCGCCCACGATCAGCGAGCAGCACACGATCCAGGGATTGAACAACACGTCCTTGATGAACCTGTACGCCGTCGCGCCGATGATCGCCGCCGGCAGGAACGCGATCAGGACGCCGATCACGAACCATCGCGAGTGCGAATCGTTGAACATGCCGAGGAACAACTTCCACAGCCGCGCGGCATAGATCGACAGCAAAGCGAGGATCGCGCCGAATTGAATCAGCACTGCGAAGCTCTTGCCGAAGTCATCGTCCGAAAATCCGAAGAAATGCTGCATCAGCAGCAGATGCCCGGTAGAGGACACTGGAATGAATTCGGTCAGACCCTCGACCACGCCGAGGATGACCGCCTTGATGTAGTCGAAGACCATGGATCAGCTCCGCGGCGAACAAACGGCCGAAGCCGCCACGCTGGGGCGTGGCAGAATGGTTTGGCGGAGTTGTGGCCTACAGCCCGGATTCTCGCAACGGTATGGAGGCGCCTTCAACAGGCGCTTGCCGCAAAAATTTGCCTCAAGGATCGCTTCACCTGTAAGAGAATGATTCGGAGTCGCTTATGCCCTGCCGCAACGGCTGCCCCAATCACATTTGATCTTCCTCCTGCGCGCCGCGATGGCATGTTGACGCTGTTTCATCATCCTTCCTGCCCGCATTCCCGCTTTGTGCGGCTCGTTCTCGAGGAATTCGCGCTGGAAGCGCGGCTCGCGGAGGTGCGGGTCTGGGAGCGCCGCGAGGATTTTCTGATGCTCAATCCGGCGGGAACGACCCCGGTCCTGGTGGAGGAAGGGGTCCCGCCGGTCCCGGGCGCGGCGATCATAGCGGAATACCTCGACGAGACGCGCGGCGCGGCGTCGCCGCAGCCCGGACTGATGCCGCGCGCGGCGAGCGAGCGGATCGAAGTGCGCCGGCTGATGAGCTGGTTCAACGACAAGTTCTTCGCCGAGGTGAGCGGCCCGCTGGTGACGGAGCGGGTCTACAAGCGCTTTATCCCGGCCGGCGACGGCGGCGGCCCGCCCGACACCGAGATCATGCGGGCGGCGCGCAGCAATATCAGATACCATCTGACCTATATCGGCTGGCTCATCCGCCGGCGTGACTGGCTTGCCGGCGACGGCCTGACCTACGCCGATCTCAGCGCGGCGGCGCATTTATCCGCCATCGACTATCTGGGCGATGTGCCGTGGGACGAAGACGAGACCGCCAAGGCCTGGTACGCGAGGATCAAGTCGCGACCCTCGTTCCGCGCGCTGCTGGGCGAGACGCTGCCGGGACTGCCGCCGGCGCCGAGCTACGCCAACCTCGATTTCTGACACCGGAACGGGCGGCCGCGCTCAAGACCGCGCTGGTCGCGGCGGCGCGCGCGCAAGGCTTTGACGCGGTCGGCATCGCGCGCCCGGATTCGATTCCGCGCGCCGCCGGCCGCCTGCGGGAATTTTTGGCCACCGGCGCGCACGGCGACATGGACTGGATGGCGAAGAACGCCGACCGCCGCGGCGATCCGCGCGCAATCGGCGACGTGCGCGCGGTCGCGATGCTGGGTCTCAATTACGGCCCGCGCAGCGACCCGCTGGCGATCCTGCGGGAGCGCATGCGCGGCGCCATCTCGGTCTACGCGCAGGGCGACGACTATCACGACGTGATCAAGCCGCGGCTGAAGGCGCTCGGGCGCTGGCTGATCGAACAGGCCGGCGGCGATGTCAAAGTCTTCGTCGATACCGCGCCGGTGATGGAGAAGCCGCTCGCCGCGGCCGCCGGCCTCGGCTGGCAGGGCAAGCATACCAACCTCGTCTCGCGCGCGCACGGCTCGTGGCTGTTTCTCGGCGCGATTTTCACCACGCTCGGGCTGCCGCCGGATGCTGCGGAAGACGACCATTGCGGCAGCTGCCGGGCCTGCCTCGACATTTGCCCGACGGCGGCGTTTCCGACGCCGTATCGGCTCGATGCGCGGCGCTGTATCTCTTACCTCACCATCGAGCATAAAGGTCCGATTCCGCGCGAACTGCGGGCGCTGATCGGCAATCGCATCTACGGCTGCGACGATTGCCTAGCGGTCTGCCCGTGGAACAAATTCGCGCAGGCCGGGCACGAAACGCGGCTGGCGGCACGCGACGCGTTGCGCGCGCCGCAGCTCGCCGACTTGATCCGGCTCGACGATGTGGCTTTCCGCGCGCTGTTCGCGAAAAGCGCGGTCAAACGCATCGGCCGCCCGCGCTTTCTTCGCAACGTGCTGGTCGCGATCGGCAATTCCGGCGAGGCCGCGCTCGCCGGCGAAGCCGAACGGATGCTGGACGATCCTTCACCGCTCGTGCGCGGCGCCGCCGTGTGGGCGCTTGGCCGGCTTGATCGGGCGCGGCTCGCAGGCGGCGCTGCACGACGGCGCGCGGCCGAGTCCGATGCCGAGGTCGCCGCCGAATGGGACGCCGCACTCGCGGGCTGATGCACGATGGCGACGCTTCTCTGTTTCGGGCTTGGCTATTCGGCGGAGCATTTCATCGAATTGTTCGGCGGCCGCTTTGAACGCATCGTCGGAACCGTGCGCGGCGCCGAGCGCGCCAGAATCTTGAATGCCAGCCGCCCCGGCCGGCTGCAGGCATTGGTCTTCAACGGCGCCGCGGCGACGCCGGACATCGAGAGTGCGATTGCCGAAGCCGACTTGGCGCTCGTCTCGATTCCGCAGACCGAAACCGGCGATCCGGTTCTGGCGGCCTTCGGCGAACAGCTGGCGCGCGCTCCCCGCCTGCGCTCGACCGTGTATCTGTCGACGGTCGGCGTCTACGGCGATCATGGCGGCGCCTGGGTCGACGAAGAAACCGCGCCGCGTCCGGACTCGGCGCGCACTCGCGACCGGCTCGCTGCCGAACGCGCCTGGCAAAAGCTCGGCGCCCGGTCCGGCGCCGCCGTTACCGTTCTCCGCCTCGCCGGCATTTACGGGCCGGGGCGCAATGCGCTCGTCCAGCTCGTGCGCGGCACCGCCCGGCGCATCGTCAGGCCGGGCCAGATTTTCAATCGCATCCATGTGAGCGATATCGCGCAGGCAATCGCCGCGGCCTCCGCGCGCCGGGCGGCGGGCATCTTCAACGTCGCCGACGACGACCCCGGCCCGCCCGGCGATCCGATCGCGTTCGCGGCGGAGCTTTTAGACCGCGATCCGCCGCCGGAAATTGCATTCGCGGACGCCGCGCCATCCATGTCGCCGATGGCGCTGAGCTTCTGGCAGGAATGCCGGCGGGTGCGGAACGACAAGCTCAAACGCGAGCTCGGCGTCTCATTGCTGTTTCCGACCTATCGGGAAGGGCTGCGGGCGCTGTTTGAAGCGCGTTCGCTCAATGCAGACTGGGTCCCTTGAGGAAACGGTCGCGCTCGCTCGATTTGACGCGCAGATCCATCGTCTCGCCATCGCGATAGACGGTGAGCGGCACTTCGACGCCGGCCTGGCCCTGCGCCCAGATGCGGCGGAACATGCTAGCGAGATCGCGTACCTCGGTGCCGGCGACGGTGAGCACGATATCGCCGGTACGAAGATCCGCGCGTTTGGCCGGGCCGCGATCCGCCAGCCCGACGACCACCAGCCGGTTTTCCACCTCGGTGGCGTAGAAGCCGAGCCACGGCCGCGACGGCGCATTGCGGCGGCCGAATTTGAGCAGGTCATCGAAGATCGGCTTGAGCAGATCGATCGGCACGATCATGTTGATGTTCTGCGCCCCACCCTTCTCCACTGCGTGCTGAAGCTGCAGCGAGCCGATGCCGATCAGGTCGCCGCCTGGCCCGAGCAACGCCGTGCCGCCCCAGTTCGGATGCGCCGGCGCCGTGAAGATCGCCTCGTCGAGCACGTATTCCCAATAGCCGGCGAATTCCTGCTTGGCGACGATGCGCGCAGCCACCGAATGAACTCGGCCGCCGGCGCCAGCGACGACAACACGCTCGCCCAGCGAAGCAGCCGACGACTGGCCGATTTCGAGCGCCGGCACGTCAATCTTGGCCAGCGCCTGCACCAGACCGAAACCGGTCTCCTGGTCGTAGCCGAGCACATGCCCCGGCACCGAGCGGCCGTCGCTTAACGTCAGCCACACCGTGTCCGCTTCGGTGATCAAATAACCGATGGTGAGGACGAGGCCATTGCTGCGGATGACCACGCCGTTGCCGGCGCGCTCGGTGCCGAGCGTCTCTGCGGTGAAAGCATCCGCCGGCACCGTTGCGCGCAGCGTGACCAGACAGGCGAGCGCCAGATCGAGGTCGTAGGAATAGTCCTCCGGTTTAGGCTGGGCGGAGGCCGGTACCTTCCGGTCGCTCACCGATGTCATTGATCATCCCTTGGCTGCCGGCCGAAGCGTTGTAACCTGAAAAACGGGTCAACGAAATTCGGCGCCCGCTTCTATCCACATCACCCGGGGCGACCGGCCGGCTAAGCGTTATTTGCGGATTGCGCAGCGCTTGATCAAGCCCTCGCGCTACGGCGCCGGAAGCGCTCAATCGTCGCCGCCAGAGCGTTAGTCTTTCTTTTCGGCTTCTGCCTTCTTTTGCAGAGCGTCGAGTTGCTTTTCGAGATCAGGCAGGCTGCGCACCAATTCGCACTTTTCCTTGTCTTCCTGCGCCTGCTTTTTTACTTCTTCCCAACGCTCCTTAGCGTCCTCAATCGTCCACGGCCGCTTTTTTTGCGGATTGTAGACCTGCGCCTTGACCAGATTTTCGAGCGATTGGAAATACTCGTCTAGCAGAAGGACGCGATTGCGGAGCTGGAAATAGAAGCTTTTGCCGTCCAGCACATCGCAAAATCTGAGTCCGTTGACAAAAGTCTGCTGGAGCATGCGCGCATCGAAAATCTTGCCCTTGAGCTGGTCAATGGTCAGGCCTTCGGCCTGTGCGGCGGCCACGAAAGCAACGCCAAGCACGCCGGCCGCGCACGCGCGCGATGCAAGCTTAATCGCCGATGTCACCGTCCCCACCTTCGCCCCAGCCCTACCATCGTACCAGCTTGGCCGCGTGAGCCAACAGGGGGGCAGGGGCCGGCCCTTATTTCATGATTCATTACCCATGAACCGGCGCGACAGCGCCGTTAGCCCGGTTTTGCCCTCGCCTTCTCCGCACGTTGCCTTCGTCTCGCCCCATCTTTCTGCAAAATAAGGGCGTTTTCCGGGTATCGGGGGTTATAAGCGTGCGTGTCAGTACGAGCGTTGCCGTCATGGCATTGATGCTAGCCGGTTCGTTCGGCGCCGCGTCGGCGCAATCCTACGACGCCCCGCCGGTCCCGCCGCTCGACATCGGCGCGCAAACCGCACAATCTTATGTCGCCTCCCCCGAGCGCGCCGCCGCACAGCCGCTTTCCGCGCTGCGCAGCGAAGCGACACCGCGGCCGCCGGCAGACATAGTCGGCTTGGCGCCGGCGGAAACGACCGGCTCTCTGCGCGCTCCGGCCGCGACCGACCCGGTCCCCGACCGCGCGAACGTGATTGCGGCATTGCCGCCCGAAGATCAGCCCGAAGCCGGGCCGGCGCCGCAATTGCCGCCGCAGTTCCGCCGCCAGCTCGTCGATTACGTCACCTCCGAGCCCGCCGGCACGATCATCGTCGATACGCCGCACACCTATCTCTATCTCGTACGCGGCGACGGTAAAGCGCTCCGCTACGGCGTCGGCGTCGGACGCGAAGGCTTCACCTGGTCGGGCAACGAACGCATCGTCCACATGAGCTTGTGGCCGGACTGGCATCCGCCGAAAGAGATGATCGAACGGCAGCCCTATCTGCCGCGTTTCATGGCCGGCGGCACCGGCAATCCGCTGGGCGCCCGCGCGCTCTATCTCGGCAACACGGTGTACCGAATCCACGGCACCAACCAACCGTCGACCATCGGCCATTTCGTATCGTCGGGCTGCATCCGCCTCACCAACGACGATGTCGAGGACCTTTACAGCCGGGTGAATGTCGGCACGCGCGTGGTGGTGTTGCCGGGATCGCCGCCGAACGCGGCTGCGGCGCAAACCCCGATCGCGCGTTAGCGCTGCAGTTGGGATTCAGAATCTGTGCGCTGATCGTTCAACCGGCGGTATGATGCCGCCGCGAAAATTTTCGTGTTGGTTTTTTGGCGACTCAAGCTAATGTGCCGCGCCGGATTCGGCGGACCGCGATGGCCCGTCATCCGGTGACGCGTCGGCCGGGGTTCGGCGGACGCGAGGCCACAGGCCTGTCGACGACCTCTCGCCGTGGTAACGCGTACTTCAAGCGGGTCGCGCGCAGGCGTTTCAACGGGGTCGAATGTTTCCCAATGTTCGCTGGCTGATCGCGGCGACGTTAGCCTCGGTCGTAGCGCTGATTTTCGGATTCGGCATGTTCGCGGCGGTCCGCATCAGCAGCGAGCCGCTGGTTCGCGTGATCCCGGTCGCCGCTGCACCGCTGCCGCCGCTTGCCGATGGCGTGACCGCACAGCCGCTGGCATTCGCTGCGGAACCGTTCGACCGCCGCTTTCCGGCCGCCGAACCGCTGCGCGGCGAGGCGATCGAAGCCATGACGCGCATGCTCGCGCACCGCGAGGTTGCCGAACCTTCGTCACCGGCACTCGCGGCGCCGGATCAGGCCGCCGCGATCGAGACGAAACCTTCCGCCGCCGTCGAAGCGCCGAAAGATGCGGCGGTACCGTCTGGCACAGAGCCATCCGGGCAACCGGCGGCAGACATCGCTACGCCAGCGGCAAGCGACGATGCCCCGGTGGCATCCCTGCCCGATCACGTCCCACCCGCCGTAGACAATATCGTGGTGCCTGCGGTATCGCCCCCGGCAGCGACGGAAGCGCGGCCGGTGGAAGCGCCAAGCGTCACCGCCGTGGTGCCGCCGGCTGAGCCGGCAAAGCCGGAGCTTGACGCGACACCCGCCAAACTCGTTGAACCCGGCGCAGTGCCGCAAAAGCCCGAGAGCACAACGGAGAATACGACGCCGCAGCCGCACGCCACCGCCAAAGCGCAGCGGCCGCGCCGAACGCCCGGCGCAACCGCCAAGCCAGACACCACCTTTCAGCAGACGAATTTTCTGAGCGCACCGGCACCGGAGCAAGCGGAGCTGAAGGCGCGTCGTGCCAAGGTCGCATCGAAGAAGCCCAAGGAGCCGGACAGCGGCACTGGCGGCCCGCTGGTCAGCGCGCCGGGCCCGTAGGCCGAAGCGGGATTGACCGCCGGGCCGTCTGCGCTCACGTTCCGTTAGTGAGCATGGATTTCCCCGCAGAGCGCACGTGACGCCGCTGTCCGTCCTCGATCTGTCGCCGGTCACCACAGCTACGCCGGGATCGGTTGCGCTGCGCAATTCGCTCGACCTGGCAGCGCTTGCCGACCAGCTCGGCTACACGCGCTACTGGCTCGCCGAGCACCACAATCTGCCGAGCATCGCCAGCTCCTCTCCGGAGATCATGATCGGGCAGATCGCCGCGATTACGAAGCGGATCCGCGTCGGCTCCGGCGGCGTCATGCTGGTGAACCATGCGCCGCTGATGGTCGCCGAGCATTTCAAGGTGCTGGAGGCGTTGTTTCCCGGCCGCATCGATCTCGGGCTCGGCCGCGCCCCGGGCACCGATCCGGCCACCTCCTACGCCTTGCGCCGGCGCCAGGACGCGCGGGAAGCCGACGATTTCCTTGAGCGCTTCCAGGAACTGGTGCTGCTGGAGCGCGGCGGCTTTCCCGAAAACCATCCGTTCCGCCATGTGCGCGCGGCGCCGTCGGACGTAGCGCTGCCGCCGATCTGGCTGCTGGGTTCGAGCGGATATAGCGCCGAGCTCGCCGCCGCGGTCGGCATGGGCTTCGCGTTCGCGCACCATTTCGCCGAGCACGACGCGGCGAGCGCGATGCTGAGCTACCGGGAGCATTTCAAACCGTCGGAGACGCTCGCCCAGCCGCACGCCATCCTGGCGACCGCGGCGATTGCGGCCGACACCGATGCCGAGGCCGACCGCATCGCGGCGAGCGCCGACCTGCATTTCGTCAATCGCTCAAAGGGCGAATTTTTGCCGCTCGTGTCGCCGGAGGAGGCCGCCGCTTATCCCTACACGCCGGTCGACCGCGACCGCATCGCGCGCTATCGCGCGCGCTTTGCCGTCGGCAGCGCCGAGAGCGTCAAACGGCAGTTTATTCCGCTGATCGAAGCCACCCGCGCCGACGAATTGATGATCACCACCATGACCTATGATCACGCGGCGCGGCGCCGTTCCTACGAGCTGTTGGCGGATGCCTTTGCGCTTGCTTCGGCGGCGTGAATCCCGTCCCCGCACGCCTTTCAACTCCCATCCGCGCCGGTATATGCTGCGCCGGGGTAAGCGGTGTGTCAGTCGAAGGAGGATCGTCTTGGGTAAGCATTTCTCACTTGTCGCGTCGGACAGCTTCAAGCTCGGCGCCTATCGCGCCGAGCCGAGCGGAACGGCCAAGGGCGGCATTGTCGTCATTCAGGAGATCTTTGGCGTCAACCATCATATCCGCGCGGTGTGCGACCGCCTTGCGGCGCAGGGTTATGCGGCCATCGCGCCGGCCCTGTTCGACCGGCAGCAACCGGATTTCGAAAGCGGCTATTCACCGGACGAAATCGCTAACGCGCGCAAGTTCGTCGCCAATCCCGATTGGGGCGCGATGATGCGCGATACGCAGGCCGCCATTGACGAGGCAAAAAAGTTCGGTCCGGCCGCCATCGCGGGCTTCTGCATGGGCGGCACGATCGCCTTCCTTGCCGCGTCGAAACTCAACGGCCTCTCCGCCGCGATCGGCTTTTACGGCGGCCAGATCGCCAAAAACGCCGACCAGCAGCCGAAAATCCCGGTGCAGCTGCATTTCGGCGAGAAGGACGCCTCGATCCCGATGAGCGACGTCGAGATCATCAAGCAGAAACGCGGCGGCGATTGTGAGATCTACGTCTATCCCGACGCGCAGCACGGCTTCAATTGCGAGGAGCGCGGCAGTTACAACGAGGCCGCCGCCAAACTCGCCCGCGAGCGGGCGCGCGCATTTTGCGAAAAGCACATGAAGAAATAAATCGCACTCGAAGATTGTGGCTAGGACCCCGGCAATTTGGCACGGTTCTTGAGTCAAATAGCCGGGGTCACGTGTTTTTTTGGGGGCTGACACATGCCAAGCGACGTTCATCCGGTCGACCAGTTCCTGCCGGTGCCAAAGCTACTGACACTCGGGCTTCAGCACGTCCTGGTGATGTATGCAGGCGCGGTCGCGGTGCCGCTTATCCTCGGCCGCGCGCTTAAATTGCCGCCGCAGGACGTGGCGTTTTTGATCAGCGCCGATCTGTTCGCCTGCGGTCTCGCAACCCTCGTGCAAAGCGTTGGATTTCCGGGGGTGGGCATCCGCTTGCCGGTGATGATGGGGGTGACCTTCGCCTCGGTCGGACCGATGCTGTCGATGGCCAACGCGCCTGATATCGGCATTCTTGGCATCTACGGCTCGGTGATCTCGGCGGGTGTGTTTGCGCTGATCGTCGCTCCTTTCATGGGCAGGCTTTTGCCGCTGTTTCCCCCTGTGGTGACCGGCACGATCATTTTGGTCATCGGGATTACGCTGATGCGGGTAGGCATCAATTGGGCCGGCGGCGGACTGCCGACGCTGACCAAGGTCGTCGATGGTGCGCGCGGGGCGTTTCCCAATCCGGGCTACGGTCAGCTCGAAGGATTGGGCATCGCGCTGTTCGTGCTTCTTGTCATTCTTGGCCTGATCCGCTGGTTCACCGGCTTCGTTGCCAATGTGGCGGTGTTGATCGGTATCATCGCCGGAGCGGTGCTGGCGACGCTCCTCGGCGTCATGAACTTCGACCACGTGGTATCCGCATCCTGGTTCGACGTCGTCGTCCCGTTCCGGTTCGGCCTCCCAACATTTCATATCGTTCCGATCATCACCATGTGCATCGTGATGATCGTCGTGATGATCGAGTCGACCGGAATGTTTCTCGCGCTCGGCGAAATGACCGGCCGCAAGATCGATCGCGCGGCGATTGCGCGCGGCCTGCGCGCCGACGGCGTCGGCACGATCCTGGGCGGCATCTTCAACACCTTTCCCTACACGTCATTTTCGCAGAATGTCGGCCTCGTCGGCGTCACCGGCGTGCGCTCGCGCTGGGTCACCGCCACCGGCGGTCTGATCATGCTCGCGCTCGGCTTGCTGCCTAAGATGTCGGCGCTGGTCGAATCGGTCCCGGTTGTGGTGCTGGGCGGTGCCGGCGTCGTGATGTTCGGCATGGTCGCCGCCACCGGCGCACGCATCCTGACCGGCGTCGATTTCAAGACCAATCGCTACAACTTGTTTGTCGTGGCGATTTCGGTCGGCTTCGGCATGATCCCGCTGGTCGCGCCCAACTTCTTCAACTACACGCCGGATGTGCTGCATCCGCTGTTGGAGTCGGGCATCCTGCTGGCGGCGATCGTCTCGGTCCTGCTCAACGTCTTCTTCAACGGCTTGGGCAGCGTGGAAGCGGCGCAGGCGGACGCATCCGCTGCCGCGGCAGCTGCTGAGCACGCCTGAGGATCAGAACCAGCGCTCCTGCACGCTGATCGTGTCGCCGGGACGCAGCGGGAAGGTCAGCGGGACCGCTATCCGCATCTGCTGGCCGTAATAGTTGCGGGTAAGCACCACGCTCTTGCGAGAGGCGCGCGCTGTGAAGCCGCCGGCAATCGCCACCCCCGTCTCGACGGTCATGTTGGCGACGTAGGGATATTGGCCCGGCTGCGTGACCTCGCCGAGGATGAAGAACGGTCGGTAGGCTTCGACTTCGACCGCAACATGCGGCTCGCGGATGTAGCCGTCGCGCAACCGGTCCGCGATGCGGCCGGCCAGTTGGTCGGTGGTAACGCCGCGCGCCGGCACCGCGCCGATCAGCGGCATGTCGATGTTGCCGGCGGCGTCGACCGCGTAGGAGTTGGTCAATCCGTCCTGACCGAACACCACGACGCGCAATCGGTCGCCGGAATCGAGCGCGTAGCCGCCCTGCTGCCCGGGCGTGGCGGCATAGCCGTAGAGACCGCCACCATAGGGGGACGGCGCGTAGGGAGAGGGCGCGTAGGGAGAGGGCGCGTAGGGAGAGGGCGCATAGGCTCCGGCCATCGCCGGCGCGTAGGGGCTGCCCATGCCATAGACCACGTTGTCTATGCCGCCACCCGGATAGGCGAAATACGCGGTGGGTTGCTGCGTACATCCCGCCGCCGCGATCGCCACACCCAGCAACAGGATAAGAGAGCGGAGGATCCGCATACGCGCAATCCGGCCCCGTTTGAGCAAACGTTGAGGGCCGATTAACGCCGGTTATGGTTAACAATCCCTCACCGGCGGCGCCCGGCGGCGCGGATTTTACCGCCCTAACATCCCGCGCCAGACGCGAGTTTGGTGCGTTCAGACCGCTGAAATCCGCAATGAATCAAGGCTTGCGAGTTCAGACAGCGACCGGTCGCTGCCGCCTAGCTCAGCCGGGCTTGCCGTTGTGGCGGCTCAGCCGGTCGGCAATAGCGAGCATCAGCAGCGCCGCCACGAACATGAGCGGAAACGCGATCGCCCAGCCGAGCTTCGCGGTATCGGTCGTCTTTTCGAGGTCGAGATACCAGGCCAGCGCGTCAACCGCCGCGATCACGGCAATCGAGCCCAGGAGCTTTTGCTTGAGCGCGCTGAAATCGACCTCGGTAAGCCCCTGCGGCCAGGCCGAATGTTCGTCTCGGCGGATTTTGTGAATGAAGTTCTCGTATCCGGAGAAGATGACGATGAGAACGAGATTCGCCGTCAGCGAGACATCGACGAGGTTGAGCACGTCGACGACGAGATCGTGCCAGCTCAGTGACGGAAGCGTTCTGGCGATTTCGTAGAAATCCGCAAAAAAACGATAAATCAGCAGCAACAGCGCACAGAAAAGTCCGAACAGAAACGGCGCGATTAGCCAGCGGGAAAGGAACAGCGCCGTTTGAAAGCCGTGTTCGACCTGCCGCATAGAGCCTCCATCAAGGCGCGTGCCGCCCTGACTGTGCCGTCAACCGGCGCGCATGGTCAATGCGCCGCAGCCGTCACTCCGGTGCCGATCTGGCAGCTCACCCCGGTGCCGCCCAGGCCGCAATAGCCGTGCGGATTCTTGGCGAGATATTGCTGGTGATAATCTTCGGCGAAATAGAACGGCGGCGCTTCGCGGATCTCGGTCGTGATCGCTCCCATGCCTTCGGCGGCAAGTGCCTTGGCGTAGCTTTCCCGCGAGGCCTCGGCGGCGGCGCGTTGCGCCGGCGAGAATGTGTAGATGCCGGAGCGGTATTGCGTGCCGACGTCGTTGCCCTGGCGCATGCCCTGCGTCGGGTCGTGGCTTTCCCAAAAAACCTTGAGCAAGCGCTCGTAGGAGATTTTCTTCGGGTCGTAGACGACGAGCACGACTTCGTTGTGCCCGGTGCGGCCGCTGCACACCTCTTCGTAGGTGGGATTGGGCGTGAAGCCGCCGGCATAGCCGGCCGCGGTCACATAAACGCCGTCGCCGAGCTCCCAGAATTTTCGCTCGGCGCCCCAGAAGCAGCCGAACCCGAACATCGCCATGGCCGAACCTTCCGGATAAGGGCCCCTGAGCGGATGGCCGTTGACGAAATGCTGCCGGGCGGTCGGGATCGGCGTCGGACGCCCCGGCAGAGCGTTTTCGGCGGCCGGCATTTGGAGCTTCTTCGAGAAGTTGAACATGGCGGCGTCTCCGGTATGGCAAGGTCAATGTAATCGCGGCGCCGGCGCGGCACAGCGGGTCCGGCGATCACGTTTGCGCGGAGGCGGGGCTTTCGTCGCAAACCGGTCCCCGCGGACGAGGCGCGCGGGCGCCATTCCGGCGGCTTCCACCGGCCGCCTTTGGCGCTTATTGTGCGGCCCGCGCGCCGCGCCAAAGCGGCCTTTCCAAGGAGAGGTATGAGAGATGTCCCGGATGCTCGCGGTTGCCTGCGCGTTGATCGTGGTTGCGATGACGGCCGGATTGGCTTCGGCCCAGCAGCCCGCGGCCACGACGCCGCCCTACGGACCGCCCATCACGCTCGATGACGCCAAACGCGCCATGGCGGCGGCCGAGCTCGAAGCGGCCAAGAATTCCTGGCAAGTCGCGATCACCATTCTAGACAGCGGCGGCAATCTGGTGATGTTCCACAAATTCGACAACACGCAACTCGCCTCTATCGGCGCGTCCGAAGGCAAGGCGCGGACCGCGCTGTTCTTCAAGCGCCCGAGCAAAGCGCTCGACGACGCCATCGCCGCCGGCGGCGCCGGCCTGCGCCTGCTGGCGGTCAAGGACATCACGCCGCTCGAGGGCGGGCTGCCGATCCTGGTGGACGGCAAGATCGTCGGGGCCATCGGCGTTTCCGGCGCGCTGTCGTCGCAGGACGTGCAAGTCTCCAAAGCCGGGGCTGATGCGCTGGCGAAATAGCCCGTCAACAACCATCCGGGCCAGGATTGCCACGCAGTCTCGATAAAACCGTCGCGGGAACGGGTCGGCCCTTGACGAGCAGATCCACTTGCCCCGGTCGATAGGCCTGATTGAAAATCTTCCGCGGCCGACCGTCGAGCCCGAAACCGACAGCATAATCCGGCGAATAGTTCACGATGAATCCGGTTGGTCGCCCGAAGGCCGGCAAGGCGCCGTTGCCTTGGCCGATGACGCTGCGCTGTGGGCACACCGCTCGCTCGGTCAGAAGAACAGATTGACCGAACCCGACGCCCAACGCGTGGAAGAGGCGTTTCAGGGACGGCTTTCGGCGTTTGCGCTCAATGCCGCCGAAGTCCCACCAAAGACAAAAGCAGCCTGAGGCGACTCACCACGGGCTCGGACCAGGAGATCCAAGAAGCAGCCAACGTCCGAGCCCATCGATAAGAGCGTACTGAGACTGCCGGAGCCTCGCCGAATTCGCGATCGCGACCACGTCAAATTCGTTGCCACCCATCCATGTTTGATCTGCGGCCGCCGTCCGGCGGACGCCTACCATCTTCGGTTCGCCCAGCCGAAGGCGCTTGGGCGCAAAGTAAGCGATGAGTTCACCGTCCCGTTATGTCGCGGGCATCACCGCGAAGTGCACCGCGCCAGTGATGAAGCGCTTTGGTGGAGGAAGGCTGGCATCGATGCGACCGCCATGGCGCGAACACTATGGCTCGAAACGCATCCGCTCGCTGGCGCAGGTCATGTCAAGAATCGTGGCCAGGCGCAGGCTGGCGGACCAAGCCCGCGCATCAGAACAAAACCGATTGAACGCGTTGTCGCCAATGACATCCCTTAGACAGATCGAGGCCAACCGTCGTAATGCGCTCAAAAGTAGGGGGCCGCGGACCGAAAAAGGCAAAAAGCGCTCGCGATGTAATGCCGTTCGCCATGACCTCACCGCGGAAACTGTCCTGGAGGTCCTGGAAGATCCTGAGGATTACAAAGCGTTCGAGCTTTCGGTCACCTCCGACTTTGACGCGCAAACGGCGGTCGAACGCGAACTTGTCCTGCGGCTTGCAAGTCTGCTGTGGCGGTTGCGCCGCGCTCTTGCGTAGAGACTGGTCTTCTCCAACTGCACAACGAGGTCAGGCGCACGGTTGGACGCGCCATGGACATCCAACCGCCAGAGACCGCCCGCCACGGACCGGACCTATCGCTAAACGGACATGAGGCGGCGAACGTCGGATCTGGCTACGAACAGCAAAGACAAAAGCGCACTATAGCGCGGTCACCCAATGAGTTGGATCGCCAGGAATGTTCTAGTCAATCTAACGGGTCGATCGCGCGCTGCTTTCTAGGTCTCGCCAACGCCGACGGTGCCGCATTTGACCGCCTCGGCCGTTACGAGACAACCCTTTGGCGTCAGGTCGGCCAGATTATGTTTGTGCTTGGCGCGTTGCAAGGAAGAGATGCTTGGCGAATGCATTCGTTATCATGATCGATGCATAGATTCGGAAGCAGCCGCATGTTCATCACGAGATGCACAGGCCGATAGCAGTTAGTTTGCGGCCTTTTCTCCTGCTCGCCATGGTCCCATTTCATTATGGATTCATGGCGTTTGTCGCGATTGCTGGCGTCGCTCGGCCGTACGGCCGCAGCGCTAGATTTTATTGTTTAAGTTCTGAAAGCAGCAGCGTTTCGTCATACGGGTCAATCACCCCAGCAAGTGAGGCCGCGCAAGCAGGGCAGCTGAGGCGGTAGGATTCGAAACCGGAGCCGTCTATTTGGGCGAGCTCTGCTCTGCTAAAGGGCATGCGCGCGCTGCACTTCGGACATTCAATGATTGCGGCCGAGGTAGGGTCGCTCGCCCGTGCTAATTTGCTTTCCATGATTTTGGCCCAGGCCGCAATCGCAGCCCCCATCGTAATCTCGCCCGGGGCTTATTCAAGCGCCTTCGTATAGAACCATGAACGGCCCGGGGTCGAACAAAGCTGCTAATGGGAGATGCGATAGGTATTTTCCTTTGCAAAGGCTGGCGGCGCGGCAGATTTGTGGACCCTATGCCGCCATTTCGCGCGCGACCGCCGATGCCAAGCGATCGTCCTTTAGCTTTCCCCACACCCTACGCACGATCGTTTCCGAAATGTGGTGCAGTCCAAGATAAACGGGGCTGCCGTATCTCGACGTCGAGCCGAGAATCTCAACCTCGCATCCGATGCGCCGGTAAAGCCGAAGCTTTGACGCATCAAAATTGCCAATGATCGTTTCAATCCCTGCGCCCATCGCGACGTCGCCCAGCGCTGCTATCAAAACTCTGGAGGCGAAAATTATTCCCTCGATTCCATTAGCCAGGATACTCTCATCGAGACAAAACCGGCTGCACTCCCAGATGGTCGGAGCGCTGAGATGCACAGCATCGGGGAGCGTATCCGAAAACACATCGGCAGCAAGAGTGGGACCGGTGGTGGGCAGAAGACGCAGGCTGCCCTTCACTTCACCGCGGAGATCGTCGGTATAGATGATATAGACGGGTCCTTCATCGTCGTACCGATCGCGCTCTTTGCCATCGGTAACCCGCACATCCCATTTAAGCCGATCGTGAAAGAACCGGGCCCGCAGCCGAAACATTTTCTCGAGCAAACTCGCATACCGATGCGCGTTTGATTTTTCAACAACCAGAACCACCTCGCCAACTCCCTTAATTTACCCGTGATACGGCCGGCTAGCGGTCGCACCGACGCTGATCGACAAGACCGGCTGTAAGTCTATGGATTACTGGAGTTACGGACAGATTGAAAAAACAGATTGCAATTTATTTGCTCATCACACGATTATGCTCATCACACGATTAAAAGTCCAAGCTTAACCGCCTTGGTGACTGCCTGTGCCGAGGTGACACAATCCAGTTTGTAATGAACTGATTTCAAATAATCCCGAATGGTGTGCGGAGAAATATGCAAGATTGCGGCAATTTCCGTCGTGTCTTTGCCAAGCGCGATCCAGCGCAAACACTCAAGCTCCCTGGGCGTTAGGTGTGGCCGATCCTCGCCAAAAAGGTCCCCAACAACTCGGCGGTGCAGCCGGTTTGCAATTTGGATTAAGCCCGGCTGCGTAACCGCTAAAAACTTGGTCCATTCTCCTTCGGAGCCTGAAAAGGATACTGCTAACAGTCCCCGATGCCCATGCTTGGTCGAGACTGGGATACAGTAGCCATGGGGCCCAACGCCGTGCGCGGCCGAATCCGCCAGAAACGCCGCCTCGGCGCCGCCGCTGATATCAAGTTCACGCCATTCGAATGAGAGGGTGCGTCGAAAGCCCTCGCGGAGGATCGGATCAACGTCGACGTACCCCATTCCCAGGTAGCGGGCGAGCCAAGAAGGGGGATAAGTCAAGCGAATATATGGGTCAGCGGACGGACTAACTCCATGCTTGGAGGTAACGTAGACGAGATGATCGATGTTGAGGAAATCACGCAGCTCGGTCACGACCGTTTGTATTTCGGCCTTTTTTTCGATGATTGAGTACGCTTCGGTGAGCCATTTTTCGTCGCGAAGTTCGGTCGCCATCACCCCACCGATGTGAACGGCTTCTGCAGAACTGTTTTTCGGGCTTTTGTCCCCCTTGTTCATCCGACGGACCCTAGCCTGTATGTCGTCAACACCAGCTCAACCGAATGGCGGATTTTGCCGTCCGTCCCGGCGCTGGGCAGCAGCGATACTCAATAATACAGTCAATTCTGCCTATTGCGTTGAGCGCGCAACTTTCCGCGTTTGGGCATTTGAAGTCAAACCCCAGACTGGGGTCAAACGCGGTCAAAACCCACGATCCCCAAAAGCAACTTTCGCCTGTGACTGGTAAATCCCAAACAAGCCCGGGACGAGGCCCGAGCCGCGCGTGAGATCAACTAAGGGTTCGAAAACCAGCCTATTTCGGAAAATTAGCGAAAAAGCGGTACGCCGCTTTACGAGCCCGCTAACGCGCTTGAGCCCAATAAATCCGTTGTCGGATCCTTGCGCGCCTCTTGGTCGCGCGCAACCGGCGCTTGTTGTCCGGTAGTCGTTGGAACACGTTGACGCTCGAACAACTTTTGCCGCTCAGACGGGCTTGAACAAAAAAACGGATATCGCTGATACAGGCGAGCTGCGGCGCTCGGAAAATGCACAGTCATCAAGCTCATCAGCTTTGGTGTTTGCGGATAAGGCCGCGGCTCGCAAACCATTTCATAGCCGAACGCGCGCCGATAAAAGGCTTGGTGCTCCGCACTTACCGCTGCGAGAAGTTGGTCGGCCTCAAAGTACTCAGCTGCCAATATGCAAAGACGCAGCGTGACATAGGGCAAATCACGATGGCACCTAGAGAGCCGTTCGTCGGCTACGAAACAAGTTGTGTCGACGAGCACTTTGCCGACGTCGAGTTCGGGTTGCAGATATTCCGGAAAGGCTTCAAGCGAGGGAAAAGCCAACTGCGCCTTTGAGCCGACATGAAGACGAAGTGAACTCGCTAACTCGCCGACAACATACAACCCGAAGACATATCCGTTGTCGGCTTCGTCATAACCGTCGATGAGCATCCTCGGGGAGTCCACCGAAATTGCGCTTTCACGTCGATAGGCTTGATCGCGAAGACGCCCTATCGCTTCGCGCTGTGCACGGCTATCGGCGCGTCGATAATCCACGCTGGCCAGGAGCCGGGAAACGCGACTGGGAAAATCGCTTTCGAAATCCCCGCGATCAAGAGACCGCCGCCGGTCTGCCGCGCGATTCGATGTTTGCTTTTCGAGCATGGCTTTCCGCCGTCTACTCATTCTAAAGATCACAGCTAAATGGTTAGAAACAGCATCGTCACCCCCCTATCTAGGGGGGTATGCGAACCCTGCGTTTTCCTCAAAGCGTTCCTGCCAAGTTAGACAATCTCGATCAAACTTCTGCAATCCGACGTCCGGCGCGCATCCGTTTCGAAAACGGCGGCCAGCCCAAAGTCAGGGCGTTCTGGTCGGTGATCGTGTCACTTGGAGCTTCGACCCGATTAAGCATGTCGCAGGAATCAGAATCGCTATTCAAGCATGTGCGCAAAAAGAATTATAATTTACGCGGCTGATTGCAGATTTATGTCCGCATACGCCTGCGCAACGGCAGGCCATCAAAAATCGCGCCAACAATTATTGCACTAGCCCCCCAAGTGGGGGGTGACGATATCATTGCCGACCATATAAAAATTTATCTGGATAGAGATCCATCATGAAGCTCGGCAAATGGTAGTACAGCACGTGCTCGCAGGAACCGATGTCCTGTGGTTTGCCGGAGGCATCTTTTTTGGCGCCAACCTTGGCTTCCTATTCGCCGCAATCGCCCGCATGGGCAACGATTGGGAGTGAGCACGCATCTCAGCGGCATTGATGGCGCAAAGTGCCGCAAGCGTTCTAACGGACATCGCATACGCTACAGAAAAAAACCCCGGTCGCGGGGCTATTGGAACTGCGACCGGGTCCTGTAACCGCCTCCCAATGGGGAGAACCCTATTAGGAAGCCCGGTTAGTGTAGCCCGATGGCATAAACAAACAACACCCGCTGTGACGTGTGCCAGGTTCTGCCGGGCTTGGGCGGCGGCGCGCCCTTTCAGCGTCGTCTTGGGCGATCTGCCCGGCTGCGCTCGCCAAGAGACCGCTCGATGTGCGCCGAGCTTGCCCTGTACCTCACGCGCGAGCCAAGGTCATGGACACCGACGACAAGGCGGCGGGCGAAGGGCCTGACCAACCCGCTCATTTATTCCCTATGCAAGAGCAGCGGGGCCCGAGTGAAGCGGGATGGCCGGCCCAAGGGATTAACCGGCTGGTGATTGCCCGCCGAGCCAAAATAGCTAGACAGTTTCGACCGCCCAAACGCACCATTTGTGCCGCCTCAAGCGGCGGCGCGGCTATTTCCGGGTCTTTCGCTAACTGTCGCCGAGCCGCGCAGCCCGAGTGCGCCAAGCAGATTTTCTATCTCTAGGCGAGCCGTAACGTGTGACATGGTTGGGCGTGTACCGAGCGTGCTTTCGTCGAGAGCATCGAGCGCGGTCAATCCTCGCGGGTAAAACTCTCGGAAGATCACCCGCTCCGCTAGTCCTTCAACGCAGCGAAAATTGAGCATTTGTGAAAGCTTCTCTAAGCCCTCGCCCACGCAACGCGTGTTGCGCGAATTTAGCATTGAAAGACGATTTCTCAGTACAATCCAATCGATGACGACGTTATCGCGAAGTTGGCGCTGCCGACGCGCCTCGCCGACCATCTGAGAATAGTGGCTCGCGCCGGTAATACCCAAGGTCTCACGGTCAACAGTACCAAGAACATCCAAGTCAACAAAACTGTCATTGAGTGGCGTAATCAACACATCAGCTATCGAATGAGCCAGCCGCCCCACGTAACTATTGTGACCAGGTGTATCGATCACAATAAAGTCGTTGCTGCGAGCTCGCTCATTAACGATATCGAGAAAGGCCTTGCCGTCTGCGGCCTCATCTTCGGCTGTCGGATAATTTGTGTTCTCAGTGAAATAAAGATGATTGGGAATCTCGAGGTCACGTGAGAGGTGCTGAGCCCAAGCAAATCTGTTCTCAATATAATGGGTAAATGTACTTTGCCTTGAATCGAGATCGATGGTGGCAATGCGTTGGCCTGTTTTAATCAGTGCGATCGCAAGATTCATCGCAACGGTAGATTTACCTGATCCACCTTTTTCGTTCCCCACAACAATCACACGGGCGGACAGCTTGGAAGTTGAACTTTCAGCTGGCATCACTGCCCCTCTCGGATTTTGCGTTGTGGGTTACAGGACTATGTGATTCTCCGATATCTAGCAAGTTAACTCTGTGCCAGGTAAGGCAGAAGTTCCGAAATCAAATCATCTTTCTCTATCGCTTACGGATTTCAGCCTGTGCGGCGGCGCCGCAGTTTTGCAAAGAAATGGCGCCAACGGCCTTGAAGTCCCATCCCGCTGCTTTGTCACTGGCGGCGACGCATTTGTGTCACAGTTTGTAAGTTGTCATGACTCGGCGCTGGAAAAAACAACAACGAACTAATACACACTGACTGACGGCACTAACTGACGCCCCGCAGGTGCCGGTTCGCGAGCCGCCGAGAAGACGGACTTATTTGGTTGGCGACGAGGGCAAAGCGGCACGTCGGTCCTTCTGCACGCAGGCGATAAGCGCTGTTCATCTCGTCAACTCTGCCCTCTGATTGTCGTCAACAACGAGCCAACGACCCTTCTCGCCTCGGGCGGCATCGAGGCGACAAACGATCTTCTTTTCACGCTCCGACATTGGAATGATAGCGCGGCGGTTCAGTTTTAGTTGTGGCTGCTTGGAGACGGCGCGTCGTAACCATAATGTGCAAGCTTGACGCGCAATATTGGGACGCCTTCTAGGCTCCGTGGATCGATACCTCCTCAGTCTTGAATACTTTTCACGATCACAACGCAACCGCCGTTAGCCAGGGTGCTGTGATAATGCAAAGAGCGTTTCCGAAAGCAACCGCGACGACACTAAGGAATCCAGCTACGAAGCGCTGTTACGCTTGTAATGGCCGCTTCGGGCTTGTCCGGTACCGATTTGCACTCAAGCAATTTTGTTCAAAACTGTGCCTGGAAAAATTCAAGGCCGATACGGAGCGCCGAGCATCGCGCTCAAAACAGTGGACCAATTTTTTGACCGGAAACCGATGAAGAACAATTGCCGGCGTAAAACGTATCTCCGGGTCGGTTGATGTTTCGACGGCATCTGCGCCGATGATGGCGCTGGCGAAGGGCAAACGGCGGCTAAGCCGCTCGGCCTTCCCAAACAGGAATTTGATGATTTTCAGGCGCGGCTCGCGGGCGATCGCTCGCAATTCTATCGCTACGTCGCTGCCGGTTCCTTCTACGACTACAACTGGCCGGGTGCGAAACCCCCGTCGAGGCCATCATCGCGAACTGGTGGCGCCAAGGCATGACGGTTGAGCCATGCGCGCATGGTGGCCAGGGGATGTAAGCACTTGAACGGAAGGCGGAATTAGGCCCCCGGGTCGGGCCGAATTGCAACACGCTCTGAAAAAGCAAACGTAGGGGTTGACCGCGACTCCTTGGCAGCGGCTGCAATGCGCGCCTACGTATTCTCGTCCGGGTCAGTGCAGACGGCGTTGCTTATGGGGTCGCCATGCAAGTTGTCTGGCGTTGTTGGCGTTTCAAGTCTGTTGATCGTTGCGCCTTTGCGTGCCGCCGGTGCGGCTGACATCCCGGTCAATGCGTCACCACCGCCGCCGGCGTTTAGTTGAACCGGCTTCTACATTGGTGGCCAAGGCGGCTACCGGCTGTGGCAACTCGGTGGCACTCGCACCTCGACGCAATTCTGCCCGTGCCGCGCCGGTTCCAATTGCTTCTGCGCTCGGGTTTGACAATATCAACGCAAAATCAACGCAAACGACCCGCTCGGCGGGTGACCGCCGGCCTCAAATGGAGCGATGAGCGAGAGGGCAACGAGATCTTTGACGACGCGTGCTTCATCGTGGGTGACGAGAACAGACAAGCGCTCGGTATTTTTTTATTACGAAGACTAACGGTAGCGCCCCTGAGTTAATCGGCTTTCGCCTTGCGGGATTGCCACCACCACATGGCAGCGTAGATGAGCATGATCGTTCCGAGCGGCTCCGGTGCCGCGAGCGCACCGAATAGGGCGAGCGTCGTCGGCGTCCCGAACCGCTTTTTGAATGAGATCCGCTGTATCAAAGTCATGGCCGAGCGCCCGACGGAAATCGGAGCGATTAAATTAACAGTTTCTTAACCCTGCTAGCGCGAGTCCCTTTGGCATGGTTAATGCGATTATGGCCTGCCTCAATCAAAGTGCGAAGCACGACGCATGGTGGCGAATTCGCTGCAAGCCCTGGCGGACCCCGGGAACCTTTTTATTTCGGAACAAATCGTCGGTTCCTTCCCTTAATCACCATGAGGGGCGTAAGTGGAGATTGCGCCCGTGACGGATCACCGTCAGCTGCGAAGAGAGCACCATGCGCTCAGTAATCACCACCGCAATATCGGCTTTTGTCACTCTTGCAATCGTCTCAATAGGATACGCCCAAAGCGATCAGCGCGCCCCAGAGAAATCCTCTGACCAATCAGCAGATCGCGTCCTTGCGCAAAACACTAAGAAGCCGACTGCGGGAAAAGACGTGTCAGTTCCGGGAATAACTGCAGACCAAGAGAAGAAGATCCCCTACCGGCCTTGCAATGTAAATGTCGCTCTTGCAGACGGGCGTACCGCCTGTCTCAACGATAAATAGTAATTCTGCGCCGGCTGCCTCGGTTGACGGCTTGCTACCTTACAGGAGTTATATTCTCGCCGATGCACGCTCGCCGCGCGGCCGTGGGCCGCCGAGGAAATGGAAGCCTGTTTCATCGCGCGCGGTCGCAACGGCTAGGCCTTTACGTATATCTATTTCGACGATGAGCCAGACCGGCGCGCGGCGGCATGATATGAGGCTCGAAAGTCGCGTGCGTCGCACAAGCGGCGAAGACATAGACCGACGGCGACGAAGCAAGGAACGCAGGCGGCAGCCGGGTAAGCAATCATCCCCAATCGGTCAGTTTTGCATGCCAACTTGTTTTCGTCTTACCCCTTACGAACGGTCATTTGTTCTGGCCCAAATGGCGGTTCCGCGTTTTCTTTACGAGCGGCCTGTGGATTACTGTGGATAGCGCGCAAGGCCCTGTTGGCCTTGAAAACGGTTCCAACGGTGAGCCCGCGACACTCCCCGAGACGCGATTTCTCTACGAATTGCTGGTAAGCCCGCCTGAGACAGGTCCCGTGTTGAGGCGTGTGCTCGCTTTCTGCGTCACCCTTTGCCGTGGCCGCTCGTTACGGGTCCCGGTCCATCTGTGGACACATTCTTGAATTTTGATTTGCAAAGTCAGTGGGGGATGACTCATGCAAAATCGATTACTGAAGCTGCGAAGCATTGGCGCAGACGATAGATTATCCTGCTCAAACTGCAGCGAGCTCGCGCCCCTAACGAGACGCTCAGACCCCGATTACAATCTGCGGTACCTCCGGTACGAGCGACAAATATTCACTTGCTCGGCCTGCGGCCACCAGATTGAGCGCATCGTGGACGTCGACGGGTATCCTGCGGGCTTAACACCCCCGTGAGCCGCCAATGATCGAAGGCGTGGTGTTTGCCGGCCAAATAGTGCGGTACCGCTTCCCGTCGCAATTCGAAGGACAGTTCCGTTCGTGAAGAATCGGCCGGTAAACCGCCAGTTAAGTCTACCGCGGTAAAAGCGGGCCTTGGGGACCGTCAGGTTGGTTGATTTTAACTCTGGCCTTATCGAAGGACAGTTATGGCTTTCCAAGGGTTGGGGGACCGATGATCAGTTCAGAAAACAATTCAAGCCTTGGTGCGTTTCGGCGGCTGATCCAACGAAGTTCGATGAACATATTGTTTGTACGAAGGGCCTACCTTGTTCTGCCCACCTTGCTGTTGTTGTCCGGAAGTCATGTGGCACACGCCAATCAGTGCTTCACTAACGGTCCACGTTATCTGCTGGAATCGGATGCCGTTGAATGGCGAATGAAAATTCGCAGTAGCGAGAATTGTGTGCGGGGTGTTCGCTTTAGCTACGTATGGAACGCCAAAGTTAGCCTGGTATCTCCGCCGCAATCTGGTCAAGTTACCCTTGTCGGGCTTGGTTTCTTATACACCGCCAAATCCGACTTTCACGGCGAAGATTCATTTGTCGTCGGCATATCTGGTTTCAAGAACAAAACCACCGGGTTTTCGACTATTCGCGTAGTTGTCTCCGTTGTCGGCGCTCAGGAGGCCATCCTACCCGCTACGCACAATTTGCCCGCTACGCACCATGTTGAGCTAACTGACCCGGCGATGTGATGCCGGGTGACGTTCTCGACCAATGGCCGCCCACCGAGTTCCGCGCCGTGGTTTGTCGAGGAAACGGACGCCTGTTTCGCGGTGCGCGATCGCGCTGGACAGCCGCTCGCGTATGTTTATTTCGAGGACGGATCCGGCCGCCGTTCGGCAACGCACCCGTTCATGCTACGAGGCACGGCGCATCGCAGCCAACATAGCCAAGCTGCCGGATTTATTGCTTAAGGCCTTGTAGGGCTCTTCGGCCAGGGCCAGCGGCCACACCGACCGCATCAACAGGCCGGACACTTGACCGCAGCCAACCAATGCTAGGGCGCCGTCCCCACGTACCTATAGTGGCCTCTCCACCCTACAGTTTTAGTTGTGTAGAGTTGATGATACGGTGGTCTATTTTTCGTTGATGCCGAATGCGAGGAGGCAGAATGCCGCCGCTGCAACCCCAGAAAAGCCGGCTATCTTAATGTGTGCCACTCGACGGCCCATTTCCACTCGCTTCCTCAATCGCTTTCGCTTCTTCCTGACGTGCCTGATGACTCTGAATATACATCAACATCTTGCTGAGAGCGTTGAGATCAATTGGCTTCGGTATAGATGCGTAAACATTTAAATCAAGCGCTCTTCCCAGCTCAAGTACGTCGTCGCGGGTTTCCTTGTTTGCTTCGCTGATCACGATAATCTGTGATCGAGAGTGGATACCAGCTAGATAGCGAAGTACGTCGAAACCCACGTGATCGCCGAGTCCAAGATCAAGCGTGACGCAATCAAACTCCTGCGTACTCAATAAGTCGCAGGCCTTTTCATAGCTGTGGGCATTGGTTACGGCGAAGCCTAGTTTGGCGGCGTTGCGCCCTATGACGGCGCTGTGGACGTGCCTATCTTCAATTATCAGCAAACGGGTTATTTGCTTAAAGGACTGCCGCGATCCTACGTCAACCAGTGGCATGGAAGGATGGCCTGGCTCTGCCGGTAGGGAAAAATACTTCTTGCCTTCAGCATCACGCACTTCGACGGAGTAATTGATCCAGTCGCCGTTCAAGCTCGTCTTCAATAGTTGCGCTGTCGCTTCTGCAAAGTCGAATGCGTCCTGGGCGCTCCTAAAATCGTCCCCATTATAGTCATAGATCGAATGATGCCTCGCTTTGTAGTCGAAGAAAAAACGCATTGTACCCCACACGTTGAGCCGCGACGAGCGCGATCTTACAAACGATTTCCTATGGGCGGCTTATTTCAATCGATAAAATCGTGAAACAAACAACAAAACTTGCGTCGTCGTAACGGCGAAATGAGACTCACTAATAGGCGTTTCTACTTACCCACTTAATGTTTCTACCTAATTCGTTTTTCTTACTCATGGCAAAATCGCTGTGCTGAGCCCAGTCGTGCGACATTGATCTGGTTTTCCCCTTCGTGCCCGGTCGGGAGCGGATGATACTTGTAGGGATCATTCGTAAAAAAGGGCCACCCCCAGGTCGCCGATAAATATGCCGATTTTGACCTACAACGGAAGTCAAGCTTGAGGCCGGTCACGCGCCAGGTCCAGCGAATCGTGTTCATTGGCAGCGTCGCAACCGTAGGCTTATCTTGCGTAGCTTAGCCGCGGGCGAGCGAGTACTTTGCTATCTCAAACATTCGAGCAGAAATGAAGACCGAGACGGCCGACCGCGAAGCGAAGCAAGCGGCACTTGCATACGAGCAGGCGCACGTCGAGAAAGCGAAAAGATTCCTTAAGAGAATGAGCTGGGCGCTGGCGGCCAGTTTCGTCGCTGCAATTGTGACTCTTGGAGGGGCAGTATGGGAGTCATACCGAACCTCGCAGAACGAATCTCGAGTATTCGCCAGCGCCAGCGCGACTGCTTTCGCCCTAGGCTTTTGCGATCGCGCATTGCGCCTGGCTGTCGCCGGACTGCCGCCTGACGAAGGTGCTTCTCCAGTGGCGTTTCGTTCGCAACAGTTGCAGGGCGAGCTGTCGCTGTTTGCGTCCGCGCATGATTGTTATTTTAGATCGGCTTTAGTTGGGCACATAGGCTTGGTTAGCAGCGTGGCATTCAGTCCGGACGGATCTCGTATCGTCACTGCATCGTGGGACGGGACCGCGCGGGTGTGGGGGGCCGAGACAGGCGCCGCGCTGGCCATACTCTCGGGGCACAAGGTTTGGCTGAACAGCGCAGCGTTCAGTGCCGACGGCAGCCGCATCGTCACCACTTCCTGGGATAAGACAGCGCGCGTGTGGGATGCCAAGACGGGCGCTATGCTTACCACGTTCTTGGGGCATACAGGTCCGGTGAACACCGCGGTGTTCAGCCGGGATGGTTCTCTCGTGGTCACCGCATCCAACGACAACACCGCGCGAGTGTGGGACGCGCGGACGGGCACCGCGATTGCCACGTTTTCGGGGCATTTGGATGCAGTAAACAGCGCGGTGTTCAGCCCAGACGACGCGCGCGTGGTCACATCGTCGGTCGATTATACGGCTATAGTGTGGGACACCGCTACAGGCACCGAGCTGACCGTACTCTCAGGCCATACCGGTTGGGTGTGGGGCGCGGCGTTCAGCCCGGACGGATCCCGCGTCGTCACCGCATCCGAGGACAGGACGGCGCGGGTGTGGAACGCCAACACCGGCGCTGAGTTGGCCACGCTCTCGGGACACACGGGACCAGTAATCAGCGCAGCGTTCAGCGCGGACGGCTCTCGGGTCGTCACCGCATCCCTGGACGGCAATGCGCGCGTGTGGGACGCGGCGACCGGCGCTGAGTTGGCCACACTTTCAGGGCATACGAGTTGGGTTTGGACAGCGGCGTTCGATCCGGAGGGCTCTCGCGTCGTCACCGCGTCCGAGGACAGGACGGCACGCGTCTGGAACGCCAACACGGGCGCCTTGCTCGCCACGCTCTGGGGTCATAACGGCGCAGTATTTAGGGCGGCGTTCAGCCCGGACGGTTCACGCGTCATCACTGCATCCGAGGACAAGAGCGCGCGCGTCTGGGACGTCAAGAAGGGTGCCGCGTACGCTACACTCGCACGACATGGGGACGCGGTGAACGGCGCGGCGTTTAGCCCGGATGGTACTCGCGTTGTCACTGTATCGGAAGATAAGACCGCGCGGTTGTGGGACTTGATGACGAATACCGTTGTAGCGACCCTCACCAAGCATACGGCCGCGGTGAACAGCGCGACGTTCAGTGCGGACGGTTTGCGCCTGGTCACCACCTCCGACGATAACACTGCGCGAGTGTGGGATGCCAAGACGGGCGCGGCTCTCGCCGCGCTCCTAGGTCACACGGATCGGGTAGTTAGTGCGGCGTTCAGTGCAGATGGTTCGCGCGTCGTCACCGCAGCTTTCGACCATACCGCGCGATTGTGGAACACCAAGACAGGTTCACTTATCGCCACACTTTCGGGGCATACGAGTTGGGTGAGTAGTGCGGTGTTTAGCCCAGACGGTTCTCGCATCGTCACCGCATCGTTTGATAACACCGTACGATTGTGGGACGGTAACACAGGCGCTGCGTTGACCACGCTTTCGGGGCACACGGATCGAGCGATCAGTGCGGCGTTTAGCCCAGACGGTTCACGGATCGTCACCGCGTCGGCGGATAAGACGGCGCGCTTGTGGGACGCGAAGACGGGCGCGGCCTTGGCCGCGCTGTTGGGACATACAGAATGGGTGAACGTTGCGGCGTTCAGCCCAGACGGTTCTCGCGTCGTCACCGCATCGTTTGATAACACGGCGCGACTGTGGGACGGTAACACAGGCGCTGCGCTGACCACGCTTTCAGGGCACACGGATCGAGTGATCAGTGCAACGTTCAGCCCAGACGGTTCGCGGATCGTCACCGCATCCGCGGACAATACCGCGCGAGTATGGGACACCGTGACGGGCGTCGCGCTGACCACACTCTGGGGTCACACAAACCAGGTGGTCAGTGCGGCATTCAGCCCGGATGGGTCTGACGTCGTGACTGCATCCGTGGACCGAACAGCGCGCATTTGGCAACTCGATCCGATCGTGTTGATACCAGCGTATCAGCGTAAGAGGTATGTCTGCCAAGAGCTGCTAATCGGTGCTCGATCGTTCACTGACCAGGAGATGCAGGAGCCGATCCTGCGCGGTCGCGAAGATGATATGCGTGATCCCTGCGACCGGGTCGGGCCACTCAGCCTCAACTATTACCGGCGGGGACTCACTGATCTTATGGCAACGATCCGAAGTGCGTTCGCGCATTAACTGAGTGCTCACGCCAAGGATGGTCCCTCTCCCGATGTCATCGCTTTTGCGGCGATGTCTCGGACGACGTGCCGGCGCGGCCCCTGATTGCCAGCCGGAGAAACCCCGGGGTGGGCGGGCCGGCACCAAGCTCGCGCCTTTGCGTTGAAAACCGACGTGTCCTCTCCCTACACGGCGGCGCGCGTCAGAACTTCGAGCGGTTGGTGCATTTAGTTCACCTGAGGCTTGGTCATTGGATCCATCTTGTAAGCCAGCCCATGATTTCCGTGAACTGGTCGGGGTACGTGAGAAAATAAAGGACCGCGGCCAACGACGTTACGACCAAAAGCCAGTCTTGCATGGGGAGTTCCCGGCAAGTTGCCCTCCCAGCAATAGCATCTTCAACATGTCTCTAAGTTTTCGATACGAACAACGGCTAGCTTAATTAAAATGAGCCACTACCGGCCTATTTCAACTGTGTGGAGATGCTGCTGAACGTCGTGGTCAGCGTCGTGCCAATGCCCCACACGGATGCAATGGTGACGATGGAAATTCCGGCAGCGATTAAAGCTTATTCGATGGCGGTGGCGCCGTTCCGGTCCACAGGAAGGCTCTGAGCTTTTCCATCAATGCAATCCTACCCATAAAAAAGAAGCCCCAGGCCAGAAGGGGTAAGCGGCCAGCCGCGGGGCTTAAAGTAGGTATTCGCGCGCGTGACCGCCCTTGAATGAAACAATAATTGAAAGCTACTACCGCGTCGCTGCTGCTGCTGGTTTGTCGACTATACTTGGTTAACGCAGCAGCCGTTTGCGGTGAAGTAGAGAGCCGGCCGCTGCGCGTAGCATCGCGACCGGGGCGGTTCAGTGGCAACACCCTTTACATCCCGTCCCACTGATCCGGGCACATCGTTACCGATAATTGCTTTGTAGAGATTAAAGCCATGCCAAGAGACTCCCGTAGCGCTCGCCACCGCTTTCGTCGCGCCTCGCTAATTGGCACCGGCGCAACCATCCGCTCAAAGGCCCGTCGGCAGCCACGCGACCCGCTATATGGCGCCGCAGAAAAACAGGTAGCGAGAGGAGAAAGCAGTATAACCGCGCGTATCCCCAGCCCCCCAGCCCCGGCCAGGCGCGCACGGCCTGGCCAGCGTTCAAATTGCCATCGAACGAGTCGCCGTCCCGCGCTCTACCCAAACCTCCGTGCTAGCCGCGAATCGTCGGCGCCTTGGGCATTTTTTTCACCTGCATCATGCTGTCGGTGACGATCCTCGTCATCTCGATCACCGATTGGCTGAGTGCCGCGTATTCAACGATTTCGTGTTCGACGCGATTGCCATCGGCCTGGAGCTTTTCGCGCAGGATCCGCAGTTCGCTGATGAGATTGTCGATCTCGCTCGTTGAGTTCTCCGACACGCGGCGCAACAAAGTACTGAGATTGTTGGTCGCGAGCTCGCTGTCTCTGTCGGTCTGGCCAAAAGCGCCGCTGTCGCGCCGCACCAGCTCGTGAATTTTTCCCTCGAGCTCAACTTCGGCCGACCTTTCGATCCCTATGGACTCGCGCTGTTTGACAATGCTCATGACGCCATCCCCTTCGTTTTCGCCTGCCCCGCTCAGGCGGCGAGCCGGCGTCCAATGACCAGATGACAATGTGACGGCTTCGCGGCTGAGTGAGGGCACGATTGAGCTAGCTGGGGACTACCGCTTCGTCGGCGACACTTGTTCAGCTATATACAAGATGTAGTTGCACTCTGGATGAAGCGAAGCCAATCTGGGAGATCTCGACGCGTTTACTGCCGCCCCTCGAGTTGTCGTCCGAGCGCCGCAAGCCGACAAAGCTCGCTGTTGTCGCGCAACATCCAACTCGCCGCGACCTTGCGGTCTACAAGCTCGGATGCTCGAACTGCGGCGCTGTGAAAGCCAAAATCCTCGTGTGGAGGTAGAGCAACGTCGCCGCCTGAATTGGCAGCATAGACCGGTCAGTCCGGTTGGCGGTTTCGGCTACGGCGACCCAACGTGAGCGCGGCAACATTTGCTAAAATCCTCCGCCAAGCAATGGCAGTACCCGCTGCAGGATCGCCGCGAGGTGTGCGTCTTTTGAGTGACGGCCACTGCTGAGTGTCGCGAATGTCGGCTCTGTTGCCTGGCTATTTTCCCAAGGTTTGTCAATTATTTACATGCGTCTGGGCTTCGCGCGCAGCCTTAAGAATCGAGACTGTCGAATGTCGGCCGAAGCAATAAGATATGTTTTCGCTGCCCCAACCGTCGAGGCGGTTAAAGCGACCTTTTGTGCTCGAAATCACTTTCAAGATCGAGGGAGAAACTAGTCTTTGGGTTGTGCGTTAAATGTCAGCAACCCTATAAACGCCTAGCACACGTAAATAACCAGCAAGATGGCGTGCGCGGTTGCTCCGCGAGTAACAGGAGGTTACGCAAATGCGCCTCACATGTTTTGCGCTTGTCGTCGTGACGATTGTAGGTTTGACATCAAGCTACGCCGCAGCAGCTCAGAGTGCGAACAGCACCAAGAGCAGCTATCAATACGACACTTGTAGTTGCCGCTTCGGCTACGGCAATGTGTGCATCCTGGTAGCTTCCTGCGAAAGCGCGGGCGGCCATTGCTTAGGGTCGTGCACGCCGCAGGCGTATGACAGGCTTAGTAACCGCTGATTAAAACAGCGGGCGGATGTGGCCGGGCCGTGAAACCCGGGGCCCTGCGGTCCGGTGGGATTCAGCTGGACGCTTGCTCCGCGCTGCACTGGCCGATGCCGGCGGCGTCGGCCGATGCGACGCCAACGGGGCCCGGAAGTGGGTCGAGATACTGTGGCCTCTTCATCGCCCGCTTAGGGTGAAGTTGCTCGTGCGTTTTGCGTCACGCCAAAATCGCGTCAAATCAGATGCACATGGCTTTGCAGGTGCGCCTGCAGGTAGCTCGCGGCCACACCGGAAGCGTTGATGCAGTCGTGGTGGCCGACGTCGAGGAATGCGTCGCCGTGCCCGTCCGCGCTGATCAGCGACGCCCATTGATGCTGTGTCTCTTGAACCTTGGCGAAATGGTCGGACTCGATCGAACCGTTTTGGCGATCGACGCCGTTGGCGCCAAGGCCAGGCTGAAACGCGAAGCTGTCGTTGCTAATTCCACTGGTCGACACCAACGGGCTTGACGAACCTGTCGTCGGCGGATCGTAAATGATCGTGTCGTTTCCAACGTCTTTTGCGTCGAGCGTTCCGCCGGGATCCTTGAAAGTGAGGGTAACCGTAGCGCCGTCACTATCTTTCAGCGTTAATGTCACCGTCTCATTGGCTCCGTGTCCGGATATGGCTTCATGGGTGATCATCCCATCCTTGAAGCCCACCAGATCGATCTCATCTGTGGTGGCCAGGCTTGGGCTCGCCGTCTCCTGTCCCGCGAATCCAGTTATGACCCCGGAAAATTGCTTCCAGTCGGTGAGAATAAGCTCGCCATAATTGCTGCCCGTGCCGACGCCAGTTCCGTTGTTGAATACGACACCTACGTTCGATGCGGCCTCAAATTCTAGCGTGCCGCCTTCGATGAGCGCGTACCCTGCGCCGGAGTTGTGCACAACATCATCGATCAGCAGCTTGCCGCCGTCGGTCGCTTCAAGCACGCCGGTATTCGAGAACGACCCAGGATCGATGGTCAGCGCGCCCGAAGTCACCTCGATCAAGCCAGCATTGGCGATCTCCGCGTCGCTGATCACGTTAGTACCGATAGAATCGAGTATGCCAGAATTGCCGATCGACAGCGTGCCGCCGTCAATCGTGGTGCCATCCTCAAGCGTCAGCGTCGTCGTTTGCGGGAAGAATGGATAATCGACATCGATGGCGCCGTTGTTGATCACGGCGACATGATCGAGCGTCGCGCCGGAACCCTCGATGTCGACAACGCCGTGGTCACCGATCCACAGCGTGCCGCCGTCAATCGTGGTGCCATCCTCAAGCGTCAGCGTCGTCGTCTGCGGGAAGAATGAATAATCGACATCGATAGCGCCGTTGTCGGTCACGGCGACATGATCGAGCGTCGCGCCGGAACCCTCGATGTCGACAACGCCGTGGTCACCGATCCACAGCGTGCCACCGTCGATCGTGGTGCCATCCTCAAGCGTCAGCGTCGTCGTCTGCGGGAAGAATGAGTAATCGACATCGATG
>Ga0181525_10000189_pt1 | contig 55922 bp, 53 predicted proteins | sample PEATcosm2014_Bin_48_FD_121100 | JGI IMG/M metagenome (GOLD analysis project Ga0181525, IMG submission 121100) | Peatland microbial communities from MTU Mesocosm Facility, Houghton, MI, USA - PEATcosm2014_Bin06_10_metaG | ecosystem: Environmental > Terrestrial > Soil > Wetlands > Peat | place... | reverse complement strand
GAGCTCGATGTCCATGTTGCCCTTGACCTTGCGCCGGCCGGTCTGGTCGACGAATTCCTTGGTCGCCTTGGTGACCACGGTGTAGCCGTTGTAATCGAGCCAATCGATCAGCGGCCGGATCGACGAATATTCCTGATCCTCGATCACGGCAGTGTAATAGAACGCCCGCACCAGATAGCCGCGTGACTGGAATTCGCGCAGCAGCCGCTTGTAATCGATATCGAAACCGAGCGACTTCGCGGTGGCATAAAGGTTGGCGCCATCGATAAACAGTGCGATCTTTTCAATCTGTGCTGACATGGTGTCTCTCGATGCGTGTCTTTCGATACGTTTCTGGTGAATGAAACCGGCTGGCCCGTAATTGGACCGCTAGCTCCGGTATTCGTCAAAACCGGTTATCGCCATCGCTAAACCGCGACGATGGCAAAAGCACGATACTTCCGCGTAAAGCGTGCGCGCATTTTGTGCAAGCCCCAGCGCAAGTCTGCGGCACGCCGTCGCGGTAAATCGGCCAATGAGCGAACGCTGCCGCGGTTCCCTGGTGGGGCCGGCAAAACCGGCGGCGAGTGCCACGACAGACGCAATTTTTCCTCAATTCACCGCGCCGAACCGGAGAATACTCTTGCGCTTGCCCCCGCCCGGCGATACCTAACGCCCGTCCGGCGGGCGTTTGGCCTGCGGAAACCTGCCAGGAGACGCGATTATGGCCCGTGTGACCGTCGAAGATTGCATCGACAAGGTCGAGAACCGTTTCGATCTCGTTCTGCTGGCGAGCCATCGCGCGCGCATGATCTCCTCCGGTGGCCAGATCGCGGTCGAGCGCGACAACGACAAGAACCCGGTCGTGGCATTGCGCGAGATCGCCGACAAGGCGGTTTCGCCCGAGGACCTCAAGGAGGAACTCGTTCATTCCCTGCAGAAATACGTAGAGGTCGACGAGCCCGAGCCGGAGGGAGTACCCCTGATCGGCACGCCCGGCACCGGCGTCGATGCCGACGATACCGAGGTGACGACGGACCGCATGAGCGAAGAAGAATTGCTCAAGGGTCTGGAGGGTCTCACCCCGCCGGAAAGCCAGCCTGAACCGGACGTCGAAGTCGGCGACGAGGACGAGGAAGAGTAAGCCTCAGTTTCCCTCCGCCGGGCTTCGCCCGCCGAATTAACGATAAATTTTGCGACCGCCGCGGCTTTGATCGCCTTGGCGGGTTGTGAGCCGTCGCCTTGTGACGCTTGGCCCGCGCCATGATATTGTGGCGAGTTCCGTCGGCTTTTCGGCGGACCGAGGCTCTTTGCCATGGCGCGCTCGCCGATCGATCTGCCGCGGATGCAGAACCAGCCCCGGCTGCGGGTAGCGGTCGCGCGCGGGCCAAACCTCGTGCCGCAAGACGACGAAGGGGCGCCGAAGCCGAAGAAGCGGCGGCTTCTGCGGCAATTCGAGCTGATCGACCGCGTCAAGCAGTATAACCCCGCGGCCAACGAAGACCTGCTCAACCGCGCTTACGTCTATGCCATGCGGGCGCATGGCGAGCAGAAGCGGGCGTCCGGCGATCCGTTTTTCTCCCACCCGTTGCAGGTCGCCGCGATCCTGACCGATCTAAAGCTTGACGACGCCACCATCGCGGCTGCGCTCCTGCATGACACGATCGAAGACACCGACGCAACCCGCGCCGAGATCGACCGCCTGTTCGGCCACGACATCGGCACTTTGGTCGAGGGCCTGACCAAGCTGAAGAAACTCGATCTCGTCTCCAAGGAGGCGAAGCAGGCCGAGAACCTGCGCAAGCTTTTGCTGGCCATCGCCGATGACGTGCGCGTGCTCCTGATCAAGCTCGCCGACCGCCTACACAACATGCGCACGCTGGAATACCGGCCGCCGGAAGCGCGCCGGGTGACGGCGGAGGAGACGCTCGACATCTACGCTCCACTCGCCGGCCGCATGGGCATGCAGGAGATGCGCGAGGAGCTCGAAGATTTGTCCTTCCGCGAACTCAATCCCGACGCCTACAAGGTCATCACCGAGCGGCTCGAAGCGCTTGCCGCGCGCAGCAAAGATTGGATCGCCGAGATCGAGCAGCAGCTCGCGCGCAAGCTCGCCGACAGCGGCATTTCCGCCGAAGTCAGCGGCCGGCGCAAGCGCGCCTATTCGATCTGGCGCAAGATGGAGCGTAAAGCCGTCGGCTTCGAGCAGCTGTCTGACATTTTCGGTTTCCGCGTCGTGGTCGGTGGCGTCGCCGAATGCTACGGCGCGCTCGGCATCGTGCACACCACCTGGCCAGTGGTGCCAGGGCGTTTCAAGGACTACATCTCCACGCCCAAGCAGAACGATTACCGTTCGATCCACTCCACCGTGATCGGGCCGGGCAAGCAGCGTGTCGAATTGCAAATCCGCACCCGCGGCATGCAGCAGATCGCCGAATACGGCATCGCCGCGCACGCTCTCTATAAAGACGGCGTGGGCTCGCCGACTGAGATGCTGTCGCGCGAGTCGAACGCCTATGCATGGCTGCGCCGCACCATCGAGCTTCTGGCCGAAGGCTCCAATCCGGAAGAATTCCTGGAGCACACCAAGCTCGAATTGTTCCACGACCAGGTGTTTTGCTTCACCCCGAAAGGCAAGCTGATCGCGCTGCCGCGCGGCGCCACTCCGATCGATTTCGGTTATGCCGTGCACACCGACGTCGGCAACATGGCGGTCGGCGCCAAGATCAACGGCAAGATCGGGCCGTTAAGTTCGCCACTGCAAAACGGCGACGAAGTTCAGATCCTGACTTCCAAGGCGCAGACCGCGCCGCCCGCCGCCTGGGAATCCATCGTGGTGACCGGCAAGGCGCGCGCCGCAATCCGCCGCGCCACGCGCGCCGCGGTGCGCAACCAGTATTCCGGCCTCGGCCGCCGCATCCTTGAGCGGCTCTGCCAGCGCGCCAAGATCGGCTATTCGGACGAGCAGCTCGAAGGCGCGTTGCCGCGGCTCGCGCGCGCCTCGATCGACGACGTCATGTCGGCGGTCGGCCGCGGCGAGATGAAGGCCTCCGACGTCGTGCGCGCGATGTATCCGGACTACAAGGACGAACGCGTGACACCGGCGGCGCCGAAGGCGGAAACCGGCTGGTTCGGGCTAAAGCGCGCCAAGGCGGTGAAGTTCAAGCTGCCGGAAAAGGGTGAGAACGGCGCCGCCATTCCGATTCGCGGCATTAATACGGACTTACCGGTACGCTTTGCGCCCGACGGCGGCGCGGTGCCGGGCGACCGCATCGTCGGCATCATGACGCCGGGTGAGGGGATCACGATCTATCCGATCCACTCGACCGCGCTGAAGGAGTTCGAGGACCAGCCGGAACGTTGGCTCGACGTCCGCTGGGACGTGGACGAGAAAGCGCCGCAGCGTTTCCCGGCGCAGCTGTCCGTGCAGTCGGTGAACGAGCCGGGATCGCTCGCCCAGGTGGCGCAGGTGATCGCCGAGCATGACGGCAACATCGACAACATCCGCATGTCCCGGCAGTCGCCGGATTTCACCGAACTGACCATCGATCTCGAAGTCTACAATCTCAAGCACCTGACTTCGATCATCGCGCAATTGCGCGCGAAGAAGGTGATCGCCAGCGCCGAGCGGGTGAACGGCTAGGCTTCGCCGCGTCTGCATGCCCGCGCATCCTCCCATCCGCCTCGGCGTCAACGTCGATCACGTCGCCACCGTCCGCAATGCGCGCGGCGGCAAGCATCCCGATCCGGTCAAGGCCGCCGAAATCGCCATCGCCGCTGGTGCCGACAGCGTCACCGCGCATCTGCGCGAGGATCGCCGCCATATCGTCGACGACGATATCGTGCGATTGCAGGCCCGCATCAAAAAGCCGCTCAACCTGGAAATGGCGGCGACGCCGGAGATGGTCGAGATCGCCCGCAGGCTGCGTCCGCATGCCGCCTGTATCGTTCCCGAGCGCCGCGCCGAGCGCACCACCGAGGGCGGCCTCGACGTCGCCGGCCAGCGTGAACCGCTACGCGCGGCGGTCGGGCAACTTGCTGGCGCGGGCATTCGCGTGTCGCTGTTCATTGCCGCCGAGCCGGCGCAGATCGAAGCTGCGTCCGCGATCGGCGCGCCGGTGATCGAGATTCACACCGGCGCCTGGTGCGACGCGCTGGGCGCCGGCGACGTCGCGGCTGCCGGCGCCGAGTTCGACCGCATCGCGCGTGCTGCAGCGCTTGCGGCAAAATCCGGCCTCGAGGTTCATGCCGGCCACGGGCTCGATTTCATCAGCGCGGAGAAGATCGCGGCGCTGCCCGAGATAGTCGAGCTCAATATCGGCCACTTCCTGATCGGCGAGGCGGTGTTCGAGGGTCTCGCCGCCGCGGTCGGCTACATGCGTGCGGCAATGGACCGGGGCCGTGCGCGCGCCGCCGGGCCGGCGTCATGATCCTCGGCATCGGCTCCGATATCTGCGACGCGCGCCGTATCGCCAAGGTGATCGAGCGCCATGGCGACCGCTTCATTGACCGCATCTTTACGCCTGCCGAACGCGCCAAGGCCGAGAAGCGGCGAAACCGCTTCGAGACCTATGCCAAGCGTTTCGCGGCCAAGGAAGCCTGCGCCAAGGCACTGGGGACGGGGCTGCGGGCGGGCGTCTGGTGGCGCGATATCGGCGTCGTCAATCTGCCCGGGGGGCGGCCGACGATCGAGCTGTCCGGCGGCGCCAAGCGGCGCCTCGACGCGCTCACACCCGCCGGTTACCAGGCCCGCATCGACCTGACGATGACCGATGAGGGACCCATGGCGCAGGCCTTGGTGATCATTTCGGCGACCGCCGTCCGCAAGCCTTAGGCGCCCTGCCGGGCATGACAAAGTGGTCATGTTCCCGACGCTCTGGCGGTAAGCCCATGGCGCGCCTAGCTAATGCCGGTTGGGCCGGCCCGCGACCAAATCCCGCGTGCAATTGCACGCCTTTGGCCCAACGGTTACAAGGTCGCGGGGCGTTGAACCGCAACGGAACCATAGGCCGATGAGCGTGCAAACCGGAGCCAAACGCAAAGAGGGCGGAATCGCCGAGATCATTCGCGTGATCTTTCATGCCCTCATCATCGCGGTCGTCATACGCACGTTTCTGTTTCAGCCCTTCAACATCCCGTCCGGCTCGATGATTCCGACGCTGCTGGTCGGCGATTATCTGTTCGTCTCGAAATATTCCTACGGCTACACCCACTATTCGCTACCGCTCTCGCCGCCGCTGTCGCTGTTCTCCGGCCGCATCATCGGCCAGCCGGTCGGCCGTGGCGACGTGGTCGTGTTCCGGCTGCCCAAGGACGACGCCACCGATTACATCAAGCGCGTCATCGGACTGCCCGGCGACCGCATCCAGATGATCGACGGCGTGCTCAACATCAATGGAGAGCCCGTCAAGCGCGAGCGCATCGACGACTACGTCACCGACGACGACGGCGCCGTCCAGCGCGTCAAGCGTTACCGCGAGACATTGCCGAACGGCGTGATCTACACCACGCTCGATCTCACCGATAACGGCTTCTACGACAACACCCAAGTCTACACGGTCCCGCCCGGGCATTACTTCATGATGGGCGACAACCGCGACAACTCGACCGACAGCCGCGTGCTGAGCGCGGTCGGCTACGTGCCTTACGAGAACATCATCGGCCGGGCGCAGATCATCTTCTTCTCGGTCCGGGACGGCGCGCACGCCTGGGAGGTGTGGACCTGGCCGTGGACCGTGCGTGGGAGCCGGTTGTTCACCTTGGTGCGATGAGCGGCCGGGCTAAAGGCAAATCCGTCCCAGTTCCGCAACAGCCGTCCGCCGCTGAGGCCGTCCGCGCGCCATCCGCCCCGGCCGTCGGCGACGCGCACAAGGATCCGCGCCGCCGGCGCCGCCGCGGCGACGGCTCGCTCGAGGAACGGATCGGCTATCACTTCAAGGACACGGCGCTGCTCGACAGCGCGTTGTCGCACATCTCCGCGCTCAAGGGTGCGCGCAACCGCGCCGGCAGCTATCAGCGGCTGGAGTTTCTCGGCGATCATGTGCTCGGCCTCGTCATTTCCGACATGCTCTATCGCGCGTTTCCCAAAGCCGACGAAGGCGAGTTGTCGCGCCGGCTCGCCGATCTTGTGCGCAAGGAGACCTGCGCGGATATTGCGCGTGCCATCGATCTCGGCGCTGCCATCCGGCTCGGCGCGTCCGAAGCCAATGCCGGCGGCCGCACCCGTCCGGCGATCCTTGCCGACGTTTGCGAGGCGCTGATCGGCGCCGTTTATGTCGACGGCGGCTTTGCCGCCGCAGAGGCGCTGGTCGGCCGGCTGTGGGAAGCGCGGCTGCGCACCACGGCGCAGCCGCTGCGCGATCCGAAAACCGTATTGCAGGAATGGGCGCAGGCGCGCGGCCTGCCGACGCCGGCTTATCGCGAAGTCGCGCGCTCCGGCCCCCATCACGACCCGGAATTTCGCGTTGCAGTCCAGTTGCCGGAGCTTGCTCCCGCCGAAGGCTCCGGCCGCTCCAAGCGCGCCGCCGAGCAGGCCGCCGCTGCCGCCATGATGGCGCGCGAAGGCGTCAAGCGCGACCCGCGCGATGGCTGAACCGGCGGAGCACGCCGCGCCACCTACTGCGGCCACGCGCTGCGGCTTTGTCGCGCTGATCGGAGCGCCGAATGTCGGCAAGTCGACGCTGCTCAACGCGCTGGTCGGCGCCAAAATATCGATCGTCACGCCCAAGGTGCAAACGACGCGCGCGCTCATCCGCGGCATTGCCATGGAAAGCGCCGCGCAGCTTATCTTTGTCGATACGCCGGGGATTTTCGCGCCGCGCCGCCGGCTCGACCGCGCCATGGTGGGAAGCGCCTGGGGCTCGACGCGGGATGCCGACGTCGTCGCACTGCTGATTGACGCGCATAAAGGCGTAGAGGACGACGAGGACGCGATCCTGCCCGGGCTTGGCGACATTCGCGCGTCCAAAGTCCTCGTCCTCAACAAGATCGACCTGGTGGAGAAGCGGGCGCTGCTCGCCTTGACGCAAACGCTCAACGAGCGCGCGACCTTTGCCGGGACCTTCATGGTGTCGGCGCGAACCGGCGACGGCGTCGAGGATTTGAAAAAGTTCTTCGCCGCGCAGGTGCCCGAAGGGCCGTGGCTTTACCCCGAGGATCAGATTTCGGACGCGCCGCTGCGCCAGCTCGCCGCCGAGATCACCCGCGAGAAGCTTTATCTGCGGCTGCACCAGGAATTGCCCTACCAGTCCACCGTCGAGACCGAAGTCTGGAAGGAGCTCAAGGACGGCGCGGTGCGCATCGAGCAGACGATCTATGTCGAGCGCGAAAGCCAGCGCAAGATAGTGCTCGGCAAAGGCGGGCAAACCGCCAAGGCGATCAGCGCGGCGGCGCGCGCCGACATCGCGGCTTCGATCGAGCATCCGGTACATCTTTTCCTATTCGTGAAGGTGCGCGAAGGCTGGGGCGACGACCCGGAGCGCTACCGGGAAATGGGGCTGGAATTCCCCAAGGAATAGCCCTGCGAATCCCGGCAAAGCGCGCTACATACCTCACATGCAGTGGACGGACGAAGGCATCGTGCTCGGCGTGCGGCGCCACGGCGAGACGAGCGTCATCCTCGAACTGATGACGACGGAACGCGGCCGTCATCTCGGCCTGGTGCGCGGCGGCGCCGGCACGCGGCTACGCGGCGTATTGCAACCGGGCAATTCGCTGCGCGCGACCTGGCGAGCGCGGCTCGACGACCATCTCGGCAATTACGCGGTCGAGGGCACGAACCTGCGCGCCGCCGGATTTCTCAATGCGGCGCATGCGGTCCACGGCGTCACCCACCTTGCCGCCTTGTGCCGATTGCTCGCCGAGCGCGAGCCGCATGCGCGCATCCATGCCGCACTTGAGGGCATCCTCGACGCGCTCGACGATCCGGCGGCGGTCGCGCCGATGATCGCTCGCTTCGAGCTTGCATTCCTCGCCGAGCTCGGCTTCGGCCTCGATCTTTCGTCCTGCGCCGCGACCGGCGCGAAGGACGATCTCATTTACGTCTCGCCACGCTCCGGCCGCGCGGTGTCGCGCGCGGGCGGCGAGGCCTACCGCGACAAGCTGATGCGGCTGCCCGATTTTCTCCGCACCGCCGGCGGCCCGGCCTCGGCCGGCGATCTTGCCGATGCCTTTGCGCTGACCGGCTTTTTCCTCGAGCGGCACGCGTTCGCCCCACGCGACATGCCCTTGCCGGACGCCCGCGGCCGTTTCGTCGCAGCCGTTCTTGTTCACAACGGCCAACCGCGCTAACCCGTCACGGCCATGAACAAGAAAGTGATTCCCCCGGAAACGAGCGGCGTGCAGGAGATCGCGCTGCGCGAAGCGCTGGAGGAGCGCTATCTCGCTTACGCGCTCTCCACCATCATGCACCGCGCGCTCCCGGATGCGCGCGACGGGCTCAAACCCGTGCACCGGCGCATCCTCTACGGCATGCGGCTTCTCCGCCTCGATCCCGGCGCCGCCTTGAAGAAGTCGGCCAAGATCGTTGGCGACGTGATGGGCAACTTCCATCCGCACGGCGACCAGGCGATCTACGACGCGCTCGTTCGGCTGGCGCAGGATTTCGCCTCGCGCTATCCGCTGGTCGACGGCCAGGGCAATTTCGGCAACATCGACGGCGATAATCCGGCCGCCATGCGTTACACCGAGGCGCGGCTGACCGACGCCGCGCGTATTCTGCTCGACGGCATCGACGAGGACGCGGTCGATTTTCGCCCGAGCTATGACGGGGTGTCGCAGGAGCCGGTGGTGCTGCCGGCGGCGATCCCGAACCTGCTCGCCAACGGCTCGCAGGGGATCGCGGTCGGCATGGCGACCTCGATCCCGCCGCACAACATCGCCGAACTCTGCGATGCTGCGCTTTATCTCATCGATCAGCCCAAGGCGCGCACCAAAACGCTGCTGAAATTCGTGCCGGGGCCGGATTTCCCGACCGGCGGCATCGTGGTCGATTCCACCGAAACAATCGCCGAGGCCTACGCCACCGGGCGCGGCTCGTTCCGGCTGCGCGCGCGCTGGAAGAGCGAAGATACCGGGCGCGGCACCTATCAGATCGTGGTGACCGAAATTCCCTGGCAGGTGCAGAAGATGCGGCTGGTCGAGCGCATCGCCGAACTGATCAACGAGAAAAAGCTCCCGTTTATTGCAGACATGCGCGACGAATCCGCCGAGGACGTGCGGCTGGTGTTCGAGCCGCGTTCGCGCAGCGTCGATCCGGTGTTGCTGATGGAGAGCCTGTTCAAGCTAACCGAGCTGGAAAGCCGTGTGCCGCTCAACATGAACGTGCTAGTGCGCGGGCGCATTCCGCAGGTGCTTGGGCTGGCCGAGGTGCTGACCGAGTGGCTGACGCACCGGCGCGAGGTTTTGCTGCGGCGCTCGCGTTTCCGGCTCGGCGAGATCGAACACCGCCTCGAAGTTCTGGGCGGCTATCTGGTCGCCTATCTCAACCTCGATAAGGTCATCAAGATCATCCGCAAGGAGGACGAGCCGAAGCCCGTGCTGATGAAGACGTTCAGGCTCTCGGACGTCCAGGCCGACGCCATCCTCAATATGCGGCTGCGCAATTTGCGCCGGCTGGAAGAAATCGAGATCCGCACCGAAGACAAGGACCTGCGCGCAGAGAAGAAATCGCTCGAAGGCCTGATCCGCTCCGAGAAGGAGCAGTGGAAGACGGTCGCCGGGCAAATCCGCGAGGTGCGCGACCGCTATGGCCCAAAGACCCCGCTCGGCAAGCGCCGCACCACCTTCGCCGAGGCGCCGCGCCACGACGAGGCCGAGATCGAGGAAGCGCTGGTCGAGCGCGAGCCGGTCACCGTCGTCGTCTCCGAGAAGGGCTGGATCCGGGCGCTGCGCGGCCAGGTCGCCGACCTTTCCAGTCTCGCCTTCAAAGCCGACGACGCGCTCAAGCTTGCTTTCTTCGCCGAGACGACGTCGAAGCTTCTTGTCTTCGCCACCAACGGGCGCTGCTACACCATCGAGGCGGCAAAGCTGCCGGGCGGGCGCGGCCACGGCGAGCCGGTGCGGCTGTTCATCGATCTCGAGCAGGAATCCGACGTGATCTCGGTGTTCCGCCATGAAGGCGGCCGCAAGCTCATCGTCGCGAGCCTTGAGGGCAGGGGCTTCATCGTCCCGGAAGGCGAATGCGTCGCCAACACCCGCAAGGGCAAGCAAATCCTCAACGTGAAAGCGCCCGATGAGGCGCGCGCCATCGCGGTCGCCGAGGGCGAGCTGGTCGCCGCCATCGGCGAGAACCGCAAGATGCTGGTGTTCCCGATCGACCAGGTGCCGGAGATGGCGCGCGGCCGCGGCGTGCGCCTGCAGCGTCACAAGGACGGCGGGCTGTCCGACATCAAGACCTTCGAGGCAGAGAAGGGCCTAAGCTGGACCGATTCCGCCGGCCGCGTGTTCACATTATCGCTGAAAGAACTCGCCGACTGGCGCGGCAACCGCGCCGACGCCGGCCGCCTGGCGCCGAAGGGCTTTCCGAAGACCAACAAGTTTGGCGGGGCAATCAACGGCCGTACGGCGAACGGCGAGTAACACGCGGCGCGTTAGGTCACGCCGTCAACCGCGGCCGCTCGCCGTCGAGGTAAGCGGCAAGATGCGCGGCCAGCTCGCGCGCATCGTCGCCGGCGCCGTCGATCAGGGTGGATTTTCGCCGGCGCAGGAAGACGGCGCCCATCAGATAAAGGCCGGGCGCGTCGACAACTCCGCCGACGTGGCGGAGTATGCCTTTGCGATCGAGGATGGGCACTTCGAGCCATGAATAATCGGGCCGATAGCCCGTGGCCCAGATGACTGTTTTGATCCGGCCGGAGGCAAGGTCGAGAGCAAGCGGCGGCGCGTCCTCGACGCGGGTGGGCGGCAAGCGATGCGGCGGCGGCATGGTGTCCTCGTGCCCGTTGGCGCGCGCCCATTCGTCGATCAGGTCCAGCAGCCTGTTCATCTTGAGATCGGACATCGCGCACATATTGCGCAGCGATCCGGCGAACTGCGCCTTGCCACCGTCGGTGATGCCGGCCTGCCGGCCTACGAGCTGCACGCCGATGGCGCTCAAGGCGTTGAGATCGAGCGTCGACCGGTCGGGCGTGCCGGCGAGTTGCAGCGAAGGAACGCGTCGCGCGCGCGCAATGTCGTCGACTTGGTCGTAGCGTTCGTCGAGCACGCCGGCGGCGTCCATCCACCATTCCAGATCCTTGCCGCGATAGACGCGCGGCGCCCGGATGTGCTCGCCGACCGATAACGTCACCGGACGGCCGGAGCGGTGAATTTCATGCGCGATCTGCGTGCCGCTCGACGATGCGCCGACGACCAGCACACCCCCGTCGGCGATCTGTCCGGGATTGCGGTATTGCTGGCCGGTGAGTTGCGCGACCGAGGAAGGTATCCGAGCGGCAAAGGCGGGAATTTCGGCGATATTGCACGCTCCCGAAGCGATGACCAGGATTCGGCACCGCCAGTCGCCCTGATCGGTTCGCACCAGGTATCCCGTTTCGGTGCTGCGCACCGACGTTACCGTCGTATGCGTGTGCACCGGCGCCGCAATCGCCCTCGCGTAACCCGCGATGAAGTCGACCGCCTCGGGCAATGTGCGGTAGCCATCGGGATCGTTGCCGCTGTAAGCAAAGCCCGGCAGCCGGCTCTGCCAGTTCGGCGTGAGCAGCCGCAGCGAATCCCAGCGCTCGGTGCGCCACGAATGCGCGACCTCGCCGCGCTCGAGGACCACATGGTCGATCGAGCGCTCCGCGAGGCAGCGGCTCATGGCGAGGCCGGCATGGCCGGCCCCGATGATCACTGTGGTGACGGTGCGAATTTTAGGCCGCTCCTTTGCGACCTCGTTCCAAAACGTCAGTTCACCACGACCGTGACGTTGGTCGGGTTGGTAACGACGTCGTAGACCGCCGAGCGCTTCTGTGATTGCGCGACCAAAGCCTCGATGTCCTCGCGCTTGGCGTCGGCGTCGATGTCGTACGTCACCTTGATGCCGTTGTAACCGTTGCGCACGTCGCTATCGATGCCAAGGATGCCTTGAATGTCCATATCGCCTTCGACGGTCGCCTTGACCGAGCGCAGCTGAATGTTGCGGTGCTGGGCGACGGCGGCGATGCCGGCGGTCAGGCAGCTTGCCAGGCCGACCAGAACAAACTCGACCGGCGTGATGCCTTTGTCTTCCGCGGCAAAGACTTCCGGATGATCGGCGTCGAAGGTGAAAGCCTTCTTGTGGCGCTGCTGCTGGCCGAGCCCGTAATACCCCTCGACGGTCGAATGACTGTGTGTGCCGTTTTTCCATTCATTCGTCGCGCGCCATTTGAATTTCGCGGCCTCCGGGGCCTTGCTCAGCGCTTCGCGCGCAGCGATCAGGGCTTCGGTGTTCACGCCGTTCTTGGCAGGTGTTTTGCTGGTCGCGGTAGCCATAGGATACCCTCCATACGCTTGAGTTTAGTTTCAGTGCCGATTTTGATCGAAATGGACGCTATGACGTCCGATCAGAGCCAGTAAATTGAGGAATGTCGCGGCGAGTCAATGCAATGGCTCGCAACAAGAATTTCCTGCTCCCGCCGGAATCAGCAGTGAAAAATCCTGCTAATTCCAGGCGCCTTCGCAAATTTCGGTGCTATGGAGATTTTATGACGGCGGACGCCAACTGGCGCGGCAACCGCGCCGACTGCGTTGCGAAGGCCGCGGCATGACGGAACCCTAAATCTCCACCCTCGCCCAGCCGTCCGGCGTGAGCCGTTCTTGCGGCAGGAAACGGCTCTTGTAATCCATCTTGCGCGAGCCGCGCACCCAATAGCCGAGATAGACGTAAGCGAGCCCCATCCGTTGCGCGCGTGCGATGTGATCGACCACCATGAAAGTGCCGAGCGAGCGGTCGGCTTGGTCCGGCTCGAAGAACGAATAGACCATGGACAGGCCGTCTGCGAGCACGTCGGTGAGCGCTACCGCGATCAAATCTCCGGCGCGCCGTCCCGGCATCGACGTTCCCGGCTCGCGCCGCCGGTATTCGATGATGCGGGTCTCGATGTGACTGTCCTCGACCATCATGGCATAGTCGAGCACGGTCATGTCGGCCATGCCGCCGTCGCGATGCCGCGAATCGAGATAGCCGCGGAAGATCGCGTATTGCTCCGAGGTTGGCACGGCGATCTTCATCTCGCCGACGATGTCGGCGTTGCGGGCGGCGATGCGCCGCATGCTGCGCGTCGGGGAAAATTCGCCGGCGATCACCCGCACCGAGACGCAGGCGCGGCAGCCCTCGCAGGCCGGCCGGTAGGCGATCGACTGGCTGCGCCGGAAGCCGCCCTGGGTGAGGATATTGTTGAGTTCGCCGGCGCGCTCGCCGACCAGGTGCGTGAAGACCTTCCGCTCCTCCTTGCCGGTGAGATACGGGCACGGGGATGGCGCGGTCAGGTAGAATTGTGGCGTATCGCGGGAATGCTGGGTCACGGAATTCCGGGCCGTTGCCGGCCCCTGAGCCTCCTCACCGAGACACCCTCGGCGGCGTTAGATTAACCCGAGACAACCGCGCGGTTAAAGTCCGAATTCTATACGCGCGCGCGCAATGCTGCTGCGCGCCCGGCGGCGTTGATGATGATGGCGCCGACGATCATGTCGTGCAGGAGCCGCTTGCGCGCGTTGAAGAAGCCGACCAGCAGGATGAAGGGCGAGAGCACGCTCACGGTGACCCAGTAAACGACGGCGTGCACGGCGCCGAGCACGAAATACGACGGCGCGCCGTACCAGGTGCGCATTTCGAGCTCCAAGGCGCGCATGCCGAGCGTAGCCGACGCCGGGCCGCCGAGCGTCATGCCGTAGTAAAACAGCGCCCATATCACCGACGCCGGCGACAGCAGCCAGAACAAGGTCCAGCCGAGCCCGAACGTGATCAGCCCGAGCACGAAAATGAACGTCGCCGCCGCGACCAGCGGCAGCGCAATAATGACGAGGTCAATGACGAAGGCGATCGCGCGCCGCGCCAGCACGCCTTCGAACAGTTCGGGATTGGCGTCGGGATCGTAGGCACGCGACCGCATCTCGGCCGGAATGCCGATGCCGCCCGGTGCAGAGCCCGGTCCCGGATTTGGCCCAGAATAGCTCATGACTGCCTGTCCAGCGATTCTGACATTGTAACGCCGGCGGAAATGAGGAAGAAGGCCGGTCATGGTGACGCTCGCCGATATCGAGGCCGCCCGCCGTGTCATTGCCGGCCATGTGCTGCGGACGCCGCTCCTTGCGGCGCCGCCGCTCTCGGCACTGACCGGTGCGGATGTTTTTGTCAAATACGAGAATTTGCAGGTCACCAACTCGTTCAAGGAGCGCGGCGCCTGCGTGAAGCTCGCCGCACTGACCGCCGAGGAGCGCCGCCGCGGCGTAATCGCCATGTCGGCCGGCAATCATGCGCAGGCGGTGGCCTATCACGCCCGCCGGCTCGGTATTCCGGCCACCATCGTCATGCCGGTGACGACGCCGTTCGTGAAAATCAAAGCGACCGAAGCGCTCCGCGCCACCGTCGTCCTTGACGGCGAGACCATCAGCGAAGCGCAGATCCGCGCGGAGACGATCGCGGCGGAACGCAATCTGGTCTGGGTGCATCCCTACGACGATCCGCGCATCATCGCCGGCCAGGGCACGGTCGCGCTCGAAATGCTCGAAGACGCGCCCGATCTCGATCTGATGGTCATCCCGATCGGCGGCGGCGGATTGATCACCGGCTGCGCGATTGCCGCGCGCGCGCAAAAGCCGTCGATCGAGATCGTCGGCGTGGAAGCTCTGCTCTATCCCTCGATGTGGAACGCCATCCGAGGAAGCAGCAGGCCATGCGGCGGCGCGACTTTGGCCGAAGGCATCGCGGTGAAGAATGTCGGCAAGCTGACTTTGCCGGTGGTGCGCGAACTGGTCGGCGACATCGTGCTGGTCGACGAGCCGCAGATCGAGCGCGCGGTCAACGCCTTCCTGACCTTGCAAAAAACCATGGCGGAAGGGGCGGGCGCCGCCGGGCTTGCCGCCATGCTGGCCGAGCCGCATCGCTTCCACGGCCGCCAGGTCGGGCTGATCCTGTGCGGCGGCAATATCGATCCGCGCATTCTCGCCTCGATCATGGTCCGCGAACTCGAGCGCGACGACCGCATCGTCTCGTTCCGCGTCACCATCCCCGACCGTCCTGGAATCCTGGGCCAGATCGCGAGCCGTCTCGGCGAGTTCGGCGCCAATATCCTCAGCGTCGATCATCACCGGTTGTTTCTCGACGTACCCGCCAAGGGCGCCAAGCTCGATGTCACCATGGAGACGCGCGACGCCGCGCATGCGGAAGAAATCTTCAGCGCGCTCGCCGCCGATGGTTATCAGCCGGTGCGCATGCCGAGCGGCACGGCGATGCAATGACGGCGGCAACGCCAGGAGTTACTTGCTGCCACCGAAGATGTTGGTGATGAAATCGAGCGGGCCGCCGCTGGCGGTATCCGGCGGCGGCGCGCCGGGACCGGCGGCGTCCGGCCGCCGCCGCGGCATCGGGATCGGCCCGACCGCGGCGACGTGAGTCATGGTCCCGGTCGGTGTCGTCCCGGTCGGCGTTGCCGGCTCCGGTTGCGCGTCGGCGATCACATGCCGTTTGCGCGGCAGCGGGACCCGTCCGGCAAGCGGCGTTCCCGCGGGTACGGCGTCGGGCGCAGGTTCGGTCGCGGCGGCGGGCTCCTGCGCGGCGACCACGACCTTCGGCGTTGCCGTGTCGAGTATGCCCGGCGCGGCGGCTACGGGCGGGGCAGGTACATCCGCCGGCTTTGAGTCCGTCGGCTGCGCCGACGGCGTGGCGGCCATTTTCGGCGTGATCGTCACCGCCGTGCCCAGTACCGGCGGCGTGGCGGCGGGCACGCCCGGCGGCGCCGCAGTATCGGTGTCCGGCGCGCGTTCGCCCAGGAACGGCCCCTTTGGCGCCGGCGCGTCGCGCATATCCGTCGTTAGCGGCTCGGCTGAGGCATCGGCAAGCTTGGCCGGTTTCGCGGCCGCGATCTGCTTATCGGTTGTGTCCTGGGTTTCGGCGCTCGGCGGCTCATGGATCGACGCTTTCGCCGCGAGCTGATGGAAGGTCGGAATCTTCGGCGGTCCGACATAGGCGCGCACGAAGGCGGTGATGGTCCACAGCACCACCGGGATCGCGGTGATCACCGCCGCCAGAATAATGATACGGCGCAGCAACGGGACAAAATGCCCGAAATGTTCGTCCTCACGCATGACACCCCACCATCGTCGTTTGTCGCCGGCGGTTACGAACCGCTCTTCCTGATTTTCTCCGCGACCCTGGCCGCGAAGTAAGTCAGCACCCCGTCGGCGCCGGCACGCTTGAAGGAGATCAGGCTTTCGGTCATCGCCTTGTCCCCATCGAGCCAGCCGTTCCCCGCGGCGGCCATGATCATCGCATACTCGCCCGACACTTGGTAGGCGAAGGTGGGCATGCCGAAGGCCTCTTTCACCCGCGCCAGGATATCGAGATAGGGTAGCCCCGGCTTGACCATCACCATGTCGGCGCCCTCGGCGATATCGAGTTCCACTTCGCGCAGTGCCTCGTCGGTGTTGGCCGGATCCATCTGATAAGTGCGCTTGTCGCCAGTGAGCGTCGCGCTCGAGCCGATGGCGTCGCGGAACGGGCCGTAGAAGGCCGAGGCGTATTTGGCCGCATATGCGATGATCTGCACGTCGCCGAAGCCGGCGCCGTCGAGGCCCTTGCGGATGGCGCCCACGCGGCCGTCCATCATGTCGGACGGCGCGATGATGTCGCAGCCGGCTTCCGCCTGCACGAGCGCCTGGCGCACCAGCACCGCGACGGTCTCGTCGTTGAGGATGACGCCGTCGCGCAACAGGCCATCGTGGCCGTGGCTGGTGTAGGGATCGAGCGCCACGTCGCAGAGGACGCCGATGTCCGGCACTTCTTTCTTGATGGCGCGGATTGCCCGGCAAACGAGATTGTCGGCGTTGAGCGCCTCGGAACCATCTTCGTCGCGCTTGTCCGGGTCGGTGCAGGGGAACAGCGCGAGGCAGGGGATGGTGAGCCTCGCCGCGCGCTCGGCCGCGCGCACCGCCTGATCGACCGAGAGCCGCTCGACGTCCGGCATGGACGCGACCGGCGCGCGGACATTGTCGCCCTCGACCAGAAACAGCGGCCAGATCAAATCGTCCGTGGTGAGAACGTGCTCGCGCACCATCCGCCGCGACCACTCGGCGCGCCGGTTACGGCGCAAGCGGCTCGGCAGATCGAGGCGCTCGGCCGGTATCTCCGCCGCAATCGGCGAAGGGCGAACACGTTCCAGCGGGCGGCCGAATTTGATTGCCATTACAACGCTCTCCACCAAAGCGGCCCTTTTTACTCCTTCCGGCGCCAAGCCGCCACTGGGCTGACCGCGGCATGGTTGACTTCCGCCTGCAGCGAGTGCCAAAGCCCGCTGGCGATGAGCGATCAAACGCAACGGCGCCCGACGCGGCCGAGCGACATGCTTGAGCCGGTGCATGCCGGCAAGGCATCGAACGCAGCCGGTTCCTGGGCGGAATATCTCGTGCTGTTTCTGCGCATCATGGCGGCGGTATCGCTGGTCAAGGGCCTTTATCACTGGGCGGCGGTGTGTGGCATCGGCGCCGGCGCCGACAGCGGCTTCGAAGCGCACACGGTCGCCTGGCAGACCGCGACGGTGTTTTTTGCCGTGATCGATCTCGTCGCCGCGGTCGGATTGTGGCTGGCCGCCGCCTGGGGCGCGGTGGTGTGGCTCACGTCGGTAGTGTCGATGGCGGTGGTGGAGGTTTTCTTTCCGCAGGTTTACGGCGGCAGCCTGTTCATCGTTCTCGCGGAAGCGACCTTGCTCGGCGCCTATCTTTGGCTCGCCATCTTTGCCGCGCGCGAGCAGCCGGCGTAACGGGCGGGGGACCAAACGCATGGCGCAGCTCAGCGCGATCGTTATTACCAAAAACGAGGCGGCGAATATCGGCGACTGCCTCGACAGCCTGGCTTTCTGCGACGAGCGCATCGTGGTCGACTGCGGCTCGACCGACGCGACCGTGGAGATCGCGCGCGGCAAGGGCGCGCGCGTCGAGTTTCACGAATGGAGCGGCGACGGACCGCAGCGGAATTTTGCGTTGTCGCTTGCGACCGGAAATTGGGTGCTCAATCTCGACGCCGACGAGCGCGTCCCGCCGGCGCTCGCCGCCGAGATCAAGACCGCGGTGGCCGCTGGCGGCGGCGCCGATGCCTACGAATTTCCCCGCCTGAACAGTTTTTGCGGCCAGCCGATCCGTCATTCCGGCTGGTATCCCGATTACGTCCTGCGGCTGTTTCGACGCGGTAAGGGCCGCTTCAAGGACGTCAGCGTGCACACCCGCCTTGCGTGCGACGGCCCGATCGGACGGTTGCGGCAGCCGCTGGTCCATTACGCCATGCCAACGCTCGAAGCCGCCTTGTCGCGCGTCAACGGCTACTCGACCGCGCGGGCGCAGATGATGATCGAGTCTGGCCGCCGGGTGACATTCTTTTCCGGCATCGGCCACGGCGTGTTCGCGTTCCTGCGCTCTTATATCCTGCGCGCCGGCTTTCTCGACGGCGCGGAAGGCTTTCTGGTTGCGGTCGTCTCCGCCGAGACGAGCTACTATCCCTACATGAAAGCGTGGCTGGCGAAGCGAAAGCGCCAATGAGCTAGCGGCCCGCCTCGGCGAGTGCCGTGCCCGCCGTGGACTTGCGCAGAATGCCTTCGGCGCGCTCGATCACCGCCTCGGCAGCCACGTCATGCATGCAGGCGTGACCGTGCGGACAGTGACTGAGCTGACGCAGAAAACAGGGCGAGCAGGCTATGCCGGACTGCAAGACTGCGTCGGCCCGGCCGTAGGGGCCGATCCAGACCGGATCGGTCGGTCCGAAGACGCTCACCACCGGCCGATCGACCGCGACGGCAAGATGCATCGGTCCGGAATCGTTGGTCACGCTCAGCATCGACCGGCGGATCAGCGCCGCAAGCTGGGTGAGGCTCGTTTCGCCGGCGACATTGACCGCGCCGGGCGCGAGCCGCGCGACCTCTTCGCAGACGGCGCGCTCGCGTCGCGTCCCCATCAGCGCCACCGCCAGTCCCCGGCGCAGAAAATGCCGTGCGACTTCGGCAAACTTGTCGCTGTCCCAGTGCTTGGTTTCCCAGATCGTGCCGGGCGCCATGGCGACAAAATCGCCGCCGATACCGTGCCGCCGCAGCAGCGCCCCGACGCTGGCGTCCGCCGCCGGCGGAATCGGGAAGGAAAAATCCGCTGGTCCCTCCGGCAGACCGAGCAGCGGGCCAACGTTGAGGTAACGGTCGACCGCGTGCAGGTCCAGCGTCGGCACCGGAATGTGGTGGGTGTAGGCGATCCAGCTTCCCTCGCGGGCGCCCTGCCAGGCGTGCTTGCGCGCCTCTTTGGAAAAGGTACGCGGCGAAGCGTCCCAGACGCTCGCGCGCGGCCGGTCGAAGCCGATCCGCACCGGCGCGCCGCTCGCGAGCGTGAAGATGGCTGTGCGCAACTGGCCGTGCATGTCGACCACGAGGTCGTAGCCGTTGGCACGCAGCTTTGCAGCGAGCCGTGCATAGCTGACGAATGGCGCCGGGCGCCACGGCGTCGCCCATTCTCCGCGCTCGAACTCGATGACGTTGCTGATCGCCGGATTGTGCCGCAGGAGCTCGGCGATCGCTGGCGTGACCAGCCAGTCGATCTGCGCCGCCGGATAGCGGGCGCGCAATTTGTTCAACACCGGAATGGTGTGAATGACGTCGCCGACCGCCGACAATTTGATCAGCAGAATCTTGCGGAAGTTTCTGGCGCGCAGGTCGGTGCCGCTTGGCATTGGCGACTTCAGGCGCGGTCCGGCTTGAGCGTTTGCAGCACGCGCTTGAACGCGGCGGAGGTGTGGTGCCGCAGCATGGCGATCTGCCGGTTGCCTTCCGAGGTGAGCCAGTTGAACTGGATGACGCGGCGCTCGCCGGCGAAAGGCTCGTGGCCGTGCCAGGAATTGTCGCTGCGCTTGAAAGCGAGCAGCGTGCCGGACACCGGGGGCACCTCGACGAGGATGTCGTTGAGGTTGTCGGCGGAGCGCAGGAGCCGCAGCCGGCCGCCGGAATTCTCCCACGACTCATTCAGGTAGATCAGCACGGTAATGATCTTGCTGGTCGAGTCGGTGTGGATCTTGCCATCGCGGGCGTCGCAGCGGCCGCGCACGGTGGTCACGGTCGGCCGGCCCTCGAGATCGAGCCCGAACTTCTCCTCGAAGGCGGTGCGGAAATCGTCGCCTTCAAGTTCGTCGAGCAGAGTCTGGAACGCCGGGCCGAAGCTGACCTGGTCGACCGGAAAGCTGCCGGAGGTGGAAATCTTCGGGTAATCGGCGTTGATGGCGGCAAGCGCCGCCGGCGCGACGAATCCGGGCACGATCAGATGCTGGAACGGCTCGCGCGTCAAAGGCGTCGCCCGGAAAGCGTCAAGCCTCAGATAACCCGGCATTTTTCGCTCTGTTGTCCTGATTGCGCCGGCAAACTAGCACTCCGTCGCGGCGCGGTAAATCAAGCCGGCGCGCCGTGTTGACTCCATGCCGCGCTTCGGGTTGCTGTCGCCGCCTTGAGTAGCTTTGAGGAGCAAGCATCGATGGCGGCGCGGCTTTGGCAGGAGCTCAAGCGGGCCCGCAGGACGCTCCGCCACGCCGTCCTGCCGCACGATAAAATCTATACGCGGGATTATTACGCGGCCGACGTCGAGGAAGGCGCGGTGCGAAGCGCTGCCGTCATGGCGCGCTCCATCTTCGCGTGGGCAAAACCGCAAACCGTGATCGACGTCGGCTGCGGCACCGGCTCGCTGCTGGAGGCTTTCGGCAAGCTCGGTTGCGATGGGCGCGGACTGGAATATTCGCAGGCCGGCCTCGATTATTGCCGCCGGCGCGGGCTCGCCGTGCAGAAATTCAACATCGAAAAGGACAGCCTTGCCGATGACGCGCGCTGCGATCTCGCGGTCAGCTTCGAGGTGGCGGAGCATCTGCCGGCGCGGTCCGCCGGCCGCTATGCCGCGTTGCTGTGCGGGCTTTCGCCGCGCGTCGTCATGTCGGCGGCGACCCCCGGCCAGGGCGGGCGCGGGCATCTCAACGAGCAGCCGCACGCCTATTGGATCGAAAAGCTCGCGGGCCACGGGCTTCGTTTCGACGCGGCGACGTCCCGGCGTTTCGCCGACGAATGGAAGGCCGCGGGCGCGAGCCACTGGTATTGCGACAACGTGATGGCTTTCGCGCGGGGCGGCGCCAGCTAGGGCTTCTGCGGCGGCAGGATCGCCCAGCCGACATGCAGCGTGCCGCCGCCGCGGTGGAACGGCAGATCGAACGGCGCGCCGATTTCGGCGCCGGGCGCGATGGCGGCAAGATTCGGCGGGATCACGTCCGGATTGCTTTCGGTCCACACCAAAGCGGCGCCGCGAGCGCGCAGATCGTTTAGATCGATCCACGGCGCGCGGCGCGGCAGGCCGTCGATCAGGACGCGCGGCTGCGGGCGCTGTCCCGAATAGTGCGAGACGTTGCCGCCGTCCCACATCGACGCAATGATGTAATCAGGCTTTTTGCCGGTCGCCGCCTCGAAGCGCTGCGTGATCGCGGCGGAAAGCGCATCGCCCGGAAGAAACGCGGCGCGGAGGCGGTGATCGAAGTTCGGCAACACCAAATAATCGGCGAGGAAGGCGGCGATGAAGATAATGAAGATCGCCGCCCAGTGCGCGCCGAGATGGGCGAGCCGCGCGCGCTCGAGTGCGGCCGGCGCGAGCAGCACGATCCACAGACCGAGGAACAGCCAGAGCGGATAGCCCCAGGTCGATTGGGTGCCGCGGCCGCTCACAAGCGACGCCAACAGCAGCGTGGCCGCCGGCCCGAAGGCCAGCAGCGTGACGATGCGGCGGTCGAACGCGTCGGCCCTGGCCGCCACCGGCGGCTTCGGCCGCGGATAGAGCAACGGCCCGGCGATCAAGATTGCCGGGATCAGAAAGAACGCCTGGGCGGCGAGAAAGGCGAGGGGATTGAGCAGGTGATCGAGCGCGCCGCGCGCCGGCTCCGCGCGGGCTTCGGCATAGCGGAAGGGAAGAAAATCGTTCTGCACCAGCCAGACCAGATGCGGCGCCGTCACGATCAGCGCGGCCGCGGCGGCGAGCCATGGACCGGGCGTGGCGAGTCGCCGCTGCGCCGCCGGATCGAGCACGAGAAACAGCGCCATCGGCACCGCCAAAATCACCACGAAATATTTGGCCCACCAGGCCAGCCCGAGCATGACCCCCAGCAGGATCCAGTAGCGCAGCTTCTCCTGTTTCAGGGCCATATAGAAGGCGAAGCCGGCAAACGCCCAGAACGGCAGCTCGATCACGTTATGATTGAATTTGACCGAGCTGATGGTGAAATAATGCAGGCCATCGATGATCAGGCAGGCGGCCAGCGCGCCGAGCGTGCCGGCGAGCGGGCGCGCCGTCATCCACACGGCGATGAAGGTGACGACGATCGCGGCCTGGCACAGCGCGTAGAGCGCGGCATCGCTGCCGGTCGCGCGCCAGACGATTTCGGCGAGCCACCACGGCAGCGGCGGCAACTTGTCGTAGCCGGGCTGCCATTCGCGGCCGTAGACCATGGCCTCGATCACGTCGAGCGGCAGGTTGGCGTAGATGAGCGCAGGCAGCGCGGTCCAGACAACCGCATGCAGCGCGAGGAAGGCAGCAAAAGCCGCCTGCGGGCGGCGCTCCGCCGCGTCGATCATCCGTTCCATCATTGGCCTGGCTTTAGCATGCCAAGGGAGCATGCCAAGAGCCGCTTGCGACCCCCAAGCCTTCGATCCCGTCCCAGCAGGGGGCTCAGGGCGGGGGCCGAAAAAGGTAGGATGATGAAAGTTGCCGCAAGCCTTGCTATTGATTTACCGGGGAATTGGCGGGGCACCGAAGGACGGGGCAGGACATGAAGGACATCGTCGATCGGCTCGAAGAGCGGCGGCAAAGCGCGCGCGGCGGCGGCGGAAAAAGGCGCGTCGACGCGCAGCACAAGCGCGGCAAATTGACCGCGCGCGAGCGGATCGAGCTCCTGATGGACAAGAACTCGTTCGAGGAGTTCGACATGTTCGTCGAGCACCGCTCCTACGATTTCGGCATGGAAAAGACCAAGATCGCCGGCGACGGCGTGGTCACCGGCTGGGGCACGGTGAACGGCCGCAGCGTGTTCACCTTCGCCAAGGATTTCACCGTGTTCGGCGGCGCTCTGTCGGAGACGCACGCGCAGAAGATCCTCAAGATCCAAGACATGGCGATGCGCGCGCGCGCCCCGATCATCGGCCTGTTCGACGCCGGCGGCGCCCGCATCCAGGAGGGCGTCGCGGCGCTCGGCGGCTACGGCGAGGTGTTCAAGCGGAACGTCATCGCCTCCGGCGTGATTCCGCAGATTTCCGTGATCATGGGCCCGTGCGCCGGCGGTGACGTCTATTCGCCGGCGATGACCGATTTCATCTTCATGGTGCGCGACACGAGCTACATGTTCGTCACCGGCCCGGACGTGGTGAAGACGGTGACCAACGAGATCGTCACCGCGGAAGAGCTCGGCGGCGCCTCCGTGCATGCCACCAAATCCTCGATCGCCGACGGCGCTTACGACAACGACGTCCAGTGCCTGTTGCAGATGCGGCGGCTGCTTGATTTCCTGCCGCCGAATTATTCCGCCGGCGCGCCGGAATGGCCGTCGTTCGACGACATCGACCGGATCGAGCCGTCGCTCGACTCGCTCGTCCCCGACAATCCGAACAAGCCGTACGACATCAAGGAGCTGATCCTCAAGACCGTGGACGAGGGCGACTTCTTCGAGCTGTCGGAAACGTTCGCGCGCAACATCGTCGTCGGCTTCGGGCGGATGGCCGGCCGCACCATCGGCGTGGTCGCCAATCAGCCGATGGTGCTCGCCGGCGTGCTCGACTCTGACGCAAGCCGCAAGGCGGCGCGGTTCGTGCGCTTCTGCGACGCGTTCAACATCCCGATCGTGACCTTCGTTGACGTGCCGGGATTTCTGCCCGGCACCGCGCAGGAATACGGCGGCCTGATCAAGCACGGCGCCAAACTTCTGTTCGCCTATTCGCAGGCGACTGTGCCGCTGGTCACCGTGATCACGCGCAAGGCGTTCGGCGGCGCCTACGACGTGATGGCGTCAAAGCATATCGGCGGCGACGTCAATTACGCCTGGCCGACCGCGCAGATCGCGGTGATGGGAGCCAAGGGCGCGGTCGAGATCATCTTCCGCGCCGACATCGGCGATCCGGACAAGATCGCCGCGCGGACCAGGGAATACGAGGAGCGGTTCCTGTCGCCATTCATCGCCGCCGAGCGCGGCTATATCGACGACGTGATCATGCCGTCGACCACGCGCACGCGCATCGCCCGCGCCTTGGCGATGCTGCGCGGCAAGACGGTGGAAATGCCGGAACGAAAGCACGACAACTTGCCGGTGTGATACCACGCAGGACCGCTCCCGTACCCCCACGCCCGCGCGCGCGTTGGCGGTGATGCGCCGGAAAGGGTAAGACCCGCCTTTTGCGCCGTGACGCCTATATAATCGCGGCATGGACGAAGCGGCTTTGATCGAAGTGTCGGCTTGGCTGACGCAAGCCGGCCTTGCCGGCACGCCGGAAACCGAGATCGTGGCGGGTTTCTGCGAGCGCTGCGTCGCCGCCGGTTTGCCGCTCGGCCGCGCGATCCTGTTCATCGATACGCTGCATCCGGTCCGTGAGGGCAGCGCGTTCCGGTGGGGTTTTGGCCCGGATGAGCCGGCGGTGTTGGTATACGGCCGCACCAGCATGGATGCGCTGAGCGCAACCGCCGTCGATCCCAGGGACGTCGAAGCGGCCGAGCGCTGGCGAACGAGCCCGTTCTACCGGATGCTGCAAACCGGTGAGGCGCTGTGGCGCCTCCGTCTCGACGACGAAAGCGCAGGCGAATTCTGGCAGTTCGCCGAGTGGCGCAAAGCCGGGCTGACGGATTATCTCGCCATCATTACCCGCTTCGACGCCGCCGGTGTTATCGGCGAGATGGACGGGGTTTACACCGCATGGGGAACGCCGGCGGCTGGCGGCTTCACCGACGACCAGATCGCGAAGCTGCAACGTCTGGCGCCGCCGCTTGCGCTCGCGATCAAATCGTGGGCGCTGGCGCGCATGACCAGAACGCTGATGGAGACCTATCTCGGCTGCGACCCCGGCCAGCGCGTGCTCGGCGGCCGCATCGTGCGCGGCACTGCCGAGCAGATCGACGCTGTCGTCTGGTTCAGCGACTTGCGCGGGTTCACCCGGATCACCGACACCGCGCCGGACCATTGCATTCCGTTGCTCAACGAATATTCCGATGCGTTGTTTCTGGCGATCCACGAATATGGCGGCGACGTGCTCAAGCTGATCGGCGACGGTACGCTGGCGATTTTCACCGCCGAGGATCGGGCGCATGCCTGTAGTGCGGCGCTGTCGGCGGCGATCGGCGCCCGCCGCCGCATCGCCGAGTTGAAACAGCGCCGCGCCGCGGACGGCAAGCCGGTGACCGACATGTATCTCGGCCTGCATGTCGGCGAAGTGATCTACGGCAACATCGGCAGCCGCGATCGGCTCGACTTCACCGTCATCGGTCCGGCGGTCAATGAGGCGAGCCGCATTGCGGCGATGTGCCGCTCGATCGATCAGCCGGTGCTGATCTCGGCGTCGTTTGCCGAAGTCGGCGACATCAAGCGCCGGCTTATTTCAGTGGGACGCTACGCGCTGCGCGGCGTGTCGCGCCCGCAGGAGCTATTTACGCTCGATCCCGACGCCGCAGCCGGCACGTAGATTTGTTTTTGTCATGCCGGGTCAAGCCCGATGACAACCTGCACCGTTCCTGTTCGCGCAATTTACTTTGTGACCAGCCAGGGCCTGCTCCAGACCCGGTACACGCCCCAATTGCTGTTCTCCACCATAAAGCCGAAGGCGAGCGATTCCTTCGCCCAGTCACCGTCGCCGCCGAGCGTGCCGGAGAGCTTGTCGCTGAAAGCCCAGCGCGGATCGTTCCAGCGCGCGCGCTCGTCATTAAGAAAGGCGAGCACCGCTGCTTCCATTGTCAGCGTCTGCTCCGCAAGTTGTGCGATGTGTTTACCCGCGCCGAAGAACTGGTGCAGCGCCGGCTTCGAGATCAGGCGCAGTTGCGTCAAATAGCGGTCGCGCCGGGTGTCCTCCGCGTCGCCCTTGAACGCGGCAAAATCACGCCGCGCCTGCTGCAAGCCCATGAGCGAAAAAGCGGCGCGCAGGTCGTCGTCGGAGGCCCCGTCGTCGAAATAGATGACGCCTCCCTCGGGCAGGTTCGACGGCGCGGCGCGGACCGGATCGGTCCGCAGCGCGTCCACGCCGTAAAAATTCGGACCGGACAAGACTTTGAGCGGATCGTCCCACGGCCGCACGATGAGCGGCGCATCGAGACCAAGCCCCTGCGGAATGTATTTGGAAAAATCCCCAGGCATGACCGGCAACGGCTCGCCGGGCCAGTCGGTCGGCAGGGTCACCAATGTCGCGGGCTCGGGCATGATCTATATGCAGAGCCTTACCGCCAGCCGCCGCCGCCGTTCACATAGACCGTATCCGCGGTCATGAACTCGCAGGCGTCGGAGCAGAGAAACAACACCATCTCGCCGATTTCTTCCGGCTTGCCGAAGCGGCCCATCGGCACGTCGGCGAGGAATTGCTTGATCAGCTCGGGCGAGGATTGCGCCGCATCCTGGAACGGAGTCTGCACCGGGCCGGGCGAGATCGACAGCGCGCGGATGCCGTCCTTGGCGAATTCGCGCGCCACCCCGAGCGTCATGGTCACCACCGCGCCCTTGGCGGCGGCGTAGTGGATCGAGGAGCCGGGCGCGCCGCGCTTGTGCGCCATGCTCGCCATGTTGACGATCACGCCTTGCTTGTTGGCGAGCATGTGTGGCAACAGCGCCTGCATGGCATAGAACGTGCCGTTGACATTGAGCGCGAAGGTCTTGTCGAACAGCGCGTCGTCGATCTCGAGGAATTTGGCGCGGCGGATGGCGGCGCCGGCCGAGTTGAACAGAAACTGCACGCGGCCAAAGGCGGAAATGGCGCGCTCGGCCATCGCGCTTATCTGGTCGCGTTGCGTCACATCGGCTGCGAGCGCCAGCGCCCGCGCGCCTTTGGCATTGACCGCGTCGGCGGTTTCGCGCACGCCTTTTTCGTTGATGTCGGCGCAGACCACATTGGCGCCTTCGCGTGCGAAGATGAGCGCGGTGGCGCGGCCGATGCCGCTTGCCGCCCCGGTGATCAGGATGGTCTTGCCGGCGAAATAATCCGGTGTTTTGGGCATGGCTGTCGCGTTCCCGACTGTCGCAGGCAGGATTGTGCACCCGCGACCCTCTCCCGCAAGGGGCGAGGGAACGATAGGATGGTGTTGATGCGGGGCGGCGAAACGCCCGCAAAACAAAGGGAGGCAGCGCCATGCTCAGGACATCCATCATTCTCGCCGCCGCGCTCGCGATCGGCGGCGCCGCGCTGGCGGAGAGCCCGCCGGCCAATCCGCCGCTGACGCCGTCGCCGGTCAAGCGCACGCCGATCGGCAAGGTCGAGGTGCCCAACTCGGACTACGAGGTCATCACCGGCATGGTCGAGCTGGTGCCGGCTTTCAAGACCGGTCGGCATTTCCATCCCGGCGTTGTCGACGTGATGGTGCTTGATGGCGAGTTCTGGATCGCGATCGACGGCCAGCCGGAGAAGACCTACACCGCCGGCCAATCGTTCGAGTTGCCGAACCGGGCTGTCCACATTGAGGGCGCGGTCGGCGACAAGCCGGCCAAAATTATCGCCGTCTATGTGGTGGAGAAGGGCCAGCCGTTGGTGATCCCGGTGAAGTAGCGGACGGCCGCTCGCACAAAACAACAAGGGACGACAGATATGGCCTCACGCCAGCCGATCGAATACGCCGACGCCGCGCCGGAGGTCCGCGCGGTGTTCGACGACATCAAGCACTCGCGCCAGATCAAGGACGTCAATAATTTCTGGAAATACCTGGCGCACGATCCGCCAACACTCAAGCGCACCTGGGAGAGCATCAAGGAGGTGATGGCGCCGGGCGCGCTCGACGCGGTGACCAAGGAGATGATCTATCTCGCGGTCAGCGTCACCAACGGCTGCGGCTATTGCATCGCCAGCCACAGCGCCGCGGCGCGCAAGGCCGGCATGACAGAAAAGATGTTCGGTGAGCTGATGGCCGTGGTCGGCATGGCGAACGAGACCAACCGGCTCGCCAACGGCTATCGCGTCCCGATCGATCCGCAATTCGAGAAGTGACGCCGGTCAAAAAGGGAGCGGCCCCGGCGTGTGTGCCGGGGCCACCGTCTCAATCGTTGCGGACGAGCGCGGAATTTACGGCCGGCCCGGCATCGGCGCGCGCGAAGGCGCCGGCGGCGGCGTCAGGCCCGGTGCGTCCGGTGCTGCGGGGTTCGCGACCATCGGCGGGCCCAACGGATGGGTCGCGGCCGGCGGCGTGGGGTTGTACGACGCGACGCGGCTGTTCGGCTCGTGGCGGACGCCGAAAGCAAGCGCCGCAACGATCACCAGGAATATGGCGCCGGCGATCCAGCCCCAGGCGGTACCGATCCGCCCGCCAGCCGGTTCGTAACCGGCATACCCCATCGGATCGTTCGGGTCCCGGTAGAGCGGGTCGCTGGAGTTGCGATAACGATAATCGGACATGCGTACCTCCTTGCGGTCGTTCGCAGCACAACTTGCGGAGCGCTGCGCGGTTCCCGGGGAACCCTTGCATGGCAGGATGGCGGCATTGCCATGCCGGCATGACGACCGCGCGAAATTACCGGCATTGGCGGCGGGTCGGGCGGCGTGTTGAATGGAACCGGGAAGCGGCTATTGTGCGCGCGCTTTCAATTTTGCGCTCGTAGCTCAGCTGGATAGAGCATCAGACTTCGAATCTGAGGGTCGGCGGTTCGAATCCGTCCGAGCGCGCCACTTGGTTTTAAAAGCTTTTTGTCTGCCGGCTCAGGTGATCGAGAGCGCCGGCGGTGGCCGCCAATCGTAGATCCAGTCGTAGTTTTTCAGCAGGCGATCGCCGCCCATCGCGCGCATGGCGGCGTCGCGGGCGAAGGCGGCTGCCCCCGCAAGGTGATAGACCGCCCCGTTGCGCGCGGCGAGCCGCGCAATTTTGCGCGTGCGCGCGCGGCGCACCGCGCAGTAGATACGCAGCGCGCTCGCGGCATCGTCCGGATTTTGCGCGAGGCATTGCGCGGCGACCGCGGCATCCTCGATCGCCATCGCGGCGCCCTGCGCCAGATACGGCAGCATGGGATGCGCGGCATCGCCGATCAGCGCCGCCGGTCCGCTTGACCAGCGCTTGAGCGGCGGCCGGTCGTAGAGCGCCCATTTCAGCCATGCTTGCGGCAAGCCGACGAGCGCCCGCGCCGCCGGCGCCCAGGCCTGCGCGCCAAGCCGCGGAATAACATCGGCGCGGCCCGCCGGCTCGCTCCAGCCCGGCGCGTTCCAGCTGTCGGCGGTGATGACGACGATATTGACCGCCGCGCCGGCCTTCACCGGATAATGCACGAGATGGGCGTCGCGCCCGAGCCAGAGATGTATGGCCGGCGCGCGGAATTCCGGCGCGACCTCGCGCGCCGGAACCAGCGCGCGCCAGGCGGTCCGCCCGGAAAAGCGCGGCACGCCGGCGTGGCCGAGGCGCTTGCGCGCCTGCGACCACAGGCCATCGGCGCCGAGGAAGGCGAAGCCGCGCTCTTCCGTCGTTGCCGAACCGCCGCGTGCGGAGACGGTGACGCCGTTGGGATGGGCGACGAAATCTTCAACGCGCAAGCCGAGCCGCAGCGAGATGTTGAGCTGGCGCGTGACGGCGGCGGCGAGCGCCGCCTGCAAATCGCCGCGATGGATCACCCAATAGGGTGCGCCGTAGCGTTGTTCCGCGGTCTCGCCGAGCGGCATGGATACGATCTCGCGGCCGCTTGCGGCGCTCAGTACCCGCAACGCCGCCGGCACGGTGGCCGATGGGCCCAGGCGATCCGCCAGCCCAAGCTCGATCAGCGTGCGCGCCGCGTTGGGCGAAAGCTGGATGCCCGCGCCGGTTTCCTCGAGCCGTCCGGCCTGTTCCAGCACGACGACGCGAAAGCCATTGCGCGCCAAGGTGAGCGCGGCGGTCAGACCGCCAATGCCGGCTCCGGCGATAATGACGGCACGCGCGGAGGTCAGGGCACCCGCTCCGTAGGACGGCTTAGACCCCGATCTCGTGCAAGGCGCATTCGGCCGGCCGCGCGGCGTCCGCTTTGAGTTTCGGGTCGTAACGGTAGAGCGTCGAGCAATAGGGGCAGACGTATTCGGTGTCATCGCCCATATCGCAATAGACGTGCGGATGGTCGAACGGCGGCAAGGCGCCCACGCACATGAATTCCCTGGCGCCGATCTCGATCATCGCGACGCCGATGTCGTTGTGGAAATGAGGAACGATCGTGTCCGCCATGACGTCACCTTAGCGAGCCGGCGCGCGCATTGCCAGCGCCGGCGAGGTGACGCAATCGCGGCAGAATTGCCGGATGGGACTTAGTTCGCTTCGCCGGCAATAATGGTCACTTCTTGACCAGCGGACAGGCCGGATTGGGCGGCCCGAAAGCCTGCTCGCCCGGAATATGCGCGAGGATCTTGTAATAGTCCCACGGATATTTCGATTCCTCCGGCGACTTCACTTGCACCAGGATGAGATCGTGCACCATCAGGTTGTCGTCGCGCAGCTTGCCGTTGCGGGAGAAAAAGTCGTTGACCGGAGTTTCCCGCATCTTGGCGGCGACGGTGAGCGGGTCGTCGGTGCCGGTTGCCTTGACGGCGTTAAGATAGGCCGTGACCGAAGAATAGACGCCGGCCTGCCACATGGTCGGCATGCGGTTGACCTTGGCGAAAAAGCGCTTCGACCATTCGCGGGTCTGCTCGTCCATGTCCCAGTAGAACGAAGTCGTGAGCAAGAAGCCCTGCGCTGCTTTGAGCCCCAGCGCGTTGATGTCGGTGATCAGCACCAACAGCCCGGCCATCTGCTGGCCGCCCTGGAAGATGCCGAATTCGCCGCCGAGCTTGATCGCGTTGACGTTATCGGGCGGGCCGCTCGCCAACCCGATGATCTGCGCCTTCGAGGTCTGCGCCTGGAGGATGAATGACGACAGATCGGGCGCGGCGAACGGATGGCGCACGGCGCCGAGCACCTTGCCGCCGTTCTGATCGATTACTTCGGTGGCGTCGCGCTCGAGCGCGTGTCCGAACGCATAATCGGCGGTGAGGAAGAACCAGGTCTTGCCGCCGCGCTTGGTGACTTCCTGCGCGGTGCCGGTCGCGAGCGCGTGCGTGTCGAACACCCACTGGATGGCGTAGGGCGAGCAGAATTTGCCGTGGAAATCGGCGGTGCCGGTCGAATGGGTGATGAACAGCTTCTTTCGTTCGTTGGCGACGTTCTGCACGGCAAGCCCCACGCCCATACCGGCACGTCGACGATCAGATCGACCTGATCGCGGTCGTACCATTCGCGCGCGATGCTGGCGGCGACGTCGGGCTTGATCTGATGGTTGGCTGAAATCACCTGGATCGGCTTGCCAAGGACGCTATTGCCGAAATCGTCGGCCGCCATTTGCGCCGCCGTCACCGAGCCCTGGCCCGTGGGGGTCGACGCCGGTCCGGAAAGATCGGTGAGCACGCCGATCTTCACCACGTCGTCCGAGATTTGCGCGCGCGCGATTCCGGCCGGACACGCAAGTAAAATGACGAGCAAAACGAGCCGCAGCCGTTGCATAATCTTCCTCCCGGGCCTCCCTCTGACGCCTTGGTAGAGCCTAGCCTCAACCGCCGCCCGCATCACCATCTTTGTGCATCACCGATCGGCCCGATAAGGTGGCCACCATGCGGCGATTTACACACGACGACGTTGAGATCGCCTATCTCGACGAAGGGGAGGGCGAGCCGATCGTGCTCGTGCACGGCTTTGCTTCCAACAAGGAGGTGAACTGGGTCTACACCAGCTGGGTATCGGTGCTGACCAAAGCCGGCCGCCGCGTCATCGCGCTCGATAATCGCGGCCACGGCAAGTCGAGCAAGCTCTACGACCCGGCCGCCTATCACAGCGGCATCATGGCCGGCGACGTGCTGGCGTTGCTCGATCGTCTGGAAATCGCGCGCGCCGACGTGCTGGGCTATTCGCTGGGCGCGCGCATTGCGGCGTTTCTGTCGCTGGCGCATCCCGGCCGTGTGCGCTCGGCCGTGTTCGGCGGGCTGGGCATCAATATGATCGACGGCACCGGCCCGCCGGAGGCGATCGCACGCGCGCTTGCGGCTCCGAGCCGCGACGACGTCACCGACCCGGTCGGCCACATGTACCGCGTCTTCGCCGAGAAGACGCATTCCGACCTGCGCGCGCTTGCCGCCTGCATCGAAGGTTCGCGTCAGACGCTCAGCCGGGACGACGCCGGCCGCATCGCCGTGCCGGTTCTGGTTGCGGTCGGCAGCAATGATGAGGTCGGCGGCTCGGCGGAGGCCCTTGCCGCGCTTATCCCGGGGGCGCGGGCGCTGGTGATTCCCGGACGCGACCACATGCTCGCCGTCGGCGACCGGGTGTTCAAAAGCGGGGTTACCGATTTCCTCGCCCGGCGGCCCTGAAGCTAGGCCATTGGCCTTATTAACCTAGGCCAAAGGCTGTGTCGGTCGGTCATTGGCAAGGCCCTGCCCACCCACTGGTTTCTGCCCCAAGCCGTCCCAATATGATAGAACCGCCGCGATCTGGGAGGCAGATAATGGCGCAGCATCAGGCAAAACCGGCCCTCGACAAAGTCGATCCGGTATGGGCGCGCGTCCGCCGCGAGGCGGATGAGGTGGTGCGTCGCGAGCCTGAGGTGGCGACCTTCATCTATTCGACCATCCTGCATCACGGCACGCTCGAAGCGGCGATCGTGTACCGGTTGTCGGAGCGGCTCGACCACCCCTCGCTGTCGAGCGAACTGATCCGGCAGGCCTGTGCGGACGCACTCCAGGATACGCCCTCGATCGGTGAGGCGTTTCGCGCCGATCTGATGGCGACCGTCGACCGCGATCCGGCGACGCATCGCCTGATCGAGCCGGTGCTCTATTACAAGGGCTTCCACGCCATCCAGACGCACCGGCTGATGCACTGGCTCTGGCACAAGGGCCGCCGCGATTTTGCGCTCTACCTGCAAAGCCGCGCCTCGGCGGTGTTCCAGTGCGACATTCATCCGGCGGCGCGTATCGGCCGCGGCATCTTCCTCGATCACGCCACCGGGCTCGTGGTCGGCGAGACAGCCGTGGTCGAGGACGACGTCTCGATCCTGCACGGCGTGACCTTGGGCGGCACCGGCAAAGAGCACGAGGACCGTCACCCCAAGATCCGCTACGGCGTGATGATCGGCGCCGGCGCGAAGATTTTGGGCAACATAGAAGTCGGGCACTGCGCGCGCATCGCCGCCGGTTCGGTGGTGATCAAGCCGGTGCCGAACAACGTCACGGTTGCCGGCGTGCCGGCCAAGGTGGTCGGCGTCGCCGGCTGCCCCGATCCCGCGCGTACCATGGATCAGATGTTTCAAGACGAGATTTGATCGCAGTTGCCGCCGCGTGCTATGCGGCTTGCAGTATCGCGGCAGCGTGGTCTTTTTCGCGAACCGGAAGCACTTTCCCGGATCACGCTCGAGGAGAAGCGGCTGTGGACGTTCAGGAAGTCAAGAAGCTCGACGCGTATCTCAAGAAGCTGTTCGCAAATCCGCGCATCCGCGTCGTACCGCGCCCGAAAAAGGACGATTCGGCCGAGGTCTATGTCGGCGATGAATTCGTCGGCGTCCTGTTTGTCGACGACGAGGACGACGAGCGCTCCTACAACTTTCAGATGGCGATCCTCAGCACCGACCTCGAGTGAATCGGTCGGCGCTTCGCCCCGGCCCTACTCTGTCGGCGGGTGCAGCTGCGCCATCAGCCGATCGAAACCGGCTGTGACGTTACGCCAATTCTGCAGCCATTCCCTGGGAAATCGCAGCGTGACCTCCGCCGCGTCGATGGAGCGCTCGTGGATGCAGGTGCCAGGGACGGTGCGGACCGCCCGCGAGCAGCGGGCGAAGAACCGCTCGGGCTTGTCGGCCAGGTAAACGAGGTCTTCGCCCTCGTAGGGCGTGCCGGCGCGGAACGGCAGAATGGCGAGCCCGTCCGGACCGGCCGTCGCCTGCGCCTCGATGTAGCGCGGATAGATGGTGCGAAGCCGCGCCGCGGGATCGAGCGTCGCGCCGAGTGCGGCGATGCTGACGAACAGGCGCGCGTCGCTGGCGGGGAGCGGCAGCACTTCGTCGTCGCCGGTCACGACCGGCTTGGCGACGTCGTCGCCGTCCGCGGCCGGCGGCTTAAGCGAAGGCCACAGGAAGACGAGATCGATCCGCTCATGCGCGCCGGGATGCCGTTGCACCGACGCGCGGATCGCCGCCGGCGGTACGTTCAACAACACGCCCGCCACCGTCACCGGCAGCGCCGGCGCGTCGAGCGCGACCGGCGTTTTCGGCCAGGTCGGCCACAGCACATAGGATACGAAGGTTGCCGCGGCGGCGATCACCGCGGCCAGAAGCGCGATCGGCAGCCACAGGCTGCGCGATCTCTTGTTGCCGTGGTGGCGGGAAAAAGCGTGCGCCGTCATGCGTCGCCAGGCAGCGTTGCTCCGAATCAACCGCCAGTATGGCACGGGCGTCGGCGCCCGCCCGTTAACCCTTTTTTAAGCAATCCGTGGCGGCTGGCCGCCTGCTCCTGCAAGGTTTTCGGAAAACCGGAGGCGTTTTCCGAATGTTTGAGAACCTGCAGCCGGCGTTCTCGCCGGACATGCTCGAGTCGTTGTTTGCTATCGCCATCGGCTTTGCCGTCGCCGGCCTGTTCGCCTCCGGCTACCGGCTTTACGGCGAGCATTTTCCGAGCTTCCGCCTGCTCGAAGTCGGGCCGATGGCGGCGCGCTTTGCGGCGGTGCCGTTGCTGATACTCTGCGCGCCGTTCCTGATCATGCGCAATACGCTGCGCGGCCATCGGATCGAGCGCCAGCGCACCGAACTGGTCATGGTCGCAACCGTTATCGCCGGATTGTGGAGCCTGATGTCGGGCACGGTGGTGGTGACGGCGCTGCAAGCGCTGCTTAACGTCTAAATCGTCATTGCCGGACTTGATCCGGCGATCCATGCTGACGCACCGCGTCACATGAGAACAATCCCATGATCTACGAGCTCGACGGGCAGAAGCCGGCCTTGCCGGAGGAGGGCCGCTATTGGGTTGCGCCGAGCGCTTCGGTGATCGGCAAAGTGCGGCTGAACACCGATTGCAGCGTCTGGTTCGGCGCGGTGCTGCGCGGCGACAACGAGTGGATCGAGCTCGGCGAGCGCTCGCAGATCCAGGACAATTCGACCCTGCACACCGATCCCGGCTTTCCGATCAGCATCGGGCCTGATTGCGTGATCGGCCACAACGTCGTCATGCACGGCTGCACCGTCGGCGCCCGCGCGCTGGTCGGCATGGGCGCGATCGTGCTCAACGGCGCGCGCATCGGCGCGGGCTGTTTAGTCGGTGCCGGAGCGCTCATCACCGAGGGCAAGGAGTTTCCCGAGAAATCGCTGATTGTCGGCGCCCCGGCGCGCGCCGTCCGCACGCTCGACGATGCCGCCGCACTGGCGATTGCCGCCGGCGCCGACTTCTACGTCCGCAATTTCAGGAAATACGCGAAGGGGCTCAAGCCGGTCGGCTGAGGCCGCCCGCCGTCCTACTTCGCCTCGGCGGTCTCCGGCTGGCCGGGTTTGCCCGGCTCGCCGGCGATGCGGACCTTGTCACCGGTGGCGATGCCGTCCGGCGGATTGATCACGACGCGGTCGTCGGCGGAAATGCCGGAAGCAAGCTCGACCTCGTTGCCGAGGTCACGTGAGATGGTGACCGTCTTCAATATGATGCGCCCGTTGTCGCCGACCACGGCGACGTGCAGGCCGCTCTTGTTGAAAATCAGCGCGCTTGCGGGAACGTTGATGGCGATCTCGGGGTGCGCCAGATCGAAAGTGACGTTGGTGAAGTCGCCAGTCATGAGTTCGCTCCGGGAATTGTCGACAACGAGCTGCATGCGCGTCGTCCCTGAAGCGATTTCGACCGCCTGCGCGGATGCCTCGACCGTCGCCGGAAAAGTCCGGCCGGGATATTCCGGCACCGTGATCTGCGCCTTGGTCCCGATCGGGATGCTCGGCACGAAGCTTTGCGGGACGCTCACGTAGACGCGAAGCTTGCTCGTGTCCGAAACGACGAACATCGGCGGGCCGCCGCCGGCGCCCGCGTTGATCAGCGCGCCGATGTCGGTGGTACGCGCCGTCACCAAGCCATCGAAGGGCGCCACGATACGCTTATATTGCTCGAGTACGCGCAGCCGATCGAGGTTGGCCTGTGCTGCGTGCACGAGGCCCTGCTTGTTGGAGGCATCGGCGGAGCGCTGATCGAGGTCCTGCTGCGAAATGGCATAGGAGGTGATCAACGACTGGCCGCGCTTGAGCGTCATGTCGGAAAGCACGGAGTTGGCCTTGGCGCTGGCGAGATTGGCTTCGGCCTGCATGATCTGCTGGTCGAGATCCGGCGCGTCGATCTCGGCGAGGAGATCGCCGGCTTTGACCGGCGCGCCGATGTCAACCTTCCACTCCTTCACGTAGCCGGTGACGCGCGAATACATCTGCGCCTGCGTGTAGGCCTCGAGTCGTCCCGGCAGACTGAACGTCGTGCTCTTGCCGCGCGTGTCGGGCGGCGCGACCGCGACCACCGGCACAGCCTGGGTCTCCGTCCATTCCTGCAATTTGGCGTCGGCGATCTTGCGCGAGGTGATGCCCACGACGACGATCACCAGCGCGATGATCCCGGCGGAAACGCCCGCGATCATCAGTCCACGGCGCGTTACCGCAGGCGGGCCGGAATTGTCAGGCAACATTCGGCTCTCCGATCGCCTGTGCGCGCCGCGAGCCGCGGCGTTGATGAATGATGCTGAATACTACCGGTACGAATATCAGAGTTGCGACGGTAGCGAAACACAGCCCGCCGACTACCGCGCGGCCGAGCGGCGCGTTCTGTTCTCCGCCTTCGCCCAGCCCCAGCGCCATCGGCAGCATACCGATGATCATGGCGAGCGCCGTCATGAGGACCGGACGCAAACGGACGAAACCGGCCTCGATTGCGGCGGCAACCGCGTCGCCGTGTTCCTCCAGCCGCTCCTTGGCGAAGCTGATCACCAGAACGCTGTTCGCGGTGGCGACCCCCATGCACATGATCGCGCCGGTCAGCGCCGGGACGGATAGCGTCGTGTGAGTAGCGAACAGAATCCACACGATGCCGGCGAGCGCGGCCGGCAGCGCGGTGATGATGACGAACGGGTCGGCCCAAGACTGAAAGTTGACCACGATCAGCAGATAAATCAGCACCACGGCAGCAAGCAGGCCGAAGAACAGGCCGGAAAACGAATTGTTCATGGTCCTGACCTGGCCGAGCATCGCCACTTGAGCGCTTTTTGGCGCGTCTTTGGCGGTCTCGTCCAAAATTTTCTGTACATCGGCGGCAACGGCACCGAGATCGCGGTCTTGTGTCGTGCCGAAAATCTGGATCATGGGTTGCACGTTGTATTGTGAGTAGACCGCCGGCACGACGCTTCGCTTGATATCGGCAATGCTGCTTAATGTCTGTGGCGGCGCTCCCGGTGCGGTGATTGGCAAGTTGCGCAACGCGTCAAGCGAATCGACCTGGTACTGCGGCGTCTGCATAACGATGTTGTAGTTCACGCCGTTCTCGGGGTTGAGCCAGAAGGTCGGCTGCACCTGGGCCGAGCCAGCCAAGTTGACCACCATGCTGTTGGTGACATCGCGTTCGGTGATGCCGACGTATTGCGCGCGCGTACGATCGACGTTGACGTTAAAGGTCGGTTCGCTCAACGATTGCTGAATGCGCGCGTCAACGAACCCGGGAACGCGGCGAAGGCGGCGCACCAGATCCTGGGCATAAACATAGTTCTCATCGAGCTTGGGTCCGCGGATCTGCACCTCCATTGGCGCCGGCGCGCCGAAATTGAGGATTTGGCTGATGATGTCGGCCGGTAGGAACGAGAACGTCGCGCCGGGAAATTTAGCCGGCAGCTCTACCCGCAACGTGCGGACGTAATCCGCGGTTGGCCGGTGATCCTCGGCAAGCCCGATCTGGATTTCGCCGTCGGACGAACCGATCGTTCCCGTATTGTTGTAGGTCATGTTGATGCCGCTGACCGGGAAGCCGATGTTGTCGACCAGCGTGGCAAGCTCGTCCGGCGGAATGACCTGACGCACGACCTTTTCGATTTCCGCGAATTGGCGGGCGCTTTCCTCGACGCGCGTTCCCACGGTCAAGCGGACGTGCATCAGAATGCGGCCGCCATCGACCGCCGGGAAAAAGTCACGGCCGAGAAAAGGCGCAAGCGCAAACGTACCGGCGATGAAAGCGAGGAAGCAGGTAACGAAAAGCGCGCGATGGGCAAGTGCCAACGTTAGCATCTCGCGATACGCGAGGCGGGCGCGCTCGAAGCGGTGCTCGAAACCGCGCTGGAGGCGCACCAGCGGATTGCGCGTCGGCGGCGGCGCGTCGTGCCCGGTCCCGGTGCGCGGAACATGCTTGCTCAGCATATATTTCGCCATGGTCGGCACCAGCGTCCGCGACAGGATGAACGACCAGACCATTGCCGACATCACCGCTTCCGCCAGCGGCACGAACAGGAAGCGCGGCACGCCGGTGAGAAAGAACATCGGCACGAACACGATGCAGATGCAAAGCAGCGAAACGAAAGCCGGCGTCACGATCTGCTCGGCGCCGTCGAGGATCGCCTGCTCGACCTCTTTGCCTTGTTCAAGATGCCAGTTGATGTTCTCGATGGTGACGGTGGCCTCGTCGACGAGGATGCCGACCGCCAGCGCCAGTCCGCCAAGCGTCATGATGTTGAGCGTCTCGCCCAGCGCCCATAGCGTCGCGATCGAGCCAAGTACCGAGAGCGGAATTGACGTGGCGATGATCAAGGTAGAGCGGAAGCTGCCGAGGAACAGCAAGATCATCAGGCTGGTAAGCGCGGCGGCGATCACACCTTCGCGCACCACGCCGCCGATCGCCGCCTTGATGAAGATCGACTGATCCCCGATGGCGGTGAGCACGAGGTTGCTCGGCAGGGTCTTTTTCATCTCCTGCACTTTTTGCTTGACACCGTCGATGATCGACAGCGTCGACACCGCACCGTTCTTCAGCGCGAACATCAGCACCGAACGGCTGCCGTCGACGTGGACGATGTTTTGCTGGGGTGGGTTGCCATCGCGCACGTGCGCGACGTCGCGGACATAGACCATGGCGCCATTGACGGTTTTGATCGGCAGCTCGCCGAGCGCCTTGATCACCGATGGCGCGTTGTTCAGGTTTATGTTGTATTCGAAGGTTCCGATCTTCTCGGTGCCGACAGGGATGATCAGATTCTGTGCGGCGACCGCATTGGCGACGTCTTGCGCGGAAAGTCCTTTGGCGCGCATTGCTTCCGGGTCGACATCGATCTGTACCTGGCGAAATTTGCCGCCGAATGGATACGGCATAGCAGCGCCGGGCACGGTGACAATGGGCACCCGCACGAAGTTCAATCCGATGTCGAACAAGGTCTGCTCTGGCAGGCCTTTGCCCGACAAGGCGAGCTGGATGATCGGAACGGTAGAGGCGTTGTAGTTGAGAATAAGCGGCGGGGTCGCGCCCGGCGGCATTTGCCGCAGCAGCGTCTGCGAGATGGCAGTGACCTGGGCGTTGGCGGTGCGGATGTCGGCGCCCGGCTGGAAGAATACCTTGATGATGCCAATGCCGGTGTAGGTGTTGGCTTCGATATGTTCGATGTCGTTGACCGTCGTGGTCAGCGAGCGCTGAAACGGACTGGTCATGCGGCCAGCCATCTCTTCCGGCGCCAGTCCGGTGAATTGCCAGATCGCCGCAATCACCGGGATTCTGATTTCCGGAAATATGTCGACGGGCGTGCGGGAAGCCGCGAGCGGCCCAACGATGAGGAGAAGCAGAGCGAGAACGACGAAGGTATACGGGCGCCGCAACGCGATGCGGACGATGGCAGTCATGCGGCACCGGTTCCCCTGTTCGCAGCCACGGCCGCCGCCATGGATGTCACAGACGCCGCCCCCCGGCCAGACTTTCGTACTGTGCGCCGCAACATAGCGTGCTGAGAGCGTTAGACAACTCACAAAACCGATGGAATCCGCCAGTTCGACCCGACAGCCTCGCAAACGAGCCATGCGCGGCGTAGCAAACAGCTGTGCAAACCGAAAATCGCAGCTTTGAAAAAGGTGCGGCCGGCTCCTGGGGAAGATCAAGCATACTTCTAATTAGCGCCCGTAAATCGCCGGCTTGTTGGCAATCAGGTCTGCATTCCCCGGATTTTCCCCAACTGACGGCAATCGAGCGACGCGATTCCCGTGAAAACGATATGGGTTTCGTACCTTTGACCGCTCGACTCGTTGTGAAACCTCCTTTGCCCTGGGCCGCCAGTTACGTAGGCCCGCTCAGTCAAGACGGTGGCTCAGCGGTATCAACCGCGCGCTTCCGGGGGCAAATTGGCGTGAAAGCATTGTAGTCTAATTTTGGCGGGACTAGCACACAGATCGGTGGGAATTTTTGGTTTTGGATTTTTGGGTAGTGGGTCAGTTGGAATAAGGCAGGCCGGAATAGGGTTTGCGGCCTAGCCCGACGGCAGCAGATTGCTAGGCGTCAGATTTCCTAGTGATCCGCCATAATGCCCAGCCGATAAAACAGGCGATCAGGATCAACGGAACAACAACGACCCAAGGAGTGCCCAGAATGAGCGACCCGTGGTGATGCCAAAAATGAACAGAGAATACTTCGTCCATCCCTCAATTATGCCGATTAACTGTCCCCGGCACAATTCAAACTGAGCCACTGCCGATTTTTGGTGTAATTCCGGCGCTGGCTGCGTCCGATAGCGTTACTGGTTTTCGTCGGGGCCTGAGGTGACTGCGGAGCCGGGCTTATTCCATAACAAACTTAATTACTACACCAAAAAGTTTGGCATTGAGCGGTACATGTTTTTAAGTCAGCATCCGCTTTAGTTTTGTCCGTCGTTGGATCGTCAAGCGCTGCATCGTGCTTTTTGGTGCAATCGGCATAGCAACTCTGCATCATACCTAGATCGCAAAGTTCAATTACGATTCGATCACGTTTGTCTGGTGCCCCATTTGGCATAGACGATGAGATTGGGTTAGCTGCCGCGCCGCTAACCGCAACAACTAAAGTTGTCGAAAGAATAATGTGCCGCAGGGATTTTACTATGCGGGGGTGAGGGGATGTTGACATGAGCTGGGCCTATCAAGGTGCGTTGTGTGCCGGGTGCGGTGCATGCTGGCCGTACCATGTGGAATGGTGATTATTTAGCGTATTGCTGAATCTGTTTGGTGGGATTTTTTTTGAAATTTTGCGGTGAGACTAAAGCGAAAGGGACAGATGCAGCGCGACCGGCGCCCGTCATTCCGCACTCTGGGGGCGTCTCCTTGGTCACATTCCTAGAACCGACGAATCCGAAACCGCATGGGCCGCACCCGCTCCCCGGCGCCACCCACCACGCTCGTCACCGTCACGCCCATGCCCGCCGCCCCGGCCAGGGCGCTCGATCAAGCCGGTCGGGCGAAAAAATAAAACCCGCGAAATTTTAGAAGGACCAACAAAAGACCAGTTGTGACCGGAAAATGTGTCTTATCCGGTAAGTCGTCATCGCAACATGGGAGACTCACCAATGGCTGCGCACCTACGCGTAATCGATCCGCGCAACGTAAACCGGACAGTTCCGGCACGTCCGGCCAATGCCGAGCTACGTCCGCGCGAATACCTCACGCCTGCCGAAGTCGAGAGGCTGATTAAGGTCGCCAAGGATGGCCGCTATGGTCACCGCGACGCCACGCTCATCCTGATTGCGTACCGCCACGGCCTGAGAGCCGTCGAGATTTGCGATCTGGAGTGGTCGCAGGTGGAAATGGGCCGTGCTGCAACGCTGCACGTCAGGCGCGCCAAGAATGGCAAACCCGCTGCGCATCCGGTCAGGGGCGATGAACTGCGGGCGTTGCGTGAGCTTCACCGGCAATTCCCCGACAGCGCTTTTGTCTTCGCCACTGAGCGTGGAGGGCCATTCACGCCGGATGCCGCCAATCGCCTTATCAAGCGCATCGGTGAGCGTGCTGGATTCCCTTTCCAGGTTCACTGCCACATGCTGCGACATGCCTGCGGCTACGCCCTAGCGAATGCAGGGCATGACACGCGACGTATTCAGGATTGGCTGGGTCACAAGTCGATTGCGCACACCGTTCGCTACACGGCGTTGAGCGCCGCGCCGTTCCGGCATTTCTGGCGGCCAGAAGCGTGGGGGGGCATATGAATTCAAAAGTCGGAAAGGTTTTCGGCGTGGTTCTCGCTGCCATCGGCATTTATGTCATGTTCTGCGCCGCAGGCGCATTGGGCATGATGGTGAGAGACATCGCGCTCGCGGTGCGGTTGGGCGGCAGAGCCGCCGCTGCGGTGCTACCTTGGATCATGTTCGATGTGCTGTTCGCATTGATCCTCGGTGGGCTTGCTTGGCTGATGATGACGAGGTTACCGCGGGCGGTCAGCGTCGCAATAACCGGGGTGTTTGCAGCCATGTGGCTCGTCTCCGGACTCGCACAGGGATTCGGGTGAGCAAGCGTCGGCAGGCGTTCGCGTATATTTATTGCGAGATGAACCGGGGCGACGATCAGCAGCCAAGCTGCCGGCATTGCTCAAACAGTCGAAGCCGGAAGAGCAGGCTAAGCAACAAAGCCTCACTGCCTAAATCAACGAGCGCAATGAATAGCGTCGAGCGCGCTCCAGCCACGTCCGCCATAGCCCCGATAGCAGACCTGGTTTGCATCGCGTTGGTTTAGGATGAAAGAGGCCGCCAAGGTCGCCTTTTCTAGTCGGGGCGGACCTCATTTTCGGGGCGTTCGACCCGGCCTGTGCTGATCCGTATAGCGGCAGCGGCAAGCCACTGATGGGCCAGATAAGTCGCCTGCGCCTCAAGCTCAGGAACTTCTTGCGCTATTTGCAAAAGCAGCAGGGCCTGGTCCTGATATTTGCTGACAATATGCATTTGCGGCCTCGCGCCGCTTGTAGCACCATCCCCGACACGTATATTATATCAAAATATATTATATCAGAATGACACACTGGGCCAGTACCTGAATTTGGCACTAGCTCTAAGCCGCCACGTCAGACCGGCGCGCGGGCGGCTTCAATGAGAGAACTTCAGTCTTTATAGGCCCGCGGTCCGCGCAGTGGAAGTTGTGGAGCGCAAGGTCGGCTTGGGTGGGATGTAGCTCGATAACAGACTGCATTATTGACCTACGGCACTTCGGGCACGGATCGTTTGTACGAAAGATCAGAGACATGGCGAGTTCCTTTTCGCCCGTGGCGAAAATTGAGGACACTTCGGATTGTCAGGGTCTTGAGCGCCTTGCGATGGCGACCAATCGAATCAGATGCTGCGCCGCGACAGGTTCCATGTCGAGTGATAGGTACGGAATCGTACATCAATGGCTTGTGAATTATTGACGCACAAAAGTAGCCACCCGAAAACTCAAAAGGCACCAGAGGCTTAGGAAATGGACCAGTACCCTGAAGCTGAATAGATCGGGAAACGAGAACAACTTCGACCCGCGCGCGGGTTTATCGGGGGACGGGCCATTCCGGCAATCTCACGGTCGTATAGGCAGAGCGCCGGTTTGTGCGGCGAGGTCGATCCGCGAGCTTGTCGGCGATCCTCTGTGCATATCGGCGTAATTTACGGAAGGTGTATTGCCTCATTCGTTTGGGGCGCTTGATGACGTTTGGCGACTGATAGTAACCAAGGCGCCGGTAGATTAATTCGAGACGATCTTTTTTCCGCCGGTTAGTGCTTATCGATTGGCACGCATAGATCAGGTCACAGCATCGGCGGCAGAAATATCCCGCGAAGGCGCAGAACAATCTTGCGTAGCGCTTCTCGCAATTTGGGCAGACCAGCCACGGCCTTGTGCCGTTTTCGAAGCATCGGCTGTAGCTGATAGGCAGATATTGCGGCCGGTCGGAACCGCGCCAGAGGATCGTTATACATCCCGGTTCAACGATAATGGTCTTGAGCTCCGGCCATTTTAGCCCAGCGTCGAGGATGCATCTGCGGCCGTTCAGGAAGCCTGCTCTGCGAAGACTGCATATGTCGATTGCCGTGCCCCTGAAATCTTCGACAATGGGGCGGCTCATTAGGCCACTTCGCCCCGGTATCGTGGCTTCGCCAATCGTCGGGCTTTCCTCAGCGCCGCTTCGAATCTCGGGTCGTCCACAATGATCGGGACGACGCTTTCGACGAGGTAGGCCAGCAGTTCATCTTTGGTCATGCCATCGAACGGTGAGGCCGGAGCCGGTTCGATCTGCTTCGGAACAAGATCAGCAACAAGCCGAGCGTAGATTAATCCATAGCAGCGTTCCCGGTCGCACCGACAAGATCAACATGAACGTCAAGGCGGGTAGTTATGTGGTTCCGGCTGACGTGGTTTCAGGCTTGGGCCTAGGCAATAGCTTGGCTGGCAGTAAGCGCATCGAGGGCATGTTCGCAACGAATCCGCTCGCTATCGCCTCGCACTTCCGTCCATTCCGTCCGCCGCAGGGACCGAGATTCCAAGGTCGTTTGGCTCGTGGCGGGATTGCACGAACAGTGCCGATAATCGTGGCCGGTGGGGAATTTTTGGTGCCGCCGGAATGGTTGCTTGCCAAGTGGGGCAATCTCGACCGAGCGCACAATGAGATGGACCGCTTCGTCGTGGAATCGAGGAAGCGACACAAAAAGACGTTGGCTAATCTTCCGGGGCCAAAAAAGTAATGCTTGCTTCGGACTCCAGCGGCAAGCGGGCGCAGACAATCCGCGATTGGAGGGCGCGCGGTTATACCAGTAGCCCACTGTCGCCAGCCGCCAAGCGGGCCGAACTTTTCAGTGCCCTAGACACATTCATCTCAGGGGCGGGCGGCTGGGTCATATCGGCGCCTGGCGCGTCTGCTGTTCAATCTGAGGCAGCGCCAGAGTCCAAAATCCCGCACGATCTAATTGCCATGGGGTTTGCTGTCTCTGCGGTGGGCGAGGGTTCGCGCATCATTCCCGGCGGCGTTGTCTCGGGACGATCACCGAACAAAGCACCGGCAGGCCCTACACACGGACTCATCTGGTCCGGTGCCGACCAGCATCTATGAGATTGCATTGCCGACGATGTAGGACGAATGCCGGAAGACCTCACGGAAGCGCAGCAAGCAGCCGCACTCCAGCGCCAAGACTTCAATTTCCGGCGCACTTCGGCGCGCCATTGAACGCGGCAAAGAATGTGCGCCGACAAGCATCAGCACCGCGCCGGGCTCTGAGCACCCGATAATCTGCATGGTGCCGCCGGAGTAAGACGGCGGGGAGCAGCTACCGTGAACGAATAGCGATCATATTCCCCGGATTTTCCCCGTCTCGTTGCGTCACTTTCGCGCTTCGTTCCGTTCTCACTGAACACGTTTGAAGCGGAAAACCTTAGTCAGATCAACATTTTCTTGAATACAAAAAGGTGCGGCCGGCTCCTGGGGAAGAGCCGGCCGCGCGAACCCGGTCTGGGGACGGGGAGGGGTGGGGACGTGACCGGGGTCGCAAACTCCTTTGGTAAAAAGTGGCCTGTTCGATCAGCGTGAGGTTGCCGTCGCCGGCTGCCGCGACGGCTCGCCGAGCGACACCCACACATTGGGGTCGGACTGCGACTGACGCTTCACGAAGCGGTAGCCGGTATCGGACCAGAGCAGGATCTGGTCGTTCTGGTTGTCGAGGATGTATTCGCCTTTGTCGGTCTTAACCGTCAGGACGGCGTGACCGTCGCCGTGCTTGTCGCGCACGACAGTGATCAGCAACGCCTCGCGCGGCCAGCCCGTCTGCATCAGCATGCGGCGTTTTTGCAGCACGTAATCTTCGCAATCGCCGTAGCCGTCGTCGGGATAATTCCACCGCTCGACCACACCCCAATGCTCCATGTCGGTCATCGGCTTGACGTGCGTGTTGACGTATTGATTGACGCGCTCGAGATCCTTCCATGCCGCGGCCGACAACATCACATCGCGCGGCTGCGACGGCTTGGTCTTGCATTCTGGATCGTACTCGACGCAGAACTCGATCCAGCCGATCGGCGCTCTCGCCGTCTCGCCGACCGGGATGAACAGCGGACGCTCGTCCGCGTTGCCCACAGTTGGCATCGTCAGTACGGCGAATGCGATGATGCCCGCGGCCGCCCCGCGCGCGAGGATCGCTTTAGCCCCCGAACTCATGTGACCCCTCTCCCGTTTTTGTTGGGTCACATGTCGCAGAAAGCTTTTGCGCCGCGGCTAAGTTGAGTGCTTCAATTTGAAGTAAAACCGGCTAAAACACGCGCGCAATGCACGCGCCGTGCGCCGCCAATCCGTAAAATTTTAGAGGTTCAATTTCGACGCAAATTGCGGGCATCCGATGCGCTTCTCGCTGCCCTGCGTTTTGTGCTTATGCGACGCGCTTTGTTGGCTGCGCCGCCCGAGCGGCAATCTGGCTGAAGCCGACCGCGCCGTCTTAAAAAGGTGCGGCGGTGGAACTGCAAAATTTCGGTTTGGCGTTTACCGGCCGGTGACGTTGCCGCAGAATCGGGCGGGGCATTGCCTCGCTCCGGCGCGAAAAGGCCAAAACTTGCTGGTGCGCGAACGCGCCTGTTACTCTTTCCCCGACCATCTCAGGGAGGAGTGCACACCATGTCGCTGGCCAACTTCGTTCAGCCGCCGCAATTCGCGGAATACAAGGAACGTTTCAAGGATTTCTACAAGATGTCACGCCGGCCCGACGGCGTTATTCTGGTAGAGGCGCATACCAAGGGCGGCCCGATCCAGCTCAGCGTGGAAAACCACCGCTCGGTCGGGCAGATGTTCAAGACCGTCGGCGCCGATCCCGAGAACGAAATTCTGATCTTCACCGGAACGGGCGACGAGTTCATGATGGACGCCGACCCCGAAGGCTTCAAGCTGGAGCAGGACGATCTGGCGTATTGGGCCTATGAGTACGCTTATAAAGACGGCCGCATCAACGTCTCCTCGCTGGTCAACGATCTCGAAATCCCGACCATCGGCATCATCAACGGTCCCGGCTTCCACACCGAAATGTGTTTGATGTGCGACATCACCATCTGCGCCGACGATGCCATCGTCTACGACCTGCATTACGACATCGGCTCGGTACCGGGCGACGGCATCCATAGCTGCTTTCAGGAGATCCTGGGGGTCAAACGCGCCGCCTATGCCTTGCTTACCGGCCAGGCTATCGACGCCAAGCTCGCGCTCGAATACGGCATGGTCAACGAGATCCACCCGCGCGCCAAGCTGATCGAGCGCGCCTACAAAATCGCCGACCACATCATGACGCAGCCGCGCACGACGCGGCGGATGACGGCGCAGATCGTGCGGCGGCCGTGGCGGCGTCAGATAACGGATAGTCTGGACGGCGGCTTCGCCATCCAGATGTTCGCGCATCTGGCGAAGGATGCGCCGGCGCATGGCCGCCGGCATATCGCCGATCAGGTGGCGTATGTGCGCAAGGGCAAGCGCAACAACTTCGACTAGCGCCCGGTTCGATTAGCGAACAGGAAATTGATCGCGATACTTTGCGTGCCGACCGGCGGTTCAGCTTGTCGGCATGTCGGTTCTCTTGTTTAATCGCGCGAAATACAAATAAGGCCCGCGCCGCTGGCGAGAACGGGCTGCTCCGGCCAAGGGGAGGAACGGTGATGAAAGTCACGATGTTTCATTTCATGCCTTACCGCGATCTGCCGGATGACTTTCCCGGCAAGCTGCCGTCGGCCTGGGTCGATACGCCGTGGTGGGAGTATGGCGACGCCAACAAAGTCACCGACTATTACAACTGGTCGATCGACGAGCTGATGCTCGCCGCCAAGGTAGGCTTCGACGCCATCGGCACCAACGAGCACCACCAGAATCCTTATGGGTTCATGTGCAACCCGAATTTGTTCGGCGCGACTCTCGCCAAGCTGACCCGCGACCAGGGATTGGATCAGGTCGCGCTCTTGCAGCTCGGCGCCACCATCTCGTCGTCGCCGCCCATCCGCCTCGCCGAGGAATACGCCGTGATCGACTGCCTCAGCGGCGGCCGCCTGATTGCCGGCCTGCCGACCGGCCTCGGCAACGATGTCTCGGTCAGCAACGGTATCACGCCGATGGAGCACCGCGAACGCTGGCGCGAAGGTGTTGATTTCATCCTCAAAGCGTGGACGGCGAAAGAGTTCTTCGCCTGGAACGGAAAATACACGCAGCTACCCAAAGTGAATCTGTGGCCGCGTCCTGTGCAGGATCCGCACCCGCCGGTGGTGATACCTGGCGCCGCGAGCTCATCGACCTGGGATTATTGCCACGAGCGCAATTTTCCTTACGCCTATCTGAGCTACTTCGGCGGCAAATCCGCGTACAACGTCCTGGACCGGTTCTGGGACCGCGCGGCGGCGAAGGGCAGGGATGCCAATCCGTATCGCGCTTCGTTCCTCCAGATCGTCGGCGTCGCCGAAACCGATCGCAAGGCGGAGGAAATATTCGGCAAGCACGTCGAATATTTCTATCACAAGCTGCTGCACTTGCCGCTTTACTACATCAACCCGCCGGGCAACGCCGATTATAAGAGTCTGCTCAACATCCTGAGCTCGGGAACCAACCTTCTGCAAATTGGCGACTTCACCACCGATCTGAAGCCGCTGAAGGCCAAGGATATGATCGAAAAGGAATTCGTCGTGATCGGCAGCCCGGCGACCGTGCGCGAGAAGCTCGAAGCCATGGCCAAGCGGCTCAACATCGGCCACCTGATGGTGGCGTTGCAATTCGGCTCGATGCCGCACGAGCTGACCAAGAGGAATATCGAACTGTTCGGGCGCGAGGTGCTCCCGCATCTGCAAAAGCTCTGGGAAGATCAGCCCTGGGAGAACCATTGGTGGCCGAAGAAATTACGCAAGCGGCCGGTCAGGCAACGCGAGATGGCGACGGCCTGAACCGCGATCCGCAAGCTCTCGCGGGGCGGCGGCGCACGGAAAACGCGACCAGCCATTCAAACCCAATCCGGATGTGAGTCATGGTTACCGCTACAGTCAAGACGATCCCGATCCGCCATTGCAATTTCGAAGCGAAGGTCAAGACCGCCGGCAACGGACCGCCGCTTGTTTACCTGCATGCAGCGGGCGGGCCGATCTGGGACCCCTTCGTGGAGGGGTTGTGCGAGCATTACACCGTCTATGCTCCGCATCATCCCGGTACCGGTGAAACCGCCCGCGACGCGATCCATTCGGTCGACAGCCTGTGGGATCTAGTTTTGATCTACGAGGAGATCTTCGACGCGCTCGGTCTGAAATCGGTGCCGGTGATCGGTACATCGTTCGGCGGCATGATGGCGTGCGAGTTCGCCGCCCATCGGCCTGAGCGCGTCAGCAAAATGGTGGTCCTCGATCCGATCGGACTCTGGCGCGAAGACGTGCCTGTTGCGCCGTACATGCTGATGCCGCCGGAACGGCTGGTGGCGACGCTCTACAAGCACCTCGATTCCCCGCCGGTGCAGGCGGCGCTGCAAATGCCGAGCGACCCCAAGCAAGTGGCGGTGGTCACCGCCGATCTGGTCTGGGCTCTCGGCGCCACCGGCAAATTTGTCTGGCCGATCCCCGACAAGGGCCTGAAGAAGCGCATGCACCGTATTAAGGCGCCGACGCTGATCGTCTGGGGCGAAGACGATGCGCTGGTTTCCTCGGTCTATGCCAAGGAATTCGCCGCTCGCATCACCAATTCGCGGGTCGAGATCATCAAGGATTGCGGGCACGTGCCGCAGGTCGAGCGGCTCGACGTGCTCAAGCCGATCGTCGCGAATTTTCTGAACGCGTGAGGCGGCCCCGTTTCAGCCGCCGCAGACGGCGTCTTCGAGGGAGTCCGGGTGCTGTAGCCGGGTGAACTCGACGGCAAAGCCGTCTTCGAGATGTCGCACGACGCGGCCCGGCACCTTGCCGAGCGTAACCAGCGCGCCGATCGGCGGCCGCTGGTCGGTTGCGATACCGGCGCCGGATTGCGAGACGTCGATGATGCGGCAACTGACGTTGACGCCGTTCGGCATGATCAGGCGGCCGATCGGATTGCGCGGCGTGATGCGGCCGTGGCGGCGGTCCTCGGGCAAACCGAGAATGTGCCGGTTGGCCAGCCAGGTCAGTTGCGCGGCGAGCTTGTCTCGCTTGCGCGACGTCGCCGCGATCGTCATCGCGAAGCCGTTCTGGAAGATGCGCGCCACATGGCCTTCGAGCCGGCCAAGATGATCGACGTAAGCGATGACGCGTTCGCCGGGCTGGCCGCCGACCGGCGCGAGCACCGCCATGCCGCCGGGCGACATATTGACCACCTGGCAGGGGAATTCGCGTCGATCCTGCAACATATAGCGGCCGAGCAGATCGACGCGCACGCGTTGAAAGCGGCGGCGCTCTTCACTGAGCGCCCGCATAGCCGGTTTTGCTTGAGGTAACGCCATGCGCCCAGGTGCCTGCGTCGCTTGCAAGCAGCCTAGGCGGGCGATGTTAACGAGCCGTTAGCCGCGATTGGTAAGCCGTTACTGGCGTTAGGCGGCGGTCGGCCCTTCTTCCTCGCGCGGGAGACTGGCTTTGCCGCCTTCGTAAACGACCAGACCGCGGCGTCCGCGCGGTGTCATAAAGCGCGGCAGCAGGCGTTTCTCGATTGCCGCGCCGATGTGACGGCGGCCACCGAGCGTCAGCGCCCCAATCGGACTGGCCCCCAGCCATGGCGGCACCTTGAGCGGCGCCAACACGCCGATGGTGCGCGCGAAAGCCGGCCGGCGCGTGCCGAGCGGCAGCAGCAGCAGTTCGAGGTCGATCGGATCGCCGCTCGCGTTCTGCGCCGAGACGCCCGCGACCGTGCCGGTGGATTCGTCGGCGAGGATCGAAAGCAGGCTGGCGACGATCTGCTTGCTGCCCGCGCCCCACAGATTGAGGAAGGATTCCCCCTTCAGCTCGCGGCCGAACAAGGCGCAGACCCGCGTGCCGGCGAGCCGAACCGGGTGACCGGCGTTGCGGTCGAGCGCAAGAATAAAGGCGTCGCTCAGCACGCCCCGAATTGCGCCGGGCTCGATCTCGGCGCGCTCCGGCGCGCTCCGTGTGCCGCGCCTGTCTTCCCAATACGAATAAAGCTCACGACTTGCCGCGTGTTTCATTACTGACGCTCCCGCACGCGCGCTCCCCCTGCTGCACACCCCTGTCCCCGATTGGGACAGCCAGTGCAGGGTTTGGCCGTGCGGTGATGGATTGAGCAGGGCGCGTGCCGCCGATGCGCCTTTGCGGGGAGTCGCCGCGTCAACGTCCGGTTAATGTTAAGAAAGGGTTGATATTGGCGAGCACGTTGTGCGGGCTTACTGTGGCGGCACCTAACGTTCGCGCGCCGCCGGCGATGGCTCCTCGGCGGCGTCTGCAACTACGGGAGGCGAGGGATGTGACCGACGCCGCGATCCGGGCTTGTCCTTGATCATAGGCGTCGAACGCGGAACCCCCGCAAGCTGCAAAAGGGAGGACTTCACGTCCTCCCTTTTGTTTTTGTGGCGTCAGTCGTGGTCGTGCGCCGCTTGCCGTTGCGGCGCGCGCGGCCTATCTGGTCACGGTGAATCAGCGTAAAGAACCGATATTCAACGTCCCGGCTGCCGTGGTCGCGACGATGGCCGCACTACTCGCCGTGCATGCTCTGCGCATGCTGGTGCTGACCGACCAGCAGGACCTAAGCTTGTTACTTACTTTCGCGTTCATCCCGGCGCGTTACGGATTCGATCAGAGCACAGGCGGCTCGTTGCCGGGGGGCTTCGGCGCCGATCTTTGGACCTTCTTCACTTACGCCTTCCTGCACGCCGATTTGCTGCATATCGGTGTCAATCTGGCGTGGCTGTTGCCATTCGGCACGGCGCTGGCGCGCCGTTTCGGGACTTGGCGCTATGTCGTGTTCATGCCGGTGGTCTCGGCCGCCGGCGCGTTCGCCCATCTGGTCAGCCATCCGGGCGCGATGGTGCCGATGATCGGGGCCTCGGCGGCGATTTCCGGCGCCATGGCGGCGGCGCTGCGCTTCGTCTTCCAGCAAGGCGGACCGCTCGGGCAGTGGCGGCGCGGGACGGGTGGCGATGCGTACCGCGTACCGGCCGCCTCCATGCTCGCGACTTTGCGCGATCCCCGCTTTCTGATCTTCCTCGGCGCCTGGATGGGCTTGAACGCATTGTTCGGCCTCGGTTCGGTCTCCGTCGGTGCGGAAGGGCAGGAGATCGCGTGGCAGGCGCATATCGGCGGCTTCCTCGCCGGTTTCGTTCTGTTCGATGCGTTCGACCCGGTCGCTAGGCGGCAATTCACAAGCGCTCAATGAGCGGGGGACATGGCTGATCTGCACCATGTCGCCGCCGCATTTTGGCGCTATACATTGCAGGGAGTCAGCGCCGGTTCTGTGGGCGACCCGAGCGAGACTCGATGCTGCACCGCAACACGGGGCAGGCAGCCGAGGACGGGCAAGTCAACCAGATCAGCCCGCCGATTTATTCGCCCCGCCGACGGAGTTCGGCGCCGACCGAAACAAAGCCCTCACGCTATTGCGACCCATCAAGGGCGCATGGCCGTGAGGAAAGGGAGGCTACGATGAACGTGAGCACCATTCTCGCGGGCAAGGGCCGTGAGGTCGTCACCATCGAACCGAATGCCGGTCTGGCCGACGCAGTGCATCTGCTGGCGGAGAAACGCATCGGCGCGGCACTCATCCTCGGTGCCGGCCGTCACATCGCCGGCATCATTTCCGAGCGTGACGTCGTGCGGGCGCTTGCCGAGCGCGGCGCCGCCGCGCTCGACGAGCCGGTGAGTCGGACGATGACGCGCAAGGTCGTGACCTGCAACGAGAGCGAAACGGTTGCCAGCATCATGGAACGCATGACCGCCGGCAAATTTCGCCACATGCCGGTGGTCGACCAGGGCCGCCTAGTCGGCATGGTTTCGATCGGCGACATCGTCAAGCACCGCGTGCAGGAGATGGAGCACGAGTCGGTCGCTATGCGCGACTACATCATGACGGCTTGATCGCGATTTTGCCGCCGCGCCGCCTCAGCCAAGCGCGGCGATTGTCTCGACGATCGGCTCCAGCGCCTGCTGCGTGGCCGTCTTGCCGGCCGCGATCGCCTCGGCAGCGCGATGAAAATCGAGCCAGCCGACATGGCCGATATGCGGGGCGATATGTATGTCCGGCGGATCGCCGGCGAGCCGCATCCGGGTGAGGCGATCCTGCATGATGTTAAACGCCTCCACCATGACGGTGGTGAAACCCGGCCGGTCGTGGCGCGAGCCAAACATGCCGCGCAAGCTCATGAACGCCTTGCGCGGCGGCGGCGTTTCCGGCGGCGGCTCGTCGGCGTCGTCCGAGCCGTGGCTCGCGATCGTGGCGCCGCGGGCGAAGCGGTCGGCGTCAAGATTGACCGCGATGACGACGCGCGCGCCGAATGCCCGCGCCGTGCTGACCGGCACCGGATTGACCAGCGCACCGTCCATCAGCCAGCGGCCGCCCACATGCACCGGCGGAAAGATTCCGGGCAGCGCATAAGAGGCCCGCATCGCCAGCGCCAACGAGCCGTGCGTCAGCCAAATTTCGTGACCGGTGCCGACCTCGGTCGCGATCGCTGCGAAGCGGACCGGTAACTCTTCGATCGCCGTTGTGCCGATCGCCTCGGCAAGGCGGCGCGCCAACCGGCCGCCGCCGATCAACCCCGAAGCGCCGATCCGGACGTCGAGATAGCTGATGACGCGCCGCACCGTCAGCGAACGCGCCCAGCTTTCCAGTTCGTCTAGCTTGTTGTTGGCATAGCAGCCGCCGACCAGCGCGCCGATCGAGGTGCCGACGATAATGTCCGGCACGATGCCGCGCTGTCGCAGCGCCTGGATGACGCCGATATGGGCAAAGCCGCGCGCGGCGCCGCTACCGAGAACCAGCCCGACCAGCGGACGGCCGTTTTTTCCTTGCGTGGGTTTAAGTCCGAAGTCCGCAACAGTCACTTTGCCCTCGGCTCTTTCGCAATGCCAAAAAGGTATCGGCGATGCATGATCAATTACACTCTCGGCGCTAACAAGCTGTTAGCCCTGATATGGTCAAGGCGCCTGTCCGCAGCAGGTCCTGCCGCGAAGCGGCAATGGCACCGCGGCATGAAAATGCCGCGATTGAGATAAAGAAAAACCCATGCCAAAGCTGGGGCCTCGGGGGATTTGGCGCTGCGCTGCTGGAGCGGCCGCGTTATTGGTCGTTACGCTCGCGTCGGGCCATGCCTTTTCGCAGACACGAAATTTGACGGCGCCCGACTTGACGGCGCCGCTGCCGCTTGCCCCCGGCCCCGGGGTGCCGGGTGCGACGATCGCGCCTCCGCCGGCCCAGCCGCTGGTGCAGTCTCTGCCGGCGGTACCCGCTGGCCATGTGGCGCTCGCCGTTTCCGCCCGCTACGGCCGCGACCAGCCTGCGATCAGCGGCGGGCTGATTTGGCGTGTCTACGCAGCCAAGCCCGATGCCACCGGCATATTCCGTCTAATCAAGGAAGATAAAACCGCGGCGCCGACCTTCGTGCTGCCGCCTGGCAACTACGTCGTTCACGCCAGCCTCGGGCTCGCCAGCGCCGCCAAAGCCGTGCAGCTGCGCACCGAGACCGTGCGCGAAGTCTTTGAGATTCCCGCCGGCGGAATTCGGCTCGAGGGCCGGGTCGGCGACGCTCGCATCCCCACCGGGCAGATTTCCTTCGACATCTTCACCGGCAGCCAGTTCGATACCACCGAGCGCCGGCCGATCGCGCAGAACGTGCTCACCAGCGACGTCGTGCTCCTGCCGGAAGGCACTTACTACATCGTCTCGAATTACGGCGACGGTAATTCGGTGGTGCGCTCGGATGTGCATGTGCAGGCGGCGAAGCTGACCGACATCGTCGTCACGCATCGCGCCGCAGTGATCACGCTCAAGCTCGTCAACGAGCACGGCGGCGAAGCGCTCGCCAACACGCAGTGGACGGTGCTCACTCCCGGCGGCGACGTGATCAAGGAATCGATCGGTGCTTTCCCGCGCGTCGTCCTGGCCGAGGGCGACTATCATGTGATCGCGCGCAACGAGGGCAAGCTCCACCAGCGCGATTTTAAGGTCGTCACCGGCGTCGACGGCGAGGTGGAAGTCCTGACGCGCTAGTCGTCACGCCGCCTTTTTCAGCTTTTTCACATCGGGAGGCACGGCCTCCTGCGCAAGCGCGGCAAGCGCCGCGTCGAGCGGCATCACCTGCTGGCTTTCGCTGCCTAGGCGCCGGATCGAGACCGTGCGCTCGGCGGCTTCCTTCTTGCCGACCACGAGCAGCACCGGGACTTTGGCGAGCGAATGCTCGCGGACTTTGTAGTTGATCTTTTCGTTGCGCAGATCGCCCTCGACGCGCAGCCCCTGGCGCCGCGCCGCTGCGATCGCCTCGTGCGCGTAATCGTCGGCGTCGGAGGTGATGGTGGCGATCACCGCTTGCAGCGGCGACAGCCACAGCGGTAGATGCCCAGCGTAGTGCTCGATCATGATGCCGGTGAAGCGTTCGAGCGACCCGAACATTGCGCGGTGCAGCATCACCGGCGTCACTTTGTTCGAATGTTCGTCGATATAGAAGGCGCCGAGTCGGCCCGGCAT
>Ga0181525_10000187_pt1 | contig 56831 bp, 50 predicted proteins | sample PEATcosm2014_Bin_48_FD_121100 | JGI IMG/M metagenome (GOLD analysis project Ga0181525, IMG submission 121100) | Peatland microbial communities from MTU Mesocosm Facility, Houghton, MI, USA - PEATcosm2014_Bin06_10_metaG | ecosystem: Environmental > Terrestrial > Soil > Wetlands > Peat | place... | reverse complement strand
TGAGCTCCTTACGCTCCACTGCCCTTTGTGGCGCGGGCACTCGTGCCTGCCGTGTCGAGACTCGTCTCGACACATGTCGGCGCCGTGGCACGCTCATCAGGCCCAAGCCTCGGCACGAGTGCCGAGGCGGCAGGCACGAGTGCCCGCGCCACGCCATTAGGCCCTGTCATTGTCACTGTCACTTTTGCCTCGGAATTACTTTTGTAGCGCCGCGCCGCCTGCACCCGCTTTGACTGCCGACCACTTGGCCATCAACGTCGTGTATTCGGATTCCTGCTTTTTACAAGCCTCGAGCTGCACGGCGGTCGGCGGCATTTCCGTGGCCTGCATGCTCATCACAGCCGCAATGAGTCGACTGCCGATATCGGTTAAAGTCGACGGGACGGAAGGCACATCCGCGCCAGGCCCAAAACCGCCGAAGCCCCCGCCAGCGCCTGCTCCACCTGCCGGAGCCTTCGCCTCGGGCGCCAATTCCTCCAGCTTCTTGAGAAGAGCCTCGTGGGCGGCCGATTGTGGACCTGCCTTTAGCTTTTCGACCAGATCGCGAGCCTCCTTGTAGACGCTCGCTGCATTCCGAGCGTAGTTCTCCATCTTCGCCGTCAGAATGAAGATCTGTTGCACGTCGGGAGTGATTTTCACGCGCGGATCCATTTTGATGGTGATGGGCTGGGCCTGAGTCTGGCCATCCACGGTTAGGCGCGCGGAATAGACGCCCGGAGGGACCCAGGGCGAACTGACGCTGGGATAGGTGCGATGCGGGACAGCTCCATTAGCTCCGAACCCGCCGCGGCCGCCACCCCCCGAAAGCGGGTCGTAGTGCATGTCCCAGATGAAGCGATGCATGCCGGCTGAGGTCTTAAGGATCTGCGGGGGCGCCGGCCAATACAGCGGAAGACCGCAGTCCGGAGCGTTCGGAGTCTGCTGGCAAAGCTTGTTGTAAGCGACCGGATCGGTAGCGGGGTCGGGCTTTCGCACGGCATCAGTGCTTGCGTAAGTGCGGACAACCTTACCCGCGCTGTCGAGGAATTCCAGCTTCACATCGGCAGCGCTCGATGGCAAGTAATAGTCGACGATGGCGCCGGGCGGCGGGTTTTCGCCCGCAAGCAGCTCCGGCGGCCAGGGGGTGGGGTCGTTCGTGGCGAACCGGATACGAACGCCCGTGGCGGGCTTGAAAAGATAAGCCTTGGATGCGGCCGCGGCGTCGCCAGCCTGACGAAGCGGCGTCACGTCGTCGAGAATCCAAAAGCCCCGTCCGTGCGTGCCGGCGACGAGGTCGGAACACAAGCACGATTCGTCGTCCTTCACCTCGATGTCGCGCACAGAGATGGCAGGCATGTCGAGCCGCAGGGAGCTCCAATTTTCGCCATCGTCGATGGAAACCCAGACCTGCGTATCGGTGGATGCGTAGAGCAGGCCTTTCTTGCGCGGGTCTTCTCGAATGGAGTTAGTAACTGCCCCCGGCGCGATGCCGTTGTCGATCTCGGTCCAGGTCTTGCCTCCATCGTGGGTGCGCCACAGGTGGGGGTTCATGTCATCCAGGCGTAGGGTATTCGCGGCGGCGTAGGCCGTTTTCGTGTCGAAGTGGCCGGCCTCCATATTGAAGATGCGCGTCCAGGGTTTCATCTGCGGAGGTGTGACGTTGGTCCACTTCAGGCCGCCGTTGGTGGTGACTTGAATGAGGCCGTCGCCCGTTCCAGCCCAAAGCACGTTCACGTCGAGAGGCGAGGGTGCGAGCGCAGTAACCGAGCCTTGCGCGGCTGGTGTCACGGTGGAGGCATATTTGCCGGCATTGGCCGGGATGTCCCAGGTTTGCCGGGTCAGGTCGCCGCTAATAGGGGTCCAGCTATGCCCGCCGTTGGTGGTCTTCCAGACCCCGGCCGTAGCGTAATAAAGAATCGTCGGATCCTTTGGAGACCAGATCAGCGGCTGGGTGCGAACCACGCGCGCCGGCGGTTTTGGGTCTGCTGCCGCGCCCCGGCCGGGAGGAGGCGGCCCAACGTTGGCCCTCTGGCTTGTGGTGCGGTTATAGACAGTCACTTTCCCGCCGTAAACCAGATCCGGATTCTTCGGGTCCGGGGCCGCTTCGCCGTATTCTTCGATGTCGGCGGGATGCCAATCGTGGAACGTGATTTCGCCGTCCATGCCGCGGCTGTCAACGCAAGCCGAACCCGAATCCTGCTGGCCCCCGCACAGGCGATAGGGGAAGGCGTTGTCGGCGGTTACGTGATACATGGCCGCGGTGGGCTGGGTGTACCAATTGCTCCACGATTCGCCACGATTCGCTGACACCACGCCGCCCTGATCGCTCACCAGCAGAATGATGTTCGGGTGGGCGGGATTCACCCAGCTCTTCTGGTAGTCGTCTCCGCCGGGCGCCCCGCGCACAGCCGTCCAGGTGAGGCCCGCATCCTCGGTGCGCCAGAACACGGTTGAGCAGCTATAGACCACTTTTTCGTTTTGGGGATCCACTGTAATCGTGGGCAAGTCTCCACCGCCGATCCGTCCAAGCGGCCGCGAATCGGGTGCATGACGGCCCTGCGAGCCCATTTCGTAGACACGTGGATCGTCAGTGGCGAGCAGCCAATGTTCTCCGCCATCGTTGGTTTTGTAGAACGAGATGTTGCCGCCACGTCCGCCGCGTGGAGCGCGCCCACCTGCTCCCGCCGCGGCTGGTGTTTCCGCCGCTGCGCCACCCACCGCCACGGTGGCATAGATGGTTTTCGAATTGCTTGGAGCGATGGCGAGGTTCGCTTCGATAATCGGCGGCAGTCCGCCCGTCAACTTCTTCCACGTCGAGCCACCGTCTGTGGATTTGAAAATGCCGCCGTCCGTTCCGCCAAACGCGCCGTTCTCGAAGAAGCCCTGCTGCTGCTGCCAGAGAGCTGCGTAAATCGTGTCCGGCTGGCTAGGGTCGATGCGGACGTCGTTGCCGCTGGTGTATTCGTCCACGTAGAGCACTTTCTGAAAGCTTGCGCCGCCGTCAGTGGAACGGAAAATCCCACGCTCCGGGTTGGGGCCGTAGGGATGGCCGAGGGCGGCGACGAAGATGCGGTTCGGGTCCTTTGGATCGATTTCGATATTCGCGATCATTTGGGAATCGCGGAGGCCGAGGTGCGTCCAGGTCTTGCCGGCGTCGATGGATTTGTAAACGCCATCGCCCACGGCCAGGTCGGGCCGGATGATGCCCGCGCCGCTGCCGACATAAATGATATTGGGGTCTGAGGGCGCAACCGCGATGGCGCCGATGGAGCCGGTGGGTTGGTTGTCGAAGAGCGGAACCCAGGTCGATCCGAAATCCGTCGAGCGCCATACCCCGCCGTTATCGAAGCCGATGTAGAAAACATTGGGCTGGCTGGGCAAGCCTGCCAGTGCGCGAGCACGACCGGCACGGGGTGGTCCGATCTGGCGCCAGTGCATCTCGGAATAAAGCTTAGGGTCGAGCGATTGGGCAAGCGCAAGCGGCGCGAGGGCCCCGATGGATAAGGCCAGGAATGCAGAATAGCGGGACAAATTTTCACTCCTTGAACCCGCTCAGTGTACCAACTCATTGTGTGGGGCAGGTTGGCAACAGTTGGCAACCTGCAGCGGGTTGGAACTCGCTTTGCATTATGCTGGGTACCTTTGGAACTCGCGGTCGTCCGCAGCCCTTCTTCAAATCGAAAGACCGAAGCAAATGAAAAAGACACGAACCAAGCGTTTCGCTCTATCGCTCTTCGCCGCGCTGCTCTTGGTTGCCGGCGAGCATCAGGCCCAGGCTCAGCAAGCCATTAAGCAGGCTCCCGATCTTGCGGGGAGTAAACCAGAGGCGCTTGGATTTTCGTCCGAGCGGCTTGAGCGGCTCCACGCCGCGATGCAGCGGGAAGTGGATGAGAAGCAGCTTGCCGGCATCGTAACAATCCTGGCGCGGCACGGCAAAGTGGTCGAGGAGAGGGCCTACGGCAAGAAAGACCTGGCGAGTGGCGCTCCGATGACGAAGGACACGATCTTTCGCATCTTCTCCATGACCAAGCCTGTCACTGGCGTTGCCATGATGCTGCTCTACGAAGAAGGCAAATGGCGTCCTTCGGATCCGATCTCGCAGTACATCCCCGAGTTCGCCCACCTCAAGGTCTTTAAGGGCGTGGATTCCAGCGGCAATATGATCCTGGAAGATCCTGTCCATCCTCCGACCATGAAGGAGCTGATGACTCACACGGCGGGCTTCACTTACGGGTTTTTCGGGAGCAGTCCGGTTGACAAGCTGTACATGAGCAAACAAGTGTTGCAATCCAAAAACCTTCAGGAGACGATTGACAAGCTTGCCAAAATCCCGTTGGCGTATCAGCCGGGGACTCGCTGGGTTTACAGCGTGTCGATGGATATCCAGGGTTATATCGTCGAAAAATTGTCGGGGCAGTCCTTGCCCGATTTCATGCAGCAGCGTATTCTTGGGCCGCTTGGCATGCAGGATACCGGCTTCTTCGTTCCGGAAAAAAAGTGGAACCGGTTTGCGGCCTTCTATGGGGGCGACCAGGAAGGGAAACTCGTCGCGAGTCAGGCCCCTGGTTATGCAGCGCAGCCATCGGCGCCTTCGGGCGGCGGTGGTATGGTTTCGACGGCACAGGACTATTTGCGTTTCGCTCAGATGCTCATGAATCACGGCGAGCTCGACGGCGTTCGCATCCTGGCGCCATCTACGGTGCAGCTTATGACCACAAACCACCTTGCGCCCAGTTTGATGACGGGCGAATTCTCGATTGGTCCGGAAGTTATCCGGCCCGGGATGGGTTGGGGTTACGATTGCGCAGTCTTCTCAGACCCGCTCGAAGCTGACGAGGTGGTCGGCAAAGGCACCTTCTTTTGGCTCGGAGCCGCAGATACCTGGTTTTGGGTTGATCCTACGAACGATCTGATTTTCGTTGGCATGACCCAGCGAATGATGGGCCCCGGGCAGCCAAATATGGAACAACTGAGCCGGCCCCCGGTCTATCAAGCGCTCCTGAAACCCCAGAAATGATTCACGCAAGGAAGATGAGGACTATGAATCTCCAACGGTCTCGAATTAGTTCTATATGGATAAGCACTTGGGCGAGGCGGGCGTGCACTCTTGCATTCGCTGGGATTGTAATTGTCTGTGCTGCTGGCGCTGGGCAAGCGCAGACTACCGGCGGCGCTGCGAATGACGACGACTACAGCAAGAAGATTCACGAGTTCACTACCGAAAAATTCTTTCTTACCGACTTAGTCGATCACTTACCAGCCTCGTCAACCGTCCCTTCGCCGGATAAGATCCTTGGCCATATCGTCGGCGCCCCAGACTTTCTTACTTACTCGAAGGATATTTACCGTTATTACGATGAGTTGGCGAAAGCCAGCCCGCGCGTGAAGGTCTTCCGCACCGGCAAGAGCGAAGAAGGCCGCGACTTCCTGCTGGTCGCCGTGAGCGATGAGGGCAATATCGCCCAGCTCGATAAACTTCGCGGAATCACCGCCAAGCTCGCCGATCCGCGAAAAATCACCGAGGCTGAAGCCCATCAACTGGTCTCCATCGGCAAGCCCTTCTATTGGGTGTCCGGCTCGATTCATTCGCCCGAGACCGGCTCGCCTGAAATGCTGATGGAATTGGCGTACCGGCTCGCCGTGGAAGACTCGCCGATGATCCAGGGTATCCGCAAGAACACGGTTTTTCTAATTACGCCGGTCGTCGAAGTCGACGGCCACGACCGCATGGTCGACTCCTGGAATTACAGGAAGGCGAATCCAAACAAGCCCCAGCCATCGCTGGTTTATTGGGGCCACTACGTCCAGCATGACAACAATCGCGATGCTCTTGCGATGGGCCTCAAGCTCTCACAAATGATGATGGATAATTTTCTGGCCTGGCACCCGCAGGTCCTGCACGATTTACACGAGTCGGAACCTTACCTCTACGTTTCCACCGGTACCGGTCCCTACAACGCCTGGCTCGATCCCATCGTGGTAAGCGAATGGCAAAAGTTCGCATACAACGACGTGCAGGGCCTAACCGAACGCGGGGTGTACGGTGTGTGGACCCACGGCTTCTACGACGGCTGGGCTCCCAACTATATGTTCTATGTCGCCAACGGGCACAACTCGATTGGCCGTTTCTACGAAACTTACGGCCACGGCTTCCCGGTTACTGAGGATGCGGAGTTGAGACCGAGCGAGACCAGCCGGACATGGTTTCGCCCGAATCCGCCTCTACCTAAAGTGAAGTGGTCGCTGCGCAACAACACCAACCTCGAAGAAAGCGGCGTGCTGCTGTCTCTTGATTACACCGCCCATCACGGCCAGGAACTACTGTGGGACTTTTACGAGAAAAGCAAGCGTTCGGTGGCGAAGGCAACCACGGAAGGCCCCGCCGCCTGGGCCATTGTGAATGACGGGAGGCGCCCCGCGCTGGCGGCACAACTCGCCAATCTTTTGCAGCGCCAGGGCGCGGAAGTGCACACGCTGGATCAGGAATTCGAGGTGAAGGAGCCCGCCAAGCCCGCCGAAAAGCCGAAAACCGAAACGGCCGAGGCCAAAGACGAAGTTAAGAAAGACGACACAAAGAAGGAGGCCCCGAAGAGCACGAAAATTCCAGTTGGCAGCTACATCGTGCGCATGGATCAGCCCTACAGCCGCATGGTGGATATGCTGCTTGACACTCAGTATTACTCGACAAACGATCCAGCTCCCTACGATGACACCGGCTGGACGCTGGGTCCGCTGCGCAACGTGAAGACGGTGCGGATAACAGACGCGGCAATTCTGAAGACTCCGATGACGATGGCCGGCGAAACCACGAGATTTGATGGCGGCGGTCTTGCTGCCGGGCACACGGCCGCGGGTAAAATGCCTGCCGCGAAAGCCTATCTCATCAATGCCTCGGGAGAACCAGGTCTGGCCTCGCTCCGTTTCCGGCTGAAGGACGTGAAGTTCTGGGCTGCCGAGGACGCTTTCGACGCCGCCGGGCAAAAATTCGCGCCCGGCTCATTCGTGCTTCTCGTCGACGGGAATCCCGCCGGCTTCGATGCGCGGCTGAGTGCCGAGGCCCGCCAATTGGGAATTCGCGTAACCAGTGTGGATGCTTTGCCTGCGGTGTCGCGGCACGAAATCGGAGTTCCGCGCATCGCCCTGCTTCACACTTGGACCAACACGCAGAACGAAGGGTGGTTCCGGCTGGGCCTCGAAGAAACCGGGGTGCCGTATTCTTACATCTCCGATCTGCATGTCCGCGCCACACCAAATCTGAGGGAAGAATTTGATGTGATACTGCTGCCGCCAGCATTCTTTGGCGTGGCGCAGCTCATCAACGGCATTCCGAAACGTATGACTCCAGACGGCGGCGATGCCGGTGGGGCGATTCCGTGGGAGAATTCCGAAACTACTCCCAATTTTGCCGGTGTTGACCACGCCCCGGACATCCGCGGCGGCCTCGGATTCGCAGGAGCCGCAAACCTGAAGAAGTTTGTCGAGGATGGCGGCGTTTTCATCACCATCGGAGGCAGTACGCATCTTCCTGTCGACTTGGGGTTCATTGATACCGTGGCAATCGCCGAGACCCGGCTGCTTCGAGCGCGCGGCATGGTGGCCCGCGCCAAGGTGGCCGACAAAACCAGCCCCATTACTTACGGATACGACGACACCGTCGGGGTTTATTTCAACCAGACGCCGGTCTTTCATGTTTCCGTTGCCGGACGCTTCGGGGGCGGTCCCGGTGGCGAGGAAGTAACCCCACGCCCAAGCGGCCGCGGTGGAGCAACTGAGGCCGATGTCCCTCAGGGTCGTCCATGGACCGAGCCCGAGGCGCCGGTGCATCGCACACGCGCCGAGCAAGAGCTTTACATCGATCCCGCGATCCGCAATTACTACCGCTCCCTGATTCCGCCGCCATCGCTCTATCCGCGGGTGGTGCTTCGATTTGCCGATGAGAAGAATCTCTGGATCAGCGGCATGCTTGCCGGAGGCGCGGAACTGGCGGAGGCGCCCGCGATTGTCGACGTGCCGCTCGGCCGCGGCCACGTGGTGCTCTTCGCCATCAATCCCATGTGGCGCCAGGAAACACAGGGCAGCTTCATGCTGCTGCTGAACACGGCACTGAATTTCGATCATCTCAACGCCGGACAAAACAAGCCGCCCGCCGTCGCGAAGTAGCCGCAAGATGCCGTGGCGCGGGCACTCGTGCCGGCCGCGTCGGCACTCATGCCGACGCTTGCTGAATGGGTCAAGGCGGCCAACAAGCGTCGAGACGAGTCTCGACGCGGCAGGCACGAGTGCCCGCGCCACCGCGGTTTACCGGCAATTGAGCCCACGTGTTGGAGAATAAAGAAGCTCATGGAAATCCGCCAACGCGTTGCCGCGCTAATTGCGTGCGTGGTGGGAACCGTTCTCAGTGGCGCCGCCGCCCAGCTCGTCGACCCGGCGACCCAACCCGGCTGGCAGCACTTCTACAACAACGAATTCGATGCCGCAATCGCCTTCTTTCAGAAGGACGTAGCCGCGCGGCCCGACGACCCGGATGGATGGGACCATCTTGCCCAGGCCATCCTCTACCGCGAGATGTATCGTAACGGGGCCCTTGAAAGCCAGATGGTTTCCGGAACCAATCCGTTTCTGCGCCGCGCGAAGTTCAACGTGACCCCGGAGGTGCGCAACGGGTTCCGGGGCGCAATCGATAAAGCCATCGCGCTCGGCGACGCCGAACTGGCGCGCAATCCCAACGATACGCATGCCCTCTATGCGTTGAGCGTGGCGCATGGCCTGCGTGCAAACTACTTGTTCCTCGTCGAAAAGGCTTGGATCGACGCCTTGCACGATGCCAGCGCTTCCTCGAAATACAGCAACCGGCTGGTGGAAGTCGATCCGAACTTCCTCGATGCCAACATCATCCAGGGAGTCCAGAATTATATCGTCGGAAACCTGCCGCTGCACTGGAAGGTGCTCGGGTTCCTGAGCGGTTTTCGCGGCGATCGCGAGCTGGGCATCCGGCAATTGCAGCTGGTTGCCGAGCGCGGCGTCTTGAGTAAATATGACGCCCGCATCCTACTCGCCGCGATCTATCGCCGCGAGCGCCGCTCTCAGGATGCCATCCCCCTGCTGAAAGGCCTGGCCGAGCTCTTTCCGCGCAACTACCTTTTTCGGCTCGAGGAGGTCCAGATGTATAGCGACCTCGGCGACAAGGCCGCTGCGCTCGCGGTGTTGGCCGAGGTGGGGCGCTTCAGGCGGGAAGGGAAGCCCGGATACCAACAACTTCCTGAGGAGAAGCTCGCCTACATCCGCGGCAACCTGCTGTTCTGGTACGACGACTTAGACGCCGCGCTCACCAGTCTTCGCGAGGCGACTCGGCATGCCGATCAACTCGACCTGGGCACGGCTCAATTGGCTTGGTTCCGGCTCGGCCAGACCCTCGATCTGATGAATCGGCATGCGGAAGCCGTGCCGGCCTACCGCGAAGCCGAGCAGGTTGCCGTGCAATCCGATATCGGAGCCGAAGCGAAGAGCTACATTTCCAATCCTTACCACCGGAAACGGACGCATCAAGCCGGTTGAGGCGCGGCGCCGGAGAAAGCCGTCAGCGGTCTGCGGTCAGCCGCGGCGAGAGGCCGATTGCGGAAAGTGATGGACTCCGGGTAGGGTTTGCGTTGCCTCTAACCCTTTACAGCCCAGCATGTAAGAAGCGCCAATTCCGCGGAAAGGGTACCGTACTACTCCATTGCTGGCAGGGTAAGACTGTTGCAACCATTACCCGATAGCCCCACCTGCTGTCGAGAACCCCTTCACATTTGCAGCTCTTCTGCGCTAGACTTTGACTTCGTATGCACCCGGTGACCCACACTGATTCGAGCTCGACGAAGGCGCGGCAATATGAGCTGATCCATCGCCAGTTGATCGACTTGCTGGGAGGCGAGACGGATCTCATCGCGAATGCCGCCAATACGGCGGCGCTGCTCAACAGTCTTCTGCCCGACGTGAACTGGGTCGGCTTCTATTTGTGGCAAGATGAGCAGCTTGTACTGGGGCCTTTTCAGGGGAAGCCCGCTTGCACGCGCATTGCCGTGGGTCAAGGAGTTTGCGGCACCGCGGTGAAAAGACGCGAGACCGTAGTGGTGCCGAACGTCAACGAATTTCCCGGCCATATCGTTTGCGACCCGGCTTCTCAGTCTGAAATCGTTGTCCCGCTTTTCAATTGGGGCAAGCTGGTGGGGGTGCTGGACGTTGACAGCGCCAGCCTCGAGCGCTTTGACGACGACGACATCGACGGCCTGGAAACCGCGGCTTCCATCCTTCTCAACTCGCTCGACAGCGATCAAATGCCCGACCTCAGCGACGCGGCCGCCATATAAACCGCAGCCCGCTGTACTAGTCCGCGTCCGGAGCAGGCCGCTGACACCACTGAACCGCGCGCGTCAGCAAGCGGATAGACTTTGTACGCAAACTTCCGCAACTTGGCACTAACGTTCTTCGAGATGCCTCAGCCGGGCATCGAGAACTTCCTCGACGCGATGAAGCTCCGCGCGCCATACCTCGCGCTGCGCGGCAAACTCAGTTTTGATCTCGTTTCGAAATGACTCGTTGCCGGTTCTCATTTCGCTACGGAGCGAGTCGCGGAGCGATTCGATCTGATACCGGTTCGCCATCATGCCGATCAGCACGGCAAATGTAGGCAGCAAGGCAGGAGCGAACGACAATGCGAACTGTTCCCAGAACGGATTCATTGGCGCTTCTACGTTCTACAGGCTTGCTTGATGGCAAGGGATCAGTTTAAACTGAGCTAGCATCGGCGCCCGCGCCATTACACCGGCACGTATTGCGACAAGTACCGCTTGGCCATCACGAAGCCTACCTTGTATTCTTCGCTGAAATCCGGGCCGGGATTGTTATCGGCGCCATATAGATCGTCTTCGTGCTCCACGCTCATCGCGCCGTCGTAGCCTGCCTCCTGCAGCACGCTGAAGAACTGGTTCCATGGGATCGAACCCATGCCCGGAATCCGGTAACGCCACCACTGCTGGCCATTCACAGGACGAATACCGCCGGAAAGCAGCGCCGGTGTCAGAATCTCCGTGTCTTTCAAATGCACATCGTGGATCTTGTCCGCGTAGTCCTTGGCGATCTGGATCGGGTCCATGAACTGGCGAACCGCATGGGACGGATCGAACTGCAGGCCCACGTATGGCGAATTGCCAAAGCGGCGAAACAAAGCGTCATACCCCACCGGGCTGGTTGCCAGATTGGGCCCCTCCGGCCATGGTTCCCAGCAGATTCGTACCTGGTGGTTCTCGCAAAGTGAGAAATACTTTTCTTCGTAGACGCGCCCAATCTGGTCAATCTGGGCGGCGAACGGTAAGTGGTCGTTCTTGCCCGACATCGCGCCAATGTTATGCACGCCGAGTTTGCCTGCCATCTCAATCGCCTTCTGGAAATGCGCGACCTCTCGTTGGTGCGCGGCCGGATCGGCCGAAATGTGGTTCGTGGCGAGTTCGAAGGCTGAAACGTACATGCCCGCGGCGGCGAGCGCCGTCTTGGCGGCTTCGATTTCGGCGTCGGTCGTCGTATCCGGATTGAGCGAGCGCCCCACATCGATGATCATGTTGTTGTAGCCCTGGGCGCGGGCAAACGCAACATTCGCCGGCGTATAAGGCCCCAGCACGCCCAGCTTTGGCTTCCACTCCTTGCGCGCTCCTTTTATCTGCAATGCGGCCGCCGTGGCGACAAACGAACCAACCAGTGTTCTTCGGGTCATCTCAAGAGCATATTACGGAGGGCTTTCAGCTCTGCAGCTATCGGCTATCAGCTTTCAGCTCTCAGCCACGCACCTCCGCTGCAAGTGACGGCTGAAAGCTGAGCTTGCCTGGCCGAAAGCTGATGGCTGAAAGCTGATGGCTGAAAGCTGATGGCTGAAAGCTGAGCTTGCCTGGCTGAAAGCTGAGGGCTGAAAGCTGAGGGCTGAAAGCTGATGGCTGAAAGCTGATAGCTGAGAGCTTGTCCGCCATCGCTACACTGGAATAGTGAGCTCCGTAGTTGATCAGGACCAACTGAAGGCCATCGCGCAACGCGCGGCATCGCTCTATTCTTCGGGCGATCTTGAGGGCGCGCATGCGGCTTGGAGCTCCGCTCTGAATTTGCTCCCGGCGGAGTCTCCACAGCGAGAATCCGTGATTCGCACGATTCGCCAGTTGGAAAACGAAATCGCCGAGCGCCGCCGCTTGGCCGTTCAAGCTGGGCAGGGCGCCGAAAAGCCGCAGTCGGGCCAGCCTTCGCGTTGGAGAAAATGGCTTGGTCCATTAGGCGCCGGCGGCGCGTTGGTCGCCAAGTTCAAATGGTTGGCGTTTCTGTTGGCCAAGGGCAAGTTCCTGCTCTTCGGCCTCGCAAAGCTCAAGACCATTCTCAGCCTCCTTGCTTTCTTGGGTGTTTACTGGGCCCTGTTTGGCTGGTGGTTCGCTGTCGGGTTCGTGGGGTCGATTTTCCTTCACGAAATGGGCCACTACGTTATGGTGCGGCGTTTTGGGTTTGCCGCCGAGGGGCCAGTATTCCTTCCAGGCTTTGGCGCCTATGTTCGCTGGCGCGGCGCCAATGTCGACCCGGTGGTGCGCGCACGCATCTCGCTGGCTGGCCCGTTCTTCGGTTTGCTGGCCGCCCTCGCCTGCCTGGTCATTTATTTCGCCACGGGCGCAGGCGTATGGCTGGCGGTGGCGCACGTGGGCGCCTGGATCAACCTGCTGAACCTGATTCCGGTGTTAATCTTCGACGGACAATCGGCCATGACGCCGCTGAGCCGCCAGGAGCGGATAGCCGTAATCGTGGTGGCGCTGGCGATGCTGCTGATCACCGGCGAGTATGTTCTGCTCTTCATTGCGATCGGCGCCGGCTACCGCCTCTACCAGCGGGACTTTCCTCAGCAGCCGAGCCAACAAACCGCATATCAATTCATCGGCCTCATGGTCTTGCTCGGCTTCCTGTCCTGGTTCAGCGCATATTCGGCCCAAGCCATGCGAGCTGCGCACAACGCATTCTAGCGGCAGGTCACCTGACCCCTGGCCCCGGACCCCTGACCCCTACTGTGATACCTTCGATCATTCGCTCTTCTCGCGAAACTCTCCCTGTCTGAGGTCTTCCTTGTCCGAAGCAACCGAAGTTTTTGAGCCTTGGACGTTTATGACTTCCGCTGGTCCGGTAAAGCCTTTGGATTCCCCGGCTTTTCGGAATTACTTTCGTGACGACGCCTACGACGAGATGTTCGACGAGCAGGGCAATGTGCGCCGGCAATACATCCCGCTCACGGAGAGCTTCCTGTCGCTTTCTCCAGATGATCTGCGCCGCCGCAAGCAGTCCGCCGACCTCGCCTTCCTCAATCAGGGCATCACCTTTACGGTCTACGGTCGCGAGGAAGGCACCGAGCGAATTTTCCCGCATGACCTGGTGCCGCGCATCGTCACGAACGGTGAATGGAGCCACATTGAACGCGGCCTTACCCAGCGCATCACTGCGCTGAACCTGTTTCTGCGGGATATCTATAACGAGGGCCGCATCCTGAGCGACGGGGTAGTGCCGCGCGAGATCGTCTTCAGTTGCAAACATTTTCGCCGCCAGATGCGCGGCCTCCAAGTGCCGCGCAACATCTACATCACGGTTGCGGGCACGGATCTCATCCGCCTGCAAACCGGCGAATTTGTAGTGCTGGAGGATAATCTCCGCGTGCCGAGCGGTGTCTCCTATATGCTCACCAGCCGCATGGTGATGAAACGGATTTTTCCCCAATTGTTCCAGCGCTGCTCGGTGCGCTCAATCGAACACTACAGCCAGTCGCTGCTGGCCACTCTGCGCTCGCTCGCCCCCGAGGGGCGTCCGGAACCCACCATCGTTCTGTTGACGCCTGGCGTCTTCAACTCCGCCTATTTCGAGCACACCTACCTGGCGCGGCAGATGGGCATCGAGCTGGTGGAAGGCCGCGACCTGCTGACCCACGACGACGTCGTCTACATGCGCACCACCACCGGGCTGCGCCGCGTCGATGTAATCTATCGCCGCATTGACGACGATTTCGTCGATGCCCTCGCGTTTCGTCTGGATTCAGGCCTCGGCGTGGCCGGGTTATTCAACGCTTACCGGGCCGGCAACGTCACCCTCGCCAATGCGCTCGGCACCGGCGTGGCCGATGACAAGGCGCTTTATGCCTACGTCCCGCACATCATAAAGTACTACCTGGGCGAAGACCCGGTCCTCAATAACGTCGAAACTTTCTTGCTCAGCGATCCTGTCGAGCGCCAGCACGTGCTGGCCAATCTCGACAAGCTGGTGGTGAAAGCCGTCGGCGAGTCGGGTGGCTACGGAATGCTTATTGGTCCGCACAGCACCGCCGCGCAGCGGGACGAATTCCGCGACAAAATCAACGCCGACCCCAGAAACTATATTGCCCAGCCGACGCTCAATTTCTCGCGCGCGCCCTGCCTGATCGACGGCGGATTCGAGCCCCGCCATGTCGATCTCCGCCCCTATGTTCTGTTCGGGGACAAGGTGACCATTGCTCCCGGCGGGCTGACTCGCGTCGCCCTGCGCCGGGGCTCGCTGGTGGTGAATTCTTCGCAAGGCGGCGGCAGCAAGGATACGTGGGTTCTGAGCAACTGAGGGAACCCGTCACGAGTCATATGCTTTCACGCGTGGCAGACAGCTTATATTGGATGAGCCGCTACCTGGAGCGCGCTGAGCACACCGCGCGGCTCATCGACGTCAACCTCAACCTGATGCTTGACGAATCGTCCGTCTCGACCGACCGCCGCTGGCAGCGCGTCCTGTCTGCCCTCGGCAACCCGGAAGGTTTTGAGTTTACCGGCGACCCTTATGCCTTGACTCACCTGATGACTTTCGACGCCGGCAACAACGCGTCGATCATTTCCTGTATCGTCTCCGCCCGCGAAAACGCCCGCCAGGTTCGCGAGCAGATCAGCAGCGAGCAATGGCAGCAGCTCAACCGCCTCTATCACGAGGTCACGCTCCACTACGGCGATAATCCGGGTGACGCGCAGCCCTCCGACTTTCTTCAGGCGGTCATTTCCGGCGCGCAGCTTTTTCACGGCGTCACCGACTCGACGATGAATCACGGCGAAGGCTGGCACTTCATCCAAATCGGCTGTTACATCGAGCGCGCCACCGCAACCGTGAAGCTTCTCAACGTATTCATCCAGGAGTTTTGGGCCCACCCCGAGCGCTCCATGGAAGGCACCGAGTATCTCGAGTGGATCGGCCTCCTGCGCTCTGCCTCCGCTTTCGAAGCCTATTGCCGGGTGTACACCAACGACGTCGCTCCGGAGCGTATTCTCGAGTTCCTCCTGCTCAACGGCGAGAACCCGCACGCCGTGCGCCACGCCATCGACTGCCTCCAGGAGGCGCTCGAAGCCGTACACGGCGAGGGAGGCAAGCGCAGGGCAGGCGCGTTAATGCGCCTCTCCGGCCGGCTCCAGGCCTCCCTCGAGTTCGGGCACATCGCGGAGATTGTGGCGCAGGGGGTCCGGCCCTATCTGTACGAAATTCTGCACCAGTGCCAGGAGATTCACGACGCTTTGTTCCAGCTCTATATAAACTATTCGATTGAAAGCGCGCTGGCCGGCTGAGCCCGATCATGTTCTATACCATTCGCCATCTCACGAAGTTCCGCTACACGCGGAACATCAGTGAAAGCATCATGGAGACGCGCATGCACCCGCGCAGCGACGGCAACCAGCGCTGCCTCACTTATCACCTCTCGGTGAGTCCGCGCTGCCGCGTGTTCTCCTATCGTGATTATCTCGGCAATAACGTTCACCACTTCGACATCCCGGGCGTGCACGCCCAGCTCGTCATTGTCGCCGAGTCCCTCTGCGATGTTCAGCCTATGGCTCCGCTGCCCTCTTCCCTCGATCACGAGTCCTGGCAGGAGCTGGATCGAATCGTCGCCAACGGCGACTACTGGGAAATGCTGCTTCCGAGCGAGTACGCCAAGCCCACTCCGCTGCTCATGGAACTGGCCCAATCGCTCGATGTTCGACGCCGCGGCGATCCGCTGACACTGGTCACCGAGATCAACTCCAGCCTCTACCGCACGTTTGATTACGTGCCCCGCAGCACGCGTGTCGACAGCCCCATTGACGATGCCTTGCGCGACCGCCGGGGCGTCTGCCAGGATTTCGCGCACGTCATGATTGCGCTGTTGCGCAGCGTGCGCATTCCCGCGCGCTATGTCAGCGGTTATCTATACCACCGCGTTCAGGATCGCGACCGCTCCGCCGAGGGTGCTACGCATGCCTGGGTTGAGGTCTTCCTGCCACAGCTCGGATGGGCCGGCTTTGACCCCACTAATTGCCTAATGGCAAGCGAGCGCCACATCCGCACTGCCATTGGCCGCGACTACGCCGACGTCCCTCCCACCAAGGGCATCTTCCGCGGCCGGTCCACCAGCGAACTTAGCGTCGCCGTTCGCGTCACTCCTTCGGAAGCCCCTCCACCCCTTGACCAGGATCTGCCGATACCGCAAGATTGGTCCATCCTGGTAGAGAAGGCTCAAGAGCCGCCGCCTCAGCCAGGTTTTCAACTTGGACAATTACTTCAACAGCAACAGCAGCAACAGCAGTAATCCGCGCAAACTCCGCAATCCACCATTCGGGCTTGCCCACCTTACCGCGCTGCTGCTCACGGCGCCGCTGCTTTTCTTCGCCTGCGCTGCGCTCATCGCGAATCCGCCGGCGCCTCGTCCTTATCGGGTCACCCACTACGATGCCGCGATCCAGCCTTCCTTTGGCAAGCCCATGATCTTCGGTGCGGTGACGATTTCCCTCATCGCTCTCTCTGAACATCTCGCCCAAGTGGAGCTCGATGCCGCTGACATCACGGTGGTCGGCTGCAGTCAAGGGAAAATCCATCTCAAGTATCTTCTGGCGGCAGGCGTTCTACGCGTCGACCTTCCGCAGCCGCTCCACGCCGGCGAACGGGCCGACCTTCGCGTCGCCTATCGCGCCGCGCCCACCCGCGGAGCCGCTTTTTTCCCCGACCTGGTCTTCACCGCTTTTGCCACCAGCCATTGGCTACCCTGCAATGACCGGCCTGACGATCGCGCAACTTTTCGGCTCGTGGTGGTTACCCCGGAGCGATTCCGTGTGATCGCTTCGGGCGACGAGGTCCACGAATCTGTCCGGGACGGCCAACGCACCACTGAGTGGCGCCAGAACCAGCCTATCCCCACGTTCGTGTTTGGCTTTGCCGCCGGCTTGTTTCAGTATCAATCCCGCCGGGCAGGGAAGACCCGGCTTTGGCTTGCCGTACTTGCCCAACCGTCTCCCGCGCCAGCCTCCGTGCCTCCTCAGGCCCAGACGAAGCCACCCGCGGATGCCTCTTCTCACCCTCCAGCCGCGGAAAGCCTTCCAGCCCTGGAACCCCAGGCTGCCGATTCCAGCCCGCCCTACGCCGCGGTTCTCAACGACACAGCATCCGCGCTCGCTTTTTTTGAAGGCCTCGCCGGCGTCCCTTATCCCGGCTCCGCCTACACCACTGTCTTTGCCCACGGCGAGGTGATGCAGGAAGCGTCCGGCTTCACGCTGCTTCCCGAAGCGTACCTCGCTTCACTCAAGAAAGATCCGGGCGACCTTTGGCTGCTAGCGCATGAACTCGCTCATCAGTGGTGGGGCATTGGCCTCACTGCTCGGGATTGGTCCGATTTTTGGCTCAATGAAGGCGTCGCCACCTTCGTCGCCGACGCGTTTCTCGAGAAACGATTCGGCAAGCAGCGCTATGAAGCCGAACTGGAGCGCTCTCGAAAGATCTACACGGACATTCTGGCCGCCAACGACGGCCGACCCCTCCACTTCACCGCCTGGACCATCCCATCCGAAGCCGGAGGGCCAATACCCTACCACAAAGGAGCACTGTTTCTGGACGCCCTCCGCACTCAGCTCGGCGACGCGATTTTTTGGCCAGCATTCCGAGCCTTCACTCGCGCCCATATCGGTCAATCAGTTACGTCCGAGATCTTCGAGCAATCCATGGAGAATTCCTGCCACTGCGACCTGCGATCCATCTTTGGAGTCTGGGTCTACTGAAAATGTGTTGTAACGAATGGTCTTAGCATTAACTTAAATTCGGACTTGTTTAGTCTGGTCTGGTGGTAATATGCCGGGTATGGGAGGATCGTGACCCACTCTTATGATTTCAACCCTTAATGGACCAGTTGCAGCGGTCTCAAACCTCACTTCTCCTGACCCGCAAAATCCGGCTGCAGCGCAAAAACCAAGATTATTCCTTGCCGATGATCACTTCCTGATCATGGAGACGCTTTCGGTGCTCCTTGCGCCGGAATTCGATGTTATCGGCTGGGCGGCTAATTCCGAGACGCTGGTGGAGGAAGTGGCCCGGCTCCAGCCAGACGTTGTTGTCCTAGACATAACCATGCCTGGCCTCAGCGGCCTGGACGCAGCCCGCGCGATTCTCGAACGCCTTCCCGCGGCAAAGATAGTCTTTCTCACAATGCACAAAAGCCGCGTGCTTCTGCGCGAAGCTTTTCGCGCCGGCGCCTCCGCCTATGTGGTGAAGGACTGCGGAAGCGGCGATCTGGTGGCCGCCTTGAGAGCGGCGCTCGCCGGCGAACGCTACCTCTCGCGCGACCTGGAAGCCGTCATGGCTCAGCCTGACCACGACGACTTGTCGGAACGCCAGGTGTCTGTGCTTCGGCTCATTGCCCAGGGGTGCAGCGCAAAACAAATTGCCTTTTCGCTGAACATCTCATCGCGCACCGCGGAGTTCCACAAGAACTCGATTATGGATAAGCTGAAACTCCGCACCACGGCGCAATTAACGCGCTACGCAATCGAGCACGGCCTGACCTCCTGAGACCATAGAGGCAGGCTTCCTCCGTGCGGCGCAGGCACTCGTGCCTCCCGCGTCGAGACTCGTCTCGACGCTCCCGCCCAAGTTACACCAGCTCTTGCAGCGACACCAACGCGTGGAAGAAATCATCCAAATTCACCGCCTTGGTCACAAAACGGTTGGCGCCCAGCTTCTTGGCCAGGTCCCGGTCCAGTTCCGACGAGGATGAAGTGAATACCACCACGCACAGCGGGTCGAAGCGCGGGTCGGCACGAAGTTGCCGCAGCAACTTACTTCCGTGCAGACCCGGCAGATTCCAATCCAGCACCAGGAGCGTTCGGTTTAACGGCCCAAGGCTGGCACGTTGCATCAACTCGCTCAGAGCCCGCTCCCCGTCCAAATAACAACTCAGACGATAGGGCCGGCTCCACAGTTCGAAGCCCTCGCGTATCAGACGAGTATCGTGCGGGCTGTTCTCGACAACGATAACGTCGAGAGAATCAACTTTTACATCTGTCATCGCGATCATCCACACCCCCCTTCGCCACCCCCGGACCCTCCGTCTAACCCTCGCCTTCCCGCGGAAGGGTGAACCAAAATACAGAGCCCCTATCGGCGGCCGGCTCCACCCATATCCGCCCGGCCGTGCGCTCCACGATTTTCCGGCATGTCGCCAAGCCGATCCCGCGGCCGGGATATTTCGGGTTCAGCCGCTGCAGTGGTTGGAATATCCGCTCAGCGTGCTGCCGATCAATCCCAATCCCGTTGTCTTCAACCCGGAACAACCATCGCCCATCCTGCCCCGTTGCGCTGATCGATACTCGCGGCGTTTGTCCGGCGGGCTGGAAAGTAAGCGCGTTGCCGATCAAATTCTCAAACAGGCAAGCCAGGGCTGCCGGGTCGACCTTTACCAGCGGCAGCTCGCCGATTGTAATCTCAGCGGTTGAGTCTGTGATTTTCCCCCTCAACTTCGCCATCGCTGCATCCAACGCCTTCCGTGAACTTGTGGCCCGCTCGGTGTGCAGACTCTTCTGGCCCGCACTCTGATGACTACTGAGTGCTTCAATCAGTCCAGTCATCTCATCCAGGTTTTTCAGAGCCGTCTCGATGATCTTGCCAACTTCCGCCGGGAGACTCGCGCCCAACCGTTCCGGTAAAGCCTCAAGCAGCCAGCGCGTGCTGGTCAGCGGCGCGGCCAGGCCATGTGAGATGGTGCGCGCAAACCGCACGCCTTCTGCCTGCGCGGTTTCGAGCTCTGCTTCTACCAGGCGCAGCCGCGAGGCTGCTGCGGCGCCGGCCAACTCGATGCCGGTCAGGTATGGCGTCAGATTTGTGATTTGTTCAATAACCTCCCGATCATGCGAGGCCGCGTCTCGATCCGCCAACCTCCAGCTCGCCAAAACCACAAGAGCCTCACCTCCGGCGCCGCGTTGTTTGAGGATTCCTTGCCAAGCGCCTTGGTCGCGGAGGTCTGCCTGTGCGCGATCGAGGATGGCTGCGGGGCCAGTCTTTAAAAGCTCGTTCGCATTCCGCCCAAGTGCACTCTCCGCCTCGTAGCCGTACAGGTATTCACAGGCCTCCGGCCACTCTCGAATCTCCCCGCTCAGCGCGCGGCGGAATTCCGCCTGTCTGCGCGCCGCATCTGCTCGCATCGCTACTATTCCGTTGTCCTGGATAGAAACCTTCATTCTCTCGTATGTCGTCACTTCTTCTTAAAAGTGGTCGCTCAACGCTAATTGGGGGTACTGCGGCAGGGAAAGCATGCGAGGCCGCGAACTGCGGCACCCCCCTTAATGAGCCCCTAACACGTTAGACGATTGGTTATTCAATAGTATGTTGGCTTGGGCCCTCAGGTTGACAGGCAAATGTGACAGGGACACTCCGCCGCGGACCGATCAAGCTGGTTCGCGCCCGGCCTAAACCGAGGCGTATCACAATGGAAGCATCGGTTCCCGAAGCTCTGCCCGTATTTATACATTCGCCGAGTACATTAGCCGAGCCCAGGCGATAGGAGCCTCTTGCTAAGTTGGATTGAAGCCTATCAATCGACCCGAGCCCTTCCGCCTTTGCCAGGCGAGAGACGCCTGCCGCGCCGTCGCTATCTAGTGTTCTTAATCGCCGCACTTTTCGTGCTGATTGGCTTTGTGGCGCTGCTCTGGCGCGACTGGGTAATCTCCCAGGCGGCCAGCCAGCGGGTCGTCGAATTGCGCGACGCGCTCCTCGAACAGGATCAGTTTCTCGCCCTCCTCGTGAATGCTGAAACCGGACAACGCGGCTATTTGCTGACTGGCAAACCGCGCGACCTTCAACCCTATCTCGACGCGGTTGCCGAATACCCCAGGATGGTCGCCAGGTTGAATGCCACTTCCAGCAGCGTCCTTTTCCCGGGAGAAGTTCGCCGCTTAGTGGAACTCAGTGGGTACAAGATGGCCAGAATGCGCGAAACCGTCGAACTGGCCCAGCAAGGGAAGCGCGACCTGGCTATCCTGGAGGCGCAAAATGAAGAGGGCCCAAGCGTCATCGCCCTCACACGCAGCATTCGCGATCGCCAGTTTCAGGCTTTGGTTGCCGGTAACCTGGATGGGCAACGCCGTCGCGCCAATGCCGCCGCCTTTCAGTTGATCGGCATTCTAGCTCTCGTCGTCTTCCTCCTGCTTGCGCTCCTCGACATCTCCCGCGCCGGCCGCGTCCGCGATCGCAGCCTCGCGGAAATCACGCGCATGAACGAGGAGCTGATTCAGGTTTCCTCTGTCGCCTCTCACGACCTCAAGGAGCCGCTCCGCACCATCGTCAACTTCAGTCAGCTCCTCGAAAGGCGCTACGCCGGAAAAAACCTCGATCAGACCGCCGCCGACTACCTCGACGTCGTCAAGACCTCGGCAACACGCTCCTATCGTCTCGTCGATGCCTTGCAGCGTTTCTCCGCGCCCTTACGGGCCGCCCGCGGCAAGAACCCGGTCGCCGATGCCGGCGCCGCCCTGCGGAGCGTTCTGCAGAGTTTGCGCTCGATGATAGCCGAAACCGGCGCCGACATCGTGGTAAGCGAACTCCCGGACCTGGTGCGTCTGGAGATCGGCCTCCTCGAGCAGGTCTTTCAGAACCTGCTGGAGAACGCCATGAAGTACCGCTCTGAAGCGCCGCCCCGGATTGAAATCGCTGCCCGTCTCGAAAGCCCGATGTGGGTCTTCACGGTCCGCGACAACGGGATGGGCTTTGATCCGCTGTTCAACCAGCGCGTGTTTGGACTTTTCCAACGCCTCCATGAGGACGAGTACCCCGGCATCGGCCTTGGCCTGGCCACTTGCAAGAAGATTGTCGAGAGTACCGGCGGCCGGATTTGGGCCGACTCGAAACCGGGAGAAGGTTCGGTCTTTTCCTTCACGCTGCCGGCCCCAAAACGGAGCGCCCGGCGTCCACCCGCCCTGGCCGTCGACCGTCAAGCGTAGCCGTGGCGCAGCCGCTCGTGGCTGCGTTCTTATCCGAGCCCGAAGGGCGAAAGATGGCGTGCGGAATAGGGTTTCCAAGCGCCGAGCCCGCCGGAACGGCGCGGAAGGCTTGACCCAGGACAAGGTGCGGTTCGGCAGGCAGGTGCAATTCTTGCTGACGTGTGCAGATCCTTCTTCCAGCTGGCGCCAAGCTGTCCACCCCGCACCCCCAAGTAGCTCGACGTGCGGTCAATAGACCAAACCGCGTCAATAGGTTGGAGCGAGGTGTATCTATTGCACACGGCCTGGGTATTCGAATGCTCTTAAGTCCGCCGTTGGCTCCAAGCATCGGAGCGGAGACCAAAGGCAGCGCACGAGCAAAACATGAGAAACAAGTTCGCTTTACAAACCACAGTGCTTTTAGCAGTGGCGGTCGTTATGACGGCTACAAGTGCAAGAGGCGCCACCATCTACTACAACACCAACGCAGCAGGTACGGAGTTCGTCCCCAGTGACACCCTGTCACTGGCCAGCACATCCGGCGTCGCTGCAACGCTCACTTTCACAGCAAATTCAACCAGCCCGGTGGGTGTTCCTCCACCTTCCGAGGTTGATCTGGGGAACTTCACTCTGGTGTGCAGTACCTGTTCGACCACCACGAGCTCGACTTTCGGCGCGTTCACGATTGACTTGATCGTCACAGAGTGCGCGAACGCGGCGTGCTCATCCACCATCGCTGTCGGGAAGTACGTGGGCACCTCCGCCGGCGGCAAAGTCTACAGCGATTCGAGTTCGATCGTTATCGACTGGACGCCATTGCAGCTCGGACCGGGCACAAACAATGCAACGAGCGGCAATTTCGGCTCGACAACCTTCACCATCGCGGATGGTGGGATTGTGGACATCGTGGCTCCCAATTCCGGTAGCACCCCGGGGGAAACGACGGTTCAGGCACTGGTTGGTTCCACTCCCGAGCCGGCGACGCTCACTCTGATAGGCGGCAGTCTGTTAGGCCTCGGTCTTCTTCGGCGCAAAGCCGCTCGCCGCAACGAAAACCCCGAGGAGCGTAAAGAGGGCTGACATGCTAACGCGGTCGATCTGGGTGGTGATAGCGGTTGTCGCGGCTATTCCTGCGCTCGGAAACACGGTGACCGCGGCGGATGCGGATATCCAAACCGCCCTCTCGTCCGGGTTTACGCTCCTGGGCTACAACGTTTCAAATATCGGGACGTCCTTGATCACGGGCAGTGTTGGGGTGGGGTCATCCGCGGGTACGATCACGGGTTTTGACCCCACCGGAAGTGCAACTGGGGCCGTCTATGCGCCCGGCAGCCCGACGGGTGCGGCGGCATATAACGACTTTCTAGCTGCTTATATTGCTGCCCTTGGTTTGACCGGCGGGACGCCGCTTGCCGCCGGTCTGCCGAGCGAGGTGTTCACCGCCGCCGAAGGAGTAAATGTCTACACGTTACCGGCGGGGGGTACCTCGACGACTTCGGGCACTCACTTGACATTCAATGCCAACGGCAATCCGAATGCGGTCTTCATTATCCAGGTTCCCGGGGCCTTCACTGTTAACGGGTCCATAACCTTCAGCCTAGTAAATGGCGCAAAGGCGGATAACATCATTTGGGTGGTGGGAACTGGTGCTACGATCAACGTAGGAAGCTCCGGACCTATCACATTTGACGGGAACATTCTCGCGGGATCGGCTTTCACGATGTCTGTTTCCCCGGACGGAATTGGGACGCTTACAGGCACGATTAACGGATGTGTGTTCTCGGATAGGGGGACAAACACCTTGGCCGGCACAACGGACATAACAGGCTGCAGCGGCGACATCAGCCTTGAAAAAGACCCTGCTTCCGACCCGGTGCCCGAGTCCGGCACGACGGCCCTGTTCACTTGCTCGCTGCTTGGTCTGGGTTTTCTCCTCCGTCGGCCGGTTTGTAAGTCATAAAAGTTTCACATGATTAGCGCGATCAAAGGAAGCACGACAAAGATGCGGTTGAGGCTAATTTGGCTGGTAGTGGCCGCAGGGGCGGCTACACCCGCTTTTGCGGGTAGTCTCTCCGTCAGTCTTACGGACGCCGACCTTTCTTTCGGGCTCCTCGGCGGCACGATTTCAAACACCGGACTCACTAAAGTCAACGGCGACGTCGGAGCCACTGTCGGGACGATCACCGGTTTTCCTCCGGGCACCGTAACCGCCGGCGATACGATCTATCCCACTTCCCCTTCTGTTCCAGCGGTTGTTACAAACGCGTATAACAGCTTCGAAAGCGCGTGGTCTTCGGCCATGAATCTGTCGGGCGCGACGACGCTTACTGGCGGCCTTACGACGAGCCAGACCCTTCTCGGCAATACTTTGTACAGGTTACCAACGGGAAGCTCGTCGACCTCTGGTATTACTTTGACGTTCAATGCTCAAAATAATGCCAATGCAATTTTCATCATCCAGGCTCCCGGGAACCTAGCCATCAACGGCTCCATAACCTTCAATCTCATAAACGGCGCGAACGCGAACAACATCTTTTGGATAGTCGGCAACGACGCCACGATCAGTCCAAGCACGTCCATCACGTTTGACGGAAACATTCTAGTGGGAGCAACCGACGGGACCTTCACTATGGACGCACCGTCATCGTCAGGCACGTTTTCGGGCACTGTAGACGGATGTGTGTTCTCGAACGGAACGAGTACGATGCAAGCCGCAACACATATAAGCGGCTGTGCCGGATTTACCGGCGCGAGCCCCGAGCCTGCGTCCTGGGGACTGATGAGCCTCGGCGGTCTGCTGGGCATCCTGGCTTGGCGGAAATCCCGGCGTATGCGTTCAAGTGTGTGATGCGAACGTAGCCTCGGCGCTCAGCCTTTTGTTGGTTCTCGCTTCTCCCGCGGCCGGTTCAACTCCTTTGGCCTCTCCTACTTTCAGGTACGTTTGATAGGTCTCCTCCCCAATGTCTGCGAAGGGGCGCAGCAGTAGTTTCGAGGATCCGGTTTGAAGAATCCAGTCGTTGTTCTCCGCTTTCGCAAGTTGAGGGCGGTTAAGCTGCTCGACAGTTACCTCGGGTTGCCGGCCCGAGATCGCGAACAAAACCTGCGGACCGCGGAGGAGCGCCACCTGGTTGGGATTCGCCGCGTCCACGGCTTCCGTTCGAACTCGCTGATCGATCTCGAACTCGAGGATGTCGCCCGTTTTCCAGCTTCGCCGCAGGGCATGGAAGGTGCCGGGAACCGCGGCGTCGGTAAGGCGCTTGCCGTTTATAGAAACCGAAGTCTGGCTGCCTGCCCACCCTGGCACGCGCAGGTGCAGCGCGAAGTCGAGCGGAGCGGAGAGCTCAAGCTTCATGCTTACCAGGCTGCCGGTCGGATAACTGGTCTCTAGCAGCAGGGAACAGCGCACCGGGCCAGCCATCCAGTTTAGGCGCGAGGGCACAAACAGATTGACATAGATTCCGTCGTGACTCCGAAAATAGCCGCTAATGGCGTAGTCGGCCACTACCTGCGGCAAAGTGCCTGAACAACACGGCCACCTGCCGTCGTGGTCCCATCGGTATTTCGCGCCCGCAATATCGCGGCGGTAGGTTTTCGCGCCACCGTGGTGATAGTCGGAGTAGTAAAAGCTCGACCCGTCTTCGCGGACCGGCCATGCGCCCAAAATGGTGTTGTAGAGCACGCGCTCCAGACTGTCGCCATAGCGGGCATCGCGCGTAACCGCGAGCAGGTATCGCATCACCTTAAAGTGCGCATACGCGCCGCAGGGAGTTTCGAAGCTTCGGTTGGTATTCGAGAGGCTGGCCCCGAGTTCTCCTTTGCCCGGTTCGACAAACCCTTCGTTTGGTCCCCAGCCGCCGGTGGCGAAGCTCTGGTCTTTCCAAATCATGCCGACTGCGTTGCTGACCGCGCGAAGATATTTCGGATCGTTCAGTTTCAAGTAGCCTTGCATGCCAGAGCTCAGCGCATTGACGTGACTATAGGCGTGCAGGCCGGGGAGAACATTGTGGCCCTCCGACAGCGGATCGAAGAAAGTGCGGTCGAGAAGGTAGCGCTTGCCCATGTCAAAAAACATGCGATCGCCGGTGCGCTCATAGGCCAGAAAGAGGTTCTCGGCCATGGTGTAACTCTCATCCCATGTGAAGGTCTCGTCCTGATGCGGACGCTGCTGCTGTTCTTCGGCCGTCAGTGCGTGATCGGGCATATGTGGCATGGCGGCGCGGGTGGTGGTGTACAAGACAGAGAGCGCCGAAGTGTCGGCGGCCCAGGTGTGGGCATCCAGCAGGCCGCAGACCAGCTTGTCGTAGGTGTAGCCGGGATAGCGCAGACCCGCGAAGAACTTTCCGCCCGCTCCCGGCCCGCTGGGATCAACGGTCTCGGCGTAGCCCTTCACCAGGCGCTGCACCTTTGCGCGGGTACTTTCCGACCTGGTAACCGCCGCGAAGCGCGCGAGCCCCGACACATACTGGCCAAAATGAGCGCCGGGGCAGAAATCGTCGTACCAACCGCCCATGTCCTCGCCAGGGGCAGGGAGGCCGGCGCGCTGGCGGTAGATCTTCAGAAGCCGGTCCTCGCTGAGGTTTCGGTAAAACAGATGGTTTTCGTCGAATTGGCTCTTCAAGGGGCCAGGCAGCAGTTCGACGGCGCCGTAAGGAAATGTTGCCAGGTAGCGGCTGATTGGAGTATCTGTGGCCGACCGCAGCCGTTCATTCGCAGCGCCGGCGGCGAACGCGCTGGCGGTAGCGGCTTTGAGGAAGGCTCGTCGGGTGGTCTGGTTTGCGTTTGGTTCGTGCATAGGTTTAGCGTGGGCTCAAAGCAAACTGACCCACTACCGCAATAGTTGACATAATATCTGTTATCGGACAATCCGAAACGCCGCTCTAAAACATCCTTGCAACTCCGGCGAGCGACCGATCCGCACAAGATCTAGAATAAGACGACCCTCTCGCGCAATGTGTCCCGTCTGCCATTCCGCCCACCTGAGCCCATCCAGGCGGCACAAGCTTCTCGATCTCGTCATGCGGATCATTGGCCAGAAGCCGCTTCGCTGCCACGATTGCAACTCACGATTCTATGTGCCTGCTCGCATGGCAAAAAACATCAAGCAAAACCGCAAATGGAGGCTCGGTACCCGCGAAGCCCAGCATGATCGCTGAAATCTCTGTGGTGACCCTGGTTGCTCGCTTAAGCCGACTTTGAGCTGCTCATTCAGCCGGGATTCCAGGCATTGTCAGAACGCCGCGGCCGTGCAGCAAAGCGACCAGTTTGGGGACCATCTCCGGGCTTATCTTGGCGTCGATCTTCACGGCGTTCCCCTCGGCTTTTACTTCAATCGCATCGTACAACCGCAGCAGATCGCCTTGATCTGTCTTAGTCGTCAGCCGCGCCAGACCAATGATGCCTCGTAGCGCGTCATTCACTCGCTTGACGCCCGCTTGGGAATTGCAATCTACGCGGCCCGCAAAAGTGAGGCCGCTGTCGACTTCGAGCGATAGCATTGCCCCGTTCACATAGCGCACGAAGTTCTCGAGAATCGACTGTATGTCGTCGTGTTGCTCCAAGAATCCAAAATTCTTCAGGGGCCCGGCGCCCACCACCCACAACTGTGCGTTTCGCGGCGCCTGCGCCAGGCTGGCGGCCAAAGCCGCGGGTATTGGTGCTGAGCGGTCTCTGCGGTCGATCGCCGCCCGAAGGCTAGCCGCACTGCCTGCCGCCGCAAGGCCGTTGTTTAGAAACACCACGGCATAGCGATCGTCTCCGGCCAATGTGTAGCCCTTGTACGCGAACCGCTTTGTGCCGAGGCCCTTGGTCTTCGCCTCGACGCCGGCGACGTCAAAATGGCCCGTCACCAGCACCAGCATGTCCGCCTGTGAGCCCGCCACCAGCACATCTCGGATGTCGTGCTCCGGATCGAGCCCCGTTTTCTCTTTAAACTCGTCGAGTAGCGGCAGCGGCAGTTCAGCTCGGTACTTAGCGTAGAGATCGGTCGAGCGCAGCTTCTGCAACCGCACGCCCGCCATGACGTGGCTATCGGGCGGAATAAACGGAACAAAAGCGGGGTCGACGAATGCGCCGCCCTGCTGGCCGCCAACACAAGCCGTCATACACAGGCAAAGTGCCGCCAGCGTGGCGGGGGCTGCCGAGCCGCCAGAGCCGGGAGTCGTCCGGGCCTTTTCCGCGGAACGAACCCGGCTCGCTAGCTTCGCGTTACGTCCGCCCATCTTTAGTAATCCTTCTTCTGAAACATGTAGAGAGCCGCCCCAAACACGAACACTCCGAATAAGGCCGACGTCCATACCGGGTCCAACCAATTCGCCGGCTCGCCAAGGATCAGGCTGCGCATCGCTCCGCCCAGGTCCCAGGCCTTCGGCAGCATCCAATACAAAGCCTGCCACAAGTCCCGTGACCACTCCGAACTCAGCAGGTTCACGACAATCTTGCGCGACGCCAAAAGCATGCTGATGAAGACGAGCGCCACCGTTACCATCAGTGAAAGCGCTGCGCTTTCCGACACAACGCCAATGAACACCACCACGGTCAGCAGCACGGCGAACAAAAACACCGTCACCGGAATGGCGTAGAGAAAAGTGGCGTGCCAGATATCGGTCTTCAAACCGATGATGATGTAAATCGCGGTCACCAGGTAGGCGTGATTTAGCGTCACTACCAGCAGGTTTCCCGCATAGCGCCCAACCAGTAACATCGGCCGAGTCACCGGCTTTGAAAGCAGTAATCCAATGCGGCCTGGTTCCAACACCGCCGGCATCAGCCCCGCGGAAGCGAATATCGCGAGGAACGTTCCCCAAACGTAAAGAAACACGGCGATAAACATGTAGGAGTTTCTGACAAACTTCTCCATGTTGAAGATTTTCCGCGAAGCCTCGACCGGCATGCCGGCGATAGCGACCGCGCCGGCCACCAAATCGATCTTCAAGACAAACAGGAAGAAGAGAATCAATAGCGTTGACAATCCGAATAGACCCCAGAACAGCCAGCGTGCGCGCGCCTCCTGCACCGTGTCGAGGACTAGAGCCAGGAAAACCCGCCACTGTGAGCTATCCAGTCCGCCATTGCCGATCGCTGCCGTCTGCGCGGCGAGCGGCGCCTCTTGCGTTGTAGGTTGCGTGCTCACGCGTGCGCCTCGCCTTCCGCCGCCTTGCGGCCGAGCCCGGTGGTTGCGATGAACACGTCCTCGAGCGAGCTCGTCGTGGGAATCACGGATTGAATCAATGCCCCGCCCGCGCGCAGCCTGTCGATGGCGCGATTCACTTCTTCAGACGATCCAATCTGAAACTCGACGCCGTCTTCGAGCGGCCGCACACCGCTCGCCAGCGCCATCACTTCCTTCCTCACGGCGTCGCTCACCTGGCGCGCCACCAGCAGATACCCGCGTCCGGCCAGCAGGTTCGCCATCTTCCCTTCCAGCGCCAGCCTCCCCTGCGTGAGTATCGCTACGTGATCGCAGAACAACTCGACTTCGCTCAATAAGTGTGAGTTCAGAAACACCGTTACGCCCGTGCCGGTAAGCAGGTTCAACACATCCCGAATATGGCGCCGCCCCGCCGGATCCACACCATCCGTGGGTTCATCGAGGATCAGCATCTGCGGCCGATGCATCAGTGCCTGCGCCAGCCCAAGGCGTTGCAGCATCCCTTTCGAGTATTTCTTAATGCGTACATCACCCCAGTTGGCAAGCCCCAGCAGTTCCAGCAACTCTGGGATGCGTCGCGCGCGGTCCGCCGCCGTCATTCCGGACAATGCCCCATAGAAATCCAGCATGCCCGCGCCGGTGAAATACGTCGGGAATCGATGGTTCTCCGGCAGGTAGCCCACAGGCCGCCGCGACTCGGGCTCATTCGCCTCCCGCCCAAACAGGAGCGCACGCCCGCTGGTTGGCCTCACCGCGGCGAGCAACATCTTGACGAACGTCGTCTTCCCCGCGCCGTTGGCGCCCAGGAGCCCGTACTTTACTCCGGCCGGCACCTGCAGCGATAGGCCGGCCACCGCCGTGATTTCCCTACCGCCCCAGCGGGTGCGATACGTCTTCCCAAGCCCTTCGGTTTCAATGGCTAACCCGGTATTCATAAAGTAGTGGCGCTCATTCGATATCGATACACTTTCTTTGGGTTAGGCTAAACCCTCATCCACCATTGTGACGTGCGCGGCCACCAAGTCGCGAACTGAAACTAAACGCCGAAGCAGATGTACAGGATACGTGACCGCGCGCCCGGTTGTTCCGGCGGTCCCTTCGGGGTTTAACTGTAGGCGTCTTTACGATTGAGAACTCTCAAAACGATCACCGTGTTGCCTCGCACTATGAAGCGCACACGCCAATCGCCAACGCGAAGGCGATACTCGGGCGGATCAATTTGTCGCGGCGGCGCATTGGGGGTTTCGCCTGCGCTCCTCCCCTGCTGCCGATCGCTATTTGGCGCTGTGCCGATAAGAAATTTCCCTGAAAAACACGCCTGAGCTTTCGCCCTCATTCTGTACTCCCATGTAGCCGGTCTCGGCCCGCGGCCCGCGCACTCCCTCGTACCACTCTTTGCGCGGCGGCGTGCCGGCTGCCAGCGGCCTGTCATGGAAATCCGTGATCAGAATCCCATTCAGCCAGACTATAGTCTCGTCGCCCCGCAGCGTGATATCCATCGTGTTCCACTCGCCGGGCGCTTTCTGCGGCCGCGCCTTGGCCTTGCTCATCGAGTAGATCACGCCGGTGCAATGCCAATCGTCATCTGAGTTGTCGATCTGCACTTCGTAGCCGAAGTGAATGGGGTACCACGGGTCCTTCGGCGGGTCGGGAAAGCGAATGAAGACTCCCGAATTCGAGTCCGGCTTTTCCGTCTTGAATACCACGCGGATGGTGTCGCCGGTGCCGAACTTTCGTTTCGTGTACCAAAGCAATCCCATCCCGCCGTGGCTTTTCAAAAGCCCATTCTCGATCGTGAAACCGTCGGGTCCGAGGTGCTCCCATCCGTCGAGCGTCTTCCCATCCCAAAGCCGAATCCATCCCTCATCCGCCGTCCGCGTGGACTGCGCGGCAACAAATCCGGCTGCAAGGCTGGCTGCGGCCACTATCAGACAATTGCTTAGGGTAAAGCGATGCATAGTCACGTCGATTCTATCTCGCGTCACCCCGCGCCGCCATCCGGCAGTTGTGTTGTACGCCCATAAAGACGATTCGTCGGCACCCAGGGCAATAAGGCGAAGAAAAGGCGTTTTTTGCGAAACGGAATCCCTTCCGTGCCGCGCTCCGTGGTTGTTGGCTTGTAGGGCAAGAAGCTGGATACACGGCTGAATTTCCCTTAGAAACAATGTCTTAGAAGAGCGATCAGCCTATTATTCTTGACTCGGGCCATCAAACTACTTATACTCTATCGATATATAGGTGAATTGATACCGCCCTGTTTGGGACAGAGGCATCCGCTCATCGTTGCCAAGTATGAATCCGTCTCGATTTCTCGCTTTCGCCTTGGGCGGCATCCGCGTCGCAGCGATGTGCGCCGGGGGAACAGCAATACCCGACGTGCCGCCTTCCGCGCGGGTGGTGATCAAAAACCAGGGATTTATCCCCTTTGCCGGTCCGCCGATCGAATACCGCTCGGCCGAGCTGTCCGACCCGATTGCCCGGTTGGAACAACGCTTGGAGCGCGGCGAAGCGACGCTACAGTTTGAACCCAAGCACGGATACCTTCGCAGCGTGTTAAATGCTCTGCGCGTTCCTATCAGTTCCCAGACGCTGGTGTTTTCCAAGACAAGCTTTCAATTCCCGCAGATCACGCCGTCGACTCCGCGCGCCCTCTACTTCAACGACGATGTGTACGTCGGGCAAGTTCATGACGGGAGATTCCTCGAGTTCATCTCGTTCGACCCACGGCAGGGAGCCATTTTCTACGTCGTCGACGAGCACGACTCTCCCAGTCCGCGGTTTGAACGCGCCGCCGTGGATTGCGTGCAGTGTCACGTAGCAACTTCCACTCGAGGCGTCCCGGGCGTTTTCCTTCGCTCTGTGTTCACGAAGCCGTCGGGCTACCAGGCGGGTGGAACAAAATCGTTCGTCACCGGGCAGGACAGCCCGTTAGGCGAGCGATGGGGAGGGTGGTATGTCACCTCCATTCGCGGCGCCGAGGCCGCGATGGGCGACGCCATTGTTTCCGACTCGCGGCATCCGGAGCAGTTGGATAAGCCGGCCGCGGCCAATCTCAGCAACCTGGCGCCGCTCTTGAATACCGCCGCGTATCTCACTGGATCGAGCGACATCGTTGCGCTGATGGTGCTGGCGCATCAGACGCAGATGCATAACTTCATCACTCAGACGAACTACAAGACGCGGCTGGCGCTGTACGCCGAAGAGCGGCAGAACATGGCAGCCGGACTGCCTGCGGGAGCTATTTCCGACGACGCGCGAAAAGACGTTGAAGATTCGGCCGAAAAGCTTGTCCGCTACCTACTGTTCGCCGACGAAACGCCGCTCGACAGCCCGGTTGTGGGCAACACGAGCTTCGCGGAAGATTTCGCGGCGCGCGGGCCATTCGATTCACGCGGGCGATCGCTCCGTGAATTCGATCTGCGCTCCCGCATCTTCAAATACCCGTGCAGCTACCTGATCTATTCGGAATCGTTCGACGCGATTCCTTCGCCGGCCAGGGACTACGTCTATCGCCGCCTGTTTGAGATTCTCTCCGGGCGCGACCAGTCACCTGCATTCGCGCGCCTCTCGGCGCAGGACCGCCGCGCGATTCTCGAGATTCTCGTGGAGACCAAGCCCGGCTTGCCACGAGAGTGGAAGCAGTTTGTTGGTGAGACCGATCACGTCAGTACAAATCAATCCAGCACAAAACGCGCCTCCACGGGGGCGCAAGCACTCAACGTGGGGTTTTGGCGCCCGGCGCCGCGCCCCGGACAGTAACACGAAAGGAAGAAAATCAATGCAACGCAATCATGTTTGGAAACTGCGCAGCTTGGCCGGTTTGGCCGCCCTCGCTACCGCATGCTACACGGCGAGTCTTGCGCGGGCCCAATCTACTCAAGCCGCCCCGACCACTCAAACCGCACCAGCCAGTCAGGTGGCCGATTTGAACGGGCGTTGGACCGCCACCATTCAGGAGGGTCGCTTCACAGTTCCCTTCCGGCTGGACATCGCAGTCAACGGCAGCACCGTTACGGGCAAACTGTTCGATGGCAACGAGGATTTCGAAACCACCTCCAGCGCCCAAATCTCGAATGGCGCCATCGAATTGACCTTCGAACACTATCTCACCAGCATCGTCGCAACCGTGAAAGATGGCGAACTCGACGGAGAGTTGATCACTGCTCACCGCAGCCCGATTAACATTACCCCGGGCGCCAGCAGCGACCAGGCGCACGACCGGATAGCTCCTTTCCATGCCACGCGCTACGTTGCGCCGACGGCTGCCGAGGCCGCTAACGCTCCTGTGATCGATGGAGTTTGGGAACTTCCGCACGATTCACCCAAGGGTGAGAAGGCCTGGCGGCTGATCGTCAAACAGAATGGCGCGGAAATCTCCGCCACCGTCCTTCGCGTGGATGGCGACACCGGGGCGCTCACTGGCACCTGGCACGACGGCAAGTTTGTCGCCAGCCACTTCGATGGATCGCGTCCTGGCCTTATCGAAATCACTCCCCAGCAGGATGGAACTCTGCAAGTGGAGCTTCACGCCGAGCCGCGGAATGTGGTTTTCACGGCCTACCGTCCCGAGGTTGCTCGCGCGAAGGGTTTGCCTGAGCCCGCCAACTACTTGACCCACACGACTGTGCGAGATCCGAATGAAGTCTTCACTTACAGCTTCCCCGATGTCAACGGCAAGCTGGTTACTAACGAAGACCCGCGGTACAAGGGCAAAGTCGTATTGGCGATCGTGACCGGCACGTGGTGCCCGAACTGCCATGACGAAGCGCGTTACCTGGTCCAGCTCTACAACCAGTATCATGACCAGGGTCTCGAGATCGTTGCGCTCGATTTCGAAGAAGCTGATCAGCTCAAATCGCTGAACCGCGTGAATGCCTTCATCCAGCAGTACAAGGTGCCCTACGCCTACCTGATCGCGGGCACACCGGATGAGATGTGGGATAAGGTGCCGCAGGCCGTCAATCTCAACACCTGGCCGGCAACCCTGTTCATCGGCCGCGACGGCAAGGTGAAGGCGACTTACTCCGGGTTTGCCAGCGGAGCCAGCGGGAGTTACAACGCGGCGCTGAAGGATAACTTCGTCTCGATCATTAACCGCCTGCTCAAAGACAATCCCGTGCAGAACGCGCAGGCTTCGCCATCCAGTGTCGAGGTGGCCGCCCGCTAACCCGCGCGGCGTGTTACTTGAAGTTGAGGTTGCCCGCGAGTTCGTCCGCTCACTACCACGGACTCGCGGGCGCTGTGTTTGGAAATTAAGTAGATGAACGATTTGCTTCTTGTCGCGCGCCAGTTGCCCTCAGCGGCTAAGCTGCTGTTTGGCGCATGCCTGATTTTGATGCGGACTTGGCCTGCGCAGGCCGCCGATCTGGTGGTTCATGCCGATGCCGAATGCCGCCTGCTTGTGGATGGCAAGGCCCAGGGAACAGTTGCGTCGGGCCAGAGCCTCGAGCTTCAGGTTCCGGCGGGCAAACACGAATTGAAAGCGATTGCTTCGGCGGGTGGGACCAAATGGGAAAGAAGCATAACCATCGGTGATTCCGACGCCCACCAAGAACTGACGATTCATTTTGATACGGGCCACGATTACTGGGTCGATTTAACAACCAAACTAATGTGGACGGTGGCCGACAATGGCTCCGGCTTGAGTTGGCGCCAAGCGCTTCGCTACTGCAGTGAACTCAGCGTTGCTGGATACCGGGATTGGGCATTGCCTGCGATCGACGATTTGCAAGGAATCTTTGAGCCGACGCTGAACCAAGGCGGCTTCCATGTGAAGGGCCCGTTCAAGCTCACGGGCTGGCAGTGGAGTTCGACACCCGGCGCGCAAAAGGGCGAAGGCTGGGCGTTCGATTTCGGCGATGGCGGACGCGCCTCGGTGGCCGCGGGCGATTCCGGTCTCAACCGAGCTCTGTGCGTAAGGCACGCCGGGGAAGGAACCGGCGAGGCTCGAAGCCATTAGACCTGATAACCGTCACACAAGACCGCGACTCACTGATTCCCCCCGAATCCTGTCATACGATGTGTGTACACTAAGAAGGGTGACCTATGCCGGGTAGCGTGTCTAGAAACAACAAGGATCGGCGGATCAATTTGCGAGCCACGTCGGTTCAGGAGTCGTTGATCCGGGCGGCGGCGGACCGGCGCGGCATTAGCATGACGGATTTCGTCTTGGAGAGCGCCTGCACCCGGGCGGAAGAGACGATCGCCGATCAAGTTCATTTTGTGCTGTCGGATAAACAGTGGAAGGCCTTCAACGAAGCGCTGGAACGTCCGGCGCGCGTGCGGCCGCGGCTGCGCAAACTGCTGACGGAGCCCTCGACTCTGGATAGGAGCTGAGTGGCCGGCGCGCCATTGGCCGGACCGGAGAAGCTGGCCCAGCATCACGAACTGGAGGCGTTTTCCTGCAGAGTGGAGTCACTCGATCATTGGCTCAAACGGTTTGCGCGCACCAATCAGCAAAGCGATCTGACAACCACGTACGTGGCCCATCGAGAAAATCGGGTGGTCGGATATTACTCGCTTACGGCTGGCAGCGTAACCCGGCAGGAGGCTACTCTGCGCGTGGCTCGGGGAGCCCCGAATCATCCTATCGGCGTCGTCCTTCTGGCGCGCCTCGCCGTCGATGAGCCGGAGAAAGGCGCCGGCCTTGGGCGCGCTTTGCTCAAAGACGCATTGGCGCGATCGGTCTCCGCCGCTGATATTGTCGCCGTCCGGGCTGTATTAGTGCATGCCCTGAACGAGGAAGCGCGGCGCTTCTATATGCGCTTCGACTTCGAGCCTTCGCCAGTGCATCCGCTGCACTTGATGCTTTTGATGAAAGACATCCGGGCGTCGGGTCGGCGATAGGAAGAGGCCATCATGCAAAGAGACTATGCGAACGCAATACGCCCTGTTACGATTAGTAATTCAGCCGCATCCGCCGCCCGTTTTTCGCCATGCCACGCACCTCCACCGGCATCCTTTCTGACATCGCCGCCCAGAAGCGCATCGAGGTCGCGCAGCTCATCCCCCGCACTTCAGAATTCGAGCGGGCCGCAGACGCCGCCCGGTCTTCGCGCCGTGATTTCCGCAGCGCCCTTCTTTCTCACTCGCCCGCCATCATCGCCGAAATCAAGAAAGCCTCGCCGAGCAAGGGTTTGCTGGCTGCGGATTTCGATCCGCAATCCATCGCGCGCGCGTATGAGCGCGGCGGCGCAGCGTGCCTCTCAGTTCTGACTGACCAATCGTATTTCCAGGGCAGCCTCAACCACCTCATGCTTGCCCGCGCTGCGGTCGGCTTGCCGGTGCTACGCAAGGATTTCACGCTGCACCGGGTTCAAGTCCTCGAGGCTGCGGCAAACCATGCCGATGCGATCCTTCTGATTACTGCGGTTCTGAGCAACCATGAGCTTCGCGACTTGCGCGAATTCGCCGACGCTCTCGGCCTGGCCTCCCTCGTCGAAGTTCATGATGAAATTGAGCTCGTCCGGGCTGTCGATTCAGGCGCCGAAATCATCGGCGTCAACAACCGTAATCTCGAGTCTTTCGAAGTCTCCCTCGAAACCTCTCTTCGGCTGAGTGCCCGCATCCCCGCCTCCGCCATTCGCGTCTCTGAAAGCGGCATTCGCAACAAAGCCGACATTGATCTGCTCCGAGCCGCCGGATATTCGGTCTTCCTGGTTGGTGAGACGCTGATGCGCTCCCCAACGCCCGAGGCTGCCTTGAAAGAGTTGCTTGGGGTGACAGCTTGAGCGCGATACATCTAAAGCAGTTCATCGTCAAGATCTGCGGCCTCACAAGTGCCCGTGACACCACCCAGGCCGTCCAGGCCGGAGCCTCAGCTATTGGCTTCAATTTCTATCCTAAAAGCAGCCGCTTCCTGGGCTTAGAGCAGGCTCAGGCTTTGGCATCGCTGGTTCCACCTCCGGTCGCCAAAGTCGGAATCTTCGTGGACGCCACCGCGGAGCAGCTTCTCGAAACCCTCGATCGCGTTCCGCTTGACGTACTTCAGCTCCACGGCTCGCTCCCGGATTCGCTGCCCTTGGGAGTCCCCATCTGGCGTGCCCTGCCCGTTGGTGCGCAATTTCGCATTTCCGCTCTCGAGCCGGAATTCGAGGCGTACTTGCTCGACTCGCCGACGCCGCAGTACGGCGGCTCGGGCAAAACCTTCGACTGGACACGCGCACGCGGCGCCGCCGTTCCGGTTGTTCTAGCGGGCGGCTTGAATCCTCTGAACGTGGCTCATGCTATTGAGACCGCCGAACCTTGGGGCGTGGATGCCTGTTCGAGTCTCGAGTCTTCGCCTGGCCGCAAGGATCCGGAAAAAGTTAAAGCGTTTGTCGAAGCTGCGCGGCAAGCCTTCCTCTCACTCGCTCGCGCGTTGGCTGGAGCGACGCCCCGAGAGTAACCGCATATGACGTCCCCCGCACTCCCAGACGCTCTCGGCCATTTCGGCCCATATGGCGGACGGTTCGCGCCCGAGGTTCTCATGGCGCCGCTCGAAGAGCTGGAACACGCTTACCAAGCCGCGCGCCAGGATCCCGGCTTTGAAGCCGAGCTAGCCGACCTCCAGCATCACTATGCCGGCCGGCCAACCCCGCTCTACTTTGCCAGGCGTCTCTCGGCTGAACTAGGCGGCGCGGAGATCTGGCTAAAACGTGAAGATTTACTTCATACTGGCGCTCATAAGATCAACAATTGTCTGGGGCAAGTCCTGGTTGCAAGACGCATGGGTAAGCGTCGAATTATCGCCGAAACCGGCGCCGGCCAGCATGGCGTCGCCACAGCTACCGTGTGCGCCCTCTTCGGCCTCGAGTGCCGGGTTTACATGGGTGAGGAGGACATGCGCCGCCAGCGGCTCAATGTCTTCCGGATGCGCTTGCTGGGCGCAGAGGTCACCGCGGTCTCAAATGGCAGCGCGACCCTGAAGGACGCCGTCAGCGAGGCGATGCGCGATTGGGTCACCAACGTTGAAACCACGCACTACCTGCTCGGCTCCGCCCTCGGGCCTCATCCCTACCCCATGATGGTTCGCGATTTTCACAGGGTTATCGGCGACGAGGTGCGCGTCCAGGCGCTCGATCAAATCGGACGCTTTCCGGATACGCTCATCGCGTGTGTGGGCGGAGGTAGCAACGCCATCGGCCTCTTCTATCCATTTCTGAATGACACGCAAGTGAAAATGATCGGCGCCGAAGCTGGTGGTCGCAGCCTTACTCTCGGCCAGCACGCAGCCCGTTTCGCCGGTGGTTCGCCCGGCGTCCTGCATGGCGCCTTCAGTTACCTGCTCCAGGATGATGATGGCCAGGTGAGCCTCACGCACTCGGTTTCGGCTGGTCTTGATTACGCGCTGGTCGGGCCGGAACATGCATGGCTGCACGATGAGCGGCGCGCCGAATATGTCGCCGTCTCCGATCAGACTGCCCTTGCGGCCGCGCGGCATTTGGCTCGCACGGAGGGAATCATACCCGCTCTCGAATCCGCTCATGCCGTTGCGGAGGCGATTCGCCGCGCACCCTCCGAGCCGGGTAAGGTCTACGTCGTGAACCTTTCGGGCCGGGGCGACAAGGACACCGATATTTACCGCGAAAACATGCCGGAGCTCGAAGGCTGATGTCCGGACCCTGTGAAGTCCGTCGCGGCGCAGGCACTTTGCCTGCCGGGTCGACAATCGTGTCGACGCTCGGAAAAGCGTCCGCAGGAGTGCGGACGCGGCAAACACGAGTGTTTGCGCCACATCGCCTGTCGAACTCTCTTTGCCGCTTCCGTTAGTTGAATCCAGGTAACCACTCTATGTCGCGCGGCCCATCCCAGACCAGAATCGGCGAACTGTTCGAGCAAACGAAAAAGCAGGGGCGGGCCGCGTTCATCGCTTACCTCACCGCGGGCGATCCCCATCCCGATCAAACAGCCGAGCTCGTTTTCGCCCTCGAACGCGGTGGCGCGGATCTCATCGAGCTGGGAGTTCCCTTCTCCGACCCAATCGCCGATGGTCCGGTTATCCAGCGCGCCTCTGACCGCGCCCTTCGCGCCGGCATGAACCTGCCGCGCCTGCTCGCTGCCGTCCGCCAGATCCGCCGCGAGTCCCAGATCCCGTTGCTCTTGTTCAGCTACATGAATCCCCTGCTCCGCTATGGCTTTGAACGCCTTGCCGACGATGCGGGCGAGGCTGGAATCGATGGCGTGCTGCTCACCGATCTCAGTGTCGAAGAGGCTGAGGAGCCCGTCGCCAAGCTGCGCAGCCGCAATCTGGATACTGTTTTCCTCGCGGCTCCTACCAGCACCGAACGCCGCCTGGAACTCGTCGCGCGCCATTCTTCGGGTTTTGTATATCTCGTATCCCGCACCGGCGTCACCGGTGAGCGAGCTGCCCTGGCCCCGGGTGTCAATGAGTTGGTCGAGCGAACCCGCCGTCACACAGCCCTGCCGCTCGCTATCGGCTTTGGCATCAGCACGCCCGGCCAGGTCGCCGCCATGGCCGGTGTTTGCGAAGGCGTAGTCGTAGGCAGCGCTATCGTGTCGATCATCGAGAAGCACGGCGCCGCGCCGGATCTGCCGCGGCAGCTCGAATCTTTTACCGCCAGCCTCACTGCCCCGCTTCGCGACGCACCGACTGCCGCACCGGGCCAGCGCCGCTAGCCGGGACGCGACCATAATTCACGAAGCGCGAGGGAGCGTTCTTTCCGGAATGCGCTAGAGTATTTGCGAAGCGGCGTACGAAGGAAAAGCACATGAGCGAGTTCACCCTAGAAGCCCTGGTCCACTGCCGCGACCGGATTGATGAAATCGATCTCCGGCTGCTCGATCTGCTAAACCAGCGCACCCGTGTCGTCGAGCAGATCGGCCGCATCAAGCAGCATCTCGATTTGCCCATCTACGAACCCAAACGGGAAGACCAGGTATTTGCGAATGTCCTTTCCCACAATCCAGGCCCGCTTCCTCACGAGGCCGTCCAACGCCTCTTCGAGCGCATCATCGACGAAATGCGCACCTTGCAGAAACTCAAAATAACTAAGCCCGGCCCGGACAGTGCCGCGCCGGCTCACGGCGCCAAGCCGACGGACGATAAATCGTAGCCCGCTCTTCTTCGTCCTTCAAGTACCAACCGAGGGTGAGGGTAGGCGTCGATGGCCCGTCGACTCACGGCCGATGGCCTTCGTGAATGAGCTCCTCTACTGGAAACTCCACCTAACGCGACGATCAAGCCGAGCGGCCACGCGGCGCTTGCGAATCCGGCCGATTGCCGGCGAAGCGGAGCCCGGAACCGATTTCTCTTCCGTGGCCATGCCACTCCGTCCCGCTTTGCCCCACGGGATAGGATAATTGCTTGGCGCATTTTCTTTTCGTCGATGAGAGCGGGTACGACGCGGGAGAGTCTCCGTACGGCGTCCTGGCGGGCATCGGTGTCGAAGACCGGGATCTCTGGAATCTGGTCAAAGACATTCGCGCCGCGGAACTCGGCCACTTTGGGGGTGTTCAGTATTCTGGTGGGGATCGCGAACTCAAAGCGAAGAAGTTACTGAAGCGTAAGGTGTTTCGCCAGGCCGCCGCGCTTAATTCCTTCCCGCCCGAGCAGCGTGCTGTCCTCGCTCGCGAGTGCTTGGAACAAGGGAGCCAGGCTGGTGCGCGCCAGATTACTGCGCTCGCGCAAGCGAAGATAGCGTACGTCATGGAGCTGATGGATATTTGCGCGCGATTCCGTTGCAAAGCTTTTGCGAGTGTTGTGAGCAAAACGTCGCCGCCGCCGAGCCGCGAGCACCTGCGTAAGGACTACGCGTATCTTTTCGAGCGTTTCTTCTACTACCTCGAAGATGTCGGGCCTTCTGCGTACGGGATCATCGTGTTCGATGAGCTTGAGAAAATCCAAAGCCACCTCTTGGTCGAACAGATGGACCGGTACTTCAAGCTCACGGTGCGCGGTCGTCAGCGGTCGAGTCAGATTCTGCCGGAACCGCTGTTCGTCCACAGCGACTTGACCACGGGCGTGCAGCTGGCCGATTTAGTCGCCTATACGATCTCTTGGGGAGTCCGTTTCAAAGGCATGGACGCGCCGGTCCGAACGGAACTGAATGAACTCGCGCAGCGGGTGACCCAAATGCGACACCGTAGCATCCGCGAAGTCAACCAAGCGCCTAATTTCGTGGTCTGGAGTTTGGCATACATCCGGGACCTCAGGTCGAGAGAAGAACGCGACACGGAGACCGTCGAGGAACTCTTGCGGGAAGATCGGGGAGGCGGGGAGAGTTGAAAAAGGCAATGCAGCCGAAGCCACAAAGCCTCCAAGTCCATGATAGCGGATGCTGCCGGAACGTCAAGACCGGACGCCCTTTCGCGGCACCTCACGTCACCGGGGGCAACCTCGGGCAGTCGGCTATGGTACGAGGTGACAACCTCCGCAACCTCGCGACCAGTCGCTATCGCGCCAAAGCCCGCTTGCATGTAAGTGTTCAGCGCCTACCGGCCGGAACCGGGCCAGTTCGATCCCCAGGGAACAAGGCGGGACGGAGACGACGTGTGTCCCGGAAGATTGCGCCCTGATTGGCCAGCGCCGCCTCGCGTGACGTCATGACCAAGCCGGGCGCCGCTGCGCTTGTTGCCTGTTCACTAGGACCTATCGATGCCGCTGAAGTTCGCCCGAAGTTCCCAGGTAGATTGGGAAAGGTGCTATGCTATCCGAAAAATATGTCCGGCGAGAGCGCCGGTCCTTCCAAGTCATTGGCCAATCGGTCCGGCCTGTGCTATTAAGGTCGGCGAGCCGCAGACGAAATGCGGGGAATTGCGCGAAGTGGCGTACGGCGATCCCGGAACAATCGCCGTCGCCCGGGTAGAGGTAATGCGAAGCTTCGGCTCACTCTGTGTTGCTCCCGTTTACCTCATTGTCGCCATTGCACTGATCCTCCACGCCTCACAGTTAGGAATGGCCGCCCAGGATCCGGTAAGCGTTGCCACGCCTGCTGAAGGGAGTCCCTTGAATACGGCATTGGCGGCCCGGATACCATTCGTAGGTTGCGAATCTGACGGGCAAAGCGGGCAGGTGTCGGCGCCGCTCGGCCCATCCAAAGTTGTAGATATTGATGCCCAAGTCGCTCAAGGACTCGCGTACTACGAGTCGATGAATCGATTCGGTGTTCTCGCGCCACGTGGGTGGTACTGCCTTGGCACTTACGGATCAAATGGCGACAGCTTGTTTGTGAGTCCCGAGCCGATTGATTTATCAAAGTTAATCTCTACAGAATCAACCGGCTTTACCGGCCCGCTGCTCCAACTGTCGCGTTCTGATGGCGGCACGTCCGGAAGATTCGCTGTTGCGAAGACAGTCGCTCGCGTCTTTCCTGCCCATCGGGATTTCGTCACGAAGGTCGTCGAAGAAGGAATTGAACCTGCAACGTCTTTTCCCTTTGGGGCCTATCCGAAAGATCAATTGATTTACAAGAGTGACGGGGTTGTCGAATACCAGACTCCTGCTCAGACGGACGGCCTGGGTACAGACTCGCTTCTTCTGAGGGACGACGATCCTATTAGTGGAGTTGTAGTACTGCTGACAGGCCCGGCTTCGGATTTGGATTTACTGCAGCTCTCTGTAAGGCTTCCGCCGGCCCAATTCGGCTTGACGGAATCGATTGTTCGACAGCTCGAGAGCGACACCGCCAGCCAGTCGCAAGGTGCGCCGAACTCGGTTAGCACAGACCAGGATGCCACCGCTATCCCTTCCTCAACGCGGCCCGAGACAGCGAGAGATTTCCCGGCCCCGAAAGAGACTCTCCCGCAGGGCTATTCAATAGATACATCTGAGGACGAGCGTGCGGCGGTTCATTTGGTTTTATTCTTGGTTTCGTTGATAGTTTTGGCTGCCGCAATCGTGGCCGTGCTAATCGTGCTGCCCATCCGGCAACGTCACGCGATGCTAGCGACGGCAGATGCAATCATCGATAAACACGCCGATCAGCTTGTGAGGAGGAGGTTTCAACTTGTCCGGAACGACTACTATGGCAAGCCACAGTTCGCAGAGTGGGACAAGGAAATGGAATACTTCATAACGCAACACATCAGGCCCTCGCTATCGATCCCTGAGGCTTCGGTCTTAGAGCGCGAGCACGCAGCCATTGTTTACAAAATCAAGGAACACATCGAGAGGGTGATTCAGGAAAGACCTTCCTTCAGCCGGGTCCCGGAGTCCATGACTCCCTCAGGATTTGAGTCCTTTTGCGCCGAACAATTGCGGCTAGCCGGCTGGGATGCTCACGTGACGCGGCGAAGTCGTGATCAAGGAGTGGATGTGATTGCTGAAAAAGCTGGTGTCCGTATAGTATTTCAGTGCAAGTTGTATTCAGGACCCGTGGGCAACAAGGCGGTGCAGGAAGTTGCCGCTGGCAGGGCGTATGAGCGGGCCGATTACGGAGCCGTCGTTACGAACAGCAGATACACATCGGCCGCAGAACAACTCGCCTCTACAAATGGTGTTTTGCTTCTTCACTACACAGACCTTTTGAAGGTGGAGGGTCTTCTCCGCTAGACCGACAGGGATTGAGTGGAATCTAGCGGATCTGAGGACAGACTGAGTTCAAAGTCCGATATTCCTCGGGGCCTTCTGAGCCAACGGAAACAGGATGTGTTCTCCCTGGGCCGCTCCTTGACGATAATCAAGCGTGGCACGATCCGTGGTAGCTCGTTCGGGCGCTAGATGGGTCGCCCTCCAAGTACACCGTCGTCAGCGCCTAGCCCTCGAATTAAATGTCTCCTGCGAAGTATTGCTTCGTTAGAATGCTCATGGGACGAGGTACGCAGACCCCTAGGTCCGCGACGAACGCCCCTGCAGGCCTGCGCGCGCCGGGGTGAATCTGATCTCATTCGTGAAGAGCGGGTCCAGGGGACCCGCGCGGACGGAGGGGTCCGTCCCACTAGCAGCAAGGAGATTTCATGTTAGTCGTCATGCAGGAGGGCGCCGCCGAGGCGCAGATTCAGGCTGTTATCGATCGTCTGGTCGGCGCCGGCTTCACCGTCCATCGCTCCACGGGCGTTTTGCACACCGTGCTCGGCGGAGTGGGTCCCGTTGAAAACTTTGATCCAGCCGATTTCGAGGTCATGGATGGCGTCAAGGAGACTCACCGCATTGTCTCCCCTTACAAGATCGCCAGCCGCCACTTCAAACCCGGCGGCACCCTCATCCGGCTCGGCTCGGTCGAGATCGGCGGTTCGCATGTGGTTACCATGGCCGGCCCATGCAGCGTCGAGAACGAAGATCAGATTGAGCGTGCCGCGGAGATAGTCGCGCGTGCCGGCGCGCAAATCATTCGAGGGGGTGCATTCAAGCCGCGCAGTTCGCCCTACAGTTTTCAGGGCCTCGGCGAAGAGGGCCTCCGCATCATGCGCAAAGCCGCCGATCGGCACGGCTTGTTCGTGATCAGCGAGGTCATGGACCAGACGCAGATCCCGCTTCTCGTCGAGTACGCCGATATCCTTCAGATCGGCGCCCGCAACATGCAGAACTTCAACCTGCTGCGGAAGCTGGGGGAGATTCGCAAGCCCGTCCTCCTTAAGCGCGGCATCGCGGCCACAATCGAAGAGGTGCTGCTGTCGGCCGAGTACATTCTTTCCGGAGGCAACTACGAAGTCATCCTTTGCGAGCGCGGCATTCGTACTTTCGAAACCGCCACGCGCAACACCATGGATATTTCGGCCATCCCCGTTCTCAAACGCCTCACCCATTTGCCGGTTGTGGCCGATCCTTCGCATGGCACCGGCAAACGCGATTACGTTCTTCCGATGGCCCGCGCCGCCGCCGCCGGAGCCGACGGCCTTCTCGTCGAAGTCCATCACGACCCCGACCACGCCGTCAGTGATGGCGCCCAGACGCTCCGGCCCGAGCAATTCCAGGAAATGATGTCTCAGGTCCGCGCCATTGCTAAAGCGATTGGCCGGTCCGCTTAGTACACTGTTTCAGAAGTCAGATCGGCCGACATGTGTCGAGAGGAGTCTCGACACGGCAGGCAGAGTGCCTGCGCCACAAAGGCGTGCGGTCTTTCGTAAAATCGCGCGTAGCTGATAGCCGGAAGTTTTAGTTTTTGCTTCATGGAGTCTGTCGCCATTGTCGGTGTAGGCCTCATCGGGGGATCCTTCGGCCTCGCACTCCGCAGCCTGGGATTCGCCGGCCGCATCCTGGGTGTTAGCTCGAGCCCCGCAATCCAGGCTGCGCTTGAGCTTGGCGCAATTTCCGGCCGCGCGACTCTCGAGGAAGCCGCCGAATCGGCCGATCTGCTTTACCTCGCTCAGCCGGTCGACCGCATTCTTGCCACCATCGAGCAGCTCGCGGCTCCGGTTGCCAGCCGGACGCGCCGCCGCCCCATCCTGATCACTGACGCCGGCAGCACCAAGCTTCGGATTGTCCAGCAGGCCGCCCAATTTCTGCCTCCCAATTCCTTCCTCGGTGGCCATCCCATGGCGGGTAAGGAGCGCTCCGGCGTCGAAGTCGCCGAGGCTGGTTTGTTCAAAAATCGCCCATACGTGCTCACCCCTCAGGCCGGCTTCTCCCATCCCTTCGAGCCCGTCTTCCGCGAATGGCTGGGCGCCTTTGGGACGCGTGTCATTGCGCTCGATGCCGCCGAACACGATCGGGTGGTCGCTTTTACCTCGCATCTTCCACAACTGCTCTCTACCGCGCTGGCCGCCACGCTCGAATCGGCCGCCGATCCCCTCTTTTGCGAGCTCCACGGCTCTGGCCTCCTCGATATGTCCCGTCTGGCCTTGAGCTCTGCATCGCTTTGGTCGAGCATTGTAGCCACTAACCGCGAGTGCATTCTAAGCGCCCTTGACGCGTTTTCGGCCGAACTGCAGGCCATTCGCCAGGCCGTCGAGCAGGATTCGATTAGTACCTCGTTCGTGAGAGCCAATACGTTTGGCGCATCTCTACGTAAGTGACTTCACACAAGTAGGGGCTTTTTTGGCTTTTCTTGGAAACGCTACAGAATTTTCTTGTTAAATAGTACTAGAACTCTCATATAATCGGAAAAGTGAGTTCCATTACTCAAATCGTTCGCACGCTTCTGGCTCCTTCCCCTGAAATTGCCCGGATGCCTTCGGTTCGGCGTTACACCACGCTTTTTGCTCAGGGCCACGAGGCGCATTCGCTTTTCGTGATTGAGGATGGCCTGATCAAACTGACTCGCACCAATGACGACGGCAACCGTATAATTCTTGCCATGTGCGGATCGGGCGACATCGTGGGAGAAGAGGTGCTCGGCAACGCTGTCAGTAACTATGCGGCTGATGCCGAAGTCATCACCCCGTCAAACCTCTATAGAATCCCCCGCGAAACCCTCATTCGCCTGGTTCACCAGGACCTCGAATTCGCGCAGCAACTGATCCAATTCCTGCTGCTTCGCCGGCAAACCTACGCCAAGAAAGTCGAATTGCTTTGTTTTAACGACGTAAAGTACCGGATTCTCTTCTACCTCGTGGAACTGACGAGCTTGGTGCTGCCCGAGCCCGGCAGCAGCGGCTGCCACATACCCATCACGCAGACGGAGCTGGCGAACCTGGTCGGCGCTACACGCGAAACCACTTCCACGACTCTCAATCAGCTTGAGAAGCGTGGGCTCGTGAAGTTGTCCCGCAGATTGCTGACGATTCCTTCGCCGAGCCTTCTTCGGACGGTGGCCAACCAGGTTTTTGAGTCGCAAGTCAATTCCGCCAGGGCGTCCTAACCAAGCGACACCGCCGAGTAAATGTGGCGCGGGCACTCGTGCCGATGTTTTTTGCGCCACCAGTCCGATGCATTAGCTTGGGGCTAGCTCGACGCGGGAACCGGCCCCAAGCTGACGCATGGGGCTAGACAAGTCTCGGTCTTGGTCTCCCGCGCCACAGAGCTGGAATAGGCCAGTGCTGTCAGCGGGTTAGGCTGCCTATCTTGAAGCAAACAAAAAGCGAATCAATTCGCTCCGCTATCCTCCTGCACGTGCGCTATTTCCCTAAGGTCCCACCCCACGCGAAACGCCCGGAATACAGCTATCCGGCAGTTGAGTCCCGAGCCCCGGGTGGCACCGCGATCGCCAAACTCCGATGGTCCGCAACTGATTCACCTCAATGCACTTCCGAACCCGTTTTTTCTTGCCGCTCACCCCTTGATCTGCTAGAGTATACAGCAGATTTTCCGATGTCATCCGGGTGCAAGCTTGTAAGTCTGAAACGTCCCACCTCGAAGGTCCCAACCCTAGCAGTGTGCCTGTTCAGCGAACAGGTCTGCATCTTTTGCATCGATAAACAGGAGATATGTAGTGAGAGAAAAAGGTGTAGTGAAATGGTTTAACGCCGCCAAAGGCTATGGATTTATCCAGCGCGCAAATGGCGACGATGTTTTCGTCCACTTCTCCGCCATCCAGATGTCCGGTTACCGGACCTTGGAGGAGGGCGCGGAGGTGGAGTTCGAGGTGAAGAGGGGGCCAAAGGGACTGCAAGCCGAAAATGTCGGCAGACCTTAAACCGATGTCCAGCTTTTGATTTGAACGGGCCGCTGTTTCGGGACACGAGACAGCGGCCCTCGTGTTTGTGAGGAAACTCGTGGTCCGCTTGCTGACGCGCGCGGTTCAGTGCTGTCAGCGGCTCGCGCCGAACCGCGACCGTCAGGGAGCGGACTCGAACTTCCGCAACTTGGTGCTATCCAGCTCGCAATCCCTTCAGCAGCGACACCGCCGCGCGAATGTCCGCTTCCCGCTTTTCGCCGTCCGGCTCTTCCCGCTCGATGCTCAGAATCCCCCGATACCCAACCCGCTTCAGCTTCTCGATAAACGCTGGAATGTTCACGCTGCCCTGTCCCAGCGGCTGCTCGGTTCCCAACGCCTTCGGCTGATCCACCGGCGGATAGTCGCCGTCCTTACAATGCACCGAGACAATGTATGGCGCCAGCAAATCCAGCGCCTCCAGCGGGTCGCCGGTCCCGTACATTATCAGGTTCGCCGGATCGAAGTTGATCTTCAGGTTCTGGCGTTCGACGTCCTTTAGAAATCGCAGCATCACCGCGGGTGGTTCCTGCCCCGTCTCCATCGCAAAGGTTTGATGCAGCCCGGCGCAATGGTCGCAGATTTCACGCACCACTTGCACCATATCCTGATACGCCGGGTCGGCGTGATCCTCCGGCACAAATCCGACATGGCACGCCAGGCTGTTTACGCTCAACTGCGAGGCAAAATCGGCCACATATTTCGTGCGGGCGATTCGTTCCGCGCGCGTTGCCGGCGGCGCAAACCCCACCGTCCGTATCACTGCCGGAAAGTCAGCGTAGCTCTCCCCCGTATAACTCGCAACCACGGTTGCCACAGTAAATCGCTCAATGCGAAGCGCATCGAGCCAACCCTGTGTATAGCCGCCAATCGCGTGCTCACCCGATATCCCCAGCTGCCCGCACTGAACGCCCAGCGCCTTCACTCGCTTCAGCGTCTCGAGCGCGTTGCTCCCGGCCCAGAACATCACGCCGATTTCGAGTTCGCCTACATTCTGCATGGCAATCTCTTGCCGCCTTCGAGCCTGGACTGCCTCAACAGCAATGCCAGCTCGACTGCGCGCGCCGAATCCTCCGGTAAGCATCTCACGGGCGCCCGGCCCTCACGGCAGCATTGAATAAAGTAGCTGATCTCGTTGCGATAACCATCCCCTTCCGCCACTTGCGCCGGCTCCCACGCCTCGCTCGGGCCTTCGCCTTCTCGTAGCGCTCTACGAACCTGCAGCCGCCCTTCGTTCAGCTTCATCGCGCCATGTGCCCGCTCGATTTCAAATCCCATCGAAAACGGAGTTCCGCTCGGGTACCAACCACCTTGCAATTCCACATCCACGCCATTCCTGTAATGCAACACCGCGTCCATCGTGTCTACCGGGCCCAATGATCGGCATTCGACTTCGTCCGGAGAACCAAACAGCGACAGAGCTTGATCCACATCATGGATCAGGAGGTCGAGCACCGCACCGCCGCTTCGTTTCTCATCCGGCAGCCAGCGGCTCCAATCCGGCAGCGCACAGCGCCGCAGAAACCTGGCTCGCTTTACTGCGCCTGATTCAGCGTTATCGAAGAAGCGCCGCAGCTCCAGATACTCCGGCCAAAACCGGAGCACGTGCGCTACCATCAGCGTCTTCCCTGCCCGCTTGGCCGCAGCCAGCATTTCGGCGCAATCGACAGCGCTCAACGCCATCGGCTTCTCTACCAGCACGTGCTTGCCGCAGGCCAGAGCCTCGAGCGCCGCTTCGTAATGGAATTCGGTTGGCAAACAGATGTCGACGGCATCCACATCGCTCTCGATCATCATGTTTCGCCAGTCGGTGAACTTTGCCGCGCGCGAAAAATCAAATGCCCCGGCCTCGCGCCCCAGGTTTCCCCCTGCCGCGCTCAGGTCGCCTGAAAGGGCCTTCTCGTTTTGCTCGGCAACCGCTGCCAATTCAACTTCCGGCATGGACGCTATCGCTTGAACATGCGTAGCACCCATGAATCCGAGACCAGCTATGCCTATCCTCACGCCGCCATCGTATCAAGACAAGGCAGGGGGTAGAAGACAGAAGTCAGGAGTCAGAAGTCGGAAGTCGGAACGCTCCCTGACGGTCGCGTCTCGGCTAGCGGGCTTCTTCCCCCGTCCCGTACACTAAATAGCTTATGGCGAATCATCGCTACGCGCTGATCATGGCTGGTGGCCGCGGCACGCGTTTTTGGCCCCGCAGCCGCAAGCGGCACGCCAAGCAGGTACTGCGTTTTTTTGGCGATCGCTCGCTCATTCAGCAGACCGTCGATCGGCTCACCGCCGTTATCCCACCCGAGAATATGTGGGTCGTTACGAATCAGGACCTGCAGGCCGAGATCCGCCATCAGCTCCCTGCCATTCCGCGACGCCAGATCATCGCCGAGCCGGCCCAACGTAACACCAACCCCTGCATTGGACTCGCCGCGCACATCCTATCCAAACTTGATCCCGACGCCGTAATGGGTGTGTTCCCGGCCGATCACCTCATCACGAAAGAGGCTCGTTTCCGGGGCTTTGTAAAAGCCGCCTTCAAAGCTGCTGCGGGTGGCCACCTCGTGGTCCTGGGCGTCCAGCCGCGCTGGCCGGAGACCGGTTACGGCTACATCGAATTCCGCAAAGGCTTCGTGCTGGGCGACCCCTCTCCTCAGCCGGTAAAGAGCTTTCGAGAGAAGCCGGATGCCAAGACTGCAAGAAAATTCGTCACCGCCGGCAATTTCTTTTGGAACGCCGGCATGTTCTTCTGGAGCGCGAGCCGCTTCAATGAGCTGCTCCGCCGCCATCAGCCAAAAACCGCCACGCTCCTGGCGGGCCTGCCTCCTGTCTCGAGCCGGCATTTTTCCGCGAAACTGGCCGCCGCCTATCCACTCTGTGAGAACATCTCGGTCGACTACGCGATCATCGAAAAGGCTCACGGGGTATCCGGCATCGCGCTCGACGACATTGGCTGGAACGATGTCGGTAGCTGGGAGGCTGTGTACACGCTTGCGAAGAAGGACGAGCAGGGTAACGCCTCGGCATCGAGCCTCGTGGTGGAAAACGCCACCGGCAACTACGTGGATGCAAACAAAACCGTCGCGCTGGTTGGTGTGAACAACCTCGTGATCGTCGATACGCCAGACGCTTTGCTCGTCGCCAGCCGCGAACATTCGCAGAATGTGAGCAAGTTAGTCAAAACCCTCGACGCCCAGAAGCGCGAAGAACTCTTGTAAGCGCGGCAGACAAACACGGGGTATATTGGTCCGGTAGCCGAGAAGTTAGAAAGCACCCTGGAAGGACGGGCCACCAAGAAATTACCTCAAAGCGGCGCGTCACAACTTATCAAATTGAGGTTTCGGGGCAGGAAATCAAGGTGATCGTTCCGTAACAAAGTGGGTCTTGACTCGGGAGCCGCCGGTGTTAGAATTTGGGCGTATCGTTAGTAAGGAGCAAGAAAATGGCAGACCCAAGAGAAGAAGAGAAGAGCGCGAAAACTACGGAAACGGTCATTCCCTTGGCGGATGACGAAATCTCCGAAGAAGAAGACGCTGAACAGATTTCTGGCGGCGGGTGGCTTCATAACACCGAGCGCCCTTAGCCCGAAGGGGGAGAGAGTCTTCCCTTTGTGCGCACCTTTCGCCCCGTTTCCGGGGCTTGGCGACTAGGCATCAGTTGCCCATTGCCTACGCAATGGGTCAATTTCTGGCGCCCCTGTCGGGCTTTGCCCCCCTGCATAGCCAGGGTAGACAGTACGCTCAGAAACCGGCTCCTTTCAGGCCTAAGAGGCATGCCGCAACTCTTGAGTCCCGCACCCTTGAATCCGCGGCGTGGGTACGCGACGAACACCCAAGGCGTAGACTGGGAACAATCCAAGAAGAATGGCAACCGACGGCATAGGTATCACGGCCGCATTGTCAACGCGCAATCACGGGAGCGCAGTTCGTGACACTGTCCGTACGATTCTGGAGAATGACCATCCGGATTTCGAACTAATCGTTTTCGACCAAAGCGATGACGATCTCACTCGAAAGTCGCTCGATCCGTTTCTGACTGACTCGCGTTTCAAATACTTCCACTGCGCCGGCAGGGGCCGCTCGGCGGGGCTCAACGCCGCAATTCGCAACGCGCGCGGCACTCTGGTGGCAATCACCGACGACGATTGTATGGTGCCGCCGGATTGGCTTCGGGAATTCGAAAAGGCATTCGCGATAGATTCTCGAATCGGCGTTGTGTTCGGCAACGTTCTACCCGCGCGTCACGACCGTGCCTTGGGATGCATTCCCTCGTACGTCCGCCACAGCCCGTTTCTTGCCCAAGGCATCCGTCACAAGCACCGCGTGGAAGGAATCGGCGCCTGTATGGCGGTGCGGCTCAGTGTGTGGCAGACCCTGGGCGGCTTCGACGAAGTACTGGGATCCGGGGCCCGTTTCCGGGCAGGCGAGGAGGGAGACATGGCCCTACGCGCGCTGATTGCTGGCCACTTCGTCTACGAGACGCCCGGCGTCAAAGTCACCCACCACGGAATGCACGAATGGGAGCGGCTGCCGGCGTCGGTCGACAGCTACTGGGGCGGAACCGGCGCAATGCTCGCAAAGGCGGCTAAAATTAGCCCTTGGCGGATGGTTCCCCTGCTGGCGCGGCTCGCGGTTCGATGGGCCTCCGGGTGCACCTCCATCGTGGGTGCGAGCCTGAAGCGACCGATGAGATTTCGTAAGCTCAGGGCTTTTTGCCGAGGGTTTTTCGGGGCGGCAGCATGTCGCGTAGACAGGCGAACGGGCCTGTTTGTTTCCGGGCGCTAGGTCCGAATTTTTCAGACCTGTGGCGCGGGCGCTCGTACCGTGTCCAGATTCATCTGGACACATTTTCTTGGGGTGACACGCTGCATCGAAAAGCGTCGACACGCAGCAGGCACGAGTGCCCGCGCCACGGCGTCAAGCTGTATTCAATTCGGAAAGCGGCGATATTTGTTAACGTCTAGAGCATGGGAGCCCTTGAGCCGCTCGACATTACTGGCTGGCAGGTGGCGCTCTCCCCGAAAATCCAGGCGCAGGCCGTGGATGCTCTCGAAAGCGGAAGACTCATCTATGCGCCAGGGCTTCACTTCGAACTTGCAGAATCCGAGCACCGGTTTCTGTCGCCGGAATACCTTGACGCCAAATCGAAAAACGTGAGCTTGCGGCTTGGCACGGGCATTCTGGACGGCGCGTCTTGCCGGGGAGCCGACTACGGCGAGTTAAGGGGCATGCTCCAGCGCTACAGCGACCAGACCAGCGAGCTTTTGAAGGCGCTCCTGCCAGGCTGGACCGCGTATATAAGACGAGGATTCACCAGCTTCCGCCCCGCCCAAATAGCCGGTCGATCCACAACCTGGCAAAGTGACGACACCCGGCTGCATGTGGACGCTTTCCCTTCGCGGCCGCTGCAGGGCCTGCAAATTCTTCGCGTGTTTACCAACGTAAATCCTCAGACGCCTCGCATCTGGCGTATTGGGGAAGCGTTCGAGGCCGTCGCGGCGAGGTTCCTTCCTCTAATCCGCCGGCCGTTGCCCGGATCGTCGTTAGCGCTTTACCTGATGCGGAGGGTGAAGCGGCGGCGAACCGAATATGACCACTTCATGCTCGGCATTCATGACAGGATGAAGGCGGATGCGGACTACCAGTCCCAGGTGCCCAAGACGCAGATTGCATTTCCGCCCGGCGCGACGTGGGCTTGCTTTACCGACCGGGTTTCTCACGCCGCCATATCCGGACAGTTTGTGCTGGAACAGACGTTTTACCTGCGAGTCAACGCGATGATGTATCCGCAGCGCACTCCCTTGCGCGTGCTGGAACGGCTGCTGGGGCGCGCATTGGTTCCGGCCGCGCGGGTTCCGGAATGAGCTCTCCAACCCTGAATTCGTTTCGCGACCATTTCTCCCGTTACCGTCCGCCGATTATCGTCTTCAATAAATCGCACTCGGGCAGCCGTGTTCTAGCGCGCTTGCTGGAATCGGCAGGCGTGTTCATGGGCTCGCATTTGAATGACTCCTGCGACTCGGTGGACATCCTCAAGCTGGTCGAGTACCTTGTCACTCATTACTACCCCGATTATTCAGCGCTGTGGGATCCGCGGTCTCGCCACGACATCGAACTTTCCCGGCTCTTCGAGACTGTTTTCCAGAAACATCTCGAGCGGCTGAACGGCAATACCGGCAGGCCGTGGGGATGGAAGCTTTGCGAGACTGTCTATGCGCTGCCGGTGCTGGACTACTGCTTTCCAGGCGCCCGCTTCATTCACTTGATTCGCGATGGCCGCGATGTCGCCTTTTGCGATCACAAGGCGCCCGACGATCCGTTCTGGCGCAAGGTCTACTTCAACACCGAAAACATTCGCACTTACTCCGGACTGCGGCTGACGCCTCAGGCGTATCGCCGCCAGAGTCACGTGTTTAACGCCATTCACTGGGTGAACAGCGTCTCCATTGGACGCAACTTCGGCGCGATGTTGCGCGAGCGGTACGCAGAGATTCGTTATGAGGATCTATGCAGGAACTTTGTTCCGACCGCCACCAAACTCTTCGAGGCGATCGGCATTGAGGCGACTGAGAGGGCGATCAAGGACACCGAAGCTGCCATGTATGTGTCGTCCATTGGCAAGCACAAGACCTTCCCAAGGCGCAGCGTTGACACGGTTGTTCGCATTGAGAAGCCGCTGCTGCTTTCCCTTGGCTACCTGGAAAGCGATCCGGAACCCGCGGCGGACTTCCTGTGGCGTTCGCATTTAGCGGACAAGCTCATGGATCGATGGAAGCGCAGATCGCGCCGGCCGAGGGCGACATGAGATTAGGCCAGGCCTCCCGCTTTCTGGCGGAAAGAAGTGGGTTGACGCTTCCTCTCTGCAGGCGTTCGCTCTGGGTACACGGAGAAACGCCGCTCCAGTTCGACGCCGCGCGACAACTGATTCAGGCCATCGTGGCGGAGCGCCCTCACGTAGGCCTGGTAGTCACTTCCGGGCGGCTGAGCACTTTTCAGTTCCTCCGCGCAACGTTCACTAACGAGCAGATTTTTGCCGCCCCATATGGCGCAGCCGCGATCGTTCGGCGTTTCCTCCGCCGGCTGCAGGTCCGCCATATTCTCTTGCTTGACGGCGGACGGAGCATTGCGCGGCAGACTGCCCTGCTCGCCGCTTCTCAAAGGATTCCAATCAGCGCCATCAACGTGGGGAGTCCCACTGCGCTGGACGGCACGTTGCTCGAAGCTTGCCGCCGGCATTCGGGGATTTTCCGGCTTTGCGTTCATAACGACGCCGGCGCTCTTCGGCTTCGCGAAATGGGAATGCCCGAGGAAAGCATCGCAGTGACGGGCTGCCTGGATCTCGATGAGGGACGTGGCGCTCACTGGCCCAGCGCTGCCGCGGCGCGCCGATCGCTCCATCTTGGGGACGAAACGCCAGTGGTGCTGGCGGTTGATGTTCCCCTCGAAGAAGAACGGCTCATTCTCGACGCCTTCGCGGAAGCGCGCAGCCAGACGCCCGGCCTCCGGCTGCTTATCGAACCGCGGCGAGCAGACCAACTTACTCGACTTACGAATGAGCTTGAGCGGCGGGGATGGATCCCCATAACAATGTCCGGCGACGCGCTGGCGCCTGAGCCCGTTTGGGATGTTTTGGTGGCAACCTTGCCTGGCCTGTTGACGGCGTTCCTTCCGCTTGCCGCCGCGGTGATCGCAGGTGGCACTTTCACCGCCAACGCAAGCGGAGCCTACATAGCCGCGTCTATCTCGGCTGGCGCCGCTACCATCGTCGGACCTTACCGCGAATTCCAGGACGTTCCGTGGCAGACACTAACACTCTCTCCGTTCGTTCGTCCGGTCGAGGCGGGAGAACTGGCCGCGGTTCTGTGCGCCGCAGTCCAACGTTCACCTGCCCGGCTCGAGACGGCTCCCGTCCACCTGCCGGCCGCGTCCAGGTGCACGTATGCTGCTATTTCCGCGACGCTTCCAGAGAGTCCCGCGCTTCCCATCGCGGCTCAGGATTGGAGAGTGCCGACGCTGCGCGACAAAGGGAGCAGCAATCGGGTATGGCGGTCAGTAGCGCCCGCTCTGATGACCGGTAGGATCGACAGTTTGGACGACCTGAGCGCTCACCTCGGCCATCCGCGCAGCGTGCTCTGTCTTGGCAATGGTCCGAGTTCGGAGGATCCGCGGCTCGCCGGCGTCGAACACCAGTGCCTGATTCGAGTGAATTGGCGTTGGAAGCTTCGAGGCTTTCTGACGAACCCGCAAATCGTGTTCGTTGGCGACCCGGATACAGTTCATAAAGTGAAGCATGTGGTCTTTGGCTTCTGGAGCAGGTCGATCGAGTACGGAATGTTGCTCCGTCATCTCGTCACCCGGGGTCCGGCGCCCATGAAATACTTCACTATCGAGCGAATGCCTTCGGTGGTGCTTGACCGGACCTGGCCGGCAAGGCCTACCAACGGAGCGCTCATGATCGCGACCGCAGCCGCATTGGCGCCGCAGCGGCTGATCATTGGCGGGATCGACCTCTATCAGAACCCGGATGGGCGTTATCCGGGAGATCTGCTGGCCAACAACCAATACGCGCGCAGCCACAGCCGCGACATGGAACTGGAGCTGATCCGCGCCGCGCTGGCTAATTACCGGGGCGAGCTGATCATAATGAGCGACCTGCTGCGGAGCGCCTTGGAGACATCGGGAGGGGCTTCTCGTGCCTGCCGTTGACTTGAAGCAGTTCGCAAACCTTCGGGTTCGAATCCTGATCGTCAAACTGAGTTCGTTTGGCGATATCATTCATGTCACCGGAGCGTTGCGGGCACTTCGCCGGGCGCTGCCTCGTGCCGAACTTACTCTGGCTGTGGAGCATTGCTGGGCTGACGTGGTTCGCGAGAACCCACACGTGAACGCCCTGATTGAATGTTCCTCACGCCCGCGGGTGTCGCCGGCCTACTTCGCCGAAGTTCACCGCGCTCTTTCGAAGCACGGGAGGTTTGACGTTGCG